>Ga0247837_1005296_pt1 | contig 19544 bp, 18 predicted proteins | sample LaCtaG_2_FD_187115 | JGI IMG/M metagenome (GOLD analysis project Ga0247837, IMG submission 187115) | Freshwater microbial communities from meromictic Lake La Cruz, Castile-La Mancha, Spain - LaCruzMarch2015_14.5m | ecosystem: Environmental > Aquatic > Freshwater > Lake | place: Spain: Castile-La...
GCCAGTGGACACGTTGGTGGTCACGGATACCGGGATTGTGATCAACGTGACGTTGGCGAATGCGAGTGCGGCGGCGAATGTGTCGCAAACGCTCACGCCCGCCCATATGGAGCAGTACCTTGCGCCACTGGGAGTTCCTGACATTGCAGTATCCGGCGTGAGTGTGGAAGTGATTGCCCCGCAAACCACAGCACTGACGGAAAGCACAAGGACAGAGGCCGGACAGGTTATAACTTACTCACAGCTCTCATCATCAATGACATCCTCTACAGCGCAGCCAACCACCTCCTCATCGACAGCAAATCCGACAACAACAACGGCGTCCTCTACAGCACAGCCAAGCACGTCCCCATTGACAGCGGATCCAACAACCACAACAGCGTCCTCTATTGTGCAGCCAAGCACGTCCCCATTGACAGCGAATCCAACAACCACAACAACATCCTCTACCGCACAGCCAACCACGTCCTCATGGACAGCGACTCCAACAACCACTACAGTCACGCTACCACATACATCTCAAATTGCAATACCAACAACAAGCAGCAAAACGTGTGCAAGCGGTGAGTGGAAGCACGGGGACGAGTGTGTGCTATGTGCAAGTGGTACATTTTGTGTGAATGGCATCATGAGAGTGTGTCCCGTGGGCACGTACAACTCATTGGAAGGAGCTTCCACATGTGAAGAATGTCCGGCGGGGACATACAGCTATGACCAAGTGGGACGACACGCCGTGTGTGAATCGTGCCCCATGGATCATTATTGTCAGAACAGCACGGTGGCGGTCCGGTGCCCTGAGAACACAGTGGCGCAGGAAGGCAGTGACAAGTTGCAAAAATGCACGTGTGTGGCTGGATACCAGTGCTCGTATCAAAAGGTGTTGACGTTTCGCGTTCTGTACAATGCAAGCACCGAGTCTGGGTTTAATAATTTGGCCAACAATTCGGACTTGATTGGACAATTTAAGCTGCAGATCGCAAATACGTGCGAGGTGGATCCAAGCAAGGTCACGTTTTTGGGAGTGCAGCAGGTGGAAGTAGCCGCGTAAGAAGGTGCCCGTGATATGTTTGGTGAAGGAAAGAAGCAGACGATGGGGGGGCAGGTGGGGGCAGAAGGGGCTCGCGTTGTTCCATGTCGCGTGTGGAGGTGATCATGGAGCCCATATTATCATGTGCATATGTGGCAGTATTTTTATACAAGACGAGACCCCCACTCCACGCGCACAGACGCATGGCACTCATTGGCAAAATGGCTTGCCCCACCGCACCGGCGACACAAATCAAACTTCTCGCACACTTGCCGAAAGGCACTTTCTTCGTCGTTGTGGGAGAGATGCGGGTTGGTAAACATCCACCCACGCACTTGTTGAATGCCGTATTCGTACATGCGGGTGAGGGTTTCGTTCCGTTCCCAGGATTCCCAATCATGGTCCGCACCAGAGGTGACGGGGGCAGTGAGGGGCGGAATGCGCTTTCCCTTGGCAAACTTGCAAGCGGTGGCGCCGACGCCGGCCTTGTGCTCGCGAATGCGCTTTGGAATATCACTAGATTTGCCCACGTAAAACGTGTTGCGATATTGCAGAACATAGACTCCACATTGCGAGAGCCGCGACACGACCATATATAGTTAGAGCGGTGTATGTATTGACACAAAAGGGTATAAATAATGTGATAGTATGCAAGAATAGAAAATACAGACACGAATGGCGAAAAAGATGCCATGTGCCGTGCAAGCTGCGCACGTACCCGTAGGGCTGATGTATGATGAGAGAGTAACACGCGTGTTTGGAACACCGGAGCAGTTGGAAGCAACATACCAAAAGCATCGCGGCCCAGATATCCATGAAAACTATCTTGAACAAATGGAACAAGTGTTTGTTAGGGTAAGAGACGTGTGCAAGACTCCCATGTGGGTTCGGTTGCAAAAAGAGATTGTTGCATTAACAGACACTGCAGAATTGGCCATTGAAGTGACACATGAGTTTATTGCATTGCATGTGATATCCATCAGGCCGTGTTTTGAGAGAAACAGCATGCTTGTGATTGTGGTGTATCAGCTGCTGAGGCTTGCCGTGCTATATCAAAAGTCCAAGGTGGTGGTCACGCTCTGTGGGCCGAAAACAGTGGATGTATTAAGGAGCAAATTTGATGATCTGGATGTGATGGAAGTGAGATACACCGCGACAGAAGGCACGTGTTGCGTGTTTGCCGATATGAGGAGGGTGAGGGTGCGCGTGAACGCAAGAGCGCTGGGAATTGAGCATAGGGTGGGGACGCGGGCGGATGGGTTGCTGCAACTAAAGCGAGAGGCCTTTCCAACAGCTCCACAGCTAAATGATGCAAAGTATGTGGACGACGTGTTTAGCCTGCGCGGACGCGAGCAGAATCCATTTGTGTATGAGCGCTTGGCCTCGGATGAGGAGGACAGCTCAGAGGAGGAGTCGAGCGAGATGATGAAAGAGCTGAGGAATATCTTTGCAGCGCAAGCTAAGGTTTCTTGACCACAAAAAAAAGGCGCGTTTTATTGACTGTGAGACTATATATAATGAAGCCAGAAATAGAGGGAAAGGAGAGAGATGTGGCGGCGCCCCGTGAATCAATTAGCGGCGCACGTGCCGGTTGGGCTTATGCAGTATGAGGACCAGGTCAAGACGCCAGGTGAGTTGGAGCAGGAGTTTGCAATTGCACTAGGATCAGCGAACATACCGCAGAATTACTTGGAGACCATTGAGAATATGTTTAGGGCATTTAAAACGCTGTGTGACGTGACATATAGTGGACGTCCAGAGAGGGTCTTGTCGAGTGCGGCGCTGGTGGTGAGGCTGACTGTGACGTTTGAGAATGTGTATATTAACCGATTGGCTGTGCGACCCTGTTTTGAAGGGTACCAGCTGGGCAGCATCCTCATCTATCAAATGCTAAAAATTGCAGGAGCCTACTGGAAGAAGAAGGTAATCTTTCGCAATTGCGGATCGCACCTGGTGAAGGTGCTGGAGAGCAGGTATAAGGGTTTCTTTTCCGTGGTGCCTGGCTACGATAACCCTGCCCTTAAGGATTGTGTGTTTACCCTGGACCAAATGCATGCTGTGTTGGAGCAGAAGACAGCCAGCTTGCTGGGCTTTGGGCACAAGGTGAGCGAGAGCTTGCACGCGGAAGCCACCACGCTTAAGGGAGCCGCTGGTTCTGTGCTGCACATTCCAGAGGGGCGGGGGCCAGTGTATGATAGGCTTGCCATGCAAGAGTACTGCCTCTTGAAATTGAATGCGGACGCGTTTCCCAGAGCGTTCCAACTGAACACCGCAAAGTATGTGAATAACCACTATGCGCAAGTGCTGCAGACACGAAAGAATAAGCTAGACAGCATGGCTGGCGAGGTAGGCGACGAGCGGTTCATGTACCAACACAGAGAGGACATGGACTCATCATCGAGCAGCAGTAGCGAGGACGATGAGGCCAGGCAACGGGCCGAGAAAAGGCGCTGGGGTAGCCAATTCTGGGTGAAGAGGGAGGAAAGCAGCGAGGAGGAGCCTAGCGAGGAGGAGCCTAGCGAGGATGATGATGCGGAGGGGGGGGTGATGCAACTTAGTGCCAAACCGCAAAAGCGAACAAGGAGCGGCCAAGGTTATTCGTGAGCGTACTACAAATAATAAGACGAATAGAGGCGTATTGGTATATATGGTGCGTGTAGTGCTCTGCCTCTTAGTGCACAATGATCACAATGTGGATGAAGAAGTCGTGATGAGCCCAAGAAAGGAGGAGGAGACCAATGCATTGTTCTTATTTCGAAAAATTAAATATGATATGAATGACGTCATTGTGCTTGGCGATGAGACAGATTATTATGAATGTGATTATTCTTATTATTATGGCAGTCATGCACAAACGAGCAGCAAAACCGCATTTGCGTTTAGCGATCCGTGCGGCGAGGCTAGACGTGATATGGAATCGCTTCGACTGGGGTAGGTTGTTCCCACGCGCTGGTGTCCTCATCATCGAGCCACTCCACAAAGGCCTGCAGCGCCAGAATAGGTTGGATGCACAGCCATGCCGCGCGCACAAGAGTGGTGAGAGGGGGCGTTTTGGGTATGAGGCTTTGCGAAGAAGAGGAGGAGGGCTTTTCCACATGGGTGGTGGGCGTGCCGGCGTGGGTGACAGCAATGGACAGATAACTGGAAACAATGGACGATGCCATGCACAGGCAGAACATTCGCCAATCCCAAAGGCTCTGATTGATGACAACGGTGGTGATACCCTGCATTGTGAGCACATACACGAAACAGTAGAGCAAGATGGCGTAGGGCGTGGTGTGAAAAGTTGCTTTGAGAAAGTAGGGCAGCGCGGTCGTGATCAAGAAGGCGGTCGCAACGTTGAGGTGGGCGATGATGACCATGAGGCGTCCGTGGTGTGCATACTGCGTGTTGGCGGCGCATTGAAAGGAATCGGGGATGGTCTCTGCGATCCAGCCAGGTCCCAGATCGTGGACGGTGGACATGGGAACAAGAAGCATATTGGCCGTGGGGGCAGACGGGCCGAAAGTGATGGTGTTGCTAACGGTGCCCGCGGATGTCAGGACAAGAATGCGATCCAATTCATTATCGCGTACCAAGCGGACAATGGGGTCGCACACGCTGAAGGCCGCAAAATAAGTGAAGAAGGCGGCGATGCCCAGCGTGACGAGAAGCAAGCCCAGACGCAGAGTCCACAGTCGATTCGTCGGAAACACGGAATACAAGAAGAGACAGGCAAAGAAATAGGTGGTAAAGGCGAGGGTGGGCGTGAGTGCAACCAACTGTGGATTAAAGAAGGCCTGCACCCACGGCAAGGTGGTATGGTCGTCGCTTTCGTGACTGGTGACGAGAAAGCAACACAGCGAGACGAAGAGAATTTGAAGAAACACAAAAAATTGCAAGCCCTTGTGCGCATGCAGTCTCTCATTGCACGAGGTGTCCGTTGTTGTGGTGGGCACGGCGGTGGGCAAGGATTGATACGAGTGACGAAAAAACATAGTTTCTTGTCTTTGAGAATGGACGAGGAGAACGTAGATATATAGGATGGCCAGACGGAAGCAGTGTTAGGCGGTCGCGAGTCTGCTCATGTCGGCTTGTGTGCCAAAATGCTCACACGCCATGGTATGATGCTGCTTTAAGCGTGCACAGTGTGAAATCATCCGCGCGCGAATTTCGCACAAGAGCTGGTGATTTTCGCTCTTTCGAAGCATTTGCGTGGTCAATGTCATGTTGTGTTCATGCAGAAGCGCATTGAGCTTGAGCTGATGCTGGAGATCGTGTTGTGTTTGCGCATGCAGGTCTGGAATGGCGGACAAATCACACAGAATCCAAAGGCACAGCAGCGCCCACAAGGACACGAGGAGCCGCGCGTGCATCCAATACAAGAACGCCTCATTGAGAAGAAGTGCCAAGCAGGCCACACCCATGTGTTTAATGACAGCGTGATAATAACTCATGCTCTGTGTATGATGCGTGATTTTATGAAGGAGAAATACCAGTATACGATTTATTCTTTTTTATAGACGAGAAGGGTGATTTAGGGTGATCTGTGCTCGCGTGCCAACTAGCCGAAAAGACGTGGTTTTCACGTTTAAAGGCGCGTCTAGCAGGCGGTGAGGGTTTGCCTTGATAGTACTCGAAACAATGCAAGCGAGCTTGTAGGAGCTGCTGCTTCATCAGTTCGCTGTTGTGATGCAAGGTATCAAGGGCCTCGCGAAGGTAAAATAGGCTGTGCAGAAAGTGAGACAGCCACGCCAAAAGCCAGATGAGGGATAAAACTGAATAATAAAACAGCAAGGGATAAGCTTGCAAAGAGGGCAAGCCATACACACAAAACCACGCGTGCAAAATCACAAATGGAAAGAGAACCAGCCCCGAAAGACAGCAAAGCACCTTCATATGCTAGGTGTGTGGAGGAGGCTAAATAGGTGAAGACAGGATTAAAGGGAGTAGGTTTGTGTGTCCAGTTCGGGGGTCTTGGATAAACTTTTTCGTCTTTTTTTGGTGTGCGGCGATGAGTTTGAACCGTGCCAGCTCTGGTCGAAGGTGGCGTCAGCCAAGGTGCGTTGAAAGCCGTCGAACTGGGCCTGTGCGGTGGCAACCTCATTGGTAGTGACATGCAGCAAGTACAAGATGTAGTAGACCAGAAGCGCTACGCCCATATGGAGGCAGAGCAACAGTATGTACAAATTATGATAAGTGACATAGGCATAGCAGAGGGGCAAGCACAAGCAAAGGAGCGGTAAGATGCCCATGAGGACAGTGAGAAACACCAGCAAGGTGAGGTGTATTTTATTGTAGTGCATAGGCCTGATGCCCTAAAAAAAAAGGTATAATATATCAGGGAGGAGAGGTACGGGCGTATGCCCCAACATCACGATTAAATTCTTTTGTTGAAATGGACGCAAGGGTCACAGCGGCGATGGCGCTTCAAGAGACGCTCAAGGAAGAGCTGTTGGAGGAAGGCCAAAGCGTGGACGACCTCTTTTTGGACGTGAATGCAAAGGAGCGTCGAGTTGAGGAAGAGGGCATGCAAAACCTGTGCCACCAACTGTTTTTGTCGTATGATGAGTTGGAGACGGTGGTCGAAAAGGGCGAAAGAGGTGGGGTAGGCCGGCAAATTTTGAGCAAAGTGAGAGAGCTGACGCAGAAGCTGTCGGAAAAGAGCCGCATCACGTTTGGCGAAAGGCGCTACATGGAAGGCTTGATGGAGGTGTGTGCAAATTTTGGAATGCTGCGTAAAAAAGCGCGCCTATGGCGCGCGGTGGTGTTAATATATATTTGCCAAAACAGGGCCTGTCTGAGTACATGGAGCGGAAGCTTGTCTACGAAGCCATGGAGCGCAACATTGGTGTCATGATGCGCGAGACCATGCTCATTTGTATGGAGACGCAGAAAATGCTGAAGGACAAGGCAGAGAATAAGGAATAATAAATCAGAGCGTACGGCCTATAAAAGAAGATGTGTATTGTATGATAATAGAGAATACAGGTTGAAGACGAATACCATCCTATTGGTATTGCCTGCGATGAGATATGGTCATATGATCAGTGTGTTGCTGAGTAGCATCATCATGTTATGTGGGGGCAGTGAGGTCCTGAGTATACAGTTTAGCATTGAATTGAATGCCACTGTGCCAGAGTTGCTGGATGCAAAAGCGGAGTGGGTAAACACCACATTGCAAGATATGCAACAGCAAGCGTTTGTCATCAACGACAATAATGGGAATATAATAACACTGCAACCGGCCGCTGCTGCAGCGGAATCCGCGAGCCCCATCGGCTTTGCGAGTGTGCGCCTCTGCGCCGTCGGTTATTATTATGATGGGAATGAGTGCCAAGTGTGCAGTGGTACGTGTGGCAGCCAGTTGACGGTGGAAACATGCAGCGCGGGCGGTGATATCACATGCGGAGTCGTATGCCCCGCGGGGACGTGGACGAGTGTGGAAAACGGGGGCGAGTGCAGGCGCTGTGACCCTGGCACATACAGCAGCGAGAGCGGGCAGAGTGTGTGTCTGCTATGTCCGGCTGGATCGTATGCGCGGAATGCGCAGCAAACAACATGCCAAGTGTGCGCGGTCGGAACCTACTCAAATGCGGGCTCGTCGCTGTGTTCCCAGGTATGTCCTTTTTTTTTGGGGAGTATGCAAACGCAACACTATATAAACGGAGGGAAGGGATTAGGATTTACGTAGTGAAGAATCACAATCCTTCCTATATTTAAGTAATTTAATTTACTGATTAGCATCAGAACTAATATATATATATATTGTGAAAAGTTCTAAGCAAAAAGTGAAGAATATGTGGAGAAAGCCTTATTATGTGAAGGGAGATTGGAATGTGGTGAAGAAGAGCCACGTGCTGTGTGTGTTGATTGTGATGGGCACATTGACTCGACCGACGGTGCAGGCGTGTGTGCCGTCTGCTGGAATGTACTGTCCGTCGCCGACAGCAGTGGCCACCACTTGCCCGGCTGGCTATTATTGCACGGGCGATGTGGGTAATGACATTACGGCATGTCCGCTGAATACATATCGCAGTGGGACGGGGGGGGCAGCATTGGTAGATTGCTCCAAGTGTGATCAGTATACGGTCACCAGCAACACGGCAAGCAGCGCGTGTCACGTGTGCGCAGCGGGCACGAGGTATACGTATAGCGCAGAGGATTTTGCGGATGGGGCGTGCGCAGCATGCGCGGTGGGCACACACTCGGCTGCCAATGCCACCAGCTGCAGCGAGTGTGAGGCGGGCACCTATGCGGGAGCAGCCGGAAGCAGCACGTGCAAGCCTTGCCGACCCGGAACGTATCAGGAGGAAGCGGGCGCCGTGTTCTGTCAAGCGTGCGACAGTCTGACCTACACATACACGGAGGGCTTGAATGGGCATTTGAATGTGGTGTGGGGTGCTGACAATGCCTCGGCGTGCGCGACGCTCCCTGGCTTTGCCAAGCCGCTGGTGTGTCTGCCTGGCTCGTATCTGGACGTGTCGGGGTGTGTGCTGTGCCCATTCGGGTACTATTGCCCGGAATTGACGTGGCAGCTCTCGAATGTGAACAGCGTTCAGACGTGCGGTATGACCGGCAGCATGGCGGCAGGCGCGGGAGCCATGAGCAGCAGCGACTGCGTGGTACCGGCGCTGTTGGAGCCGTATGCCTTTGAGACGTGCAGCATCGCGCCGGCGGCCAGTGAGGTGCTGAGTGCGCTGTCCATTACGGCCATGACGACGTCATATAGCAGCAAGACCGTGTTTTTTACGACGAACACCGCGGTGTATCGGGTTTTGTTGGAGAGCAGCACGGTCGAATTGATTGCGGGCGTGGAAGGAACGACTGGCTCGAGTAGCGGGATTGGTACGCAGGCACGGTTTTCGGCGTTAAGGGCCATTGGCGTGGATCAGGATGGCCCGGAGGCTGGTGTGATTGTGGTGGGTGATGGCAACGCCGTGCGCATGATCAATGTGTTTTCCCGAGAGGTGGTGTCGGTAGGCGTGGCGGGGCAGATTTCACAAGCGGGCGGCATCGCGCTGCGACGGGATACGGGGGGAAATCGCTTTGCCTATGTGTCGGATGTGCTGAGGCATGCAATCATTGCCTTCAATTTGGACAATTTCCAGAGCTTCTTGGTGGCAGGAGATGCCAATGGCTTCGCTGGACGGCTGGATGGGGACTTTCCCAGCACGGCGTTGAATGCACCCAAGGGGCTGGCGTTCTTGGAGAAGGCCATGAACTCGAGCAAGCTGCTGCTGGTGGCAGACTCCGGGAATAATCGCATTCGGGTGGTGGACACAGAGCTGCGCACTGTCAGCACGTGGTTTAAGCCGCTCGATCGCGTGAGCCCAGAGTTGGTGAATCCAGTGGCGGTGTCGGTGGGCATGGACCAGTCTGGCTTACCGTTGGTGTATGTGACCAGCGGCAGTGGCGAGGTGAGTGTGTTGCAGTATCCGTTACCCTCAGATCGCACAATCAAGGTGCTGACCAAGGTCGATTGCCCGGTGACGGGAAGCAGCCAGGCCATCTTTGTGTACGGCACGGCCAGCGTCGGCGCGAATAATGCGGTGGCCTTTAGCAAACTGTTGGTGCTGGAGGGAACCACCATCAAGTCGTTGGTGCAGGATTCGATGGCGGGGTCGGCGGCGGCAGGTGGGGATGTGAGCCAATGCCATCTGCCGTGCACCAATAGCGATTGCAGCGCGCTGAGCTCGTCGGTGCTGTGCGGCAACTCGTTTTTGGATGCGGGGGAGGAGTGCGACGACGGCTTCTCGAACCCGAATTCCGGGTGCAACATGACCACGTGCAAAATTCGAGCGGGATATGTGTGTCCAGTGGGCCTCACCGCGTGTCATGCGCCCGAAAAGGGGTATATGTACGTTCCGACCGGCGTGTATTATCGGGAGGCGGACTGTGCAGCGTTGACACCTCGGACAGGCTACACCATCGACAGCCACTGCGTGGAAACCGATATCAACGAGTGCACGGAAGGCACGGCCACCACATGCGACATCCAGGCCAAATGTCTGAACACGGAGGGCGCCTACACGTGCGAATGCTTTGATACGTTTTTCGGAGATGGACAAACGTGTGTACGCACGGCATACGCCGTCTACAGCGTGCTGGATATTGCCAGCATACCAAGCAGCGTGCTGGTGAATCCAACGGAGTCAAATGGCGGAGAGGGGGTCGTAAACGCTTTGAAGAGGACGTACGCTGCAATTTTGAGCAGTGGTGTGCCAGCGAATACGGCGAATTCGTTTGCTGGGATGAACATCTCGGAGCTGGCGACTTGGTTCACGACAGTGTCCGTGGATCCCACCATTTCCTCGTACACGCGGTTGGAGATTGTCACCTTATTCGAGACCTCGACTGTCGCAGCCTTGGTAGCCGCCTCCACGAGCCCCAGCAGCATGCAGACCGCCATGTCGCAAGCCGTGTTCAGTGCATCAAGTGGCGTGGTGGTCTTTCAAAAACCAAAGGTGCGGGTGCATCGCTCGTCCTCGTTTAGCGAATCAAATGTGATTGACGGCTGGGGCATGAACATCACGAGCGTCAACTACAATCGCACGTGTGTGGTGAATGGGGTGACGCCGACGGGGGGCTGCTGGCAGGTGGAGATGATTTATGTCGGTGGGCAGGAGCTACCCAAAAGCAACGAGAATCCCAATGACATTCAGCAGTCGAAGAACGTGCTGTACTTGCCGCGCCTGGACCACGATGCCATTAGCATGCAGCTCAGCACGCCGGCACAGGCCTTGACCATGAACGCGGGCATGTTTTTTCCGTGTGAGGTGGGCAGCTCCTCGGCGGCTGGCAAGGGAATCACGGCCAAGGCCACCGCGTGCTGCCTCCGCAATCTGGAAGCCAGCTATCGCCCGCATGCCGACTTTGCCAAGTTCTTGAACAGTAGCAAATTCAAGGCGTCGGTACCGCTGGAGACGTGCATGAGTGGAGAAGCGTTCAACGATACGTTTCCCGAATCCAACATTGTGTTCCAATTGCCAGACGGTGATGGGGCCACAAACGATTTGGTCGTTGGCAAAATCGAGGGCATGCCCCACAGCGAGGTGCGTCTGCTGGAAACTATCGACTATACAACGCGTACGTTCAAGGTGCAGCTGGTGCTGGAAGAGGGGGACCTGCGTATGTCGGCCGCGCTGATGAAGGGCGTGTGGGGCCTCGAGTACAACATGACCTTTTTCGTGGGCCTCGCGAATTTTAAGGGTACGGGTACCTCCATCATGAACACGCGCAACTCGGTGCAGTTTATCACGGTGAGCAAGAGCAGCGTCTTGACCTTGAGCACGTTTGGAGCCAATCAGGACCCTCTGGTGAGCTCGGTCGACATGCAGCTGATACGCATCAAGGTCACGGATTTCTTTCAGCCCGTGAGCTACCTGTATTACCTGCAGCCCGTGTTCACGATGCCCACCAATTTCAAGAGCCCGCTCTCAGGTACGGGGGCCGTGGTACCGCTCAACAGTATTCGCATGATCAAGGCGCTTGGGCTTCCAAGCAACAGCGACCCGGGATGGATGCAGGCGTGTGCCAGTGCGGATGGTCAGTATGTGTACGCCAACACGTCACTGCAGAGCTTGGTGCAAAGGGCGCAAGCGGCAGAGTGTGTGCAATCGAACCTGCAAATGTGCTATCCACCGAGCAAAGCCAACAACGTCATTAGTTTTGGAGTGCCGCTGCCCCTTGATTTTATCAAAAGCAACGAGTATTCGAGCACCGATCCATACACGCTCACGGTGCAATTCATGGTGCAGGCGTATGACACGGTGGCGATGAGCAATGTGTGGTCGACAATGACCATGACGGTGGACATCACGCCCATGGGCTTCACGGCCATTTGCGAAACCATGTCGGCGTCGCAAACACTGGCCGACATCATTCAGGGCAACATCTACATTGGCACAGCGACCAACGACTACGAGTGGGACACGACGCTGCAGAAGAAGACCAATATTGATGTGCCGGGCACCACGCCCTCGAACAGCTTTGAATTTGCGGCGACAACGGTGCAGGGGGCGGTGATGACGTTTGCCGCGTTGGGGGATAGCAAGTACTTTGAGGATGCGCGCAGCTTAACGCAGGAGGTCCATGTCCATGACATTCACACGGTTCATTTTTTGGAGCCGCTCGGAGGCAAGTCCGGTCCGTCGCCGAATTTCGACGCGGTGAAGGCTCTGTTTTTGGCCGGCACAGCCTTTGTGGTCAAGGTGGATGCTGGTAATCATAGCGAATGGCTGGAGCCGTCGCGCGCGCTGTTGAACCTTTGTCCCTATAAGGCGACGGTGGGCAAAATGGCTTGCCTGACGCGCAGCGAGAGCACATTCAAGAATACGGCCGTCAAGCGGGACGTGAAGCATGTGGTGGAATTGCGCCAGAATGATTCCAGTAGCGTCGACGAAATGAAGGGGCTCATGTCGCAGGTGATGATGCAGGGCGGCGTCAACGACTTTACCAACGAGTTGGGCATCGGCTTCTACAATGAACTGTCCACGAAGCTGAGCCTGAACAATCGGTATCGCAAGGCCTATGTGGTGAACCCGGTCATGGAATGGTCGTTTGAGGCGATGCAGACCACGCAAAAGGGTTCAACCGCCTACACGGTGTGCAGCAAGATTATTGCCATTGGCATGATTACGATCAGGACGCCGGAGGGAACACAGCTGGCAAGGCGTTTGCTGAGCACCGAAATGATGGCGGAGGTACCGCCGCAAGTGTGGTATAAGGAGCATTCAGCGCAAATGCTTCGTCGTGATGTATCGCTGGGATGGCAGGCGGACGAGAGCACCTACGAGGCGGAAGAGGGCATGGAAAGACGCCGGTTGCTGCAATATGCCACAGGCGTGGTGGACACGGGGATGCAGGCATCAAAGACACAAACAGGCAATTCCATGGTTCTCAACGTGGATGTGCCTGGCTATGATGCCACTTCGCAACTGTGCAACATTGTGCTAGCCGCACCGTACTCCCGCTGCAACATTGTCGAGCTGAGGACACAAGTAGTAGGTGCGGCGGCAGTGCAGGTTTGCAACGCAGAGCAACAGGGAACCTTGAGCAGCGAGCTGCAGATGGGCATTGCGAATAAGTTGATCACCTCTGGCATTTCCCATATTAATGGCGTCGCGCTACTCGAGTACACAATAGATGGATGCGAGGCGGTGCTGGGCGCAGGCCGACGCCTGCTGGCGGCGACGCAGACGTATACGATTTTGACGCAGAAGATTATCACGAGCTCCGAAAACGGCACGGCGACGCTGACGCTAAACGAGCTGCAGTATCTTCAATATTTCTTTAATTCCACGAGCTGGAGCAATGTTCTGGGAGGTGGGGGGCAGCTGCAGGTCGTGACCATTTCGTTTGTGGATATTGGGGGCAACGAAATAATTGCAAAGATTGATTTGGGCGTGAAGACCACCACCAACACCACCAAGGACGATGTGCTCAACAAGCTGAATGAGAGCTTTCCAGACCTAAATATCAAGAAAGACGTTTTATTCCAGGACGATACCAGCAGACGCTCATCGTCGGGGGCGCAACAGACGGTGGTTGTGGGCCTAAACCTGGCACTGTTTTGCAGCGTGCTCCTCACTTTATTCTTTATGCACTGAGATGCTCATCATGAGCACAAGCATCAAATAACATATTATTATATTTAATAAGCAACAAAATGTGTGTGTCTTAGATGTGGAGCCCGAGGGTATGGAAACAGGAGTCGGTAAAGTCGCTGGCTAGGTTAGTGACGTAATCATGCACCAGCAAGATATCCTCAGTGAAGTTGACCGGGTGCAGCAAGTGCTGGAATTCCGTGGCACACACAGAGGGGAGGCGTCGATCACGGAGCACACAGCCCCAATAAATCGCGTAGAGGGGATAGATCGACGACACGTACATGATAGCAAAGAGCATGAGAAAACATCGCAGCGAGGCTTGCAAGTAGGGAAGAAGCGCGAGGGCACAGGCAGCTGCATAACATAGGGAGCATGGATGCCGTAGGCCACAGGCAAGGCGATGCATAGAAGTTTGAGTGCAAGAAGCATATATGTCTTGGCTATATTTGAAAAGGAAGGGAGCATAGAGAGCACATTTTCAATTTATTTGTGGGGACAGGCGCAAACGCTTGCAGGGGGGCTCGTCGGTGGGCACGCTCTCGGTGGTGAGCAAGGTGAGGGGCACCGTGTACTCGACGCGAGTTTGCAGATGAGCGACTCGTGCCACGTTGTTGTACGGGTCACTGCTGAGCAACTCGTAGGTGTCCGGATCGTGACCGACGCGCACGTGGCTGTGGAGAGGAAGGGGCGCTTGAACAAAGGCCCGCGAGAGCTCGGCGGTGGCCACAAGAATCATTTCGCTTGTATTTTGAAGGTTTTGGAGGAGGGCGTTGGGGGGCGTGATGGATATCACATTCCAGGGGCCGCTGGCAGGGTCCTCTGTGATGGTGACCAGCTGTCCAGGCGCAACCGCCATATATATGCCCAAAACAAGCGCGCGTTAAAGTAAATATATATGCAAGTATGCGATAGTGCAAAGTTATACAGTATATATATTATGTGGTGAATACAAGATAGATAGGTTGGATGATAGTATCCGCATATCACAGGGACAAGGAAGAGAACACGTCGGCCAAGGAGTTGCTGCTGCAGCTGCCGCTGCAATGGGAAAGCGGCGGTGAGGGTATGCCGTTTGCGCGTCTGGCGTATGCGTTGGAGGCCCTGGGTAACTCAACGCAAAAGGCCGCACAGCAAGAGATTCTGCGGCAGCTGTTGACCATGCCAAAAAGTAAGACCAAACTGGAAATGTATTTGCTGCTCAAGATGATGCTACCCAAGCATGATCACGAGAGTGTGTACGGCATGAAAAGCAAACGCCTGTTGCAAATTGTGGGCGACACGCTACGAAAAGTGGGCAGATCAGAGGGAAGCGCCGCGATCAAACAATGGCAGAGGCGGGTTCCGCTGCAAGAGAGCTTGCTGGCCAAAGGCAGAGGCATTGTGTGCTTACCGGAATTGGTCATCGCGGCGCAGTGTGCTCGGGCGTCGTCGTCCCATGGGCCCAGCCTGACGCAAGTGGGCACGGCGTGTCGCATGTTAACCACGGCATATCTGGCCTCACAGCCGCGGTCGGTGGAGCAACTGGATATTGCGCAGGGGGAAATACTGAGGCAAATGGTGGAGGAGGGCGGTCTCAGCTTTCAGGAATGGTTAACGCTGGTGCGTCTCTTACTGAAGAAGGTGAGCATGGGGGTGGGAGAACAGACGGTGTTGGCCGCATTGCCAGCCGGGGCGCGGGAATTCTTCGCCAAACAGCATGATCTGGCGCTATTGGCGAGCATGTGCGTGGCACCCACCGGCACGATGAAGGCAGGCGTTGTGTGCGGAGTGCCGTTTACGCCCATGACCTGTCACAACATGCGTTCACCCTATCTCATGCGCTGGCTGTTTTCCAAGGCACAAACCATGAGAGAGGGGCAAGTGGGCGCAAAGGAAAATCACTTGGTGGTGGACGCCAACGGCACATGGTATGTCACTATCACAAAGGTCAATGCCAAGGAGCGTATGTTTGTGGATCTGAACAGCGAGGAAGCGATACGCCACATGCCCAGTCGCCGAAAGTTAGTGTTTCTACTGCGCGAATTTCAACGAGCGGGCAACATGATCAAGGGTTCAGACCGGGTGCTACACTTTAGGCTCATGGTCAAGGAGAACAGGGTTCAGCTGTTATTGCTCAGCATGTCAGAGCGAACACAGTGGGATCAGATGGCGGCAGCGCATTTATGGCCAGTGGGGGAACCGGGGGGCGACTTAAAAACAGTGGTGGGTGCGCAGAATGAGGCCAGAGGTCACGGTGGAAAGACGCTGCAAGTGATGGCGGCGGTGAGCGCGCCTCCTGCACAGAAAGTCACGGGGTCGCAAAACAAACACCCCCGCTTGATTACTGCCGCGCAGCTCAGAAAGAATAAGACGGGAGGAGGGCCACAAAAGGAGGAGGAGCCACGGGAGGAGCAGTTGATGGTGCAACTCAAATTGGACGGCGATCGGGTGCAGGTGCATATTCTTCAAGGCAAAAAGGTGAAGCTGTTTACCAAGGCCGGTAAGGACGTGACGGCTCTTTATAGCAACATTAGTGATGAGTTGCGAACTCTCTGTGAGGAAGGACACTTTGACGCACACGCCCCTTGCATTTTAGACGGTGAGCTGGTGGTGATTCACAATGAAACAGAGCAGCCTCTGCCGTGGAGCAGCACAAAGTGGCGTTATAATTGTATGACTACGGCGGGTATAGAGCCGGTAAGGGCCGAGGCGTTTGTGGTGTTACCCACCGAAGCAAGTGGCACCGTCAACAATCTGGCCGACGAAGAGGATGAGGACGACACTCCCTCCTTTGCAAGCGACAAGGGCAAACTCGAACCTCTGGTGCAAACGCGCGCTATCCCCGACGGTATGCTCCGTGTTATCGTGTTTGACATGATTATGCATCTAGGGAGGGCCGTGCATCAGAACCCGTGTCAGGCGCGCTTCGCCTCGCTCCAAAAGGAACTGGCCAGCTTGCTCAAAGCCAAGGCGAAGCACTGTCGCGTGCTCGAGGAGGCGTATGCCGTGCGGACGCAAGCGGAATTAATACGACTGTTGCGGGGCACCGTGGAAAAGGGACAAGAGGGGCTCATGCTCAAGGATCCCAGAGCGCCGTATGACTTTGGCAAAACCGTGGAGATGCAAAAGCTCAAGCTAAGCGGACCGGAGATCAATACGGGGGTGGTGGGCATTGGAAGCTCGCTCTCGAGCAACCCGCGCATGTGTGGCTTGCTCACGTGTATTGGGTGGAAGCAGGGCATTGTGCACAGCTACTGTCGTGTGGAGATCTTGCAGGGCGAAAAACCGTGGAAGGCGTTTGAGCGCGTGATTACCAAATTGCAAAGCAAGGTCAGCGTATTCGAGTTGCAAGAGGCCATGCGAGGGGGAAAGGCGATGCAACTACCCGAGTATGAGGTGCGCATGACAGCCGTCGGTGAGGCGCGACATGTGACATGGAAACCGCGCACAGAGGAGAACATGAAGTACGAGTGCGAAATCCTCATTATGCCCAACGACTTGACAGACATTCAGTGGTTAGTGAGTCCCTACGAATGCATGTTTGGGCTGTCAGTGCGTGGGGATTTGCGCGCGCTGCAAGAGGATGGTCAGACCGTAGCTGTATGGAAACCGCGAAACCCGGTGGGGCGCATCGAACTACGCGGATTTCAAATGTCACAGCTGGATACCTTGCAAAGCGTGCAACACAAGTTTGAGGAGGCACAGGAGGTGCAAACGTGTGTGGAACGTCACGCAATTAGACGCATCGCGGAACTAAGGCAGCTGCCTGCGAAAAAGAAGAGGGTATTAGAAATCGCACGGCTGCTGCAGTGCATGCTGCTAAGCGAGGAGGAGGCGGTCTGGCCACAGGAGGAGCCGAGCACAATGCCCACAATCGACAGTATTAACCAGTGGTTGCAAAAGGCACTGGCAAAATACAAGGACGCTGAAAAAACGTTCAAAGAGCTCAGTCCGGAGGAGCGACTCGCCTTATACAACTGTGAAAGTAAGGGGCAGCACGAGTGGGATACCTTGTCGGAGAAGCAGACCCACAGCCGAGTGGAAAGCACACAGGAGGCAACCGACAACGCAGAAAGAACAGCCGAGTTTTCAAAATGGTCAGCGCGTTTAAAGGAAATTAGCAAAAATGTGAGCACACTCAAACCGGTACGACGCGAATGCGGGCATACGACGGTCAACGCCTGTCAAGAGCAAGACGAATTCATGTTAGATGAAGAAGGCACAGACAGCGAGTGGCAGCTAGTGCAAGAGGAGGCATGCAAAAAGTATGACGAGGAGGACAGCAGTGACGAGGACAACAGCAGCAGTGAGGAGGAAAGCATCGTCATCATGCCAAGGCCTGTGCACAGGAGGGAATCAAATGCAGAGGAAAAAAAAGTGTGGGGGGGCAGTTATGATGAGGCATATTATGATGAGGAGGAGGACACTGGGAGCGAATCAGACACATCATCATAAGCAAAAAGTATGCATGTTTTCATAAAGGTTAGCTTTGTGTGATTTCAGAAAAATAGTATTATTTAAATAGAGGGACAGACCGTTAAAAACAAAAAGCACACATCGTGCACATATACTGTCCGCCTATATGGCGGTGTCCGTGCTAAGGAGCACAGAGTTTGTGCTGCAGTTGGGAATCCGCGCCGAAACACATCCAGCCTATCGAGCGTACTATGACATGTACTCAAAGTTTATGAAGCAAGGGGTGGCGGGGGGTGAGCGGGCGACGGAATACATTCCCACCCTCGAAGATTTGGAACGCAACGGCAAATACGTGCAGAAACGGGAAAATGGAAACACAGTGTATGGGGGCCAGACGGAAATATGGATTGCAGTGGAGGGTGGTCACACTCCAGTCGCGTTCATCACAGTGCAACACTTTATCCCAGTGGATGAATGGCGAGGCGGGCTGAAAGCAGGGGAGCGTAGCAAACTCCCAGAGATCGTCTATATTGCACACTTTTATTCGGGAAAGCCAGGGATGGGCGCCTTTTTGCTGCAGTATCTGTGTGCCAACGCGTGGCCGCATTGTACCCTGTGCCTCGAAGTCGAACATGGCATTGCAGATCCCACCAGATTAAAAGGATATTATGAAAAGTGGGGATTTATGCCATGCCCACGGCTTCCATACACCAACTATTGGCGCATATTCTTAATGGTGGCGGCCAGAGAGGGGTATTTCAAGGTGACGGTGCGGGGACCCGGTTCAAGCACCAGAACGCTGTCACTGATGGAGCCGGCCGAGAACGTGTGCATGGACAGTGGCAGTCGAACGTGGTTTATACGCCCAGCCTAACATGCTGCATGCGCTGGCACTCGATTGTCACGAGTCGATCCTGGTTATGGGAGATGGAGTAGGTGCTGGCCCACGAAAGCAGCCAACCATTGTTGTACGGCGCATTGAGCTTGTCGGTGGTGCGATTGAGGCACGTATAGCACGCGGGAGGCGGTACGAGAGGCAGGCCATCGTCACCAAGCAAGACGGCGTTGGAGACATCTTCGCTGACACAAGTGATCACAAGCGAGAGCCCGTGGGGTAGGGCCAGTCGCACGCTAGCGCCCGCTTTGAAGTAATCCAAGGATGATTGCATCTGGTGGTGGTTGTATAGGTGGCAAAGTGGGGCATCTAGAAGACGTTTATACATTCTTTTTATTATTTAGGCACATGGTGGTTGTTCGAGGGCTCTGGAAGTGGTGGCAGGTAAGCGAAAGGTTTCCATCAGGAGCAGCAGCAAGGGTAGAGTTGTGCTCTGAAAGAAGCGCCGCGCCATCATAAAGGTGGGCGCCCAGACACCCAGATAGGCGAGGGCCAGCACGAGCATGGCTGTGGCAGTGCAGAGCATAAGACGTGGCGGCGCGCGTTTTTCCACCAACCACAGCTGTTGCGCCACGGCGAGGGTCAAGAGGATGGCCAGCAGTAGTAGGGGGAATTTGGTATAATAATAATATTGGAG
>Ga0247837_1005309_pt1 | contig 19508 bp, 14 predicted proteins | sample LaCtaG_2_FD_187115 | JGI IMG/M metagenome (GOLD analysis project Ga0247837, IMG submission 187115) | Freshwater microbial communities from meromictic Lake La Cruz, Castile-La Mancha, Spain - LaCruzMarch2015_14.5m | ecosystem: Environmental > Aquatic > Freshwater > Lake | place: Spain: Castile-La...
GGATAAGTTCCTAGAGATGATGGAGCAGGTAGTGCGGGCGGATGGAGACTTGGTGCCAATGGTACTGGGAATAGGGAACCATGACGTGGGGCTGAATTCACTCTCGCAGCGGCCTTTGGTGCCCAGCGCTTCAGGCCCTTTGTTCTTTTCCCTCTTCCCTCAGCATTTCCCACAGCAGACTTCTGTCCAAGTCCCGCCTATAGCAGCCCGCCTCTCCTACTTCCATCTCCTAGCTGGGCCGTGTCTTTTCCTTCTCCTCGATTCCGGCTATGTCGCTCCCTATTCCAGTCCGCAAAGCGACTGGCTCAATGCCACTCTATCCCAACATGCAGCAATCAAGTACAAATTCGCAGTTTACCATCAACCCATATACGGCAGTTCCCAGCGACCTGACTACGACGTAATGCCAGTTGTGCAGGGACTAAAGCACTGGGTGCCGCTCTTTGATGAACATGCACTTACAGTGGCCTTCGAGAATCATATCCATGCTATGAAGCGGACTAAGCCGTTAAGAGGGTCGAGAGTAGAGGGCAAGGGCACTGTGTATGTGGGGGATGGACAGTGGGGGACGCCTGGGCTTCCAGAGGAGCTGGATGCGGAGGAACAGCTGTTTGAGGTGAAAAGGAAGGAAAACCATGTATGGCTAGTGGAGATATCCGAGTTCAATGCCACGGTTTCTGCTTATAGCAGTCAGTCCGGGGCAATCATAGACCACTTCTCCCTTCCACTCTATAGCCTGTGAGTTAGATTTCCTCTAGTCTTAGTCTACTGTCCATACGGAAAGACCAACTGCGAGGGAATCACCAGTTTCTGCGGCTTAGAAATGGTGAGTCGGTCCAAGTTGCCCTTGCAGCGCGCGCACCTCGCGTCTTCACTTCTCACTTTGCACTTCCCGCACACTTTTATCTCAATCTGAATTGCAGCATTTGAAATCGTTGGATGAGTGTAGAGAGAGTGGTCAAAGGGACAGTTAGGGCGAGGAGAGTCCAGTGGACAGCGGTGGCAGGGCACAAGAGCGAAGTTGAGTTGACTGCGGTAATAAGCGTAGTACGTGGGATCTGCCTGCAGGAGCTGCTGAGTGAGACTGTAGTCGATGACTTTAGGCATTTTGCACTGTCTGCAGTGGAGGGTCTGGTCGGGTCGCTGTTCCTGCTTCTCGTAGTCACATACAGCACACATCACATGCCTACACTCCAGCGCGTACGATTGCCCCGGCTGCCAGTTCGCATTTAGATTGCCACACTGGAAGCACACCAGCAAGTCTTGTACAGTCAGCTGGTCCGCCATATATATCTACACTTAGACGGAGCCTTAGACCTGCTAGCACTCGAGTTGGAGGGTACCAATAAACGTCTGTTTCACGTACTTCAGCATATACCGGGGGAGTGAATGGCAGTCCCTGTCATAATAATGATGAAGCCGGGGTCAGTCCAAGCCCTCATCGAGCGCGCCACCAGCGAGTCTCTGCCTCGCCCCGACCCCTCCCTCATTCAAACCTGCATCGACACCATCAACTCTCGTCCCGACATGTGACCACCACGCAGCCCCAAAGAAGCGATGAAAGTCATAAAGAAGAGAGTGGCCAGCAGGAACCCTAAGGTGCAGCTGCTCACACTGGAGTTGCTGGGACAGGCAGTTGAGGTGTGCGGCTTGCCTCTGCATACGCAGGTTTCCAGCAAGGACAGCATCGTCATTCTGAGTTCCTTAGTGAAGAACAGAGAGACGGATGCGGAGGTGAAGGCTAGGCTGACGGCTTTGGTGCAGCGGTGGGGAGTCAAGTTCCAAGACAGCCAAGACATACTGCCGGGCTTCAGCGAGCTGTATAACAGCTTGAGACAAGCAGGCGTCAGCTTCGGTCAGGCAGAATCAGCCAGACCAGAGCCGCTCCCCCAAGTCGCCAATCTGAGGCCTATCGCTCCCTCTGCAACTTCCTCGAGCCAGCGCCTGCCCTCCCAAAAGCTCGAAAAACTCAAATCCGACCTCAATGTTGTCCGCGAAAACGTGAAAGTGACTAACGAAATGATCGAGGCTAGTGAGCCTGGTCCTGCAGTCGCTCGCAATGAGGTACTGACTGAACTCACGAACACGCTAAGAGCAATGCAGGGGAAACTTGCGAAATTGATAGAGAGTGTGGGGGACGAGGAACTGGTGGGTTTGGGGAAAGCTGTGAAGGACGAGGTGGATGCGGCTTTGGGGAAGTATGAAGAGTTGAAGGAAGGCAGGAAGCTACAGGCCAAGCAGCCGACTCGGCAGCAGGCCCAGCCTTCCTTTCTGGATATGGACTTGGAACTGCCCTCCGGTCCCAAGCCCGTCCCAGTGGAAAGGCCCAGAGAGCCTCCCTCCAATTCCCTTCCTTTCGACATCTTCGGCTCGTCTCCTGCCCCCGCTCCCGCCCGTCCCGCAGTTCCCGACCATCTGGTGTATCCTTCCTCTCAAGTTCCTCACAGAGCCCCTGAGTCCCGGCCAGCTCCAGTCTTCGATGCTGTGTTCGCCCCGCCCCCAGCCCAGCCTCAATACCAGTCCCCACCCGCCTTCAGTGGATTTCCACCTGCCACAGGACTTGCGAACCCAGTGCCGAGGTATGAAGCTCCTATGCAAGCCCCTGAGCAGCCAGTAGTTCACCAGCCTCGAATCAAGCACAACATGGGTGAGGGCGAAGAGGCCAAGAAGGCGGAAAACAAGCCCAAGGACTTCTTTGACGACTTGGTACAACTTTAGGCTAAGCAACATTTAGGCGCTTTGGGAGTAGAGCTGCAGCAGCGTCGTAGCGCACTCTTCAAGGATCACCAACTCCTCCTCCTGAGAGACATGCAGCAGTCGCACCAGCACAGGGTAGACGTTGTAGCGGTCCAGCAGTTCCCTAGGACGGTGCAGTCGTCCACAGAGGTGGTACAGCACCTCCAAACAGCTCTTCTCCATGTTCACTCCCGCACCTGCATTCAACTTCTCCACGACGTTCTCTACGAATTCCCTGTTCTTCGCGAGAGCCAGACACAGGCGTTCCGAGCTCTGCAGCATGCGTTGGAGACACTCCAGTTCGAGTTCCGGCTTGTGGCCTTGGATCAGGACGTTGGAGAGACGGCGAATGTTGTCAGCGCGGAGAAAGATGAGGTCGCAGTACTCCGGGTCGATCATTGTCCAGGTGGAAAGGCCGTCCAGCACACGTTCGAAATGCACAGAGGTCAAATACTCCATCAGCAAGTCAAGTGCATTCACTTCTTTCAGTGCCTTTCGGGTGGCCTGGGAGGCGGAAATCCACCCTACCATGAACCCCACGCCCATTTCCACGAAGAGTTCTTCCCGCTCCTTCAGCACGTCCACTACAATAGGCACGAAGCCTGCCAAAGCAGCTTGCTCCAGGCGGGCTGCAGAGAGGCGACACAGACTGGTCAGTGCTGTAGTTAGGGGCCGCTTGAGGTTGGGCCAAAGACGCAGCCAGGCCACTAATTCAGGGATCAGGCCTGAGTTTTCTAACCGAGAGTGTAGACTGTGCTCTGCACAAATTTGGTCCACAAGGTCCACTAGAGCCGTTCTCACTGCGGTGGGAAGACTTGGGAGCAGTGACACTATCAAGTCGAGGTTGCCTGGGTCCGCCAGTCGCTCCAGCACAGGTAAAGGCCCCTCAGCGAAGGTCTGCAGCAGTTGCACGGCTTCCAGGCACTTCGTTTCATTGTAAGACACTGCATCGAGTCCGAGCAGGACGCGGTCAATGGTTTCCGAGCGGGCCCAAATGGACAACAGGTAGTCTCGATAGTGGCTTTGAGAAAGAAGTGTGCGCATACAGTCCAGCCCGAGGAAGAAAAGGTCCTGAATGTCCTCACAGTCACTGTCAATGAAGAGGAGTGGCAGCTGCTCTGCGCCGCCTGCTGCGAGGAACAGCTCACGAGTGCGTTCGGACTGCTTGAGGAGGGCGAACACCAACTCTGCCGCTTCACGCTTGACTTCCACTGCTTCGGAAGGACTGAGACACTTGTAGAGGGAGGGCAGCAAGCCTACAGCTGCGAAGAGCGCCATCCTCTGCTCTCGCTCCTCCTGCCAACTCGCCTTTACCACCCTCAACACTCCCAGTTCCACCTCTGCACTTTCTGTCTCTTCCAGCAAGTCCTTTAAGTGCAGCAAGCATTCGCCTGAACCCTGTCTCAGTGCTGCATTTTCCCGCATGTCTTCAGCCAGGCCTGTCAACACCTCAATTAAACGAGGGTTGTTGATGCTTAGGCTGGCAAGAATTGCGGCAATGTCGTGCTTGGAGAGGACTTGGACTTGGGTCTTTGGGGCGTCGTCTGAACTGAGAGAGTCGTGCTGGTAGCGCGGAGACTCGAGCGGCAAGATTTCATCACTGGTCATGCGAGTGGACTTGCTGAAGAGACTCCTGGAAGACTTGAGTCGAACGTTCTTGCCAGGCTGCGGCTGCGGCACGACAGTGACCAAGCCCTTGCTTTCCTCCTGCTCACTCTCGTCTTCCTCCATTTCCGTCTGCGCCACAGACCTCCTGTGTCCTGCGAGGGACCCTACGCGCACTTCGTCCAGGTCCACCAACGAGTCCGGTTCTTCTTCGCTACATTCTGGGTCTCGCGCAGACACGTACTCGTTGTTGTCCCCTGCTTCTACTATGAACTTGTGGTTGAGTAGTTCTGAGGCGGAGACTCGGATGAGCGGTTCCTTCTGGAAGCACGCCAGCAGGAAGTCTGTTAGTTTGGTGGAAATGCCGCTGGGCAGTGGAGGGTGCGGGTCCTGCACTAGACGATACAAGGCAGGCATCACGTCTAAGTCGTAGTAAGGGGGAAAGCCCGTAATCAGTTCGATCACAGTGCAGCCGAGACTCCAGATATCGCAAGCTGAAGTGCCGTGGCCGTTCTCCACGATTTCCGGAGCCATCCAATAGGGAGTGCCTGCAAACGACATGGATTTGACAGTCTCGCTGAGCTTCGTCGCCACTCCGAAGTCGGCCAACTTGACTTCCCCGTCCTTCGCTGTGAGGATGTTGGCGCCCTTGATGTCCCGGTGCACTACTCCCTGGGAGTGCAGGTAGAACAAGCCACTCAGCACTTGCTTGACGAACTTCGATACGAGAGACTCGGAGAACGGCTCTCCGAGTTTCTTGAGGATGCTGGCGAGGGAGCCGCCCTCGACATACTCCATGACAATGCAGAGATGATTGTCTGAACTGAGTGCATCTGTCTAGACCTCACCCACATACTTCACAATGTTGGGGTGACTCAGTTTCTTGAGCAGGTTTATTTCCTTGTAGATGGACTTCAGTTTGTCCTCCGTCACATTCATCAGGGAGAGTTGCTTGATTGCGACGGTTTGCCCAGTTTCAGTGTTGAAGCCTTTGTACACTTTGCCAAAGGCGCCCTTGCCGATACACTCGCCCAGGTGCTGTCTAGCGTGTACGTATTTGCCTATGGATTTGACCTGCGGCCTAGCCATTATCGATTATCACCCAGGCATCTCGAAGAGCCCCGGCGAGGGAAGCAACTTGTCCTAACTACCCTAGCACAGCTCTCTCCCTTTAAAATACTCGAACTCCCGAGACCCAGGGCTGTGAGTCCACTTACTAGCAACTCTATTACTCGTCGCACTGTCAAACCAGCAAGACTAGGTAAGTTGTCTCTTATCTGATCAGCAATAACAGATTATCCTTTGCTAGAAGTTCAAACTATTTCCAAGTAATTTCACCCTACACAGCTGACTTTTACCAAGGCTAGTGAATTCTTCCCACTCGCATATACCTTTGAAATCACTACTTGTGCTCTGCAACCAGAGATCACTAGCGCTTGCTATTAGTATTAGTCCTTCCACGAGTTGTCGTTCCTCTCAGGAGACTGGGAAATGCCATAGCGCTCTCGGCACCGGTCACACACCTTCCTACCCACAGCCTTCCGAGTGCTCGGTCTGCTGCGTGCTTCCTCCCTATCTACTTCGTGGGCTTCTTTCAGCTGCCCTGTCACCTTTCTCAAAGTCTGCACTTCCTGCTTGTACCCCGCCACTTCCAGGCCCTTGCGCTCCTCCAAGTCGCGGTAGCGCTGCTGCAGTCGCACTAACTTGCCTTCCAACTCACTCACCTTTTCCTTGTAAATGCCCTGCAGTTGCATGTACTGCTCTCGCATCACCTGCATGCTTTCCTCGTTATCCACCGCTTCGGACCTGAACTTGTGAGTGAAGTCTTTGGCCTTTTCCTCAGCCACCCGCTCCGCTTCCTTTATTTCCGAAGCGGTTTTGACGCGGGTGTGACGGAGTTGGGAAAGCAGAGAGTCGACCTTGTTCTCCAGTTCTTGAGTCTTTTCAATCAAAGTCCGCTCTCGGATTTGACTCTGGTGGCGGAGACGCAAGTAGTCCTTGACCGCCTCAGTGTGGGAGGACTCTTCTTTCGCCAGGGACTGTGTGAGTGCAGCAGTTTTCTCAGCAGCAGCGTCCATGTTCATGCGAAACTCGTGTTCGCGGATACGCCGGTCTTCTTGCAAGGCCTGGAGTGCGCTCGAGTGCAGGGCGTGCTCTTGGTCCAGCTGTTTGCGCAGAGTGTCCACTTCCAAGGCGAGAGTGTTCATTTGTTCGTTGGGGAGGTACACAGTTTTTATGACGTGTTTGGGGGTGGAGGTGGTGCGGCCAAGACGAGTGGTGTGCTTTTCATTGACTCGACCTGTGACTTCGGAGGTGTTTTTGCAAGTGCCGCAGTACTGGGCAGTCCTCTGGGCAGGGAGAGAGGCGAGGGAGGCGGACTGTGGGTAGGAGAGGACACTTTGAGGACGTTTGTCTTGGAAGAAGGTGACTTCTTGCTGGATGGGGTGCACGATGGAAAGCAGTTCTGCTATTTTGCGCTGGCTTTCCTGTCCTTGCAGCTGCAAAGTGTCGTTTTCTCTCGCCAGTTTGGCAATTTGTTCCCTCTCATTGAGCAGCACGACTTGCAAATCACTGAGTTGCTGCTGCAGCGTCCTCACTTCGTCACAGCGACCTTTCAACTCCCAACTCTGCTTGTGCACTTCTTCCTGTTTGACGCGGGTGGATTCGAGCTTCTCCAGCCACTCCTCCCGCTCGCGCTCGAAGAGGTCGAGACGACTGCGGTAGTAGGTGAGGAGTTGGTCCTTGTCCTGGTCCTGTCCCTGGGCAGAGACTTGGTACTGCTTCTGCTGCAGGAAGAGACTGTCAAAGCTGTCGTCGGTGGTCATTTGAATATGGGTGGTTACCAAGCCCTGCCACTAGGCCTTCCTTCCTTCAGAGCTACTGTGCACTGCCTGCTTACTAGTCTAAATGGACCTGCAGTTCGTAAGTCGCTGGGGCAAGTCGGACCACCTGGACTACACCAGCGCCTCTCGTCTCCTAGTCACGCCTTTACCTTGTCTCCTGCCTCTTCGAGACTCAGTGCGTCGCTTCCACATTGCCATTGAAGGAGCGGCTGGGGCAGGCAAAACGAGGCTAATCCGGACGCTGCAAGGAGACGCGGGAGGACCAGAGTACCAGCCGACTCACGGAGTGGCAGTGCACCAAGTGAAGCTAGAAGTGCTGTACTCTGGTGAAGTGAAGCCGTGCTTGCTATATTTGTGGGAGTACGGCACCTACTACAGTCGCAAGTACGACTACATCCAAGAGTCTGTGGGACCGCAAGACGCCTGCATCCATGTGCTTTCCATCCTGGACCGAGACAGCTTCGAAGAACTGGTGGAGCGCAAAGACCGTCCCTCCCAGTACTCCTGTGTCTACCTCAGCAAGACGGACTTGAGTGTGCAGACTAATGTCTTTCCTGCGGAAATCCAGAAACTCCGCAGAGATGTGTTCGTGGAGGCCAAGGTTATGCTGCTGCACCTTTGCGGCCGTCTGCTGGAACTTAGTTGCTAATTCCCGCTAGTTCACAGAGTCTTTCAAGTGAGAAAGAAGCAAACAGCTAGTCGGACGGACACGTCAAAGTCCCATAGCATTCCTTGTTAAACACGCTTGGCAGTGGATAACATAGTGAGTGACTGAGGAGAGCAGTGTTTTCAGCACTAGTGCCGTGGCTCTGAAAGAAATTCGGGAGTTCCAAGCCTCCACTGCGCTGTTGATCCAAAAGCGCCCTTTTCAACGTCTCGTACAGGAAGTTGCAGGGCAGTTCAGCAGTGACTTGCGCTTTGCAGCCTCGGCGCTGCTTGCCCTGCAGGAGGCTGCAGAGGCCTACTTAGTGGGACTGTTCGAGGACTCCAACCTATGTGCGGTGCACTGTAAGAGAGTCACTCTCATGGTCAAGGACTTGCAGCTGGCCAGACGCATCCGAGGAGAAACCAGGAAGTAGTAATGTTTGAGGAGGGAATACTTAGCTGGAGTAGAGAGAAGTGGCTGCATTCGCTAGCTCTCAGTGCTGGTAATCGAAATTCTCTTTGCAGAGTTACCTTACACAGCTGCAGAGTGGTGTTGTAGCGAGACCAAGTCTGGCTCAGTGTCTAGTGGCGTCATAACAATATGCTCTGCATCCATGTAGGTTATTTCGCGTTTCAGTTATTCCAGTCTGCTCCGTGTGAGGGAAAATCAGTTTCAGAAAACTCAACGTCTTCCTCACTGACTCGCTATCTAGTCTAGCCTAAGCCAACTCTACTGGTGTGCCACGTCAGTAGAAGAGACCTGCCTTGTACCGGCCTAGTAAGAAAGTCTGGGCTTTCATTTTCACACTCCCGGGAAAGCAATAAGTCTTAAGATCAGCGATGGAACCAGTTGACAGCGACCCTGGCAACGACCCCAAAAAGCGCCGTACCAAGCTGGACTCTTCGGAACGAGTTTTCAAGTGCGGCTGCGGCAAAAACTACCTGAGCTACCCAGCTCTGTACACTCATGTCAAGCAGAAACATGACGGCACACCTCCGGAAGGTAGCACTGCCCCAGGCGCCAAACCTATGAAAGCAAGAGGCAGACCCAAGCAAAGTCGAAGCGAGCGAACTCCGGACGAAGAAGCCTTTTACTCGCAGCACGACTTTTCGGGCGGCCCTGCAGACCCCATGACAGGCTGTCCGCAGGAACTGAGAGCGGTGCTGGAGAAGGAAAGCGGAGAACTAGGGCCCGAGTCCACCTGCAGGGAGGTCTTCGCAGAGTACTTGAAGGAAGTGGCGCTGAAGGTCAAGCAGGACAGTTTGCAAGTCTTCGCTGGCTTTCTTGAGGCGTTACTGGCGTGTCTGGACGCCAAGGGCTGGACCCTGCCAGGGGAGCCTCCAGAAGTGCAGGAAAGCTTCACAACAGTGCGGAGTGCACAGCGAGTCCCAGACATCGCCAACTTCTTCGTGACAGACTTTTTGGTGGGGCGGAAGAGCGAACTGGCCAGGCCAATGGTGGTGGAGCTGATGTTGCATTTGTGCCGCTGGCTGTATGCGCAGCGCTTCACAGCCTTCAAGCTGGCTCTCTTGCCTAGTGCCTAATACATGGACGTTCGTCACGTCCAGATACTCCTCTGTCTCTACCGCAACGACAGTCCCGGCCTCCACTCACTCATCCACTCAGGCCTTCTCTCCATCGACGAACCTCTCACCCGCGACTACAAAACAGCCTTGCACTGGTCTGTTCTCCTGCATCGCCTGGAAGCCACCGTCGCCCTGCTTGCTCTTGGCGCTCAGTCCGATATTGCGGACTACGAAGGCTTCACTCCACTGATGTGTGCTGTGGCGCAAGCCAGTGAGACAGGCAACATTCAGGCTAGATTGCTGATGTGCTACGGAGCAGACCCGAAGTTCTCTACCAAATTGACAGGGTTTGACTCTGCACTGGATATGGCGGAGGCTTCTTTCTCCTCCAACCCTGCTCTGTATATCCATATGAAGGAGGAGGAATCCACCAAGGAAGTGTGGAGTCGCAGGCGAAGTGCTCTGTATGCACGCCTCAGTCTGAGGAAGCTGACGCTAGTTTAGGCCACAGCAGAGACTGTATACTGGCGCTGTGGAAAGAGATAATTTAGGAAGCTGAACACTCAAAGCCAGTAGCTGAAACCAGCTCGGGATTACAGCGAGCAGGTTTGCACCCTCTGTCGAAGGCTAAGCCGGAGTATAGTAAAGCCTAAGCACGGGTCCGCTCAAGTTCCCTTGCCCACTCACGTACTCTCCCTGCTCCACCTCATCCACAGCTCCAAACTCCCATAGTGTTGCATCACTTCCAATCCACACATCAGGTCTCTGGTAGGGCGAGCCTCTGTAGATGTAGCAGCCTTTGTCATTTGAGCCTGGAGGTGGCCTCATCTTGATCTTCAAAGTGTATTGAGTGTAGGGTTTGACTTTGAAGGGAGCTGGGAAGAAGACATCTTGGCAGACCGAGTAGCCGCCCTCCAATCCCTCGCTTCCCTGCATGCTGAACAAGGAAAAGCCCCGTCCCTTCGAGCCTTGATAGACCACGAGGGACTCCACCAGCACCACGACGCCTGGATCTATAGGCGTGGCCAATGTGAGTCCAGTTAGGTAGGCAGCTGCATGCACATTGAAGGAAAACACCTCCACTTGTTTCTTCTCGAAGTTCACCCCCCAGGCCTTGTTGTTGCCCTGCCGACTTTCCACAGAGCTCCCCCATGCAGGCAGCACGCTTTCAAATCTGTTCAGGTAGCAGTAGCCTTGGTAAGGCTCGGGCAGTCCTGTACTGGGCGGACCTTGTGGTTTTGTTGGGACAGGCTTAGGCTTATGTACAGGCTGGAGCATAGGCTTAGGTTCAGGCTGTAGCACTGCCAACTGGTCAGGTGAGGTGAAGTATTCGAAATGGTCCAGAGGACAATAAATAATGGGTCCTTGCACTTCTGCGCACATCTCACAGAAGACATGCAGTCCTTGTCTACACGGCAGCACTCTCATCCTGCAACTCTGTTTCTTGAAAGTCGTGAGACACATGGGGCAGTTAAATTGCTCTGGCAAGCTTTGGAAATCGGCTCGAGGCTTCCTAGCTCTGAACAACTCTCGACACGCTTCCTGGAAGTCTTTGGGAAACAGCTCCACCCTTCTCTGAAGTGCCTGTAGTAGCTTAGTAGGCACATCGCAGAAATTGCAATTGACAAGAAGCGTGGGCATAAAGCACATTAGTTGCTCTGTAACATCAGAAAGTAGCAGGCCTTCGAGGGATATCAGCTCCTCACTAGGAGTGGTGCAGTTCCGACAGAAGGCCGCCATGCTGGCTGGGTGGAGTGCATAGTCCGCAACTCCGCCGCAACTTTCACACACTAGTGCCAGTTTCGCCTCTAGGCCGTGCAGGAGCGGGAATACCGCTGTCAGTGGCTTAGAGAAGCGCTTTTCCAGCTCTGTGCGAGTTTCCCTGGATATGAGAGACTGAGGAATGGTTTGTTGGAGGTCAGCAATGCGGGTATGTACAGAAGTAGTGATTTCTTGTAGGTTCTCGGCAATCGTCTTGACCACACAGTCCTCTCTTCTGTGACTGCATGCTTCACACAGCTCAGTCCAGTGCTTCAAGCAGTATTCATACACGATGGCTTTGTGCTTGTGACAGCGCACTTCCCTAGTCTGTATGATCGACTTGAGCGCTTGGTTGTCTGGGAGAGCCTCGACCTGCATATAGAAGATTTCGCTGTCATTAGGACACTGCAAGCGGCCAGCCTCCCCATACCACTTCTGAATACAGCATAGACAGAAGGTATGGCCGCACTGTAGTGTCTTGGGGAGGTGCTCAGTGAAGTCGTAGAGTTCGTAGCAAATAGAACAGACCAAGGCTTCTTCCATTATCTATATATTTCCCTCTCTGTGCTACAGACTTGAACAAGTGGGCCGGCAGACTATAATGGACACGCAGAAATCATATGCTGAGCAGCTGATCAGCGAGCTGGCCACCTTCATAGACCCCTTTTCCAAAGCAGAACTGCGCACAGAGCTGCAGTGCTACCCCATTTCCTTCCTGCCCCACGAACACCCGCAGTGGTGGGAGCGCGACTTGGATGACGACCAGCAGCTTTGGGCCTCACTGCAGAAAGACCTGCCTGAGACTGAACAGCGCTTCAGCTCCCCTGTGCTCATCTCAGACGGCGCAGCCTATCTGTTCAACAATAGCTCCAAGTTGGGACTGGTGGCGCTGCTCGGAGCTCCGGGCCTGGGCAAGACCTCGCTACTGCGCAAGTTGGCGTTGCTGCAGGCCCAGGAGGCCCGCTGCTGCAGCACCGCTCTAGTGCCACTGCTGGTAGACCTACGCACTCTGGCCCCGCAGCTGAAGCAGACCTCCAACATGATGGAGTTCCTGGAACTGTGTGTCGGGCAGTACGAGGAGTTCGAAGCCTTCCTTCGACACCAGTGGCTGAACAAGCAAGTGGCGCTGCTATTGGACGGACTGGAGTACACGGAAAGTGCACAGCGGCGGGTCTGTGAGTGGGTGAGTTCGCTGGCTTCAGTCTACAGCGCTCCGCTGATCGTGCTTTCTTCGCGCATTTCTGGGTTTTGCGGACTGCCGAAGGCGGAGTTAGTGCGTGTGGAGCTCCTTCCTCTCAAACTGCAACTCAATGCGGCCCAGTACCTGCTTTCTGAAATGCAGTTTGAACGCTTCGTGGAAGCAGTGACTGGGTCGCAAGCTCACTTCAGTGAGTTCGCCAGCACTCCTGTGATGCTGGGACTGCTCCTGGACCTCTTTCGCTGGGGACAGGTGGGGGCTGAGAAGGAACTCAGTTGGGGACGCTTGCTGGACCTTGCCCTACGTCATCTGGTGAGTGCGCAGCTTCCTGCATCTACGTGGACAAGCTTGGAAACGCTAGGACTGGAAGTCTTGCGCTCAGGCCTCAAGGACTTCACAGTGGCGGACCTGCAGCGGCAAGGCTTGAAGGGCAAGTGGGAGTGCTTGGCAGATGTGAGCGCCCTCTTCCACCGTCTGGACCGCGGCAGTTCCTCGCAGAGTCTCACAGCCCTGCCAGACCTCAGTGACGAAGACTGTGTGCCTGCAATGGTGGATGCGGAGGAAGCTATTGGAACAGTGAGAGAAAGCACCTATCGTGCAGACAAGCATCACCGCGACTCAACGCCACAGACTGTGTCTCTCACTCGCGACACACTGCTCAACTACCAAGCAGCTCGTAGCTTCATCGCGCCTACTGACAGTGAGGGAGGGGAGGTTTACCGCTTCGCCCATCTACGCTTCGCAGAGGTGCTGGCTGCCCGCTACATCCACAGCCAAGTGCTAGACCTGGTGGCAGGCGCTTCTGGTCATTTCGTGATGGAGAGTTCTCTGTACAGTCATGCCTTTGGAGACTCAGTACTGGGCGCTGTGCTTTTCAATCGAGCCTTTCGAGAGACGGTGATGATTTTCTGCTCCCTCTGCAGTGACGCAGTCTTTGAAAACTTGGTCAAGTTCTTGCTGGGACGTCGCAAGTTGGAATACGTTTACCTCGCTTACCGAGCATTACGAGAGCGTGGACATTTCGCCAAGTTCCGTCCCTTGATCAACAAGATGCAGCAACTCATGGCTGCCTCTGCGCGCAAGCAATTCGCTCAGGGCTACTGCCACCCCTCGAGTTCAGTGAGAAACCTTGTGATGGCGCAGTGTCAGGAGGCCAACCTCTCTGACACCGAGCAAACTGCTTTGGCACTCAAGCATAGTGAACGCGTGTTGGGAAGTTGGGTGCAGGTGCGCCACCTCAAGGACTGGTGTCGCGAGGGCAGCAGGGCAGTTTGCAAGGTTCTCATGAAGCAACTGGCCTCCACTGCCGTGGACATGGTGGTGGCGGCAGGCAAGCACCAGTCTGTGTCTGTGAATCTCTTCACAGAGCTGTGTTCCCTCCTAGTGCGTCTCTTGGATGACCAGGGAGACAAGTCGTTGGGTGCGAGTTTCCCCAGCTCTGCCTCTTCCTCTTCCCTGAACTCTCCATCCAGCTACTCCACTCCCATAGAGCCTGCTCGCACTGAACGTCCTCCAGATGCAGACCACACGATGCGCATTACTTTTGACCGCTTTCACATGCCGGAACTTCACCAGGGAGCAGAGCGACTCAGCAGTTTGGAACAGAAGACACAGTCGTATCTGTTGGAAGTGCTGGTGAAATGCGAAGCTGTGGACTTGCAACTCACTACTCGCTTACTCTACCTGCTCCGCTGTCCCCGTAACGTAGTGCATCTCTCACTCGCAACTCGAGTGCAGACACTGGGCACTCGAGCTAATGTGATGAGTGTGCTTTCTGTAGTGAAGGACTTAGGCTTTGTGACTCAGCACAGCATTGACATGCTGCTGGAAAGCATGGACTCACAGAACAGTGCAGCTGCCTGTGACATTCTTCGACAGCTGAACGTGGCCAAGCTCAAGAACTATGCGGTGGCGGTGGTGGCCAAGGACGCACCTCAGGATGCGAAGGTGCGCCTGGCACTGAGAGCCCTCGCTTTCACTTGCCGATATGAAGTGGACGAGGAAGTTGTGCATTTGCTTGCACAGTTTGCAGACCACTACAGTTCAAATCTCCGCCTCGAGGCTCTCAACAGTCTTCACTACCTCTTGACCAACTGCTCGACTGTGGCTCGGGAGAAAGCCACTATTCAGTCTCCTGCTGTGAGGAGGGCACTTGCGTCATTGCCTCACGTCCTCAAAGACCGTCTCCGACTACAGAAATACCCCATGGATTTGCAGCGTGCAAGTCTCAAGCTACTCGTAGCCCTCTGGGTCGCTCTGGACCGAGCGCAGGAAGACACCCACTGGAACGAAATGAAGCACGTACTTGTGCCCGAACAGCAGACCTCCAGTTTACTAGTGGGCTCACAGAACGCCCTGGTGTCGTTGCTAAGTAGACAGCTGAGGGCTGACGAGGTGGAAATCCGCCTTGCAGTGTGGCAGGGTCTTCGCAGTATGGACCTCGCGACGCTGCCTCTCACCGAAGACTCGCGAGAGCGCTTGCTGAGCATGGTGAAGGAAAGTCTGGCAGACATAGAGGAGAGTGTGCAGCTAGCTGCGCTCAAGTTCCTCAAGCGCTTGCCTTTGGACGCCATATCCTTTGACGCACTGAAGCAAGAGTTGAAGCTGAGTCTGTTTAGTAGCCGCAGTGTCGTGTTGAAGCAGGTGACGAAGATCTTTTACCGCGCCCAGCAAGTGGAGGAGTTGAGACGCAGCTTCCCCAGCCTGGTAGCCAGCTGTCCTCTCGACCTCTGCAGTGCACTGGAGAACTTCGCAGTAGTAACGGAGACTATACAAAGTGACTTCCATACAGGACTTCTGGACAGAGATTTGGTTCTCAAGTTCGAAGATCTGCCTAAGGACACAGGGAATGCATGGCAGTGCCGTGCTCTCGTCAACCAGTTCAAAGCACTAGTCAACTGTGTGGCAGAGGGCTTGCAGCCGCCAGGAGCCCGAGGCTCTCTCAGCGGCCGTCGCATGGAACTGCTCGAGCTGTCTCTGGACCCCTCTTTCATCAGGGGCGACACTTCCGACAGTAGTGAGGATCCAGAGGAACCCAGACAAAACTCAAGTCAGAACACAGAGGTGGAAGACGGCTCAGCCCTGCCGCCACTCTCGCTGTGTCACACTCTGCTCAAGGCGGGAGTGCGGACTGAAGCGCTGAGGCTGTGGGTGATGTGGCACTTGGCGCGGAGTTCCGGTGCAGTGGCTTTGGTGCAGGCAGCCACTTGTGTGGCTCTGTTAGACGAGGCAATAGAGGTGCCGGGACTGGAGTCGGTGCTGTTGGCCAGTTGCTGGGAAGACGCAGACAGTGTGGCTCTCTGTGTGGTGAGTCTGAGCTTCAGATCTGATCCAGTGGCGATGGCTCTGCTGAACGCCCTTCGAGGAGGCCAACTGCGCACAGAGCAGACAGTCCTAGCTCTGGGCAAGGCTCTCGAGCTGCGCACTGCTCAGTGTCTGGAACTGCTTCTGGACTCCGTGGACTTCACACATGAAGATGCAGAGCTGAGCAAGCGAGTGCAGCGGAAGAGTGCGCAGGTACTGGAGACCCTCAGTCTAAGCAGCGAGGAGCAGTTCCGCACAGTGCTGGAGGTACTGTGTCGCAGACCCAGCGGCCTTGCTCTGCAGCCTGCCTGGCACTTCCTGCTCAGACAGCTCAGTGACAACCCGTCCTACATACTCCCGCAGGACTGCCAGAGGCTGCTCGTGGCAGCGCACACCTGGGAAGGCCGCCTCCTTCGCCGCTGGACCCGGCGGCTTGGACTCTACTCTGCGCATTAGAATGTTAACGATATGGCCTGCAGTCTACCCTACCCTGTGGTCCTAAGTTAATAGTCAGAGGATGTAAAGCCAAGTTAGGTACCTACTAATTGAAATCACGGCTAGGCTCTCCATTGAGAAGAGAGTGTGGGCATGAAAACACAACGCGCTATAATATGTCTGACTCGGAATCAGACTATGAGCCAGAGAAGCGGCCTCGCGCAGGTCGTGAGCGGGAGAAGCGGCTGAAGCGACACTTCCTGGAGGTGGAGGCCTCCAGTGCTGAGGAGGAAGAGGAGAGTGACCGTGACGAACTTTCAGACGAGGAGCACAAACAGGTCAGCACCTCCCAGTACCCCAAGCGTCGTATGGACCCGATCTTTGACCCTACTGCCGACCCTGAGAAGCAGGCTAAGAAGTTCGAACAGATGGCCAGTAGTCTGCAGCAGCCCGGACAAGCCCAGACTGCTCAGAGCATTGCACAGAGACGCAATCTGCCCTCTATCGAGGACCCCAAGCTTTGGCTCGTCAACTGCCGTCGCGGAAAGGCCAGAGAAGCAGTCATCAACCTCATGCAGAAGTCGCTCCAGCTGCAAGCGGAGGGCACTCCTCTCAAAGTCTTCGCAGCCTTCGCCTCTTCGTACCTGGACGACCGCATCTATGTGGAGGCCTTCCAGCAACTGCATGTAAGTCAGGCCATCAAAGGCTTGCGTCTTGTCTTTGAACGCATGACTATTGTGCCGATGGATGAAATGGCCGATGTCTTCGCTATGGACCAGGGAAGACGCGTCAGTGTGAAGCCTGGAGACTTCGCTCGGATCAAGACGGGGGACTATAAGGGAGACTTGGCTCAGCTGTGGCGACTAGAGGAGCACAAAGGCAAGGCAGTGATCAAGGTGGTGCCACGCTTAGGCAAAGCGAGCGGCCGCACTCGTCCCCCTCAGCGGATGTTCAACCCCCAGGAGTTCCCCAACTGCGAGCGAAAGATGGACTCCAAGTCCCAAGAGTTCTTCCATTACTATCAAGGACTGCAGTTCCAGGACGGGTTCCTCTTCAAAACCATGGCTCTCAAAAGCCTCGTCTTCGGAGGAGTGAGTCCCGAACTGGCTGAGGTCGAATGCTTCAAGCGAGCTGACGAAGAGCAGCCACTTGCACTGGGCCTGGTCCGCAAAGTGCTGTTTGACAAGGGGGACAAGGTGCGCGTAGTTCGGGGCGACATGACTAACCTTCGAGGCACGGTGGTGTCTGTCACTGACGACACAGTAGTGCTGAAGCCGGGCTTGCAAGACCTGGACGAGGCCCTGGACTTCAGCGTCAATGATGTGGTGAAGTGCTTTGACGTGGGGGATCATGTGGGCGCAGTATCGGGGCGCTACAAAGGCCACTCAGGCATGGTAGTGGCTGTGGTAGACCAGACCGCCAAAGTGATCTGTGATGTTACGAAGGAGGTGTTCCCTGCACTCTTTCAGGACCTACAGTTGTGCACAGATGTGAGTGTGCTGCCCAACACCAAGGAAGTGACCTGTCGAGTGAATGATGTGGTGACTCTGGGCGAGGGCAAAGACTTCGGCTTAGTAGTGAAGGTGGAGCACAGCAGTGTGCGCGCAGTAATGCAGGAAGGGTGCGTCAGAGTGGTGCGTCTCTCTGATATATCCAAGACCTTCGACCCGCGGAGAGCCATTGACCGGGACCTGGATGGAAACTTGGTGAATCGGGGCGATATGGTTCGTGTGGTCTTCACCAAACATCAGTTCTACGAGAAAACTGGGTCTGTGCGCAACACACATGCCGGCACACTGTTCATTTACAACTCCTACTTCGTAGAAACTGAGGGCATCCTGCCAATCAAGGCCCAGTACTGCTCTCTGCTAGGCGCTGTGAAGGACCAAACTGCCAGCTGCGTGCGTTCAGACGAGTTGACAGGCCGACTGGTGAGCATCAACAACGGTCCCTACCGTGGACAGACAGGCAGAGTGACCGCCTGCTCTGAACGCATGGCCACAGTGCAGCTCAACACCGCCAACAAGACCATCACTTTGGACCGCTGCACCCTCACTCCGCTGGAGAAAGGAGACATCGGCATGAGAGTGGAGGCTGCGCCTGAGTTCGCCAAGTCGCCTGGACACTCCCCAGGCTGGGCGCGCACTCCTGCTTATGATGAAGCGGCTTCGCCCTGGGGTGGAGCTCTGGCTTCGCCTAGCGCTGGTCGCGGCCTTCGTAACTAGTATGGATGCTACTATCAAGCTCATCACATTGGGAGACTCAGAGGTTGGCAAGTCCTCGTTGCTCCTGCGCTTCTGCGATAACAGCTTCTCACTGCATCGGGTAAAGACGCTGGGGATCGACTCGAAGACACGCACACTACAAATCAGAGATCGCTTCTATCGCGTGCAGGTGTGGGACACCGCAGGGCAGGAGAAGTTCCACACCCTGAGTCAAAACTTCTACCGCAGAGCGGATGGAGTGCTGCTCGTGTATGACGTGACTCAGCCTGCCACTCTCAACAGTGTGCACAGCTGGATGGCGCAGATTCGAGAGCGGTGCAGTGCACCAGTGATTCTGGTGGGCAACAAGACAGACTTGCTGGCACAGCCTTCACCTGAGGGAGAGGAAGTGGCTCGGTCCTTCGACTGCCGCTTCTTTTTGACTAGTGCTTGCTCTGGCTTCAATGTGGACACTGCCTTTCAGTGCCTCGCTGAGGAAGTGCTGCAAGGGAAGCCTAAGCTCAAGCGGAGTGGGTCGCGGCTTGCACTGAAAAAAGTCAGCCGGAAAGGCTGTTGCGCTCAGACACATTAATTAATCATAGATGTTGGTGTGTAAAGAACAACGCTTGGAGACTTGCCGGAGGATCTACTGGCAATTGTAAGTCTCGGTAAAGGTGGAAAGCGCCTTGATTTTGTTCTGGACCAAGCCTTGATGAGTGAACCTAGGCAAGAAGGTCTCCTCTGCCTGTGCAAGTTGCTGGCAAGCGGCCTGCATCCTGAAGAGGGAGACAACATGTATAGTGTCCCCTGTGCGTACACTTCCTTCACTCTTCCCAGCAGTTCTGTCTCAGACTCCCTCGAGACTGGCACTTGCCTTGTCACCCGTTCCTTGAAAAGTAACGGGAGGTGTTTCTGCTGCAAGGAGTGAGTCTTAATAAGCACAGGCCTCTCTATAAGAAAGCCTGCCTTGGTTTCGCCGACAAAGAGCCTTAGTACATCTCCTTGCCACTCTAGTTCTTCCACCATTTTATCGGGCTTCACGTTGGCCTGTCGACAGCGCCGGACGAAGGTTTCAGTCTCAGCGACCAGATTAAGTCTCGGATTACAGAACTTCACTATGTATTTAAAGATGTCCACTAGGGTGTTAGGGTGTTAGGGTGTTAGGGTGTTAGGGTGTTAGGGTGTTAGGGTGTTAGGGTGTTAGGGTGTTAGGGTGTTAGGGTGTTAGGGTGTTAGGGTGTGTGTTAGGGT
>Ga0247837_1005325_pt1 | contig 19456 bp, 19 predicted proteins | sample LaCtaG_2_FD_187115 | JGI IMG/M metagenome (GOLD analysis project Ga0247837, IMG submission 187115) | Freshwater microbial communities from meromictic Lake La Cruz, Castile-La Mancha, Spain - LaCruzMarch2015_14.5m | ecosystem: Environmental > Aquatic > Freshwater > Lake | place: Spain: Castile-La...
CGGTTTCAGCCCTCACCAGTGCCCTCGAAGGCCAGCGAAGAGCTGCTCAAATGTGGGCAGACGTGGAAAAGAGTGCAATGAACTGTTCATATAAAGACACGACTGCATTGTTCCACATATATGATATAAACATTACTGTAGTAAAACAAAGAAACCCTCTATTTTAGACAGGGAAATTTACAGTCCTTACTAGTCTTGGGGAGTCTGTAACACCTGTAAGTGGTGCAAGTCTCGAGGTTCATAAGGCAGTAATAAGGACATTCGATAGAAATGATGTCGTCCTTTATCACTGCGACGTTCACTGTTCTTGGTTTGCCTTGATCAAATTTGAGAGGTTTGAGGTATATTTGTCTCTTTAAGTCAAAGATACAGAACCAATCCTTGAGTAAATGGCCATTTAAAGGGAAGGGTATCGATTGAGAGCATATTTTGGTAGTTTTGGTCCTCAAGACAGTGAAAGTGGAGGTTTGGAGAGAAAGCTTTCTATTTGAGGGGCTGAGCCTCCTGCCAAATACACAGAACTCAGATACAGACAAGGAGAGAAGCTACAGCGTGGAAATGTCATTTTCAGCTTCAACAAACACCAGGTATTGCTCACAAGGGAAAACTGTTGCATGTCATTTCTTGGCGGCAGCAAGCCCCTCCGAAGGCCAACACAGATTGGTAGTGAAATAAGCCAGGCTTCCCACTTAAAGGCATATCAGGTAGCCTCGTTACTGCTCCCGATATATGTATTTTGTACTATTGTCTGCAAGGATGTTAGTGCCACAACACCCTGCAATGAATACTTCCCTCAAATCTCACAATGACCCTTCAACAAGGCGTATTCTTCTATATACATTTCCACCTGCCAGTAGGCAAAACCCTCACTTCTACCAGTTCCTTCCCTAGACCTTAGACTTAACGATACTGCCTACTCGCACCAGCACCACTAGCTCCAGCGCTGCAGGCACCAGTATCGTCACCACCCAAATCGCCCACAGGTAGTTATAGGGCGAGTCGTTGTGGATGTACCAGCACAGCCAGAACACACCCATTGCGTTCAGGAAGGTCTGCACCATGTTCATGCGGTCGTAGAACAGCGACACTCCGGTGAAAAGGGTCAGGATCATGAAGACTAGCAGGAGGACGGAGAGGGCGACGCAGCCCAGCACGGACCTTTCTGCGGCTACATAGTCCTCGCTGTCTTTCTCCGTCGTCCAGTCCAAAGATGCGTATATGTTCTCCTCCAGCGTGTAAGTGATCACAAGCACCAAAATAAGCTCAGCTGCGAGACTTGTGAACTTGGCAGGGGCCAAAGCAGAGGTCAGGATGGTCATTTATATGTAAAAGGACCATAAATAGACCTGAAAAAGGCGGAATTTAGGAGGAAAACAGCGATTTTAAGCCTAAAGATACTGATTTATTGACTAAAGAAGCCTCCGCTTTCCCACAGTCTTCGATTGCTATGCAACTGCTTCAAATAGCCTCTTAACGGGTAACTCCAATAGAAATCCTCCATACTCCTCTGTCCCAAATGCGCCTCACTCAGAGTGGTTTTGGCCTGCAGTGCATGCAGCACGCCAATCAGCCGCTTCACCAGTTCTATCTGATTGCTGAGGATTTCGCCCTGGCAGATGCGGTAAATGAGCTGAATAGGCAGTACTGCGAAGCGCAGACGGACTGGGAGGTGGGGGAGGAGGAGCTGTTCACGGTCTGAGGAGGAGGAGTCGAGGTGGCGGTTGTGCTGCAGGAGTTGGTAGATAGAAAGGATGCGTTGGAGGCAGGAGAGTTCGATGAATTCGGTGGTGGGCTGATCTCTGGGCAGCTTCCCCAATTTCCGGCCAAACTCAGGCTCCTTTTCCAGCTCCTGCAGGATCCTGGTCCTTTGAAAGGTGATCATTCGCTCATTCAACACCGATTTCTGCAGCTTAAAGGCCACTGCCAGTTCCTCCACACTCGCCCCGCCCAGTCTTTCGCTCCGCTCCCTCTCTGATAGACCCTGCGTAGTGAGGGCGGTAATGGTCTCTTCAAAGTCCGGGTTCCACAGCTACCTAACACTTGCCTTGAACTGCAGACTATCATGGTGATTATCAAACATCGCAAACCCGTAATACAGCAAAAGCGTCGCATTACTATGCCGGCCGTAGCAGTTAAACACCTGCTGGCCTTGGGAAAAACAGCAGTCACTGCCTGTGTAGATAGAGAAGTAGTAGAGGGACTCGTGTGCTTTGGAAGGGTAGAAGGAGAGCAGGGAGATGGAGTCGTCGCAGGAGGAGGCGGAGTCTTCTGAGGCTGAGTTGGACTCGTTGGAGGCGCTCGGGGAGTCCTCTGAGTCGGAATTTTCCTCCGAACTGCTCTCAAACTCCTTCAGCCTTTCCTCCGTTTCCCATATATAGTCCACCTCCCTCAGTCCCTCCACAGACTGGTACTTATGCAAGTACTTCATCATCCTGTTCATATACAGTTTCTCAGGCGCTGGCTTTCTTTGCAGGGCTTCGTATTCATCGACGAGCGCCTTTTCGATGGTTTTGTAGGTCAAGTTGATGTCTGCGTGGTTGAGGTTGTCAGCGAAGGGGACGAGCATGCCTTCTGGCTTGCCCCAGGCGAAGGAACGGGTGTGGACGAGCTTATAGGCCCAGGCGAATAAGTCTTCTAATAGAGTGTCGCTGGGGTATAAGTCCGGGTAGCGACGTAGGACAGGAAGCAGGACTTTCGCCTTCTTCCGCAGTTTATTTTTGAAATACAAAGCCTAGGGAGTCCTTACCTTATGCAGGAGAAACTGGTCCTGTAGCTCCCGGAGTTCCTCCACAGTCCAGTCCAGCAGCATTTCCGGCTGCTCCACAGTGCAGAAATAGGGGAAAAAGAAGCTTTCCGCAGCTTTCATCTTTTCCCTTATCAGATAGGCGTATAGGGTGAAATCCAGCCAGTCCTCTTCCTCCTCTGAGAAGATTTCCTCTGCATCTAGCATCGGCTTCAATTCACTTTCCCGGGCGTTTGCATAGGTAATGCATAGGGAATACGGCACATACAGCAAAGGCTCATTAGGACCAATGTCGACCCTGGCCGCGACTCCCACTAGTCCCTCCTCTCCAAAGGCTACAGGGAAGTCCAGCTTAGGGTGCAGGGTGCCGAAGCAGTCGAGCCAAGTGAGGTAGCGGCTGTAGGCTTCGTGGTGGGTGAGGGCACTTGTGAGAGTAGGGTTGAGGGGGAGGGAGAAGCGGGTGGGAGGGGGCTGCAGGAGTTGCTGTACTTCAGAGGAAGGGCTGGTCATTTTTATGGAGAGGGAAGCAGGCTTGGAGCCTTGGTACAAGCCCTGTTTCTCATACATATATCCAGTCTTGGCCTCGTCCAAAGGAGCTACCTTACACTCTTCCTAGACCCTCTCCTTCGCCACTTGAAAGCGACTATCCGACATCATCTCCAGCATCCGTCCTCCCCGCTCCATCGTCCCATCCGGCGTCCACCTCATCGCCATCCCCGGGACCACAGTAGGCGTCGCAAAGCCCGGATGCACCACCAAATGCCCCTTGGGAGTAGGGTTCAGACTGGCCCGAGACTGACTCAGGGAGGCGGGAAAGGCAAACAGCCTGGGCGTAACTGCTACAAGCCGCCCTCGCTGGCTGACGGGAGTGAGGGAGCTGGACTGCACTTGGGGAGTGCGTACCTTGACACCGTGGATTTTGATGCGCTTGGGCAGGACCATGATGGGAGGCACGGGCTCTTTTTCTTCTTCTGGGGGGAATTCGAGAGGACGGATGTCGAGACGGGTAGGGAAGGTACTATGCTCCCCCGCAGACTTCGTCTCCGGCACCACTCTCTCCATCTCCGCTTCCAAATGCTCATAATTCAGAATTCTCCACTCCGTCAATTTCCTACTGCAGCACGCTTCCCTCAGCGACCTCACCAACAAGTACGCAATCACCAAAGCAGATATCAAGCAAGTCACTATCAGTGCTGCAGTGTAGCTCCGCTGTTCACTAGAGTCGGCGTGCACGAGGTACTTGTCGCTGAGGAGGTAGACGATGAGGATTAGCATGCCCAGTACTGCGAGGAGCAGTGGGGCGAAGAGGCATTGGGTGAAGCCGTCGGAACAGGCGTCACGTGGGGAACAGCGGCGAGAGAGTTTCATCTTCATGCTGAAAGGCGTCTTGCATAATTCGCATTTTGCTTGGTCCATGTCTTCGGACTGACTGGCCAGCCAGGCTTTCAGGCATTCTTCGTGAATTGACCGAACAGTGCCCATGCACTTGCAGGGGTGGATCAACTCGTTTCCCAGGCTTTCGGGCTCCAGACAAATCCTACAGACATCTTCACCACCCGCCACTGAAGCAGAAACGTCCTGGGGATCAGTGAGGTGCAGCGGCTCTGGTGGCCTTTCGTCATAGGTGGGGCTATCAGGGACCAGAGCGGACTTGGTAGGAGGACTGGGAGGGTCAAACAGACACTCTCCTTCCCGCATTGTTAAAAAAACAAAGGCTATGCATAGAAAGAAAGCCAGTGCTGCTAACCCGTATACACATAGGTAGATATAGAAAGTGTACTTTCTCATACATATCAAACCGTCCTTTTCCTTTTCTATCTACATTTGATATACTAATTTCGCAAACGTCCAAATTCTACTACTCTAATTAGCCTCTCTGCCCATCTCCTTTGCATCCTCACACAGTTTCTGCAGAAACTGCAGTCTCACAGTCAGTTCCTCCGCCGTCTTCCAGTCCTTCTCCTCAAAAGCCCTCCCAACCGCCTGCACATACGCAGCCTTTTCCCTCTGCGACGTCCGCACAACCCTCGCCAAAGCCTCACAATCCTCCCTCGCAGCCTGCAACTCACACCTCAAGTCGAACATCTCTTCCATGAATTGAGCATCTTGGAAGGTGCTTTCAGGTGTTAAGGCCCTGCCGTGGAGTTGCAGCTGCATAGTGCGTACCAAGTACTGCGCCCTGGTCACGTCCAGTTGGAGAGTGGTGTACGCCAAGGAGATGCATTTGGAGTAGTCTTGGCAGTCGAGGCCGCGGGCTTGCAGGATGTCGGGGTGCAGCAGGCGCTGGTACTCGCGATAGCGGTGGACTAGGAGTGTGTTGTCAACGGTGAAGGACTGGGGAAGGAGGTAGAGGAGGAAGTAGTTGACGCTGCGCTGGAATTGGTCGAGGTCGGGCTTGTGGCAGTCTGGACAAAAGAATTTGGCATAGACTGGGTGCTTGATAAGGCTTCGGCATCGATGCGCGAAGGCCCGCCGCATATTTATCAGGGCAATGATCAAGTTCATCCTGCTCGTCAACAAGCAAGGCCAAACCCGTCTCGCCCAATACTACTCCTACCTGACTATCAGTGAACGAGTAGGCCTTGAAGGTGAATTGGTGCGGAAGTGTCTCAGTCGCAATGAGAACCAATGCTCCTTCATAGAGTATAGAGACTACAAGGTGATCTACAGACGGTACGCGTCTCTGTATTTCATTGTGGGCGTAGAGGGGGAGGAAGTGAACGAATTGGCCTACTTGGAGTTCATTCATACACTGGTGGAGACCCTGGATAAGTACTTCGAGAACGTATGTGAGTTGGACATCATGTTCAACCTCGAAAAAGCCCACTTCATCCTCGACGAAATGGTAATGAACGGGTGCATCGTGGAGACCAACAAAGCCAACATCCTGGGTCAGATTTATGCCCTGGAGAAAGCCTCTACTTAGTTGATCACAGAATAGGTAGTAGGGCCTAGTCGCACGCCTGCATTGTTGCTATGTCTCCGGGCTTTATCTCCTTCCTGCTGACTTAAGTGGGCGGAACGGCCTTCTAGCTCTGCGGCTTGCTGCTTGTCTAGAGGCTTGAGTGGGAATTCAGCTGCGGACTCGTTGAATAGACTCCGCAGTTCGAAGTAGTACTTGGCGTAGAGAGCGGCCTTCACTGTCATACTGTACTGCAGAGACTCGAGGAACTTGTGCTCCAGTCTGTTTAGTTCCTCTGTTGTGAAGAACGGGTAGATGTACGAGAAGTCCGAGTTGCTGAGATACCGGTCGTCCCACACTTTCTGCGCCACAAGCAGCGAACACAGCACAGTCGGCCTCCAATTAGTAGGCTGCATCGGCAGCGCAGTAAATGCAATCAAGCGGTTTATATACACCAGCGAGATAATGCAGCATTCTGGACTGAACTGCGCGCAGTCATACAGTGCCTTGTAGAAGTCGTAGATGTTTTCAACTGTGGGTGTCCGTCTGAGCAGTACCAGTCGCTCAGCGTCGAAAGCCTGCGGATGCTCACTGATATACTTCTCTTCGCTGAAGAAGTAGAGGTCTGATGAAGGGGCAACAAGACGACCCTGTGCAGTGTCTTCCAGCACTTGAGAGTGGATAATAGTGGCCACTGCCTGGATGATGCTGTTCACATTCGGGGCGGAGATGGTGGAACTCACGTAGAGAGTGGAGGTGGAGTTGGATTTGCGCTCCAGTTGCACGTCGTCTTCAGGAGGATTCATTATTACGCGAAAGGCTATTAAAGCTGGCAGTTGCCGCTGTCAGAAATGAAGCTAGCGACTCTGTAGGGATTACTGGTGGAAAGAATATAGCGGGCAGTACTACTTGTATGCACATAGCATGGAAATATCAGTCCTCGTAGTTAATAGAGAAAGGCTACTGAGGTAGATAAATGCCGCGGAGAGCTATTTTAATAGTCTATTAACTTCCCTTTAGTGCGCTTTTCCTCCCTGCAGTCCGCCACCATGATAAGCACTAACAGCGCAGTGGCAAGCGCTGACACCCCAATAAGGAACATAAAGACATAAGCCCAACTATAAGTCTGCAGCCAGCCAATCAGCACTCCCCCCGCCGCAGCCCCCAACGCTCCCACTCCATTGAGTATCCCAGTCACTGTGCCTTTCGCGTCTTCTGTGCTGGTGGCTTCACTGCGCTCCGCTAAATCCGCAGGGACAGCGGAGGACATGAGGTTGGAGGCGCCTGCGTTCATGACGCCGGTGAGTGGGATGATGATGAAGAACAGCCACGAAGTGGTGGAGTCTCCGATTTCGAAGAGAAAGATGAGGGGAATGGTGCAGGCGAGCATAGGCATCAGCACTACTGAGCGGTTTCCCTTCAAATGGTCAGTGAGCCAGCCTGACAGCGACCCTCCAAGAATCCCTCCAATAGCGAAAGTCGCAGTTAGGACTCCCACCACGTTTTCAGGCAGTCCCACTTTCCTTGTGAGGAAGAAAGGCAGCCAGAAGAGCATGCCATAGGTCAGTAGCTTCACACAAGCATAAGTTAGTGCATAGGGCAGAACTCTGGGGATGCGCAGTGCTTCGGAAAAGCGGATTCCCTTCTTGGCGAAGGAAGACCGGTGCTTGATGAGGAGGGAAAACTCCTTGTCACACAAGGAGTCTTCTTCGACGAGGGAGAGAGCGGGCTTGTCTTCTACGAATAGGGCGAAAAAGGTGCTGGAGAGGGCGATTATGGAGGCGCAGGTTATCACTATGGCTTGCCAGGAAAAACCCATGTATAGCATTAGCCCGCCCAGCTCGGCCCCAATGACGTCTCCAACTGAAGAGTTCGAACTCCATATGCCCATCACCCGTCCACGAGTCAGCCGAGGGAACCAATTGCCCATCAAGGCTACCGTCCCCGGCCAAACCGCAGACTGAAATAGACCATTGCAGCCCCACAATACCACAAAGAAGGCTATCACCGTCACATGGTAAATCCCCAAAACCGCAGTAGTCGCCAGCACCATCGCAGTCAGGTACAACCCCAGCGACACCACTTTCTTCAGCGGGTACGAGTCCCCCAAGTTCCCATTCAGCATGTTCCCGAAGCCGTAGAACAGCAAGTACGCTGTGTCCATTAGGCCCAATTGAGTGGAGGTGAAGCCTAGGTCGTAGGCTACCATGGACTTCACCATGGACCAGCCGAGCAGGGCGATGTGGCGGGAGGTCATGCAGAGGAAGCTGATGGCGAAGGTGGCGAGTTGCCACCAGTTTAGCCTTGACCACGACATTATCACGGAAGCAACTGTGTGGGGGAAATGGAAGAAGAGGGGGGAAACGCTGTGCGGACAGGCTAAGAAGGGATGTATGGCTAAGCACAGCTGTGAGTGTCTATGCGACAAAGAGGAAAGTCAGTTATTAGCCTGAATTACTACTCCAGGATTCACTCCCTACTTTATAACTCCCCCAAGGTCCAAATTTCTATTTTCAATAGTGTTATCCTCAGAATTTAGTTCCTCAAAGCATTGCCGAAATCCCTCCTAACAGAGACACACTCCTGTTTTCTTGACCTGTTACTAGAGACGCCCTAGTTCATTCCTGTCGAACAGACTTTCATTGTAGAAGGAAGCATGCACCAGGCGGCCAGCGAACAACCTGCCATCCAACGCTTCTCTGCACCGCTTCGCCGCTTCCGCACTATGAAACTTCGCATAGCATTGCAGCTCTGGAGCACTGTGCAGCACCAAGTCCTGTAGTCTGCCGAACTTCCCACACTCTTCCGCAATCTCCCCCTCGAGTCCTTCCTCGGTGTCGGCTGTTAGGTTGGTAAGGAGTATGACTCGGCTGGGGGAGAGTGCTGGGGGGACTGCGGCTGGCTGGGTGGCTTCTGCGTAGTCGTTTGGCTTTCGTGGGTCGTATTCGTCTGCACAGGGTTGAGGGTGCATATTATAGGACTCAGAGACTGGGATTTTCGAAGAGTTGATATATCGGGATAAAGATAGTTCTTATAAGTTTACCAGAAAGAGCAGTAGGCCAGTCCTCAAGAAGAACTGACTTATAGAGGCGTATTCGTTGATCAATAGAAAAGCTCTTAAAAATCAAAGTTTGGAAATGACGAATGCTCAACCATCCCAGCACCTAGGCAAAGCCACTGCAATGCTAATTAAACCCGCAAAGTAATAGATGGATCAATTTTCCAGCGACTCCCCCAGGCCAGTGCTCTTGTCCCTAAGGTCTTTCCTCGAAAGCGACTCTCCAGAAGACGCACCCGCCGCTCCAGTCTCCCCCCAAGGCCCAGGCGAACTACCCCAGCAGCACACCCCGGGCCCGACCGAGGACTGGCCTGAGGACATGGAAGGAATTGTGGTGGAGGAACAGCAACTCTCCGGCGAGGAACATAGAGACTGGATGGCTGTGCAGAGACTGCCAGAAGGGGCTTTGAAGAGGATGAGTGAGTCGCAGTCTCAGGAAGCACTGGGCTCCGGCAGTCCTGCAATTAGCCCGGTCCAAACCTTGCGACTGACACTGAAGGCTTCGGAACTGCCGGAAATCCTGCTGTCGGAGGAAGAAGCGTCTCCACGTCCTTTCTCCAGTCCAAAGAGTGTGGAGCCTGCAGCCGCAGAGACTGACGACGAAGCGCCCAACCCGCCCCCTGCCCAATCCACCCCCGCACCTCTCGCCACCCTGGGTCCCGAAGACCTCAAAAGCTTGATCAGTCCTCAAGTCCACACAGTCCTTGTGGACTCGAGTAAGTTCACCTTCGGTCCTCGAGTTTCTTCCCTGGAGTCCAGCCAGGGAGAAATCCAGTTCCCTGACAGTCCGAATTCCCCTGAGGTAAAGAAGAAAGTCGCGGAACACCCTGAAATCCCCAGGCTGAATCTCGACCTGGTGAAGCCGTATAGCGCTCCGATCCGGCCTATTCAACTCACATATGCCCAGTGTCTGCAACTCCTATCTGGAGAAGGGGGGAAGGAAAGTCCCAGGTCCCGGCCCACACCCCAAAGCTGTCTGCAGCGCCTACTGCGATGCTGCAGAGAAAGCAACCGACAGCCAGTGGAGGTCGAACGACAGAGCAGACTACTACTGGCTCTGGATAAAAGACCTGTGGGCGAGGAAGAGGTGGACCGCAGACTGCTATACAGTGTATGGAGACAATTAAGGCCAGGCCGGAATTTCGCGAATCCCTGTGAAGAATGGACACTTGTGGGCTTCCGGACCAAAGACCCGAGGTCGGAAGCGTCCACTTTGGCACTATTAGAACTGCTTTTCTTGATGTCGGAAAGGAGTGCGTATGCTAATCGTCTGCTAGAAGCCTCGAAGAAGCGAGGGACTGCCTTTTTGTTCGCTGAGGAGTGTCTGGCTGCGGTTTCCTTGGCTCTCAAGGTGCTGAAAGCTGGGGCTCTCGCTCCGGTTGTGCGTGAAACCAAGGATGCTACCGCGACTTTTGCCCTGTTCTTCCTAGGCTGTTTGGACGTCTGGTTCACTGAGCATGTGCGTAGTCCTGGCTACGTCGACCGAGCAATGCTAGAAGTAAGGGTGAGCAAGAACCCGAGAGCCATTGTCCTGCACGCTCAGAGCAATGTGCAATAAACTAGCGATAGCCTCTGTGCCAGCAGGTGAGATTAGAGCGCCTAGCACTGGATGTTCTGAGAAGCCTTCTGCATGTTGTCATACATGCGTGTGTACATGGAGTCTTGCGCCCAGTACACCATTTGCTCGAGCCCCGCTACTACCTTTGTCCTGGCCTTGTTGCTCCAGAACCGTCCTTGCAGCTCTGTGACTGCGCCAGGGGTGAAGCATGCACTCCCGGAACTTTGCATCAACTCGAACACGGCAGTCAGCTCGCGAACGTATTCACGCAGCACCATGAAGCCTCGGATGAAGTGGGCGCGGAAGGCTTCCATGTCTTCCATTGCGTCCATCATCTCACGAGTTAGCTTGAACTCCACATTTTCCACCCCTGCATTTCCGCCAGGACTTAGTGCTAGAATGAACCCGAAATCAATGTGAATGATGTGTCCTTTCGTGTCGAACAGCAAGTTCCCATTGTGTCTGTCCTTGATCTGCAGTAGGTAGCAAGCCAGGGAGTAGCCGGCCATACTGGCTTGCAAGGCTTTACGGAGTGATGCAGGGTCGCCTTTCTGTGCAGCTAGGAAGCCTTGCAAAGTTTCAAATCCCTCAGTCCAAAGTTCGTCTCTGGACTTGCAGTCCGGCACCACCTCCATCAAGCAGCCCAGCACCTCCCCTTCCGCCCTTCGCAGATTCAAGGGTAGTATCTGATAAGGACGCAGGTAGCAGTCCACTCCATGCGAGTCAAATATACTCTTCGCCAGGCCCATAAACTGCAGGGTCAACTGGTCGTTCCGAGTGTCGTCATTGATCTTGATGATGACAGGCCGGCGAGACACTTCTCCTGTGGCTTTATTTTGGCAGCGCAAAGGGACATATATAGGGACTCGTTTAGCACTGCGGAGAGGTCGACAAGCCTCGGCCTCCGCTCCTAGGACTTGCAGTGCGGGATTTAAGGGGAAGTCGCAAAGGTGTTGCTGTGTAGCTGACACTTTGGCGACAAGGAAACTAGGGTTGCCGGGGTCTTTCGGCACGAGACTCATAGAGACTTCTGCAAGTCGGTGGAAGTAGGAAAGGTTGGGTGGGGCTTCGAGACGAAGTTCTGATCGAAGTCTTGTGACTTGGCTGGTTTCCAGAGCTTGCAGCAGCCATTGAGTCTGTTGGTGCACAGCTTTGCTCTTCCGCACGATATCGGAGAGCAGTGCCACAGCCTCTGACTGCCCCGCCGCTAGCTGCAGTATCTGCGGTAGGTAGAACAGCCAGGCTTCTTCCCGCGCTCTGAGTAAATGCCGATGAGCATAACTCGCTGCCTCTCGTTTACTGCTCCTCATCAGTTGTAACAACACTGGTATGGACGGTGGTTTCACATAGCAAATTCTGGGGCCCAGTGCTTCTTCTGCATCTACCAAGCCGAACACAGATGAATCTCGACACTCATTTGCAAGTTTAAGCAGCACGGAGTTGAGGGCGGAAGTCCGGCCTTTGAAGACGTATGCGCACTGGCGCCACATGCGTAGTGCAAGCCGGGGAGAAAGTGACCAAGCAGCTGTGAGCAGTTGCTCCGGAAACTTAAAAAGCAGTGGGTCGCTGGGCGGTGCTTGCGGAGTGAGCAACTGATGATCCTCTGAGAGTAGGACTTGCAGCACTTGAAGTGCACTATTTAGGTCGGTATGCTTCTCCACGCAGCAATTCCCATGGGGATGCAGGCGAGCTGCTTCGGCTGTCAAGCGCAAAGCAGCACTTATGACATCAGCCTTTACTTCCAAAGACCCCAGTGTATGCGACTCTGCATAGAACCTCAATAACTGCTCTACATAGACTCCCACATTTTCCTCGTGTGTCAGTGCTCCCTGCATCACCACAACATATAGGGTAAACAGACTGTTGGCAGGAAGCCAGCGTTTCGCTTTGAAGGGAAACGCTGCCAGGCTAAGCAGCGGCCGAGAGCTTTGCGACTCCTGCAAAAAGTGAATGAAGTGCTTGAGTAGGACTGGTGCGGGCTGGCTGGTTTGGTCAGTGGGCAGGAAAAGCAAATGGTTACTGGGCTGTAGCGGCGGACTATTGGTCTGGCTGAGAACATCCAACCACAGGACTTTTAGTTCCGCGAATACTTCGTCTCCTCGCTCCACAAGAGTACCTAAGTTCAGCAGACGCAGCCACAGACTGACCTGGGAAACAGTATCCAAGGAGCGGATTCTGCTGAGCAGGTCGCTAGCGCTACCACTGCTTTTGGTGATAAATTGCTGCAGCAGTTTCGCACACTGTTTAGTTGGTGCGCTTTCCGGGAGATTCCTGGCTGCTTGTAACTCCTCGACAAGTGGAAACCCACACGGAATTCTCTGTCTTCTGCGAGTCCTTGTGGCGTTCAGTATGGCGGATCTGCCTTTCTTCTTTAACCAGCCAGTCCATTGCTCCTTGTTGCAGTCTACAACTTGCAGTGCTCTCGTGCACTCACCCACGAAATCAAGAATTCGCTGCAGTCCGGGTCTGTCCCAAAGCCGCAGCACTACTACGGCTAAAGTCTCTTCCAGGACTTTTGGGTGCAGAGTCGCTCCTCGCCATATAAACTCGCATAGCAGACATACACTCAAGTCATCTTCTTGTCTGCGCTGAAACTCGGTCATTAGCAGTTCCAGTGCTTCTAAATTGCTCACTGGGATTTGGTCGAGTATGGAGTCTTCACTACGGAAAGGACGACTGGCCTTGGGAGCCAACTCAGTCCACCCCAGCAACTCTCTAGCGACCGCCTGGTCAACCGAGTCCTCACTGCCCGCTAATTGCAGCACAGCATTCAAAGTAGTCCTAGACACCGCAGATTTCGCCCTTAGATCCAGCTTCTTAGCGGCAGTAAGCACCCCATCTCGACACAGCTCTTGGGCGGGCAGAGGCAAAGAATGGTCGAGGAGAAGAGTGAGGAACAACGGGAGCGGAGAGGGAAGGAGACGCAGCAGGTCGTAGCAGAGTAGGGCTGTGAGCTGCTCATATAGAGAAGCAGACTGAGAGAGTTTGCGGCCTCTCGGCCAGTCTTCCAGTTCCTTTTTCGCCTGTTTCTGCAGGCGCGCACTCAATTTCGGGTCTGCGAATAGTGCCTCTCGCTCGCATAACAACACCAAATCAGCCAATTTCCGTCTTTCCAATACTTCACTTAAGTCCTTCAGCATTGTTTCCAGGAAGGCCTGGTCACCTTTATAACTTAACCTGAAGTTCTGAACCGGCAACAACAACATCAATTTCTCAGAGTCCGCCTCCACATCTCCCCACAGCTCTTTAGCAGTGGACATTACCAACGCTGTTCCTTTCCTAGGATCCGCCTGCTTCGTTATCCAACACTTCGCTTCGAAGTCGAGCAACAAGGCTCTGAGAGCATAGAGGCGGATCCACCTGCATTCAGTCGGTAAGTTAGTGCATAGGGAAATAAGGTGAGTGCAGGCTGCTGAGTTTGTAGAGTCAATAAGAGTTGTGCAGAGTTGAGTTACTTTGGTATAGATCGAAGGCTCGTGTTGGGCCACGGAAAGCGCAGGGACCCAAGAGTCTAGATTGAGCTGGTCCAGTGATGAACTAGTCAAGAGCAGTTCCAGGGTGTTAGGGCCTTGGGGCAAAAACGCAGGGTCGAAAAGACCTGCTACCTGTTGTTCCCTTGCAGACATGTAAAGACTTGTGAGCATTTCGGAAGTGAAAGTTTGTTTTCCCCGCTGCACACATTCAAGTATTTTTGCGAAAACAGCCACTATTTCCGTGCAACTTTGTGTTCTGTTAATGAGTATTTGAAGTCCTTCTGTATATATTCGAGCCAGTTTGCAGCTGGTAATTCGCTCCAAGACAGTAGTAAGCCAGCCAGGCGTGGGCTGGTGAAGTTCGCAGGCCAGCAGAAAAGCAAGGCCAAGTGGAGTAAGTGGGACTTGCCTATGAAAGGCAATCGCCAATTGAATAGTATCAGAACTGCACTGGACAGTGCGGAGACAGGCTGCAAGCAAGGCAGCGGCTGGCTTGGACGCAGGGTCCAAAGGCAGAGAAAACACTGTTCCTGTGAGAGACAAAGGCCAGGCGCCTGTACAAATCGGCTTCAGAATGGACCAAAGTCCAGGCTCGAGTCCAGCTCTTGATAGAAACCGCAGTAAAGGACTAGTTGCCTGCTGCAGATAGCAGGAGTCCAATAGCCGGCGAAATAACGTCGAATACCGCTTCCAAAATACCTTCAGAACCGCGTCACTGTCACTCGGCTTCAACCCTCGGATAGCCACATGTCCTGCTTGCTCTATGGCTTCTAGAAAGCATGTGGCCTGCAGGTCTGCTTGCTTGCACAGTTGCTCGCCTGCACATAGCAGAAGAGTCAGGTTTTGCACGGAAGTGGGGGATTCCAGACGAAGTTCTTGCAAGGAGGAGGACTTGTAGCCTGCGCAGGCTGCGGAAAACAGGTCTATAGGTGCGAAGGCTGGGCGCAGAGTCATTACAAATGGCAGACAACGCCTACTTGCTAGGCTGTGTACTTACACACTGAAACTGCTAAAGGTAAAGGGTCTGGTTGTTGAAGTTTATATAGCAGCATCAATGCATCCTTCAAAGTCGCAAAGGCATATACATCTCCTTCCTTTATGTAGCCTAAAGTAATTGTTATTTGGATGGAGTTCACACACCCCGAAGCCCGCTGCAAGCCCACCAACCCCTACTTCGCAGAAGCCTTCCTATCCCAAGAACTGCTGGTTCCACTGCCCTTCATTCCGCCTCCTCCGCCTGCCTCCACTTTTAAAATTCCAATGTTAAAAGCGCGGCCTAAACCTGCAAAGCCCAGAAGAGCCCCGCCGACACAGCTACCGAGACGTGCCAATCAACTCTATCCTTTCGTGGAGCAGTAATAACTAGTCTTGCTTGGTACGTAGTAGGTAGCCTCGGTTGCAGCGGTAGAGCAGTAAAGCTTGTGGGAAAAGCGCCAGGGAGACTATCGGCCCTAAAAACGATAGGAAAAGGACACATGCGAAACTCAATGCAGTCCAAAGCTCCGGTAGAAAAGCAGGTCCTGCCAGTGCCAGCTGACTGCGCAGCAGCCAGACACAATAGGCAATCCGACAGACGTAGGAAAGCAGGTTGCTGCCAATGATGCCCAAAGCTCCGTACTGGGCCAGCAACATAGAGGACAGGAGATAGATGCTGAGTGGGAAGTACCAAGAGAACCCAATCATGATGAAGCCGCGAGTGCGGAGTTGGTCAGTCGAGGACTGCGCATGTCCAATAGCGTCAATAACACCGTTTAGCGCCATAAGCAGCACATAGCCACTATATGCCCTTAAAGCTGCTCCCGCCCCTGCTTCCACCCACTGCTGTCCATACGCCACTCTGATGAACACCTCTGAGAGCAGTTGGCCGTACACGAAGGCTCCTAGGCCCAACACCCACATCAGCTTGATCAGAGCCTGGGCTACTTCGGAAGCTCGGGGAGTCGATTTGAGAGTGGCGAAAAGGCCGTAGGTGGTTTCCTGCCTAGCTGCACCTCGATGGGTTGGAAGAGGTTGCGGGTGATGATGGACCCTAGGCTGGCAACCAAGGCGTATACACCTTGCTCGGCTGAAGCCGCAGCGAAGAAAAGTAGCACCAGCTTTTCCCCTTCCGACAGCACAAACTTCAGTACTGCAAGTCCTAGTTCCGTGCCTACCAGTCTGCCAGTCGCCCGCTCCACTCCCAGTCCTTTCCATCTCAGCGGACCGGTCTGCATCCTCATCAGCAGCACTACGGCTATCGCATACGCCACTTGTCCGAGTGCAAAGGCCTCCACTCCTCTTGTGATTGTACCAAGTACCACAGCACTCCGCAGAATCAGGGCGAAACCTTCAGCTATAGCTCTGTGCTTCATTTCCAACTTGATAAGGTCGTGGGCATATAGCGGCTCCGCTAGAGCCTCAATAGACGCAGCAAGGCAGATGATAGCGGTACTCATAGGGGAAAGGTCTGCGCTCGGCCATAAAGCCCAGGCCACTGGCGCAAAGCCCCAAGTGCACACAGTCCCTTGCCACATCTGTGTAAGCCTCACCAGCTGCAGTGCACTTTGAGGCGAAGTCTGAGCCACTCTCCGGAAACACTCCCTAGTGAAATGCAACACCAATGTGTACAGCAGCAACAAGTTGATATTGGCTTGTCCAAATATCTCAGGGGAAGCGACTCTCGCGATAGCCACATTTGTGCCCACTGTCAGTACCTTCAATACGAAGTGTAGCGACAATGCCCGCTTCGCAGCGTCTATTTCCATTACTACAGTTAGTCAAGGGCAGTAGCGTCTTCCGGCTTTTCCTGCATCACTTGCTCAGTGTCCAGAGGCGGCATCTTCCTATCACGCCACCAGCGCTCTAATACAAAGCGCATCCTGACCGGTAGGAAGCCCATTACCCACCATATTACCTTCGTCTTGTCCAACTCCCAGGTCTGATATCCGTGCTCCTGTCTCACCTGCATTCTTGTGTCAATATATATGCCGCGGAAGGCCGCTAATAGGTAGAAGGAAGAGAAGAGGACTGAGCCGAGCAGGAAAAACGCAGTCCAGACCGGGTTCTGCATATACATCTTCTCCACAGGGAGAATGCCCAGTCCTGCAAGGATGGTGGACACGAAGGCTGACCCGAAGGAGTTGAAGGCGAGGTTGTACTGTCCCCATATACACGCTGCAGCTATGGTCAAACCTACAAAAGCAGGAGTCAGGAGGACCAGGTAGGGTAAGAGCGCTAGAAGGCTTTTCCGCATAGTGATGTGAGCTACTAGGAAGCCAGGCTGGAAGCGGAAAGTGAGGGAATATCTGATGATCAGGAACATCAAAACGATCAGATTTAGACTCTTTGCAGCGGCCTGGGTTTCCGCATGCTGCCGCACGTCTCTGAACTCCACACTGCGTAATAACTCCACCGGGTCCAGTCTCTGGCTGACCTCGAGTCCGAATTCCGACACAATCAAAGCCCAGGTCACAGCATCCAGCCAGAACGTGCAGCTCCAGAAGTAGTTCCAATGGAAGCGCCACGTGAGCGAAACTCGCTGTGCGAACTCCGTAGCAATGTAGTAAAGTAGGTGCAAGGAGCACAGTAGACGAAGCACTTCCAAGGCCAGGACGGCACTACTACTGTGAGGGCGGAAGGTGTGCACTGTGAGAGGAGCAGGAACGATGCTTCCTGAAATGCTCATTTCCACGAGGATATCCAGGTGCCACCATAGATCTGCGGAAGGTTCGTAGCCCACAAGGGAGCAAAATAGAGCGCGGACACTTGGGTCGAGCCAGCCTCCGGTCCCCATAGTGTGCCACATCAAACTAAAGTCCTCCACTGAGGCGTTAGCGTGCACATCCATCACATACCCACTCCCATCGTAGCTACTCACTCTGCCACGTATAGTACTCGTTATGTGTGTTTCCTCCTCCGACCGATAGAAGTTCCACGGTAATGCACCCCCTACTAGATCCCCAGTCTCTTTAGATGAAGTCGAGTACGCTAGGTAGCAAGTGTCATTTGTGAGGCTTGACGGACAGTCAGTTGTCCTCGACCGCACTATCCGAAGTCGCAGAGGACCTAAGAGCATCGGCACTTTAAGCCTCGGCAGTCCACTTACACCAGTAACCCTGGGGAAGAAGGCTCCAGGCAGCTTGTTGGAGAAGTACACTGAAAGGTCCTTGAAAGATGTGATTTGGTCGAAGCCGTCCAAAGACGCAGTCACTGCGCGGTGCATCATGAAAGCGTCTTTAGTGTCACTTCTAACCGCCACAAGGAAGACTGTGAGTAGGAGCAGGGTTAGAGAGGAGCTGCAGGTAGTGCAGCTGAGAGGACGCTTGGGCTGTGCCTTTGGTGGGCGAGGGTGTAGAGGCAGGCCAGGGAACTTTTTAGCCAAAGCCCGGAGATTGCTTCGAGAGCTTTTCTCTATTTGGTCAGCATTAAGGTGCATTTTCGGGCGGGGAGCAGGAGAGTCCCGGGTGTAGCAGTCCTCCTGGCCTGGGAAAAGCTGCGTACAACGCGGATTCGACTTGAGCAGCCACAACTCCGGCGGTATCAGTTGTTCTTCCAATATCCGATGCAGTGGCCCAGTATCCACCAAGCCCAGCCTCGTCCCTACATTCCACCTCAAACTGACCTCCGCTGAACTCGGCACCTCCCAGTACCTGCAAGCCGCTTCCTTCAAGTCCTCCAACGTAGTGGTCCTCGTCAGTCTAAACACACACATCGCCACATTCCCAGTGCTGAACCTTTCGATTTGTCCATCCTGCAGATGCTTGACGTAGTGTATTTTGACGGAGTGGACGGCGAGGGTAGTGACGCGGGCGGGAGCGGGTCTGCGAGTAGGCAGCAGAGGGATAGAGTTCTTGGACAGAGTAGTCACTAGGTCGCGGAGTTGAGTGTCTGAGGCTTTGGAGACGGTAGATTGCGCTTGAGGAGGGACAAGTACCTGTGGAGAAGCTAGGGATAGGCAGGAGCGGGTGAGTTTCCGGAGTTCTTGGTTCCGCTGTTCGTGTTCTGTGGAGAGACGAGTGAGTTCTGCTCGCAGGAGCTGGGTGCTGGAGCGGAGATTGCGCTCTTCCTCTAGCAGTTGGCCGAGCAACTGTGTGGCATTTTCATATCGGCTTTCATGCATTATAAAACTGCCATTGAAAGTGCAGGTATATCCGCAGTCCTGTGAACGAGGATGCGAAGCTACTTGTCCTCCTCTCATTGAGAAAAAGCACTTCATGCTCTGTTAGTCTTTGGCTGTACACCATAAGTAGGCTCTAAAAGCACTATCTAGCTTATAAATGGAGGACTACGAGTTGGAGCCGAGACCCTTCTACTTCAACCCCGGCACCTCTGTAGGACTCTTCCAAGGACTGTCTCTCTCTCGCAACCGCCAGCCGGTGGTAGTGAAGCAGCACCTCTTCAACCTTATCCAAGAGAAAAGTACTCAGAAGTGCATTGCGCAGACTATCAATGCTGCTTTGGCGCAGGCCAAGGTGCACCACCCTAATGTGTGTGACGTCCTGGAAGTGCAGGTGGAAATAGAGGGCAGCAATTGCTCGATTTACCATGTGCTAGAGGCTTTGAACGGGGACTTAGAGCAGGACATAAACAACCGCAAGCGAAGAAATCAGCTGTATCCAGAAACAGAGTTACGAGCGGTGCTTATGCAGGCAGCTAGCGCCCTGACTTCCGCTCACAATGCCGTAAGTCGTATTCAGGGCATTGCACATAGAGACATCAAGCCTAGTAATATCTACAGAACTGG
>Ga0247837_1005333_pt1 | contig 19436 bp, 16 predicted proteins | sample LaCtaG_2_FD_187115 | JGI IMG/M metagenome (GOLD analysis project Ga0247837, IMG submission 187115) | Freshwater microbial communities from meromictic Lake La Cruz, Castile-La Mancha, Spain - LaCruzMarch2015_14.5m | ecosystem: Environmental > Aquatic > Freshwater > Lake | place: Spain: Castile-La...
GCTCTCAGGCTCTCAGGCTCTCAGGCTCTCAGGCTCTCAGGCTCTCAGGCTCTCAGGCTCTCAGGCGCTCAGGCGCTCAGGCGCTCAGGCGCTAGTCGCTCGGTTTCATTCTTCCTTTTTTTGTTTCCAAACAAACCTTCTGCTATCGCAGGAGGGGCATATTGCTACCCAAATGCGTGTACTGACGCGTCAGGAGGGGCATATTGCCAACCAAATGGCCTTCCTAATAGCTCAGGAGGGGCATTTGCTCCACCGAATGGCACTCCTAATAGATCAGGAGGGGCATATGGCCAACAAAATGGCCTTCCCAATAGCTCAGGAGGGGCATTTGCTCCACCAAATGGCACTCCTACGGTGCGATTTACCCGTTTTTCCACTCAAAAATTAACCTAAAACCAATAATTAACCCTCAAAAATAAGCGCCATGCCTACCATTTATCGTCCCGACACCGATGCTCAATTGCTACAAGCCTTGCAAGCAGCACAAGCCAAAGCCAATGTGACACCAGCGCCCGACTTGGCGTTTAGTGCAGCTACTCTAGCCGCGCTCAACACATTTTTGCCGGCTTTCGAACTCGAAATTCAGCAACGGGGCAACGCCCTAACGGCCCAAGCACTTGCCACTTCGACTGCAAACCCTGCTCGCAAGGCATTAAACATGGTGAATAGGCATTTTATTCAGGTGTTCAACTTTGCAGTAGAGCGGGGCGAATGGCCTGCCGAAGAGCGCGCACGGTATCAACTTCCGGTAGATTATTCGGCCTTGCCAAAAATGACTACAGACGAAGAAAACCTGCGTTGGGCAAAGAACCTAATAGATGGTGAAGCTGCCCGCGTGGCTGCTGGTGGCATGGCCATGAGCAACCCTGCTGCCACTTTGGTGGTAACTAGACGCGCTGCCTTGGTTAGCGCACTTGGAGTGCAAACCAACCTAAAAGATGCCTACGATAGCGAGCAAAAAGACGTAGAAAATATGCGCGGTGCAGCCATCGAATTGGTGGGCGACATTTGGGACGAAGTGCTATTTACCTACCGCAAAGAATCGGCATCGAGCCAACGCAGATTGGCCCGCGAATACGGAGTGGCCTATCGCCCAAGCCCAGGCGAGACTCCAACACCCGAAGATTTTTCGCTGAAAGGAAAAGTAACCGAATTTATGATAATGACTCCACTTGGGGGCGTGGAAGTGTATATCGTAGAAGCCGACCAATTTGCTACTACAGATGCCAATGGCGACTACATTTTTGGCACCCTTGCTTCGGGCAGTTACACCGTTCGTTTCCGCCTCATGGGCTATTACGATTATACCCAACCCAACGTGGCCATTGCCAACGGGGTGCTCAGCACCTTAGATGTGCAAATGAAACGGGAAATACCCATGCCTTAAATGAAATAATGGCGGTTGCCGAAAAGCCAAGAGAAAAGGCCTTGCCGAAAAAGTCAAGTTCGGCAGGGCCTTTTGTGTATCACAAAACCGTATGACCATTACTACAATAAAAATCTAATCCCAATCTTCATCATGAACTTTTCTTATTACTACGACACAAGGCCAACCGTACCTTATCTGTTCATTTCCGATTTAGCGCAAGACAAAGTAGAGCTGCTTTTTCAACAATTTATTAAGGAAGGGGTGCCGCCTTCTAAACTCATGATTGCTCAATATGCTGCGAATGATGGCAAGAAATATGAATTCTTGATTCGCTTTCCATTTGATGCAAATGGGAAAAAACCTGATGCTTCAAAAATTAACACTGTAATTGAGAATTGGGTAAGTCTTCTTGAACTTCGTGATATAGTGAAGTCTAAGCCCAAAAAGACAGAGGATGTTTCTGAGATTGAAAAGGTTCAGAAAGAACTCAGTGAATTACGTTCTTCAAATGATGACTTAAATTGGAGTATTCAAAAATTGACGGCACAGCTTGACAATAATGCTAAATCGTTGAATAAAAGGATAGACGGCTTAGGTCAATCAATAAATTTCCTTTGGACAACTACAAATGAATTAAAAACCTCCATTGACCCCGAACAATTGGAAAGATTAAAAGAGGAAGTGGAAGGGTATAAAGAGGTTAAGGATGCAACTATACTGGCTCTGACTGTAATTAGCAACAGTTCTAATGAAAACCCAAATTCCACTAATGGTTTAACGCCTAATAGAATCATTGAGCAACCTCCACGAATTATTGTCATTGGTACAACTGAGATAAATCGGCCTGAGATTGAGGAAATTTTCAAGGAAAAATTTGTGCAGCATGGCTTTGATGAGCCGAAGAGAGACAAAGATTTCGAGTTATTTGTTGATACAGATTACAAGAAATCAGGCATTTGGCACAATGGGTTTCAGCGCCTAACTAAAGGAGATTTCGATTACATCATTGCTGGTCCTGTACCCCACAATGTTAAAAACTTTAAGGGTCAGAAGGAAAGCTGGAAGTCCTATATCAAGAGAGTAGAACTCAAAACACTTGCATTTGAAGATATGAAGAAGGCCTTTACCAAATCACATCTTGCTTTGACATTAGACACAATTGCCCAAGAATACAGATACAAACAACTTAACTCAAACAAATGAGCAATCCTTTAGTAATACAAAAATTACAAGCAGGTATCGAAGAAAAAATTAATCACTTACGTTAAACTGCATAACGATACCCTAAAAGCTTTATAACATTTAAACTCAAATTAATTTAAGATGGACAATCAAACTATTATCGCCTTAACAACTGAAGTAAATAATGCCAAATCAAATTCGGAACTTGATTTATTAGAATCGAAATATTCCTTTTTAAGTAATCCATACAAATCGTTTTTATTTGGATTAGCCTATCTGCGGTGTGATGATAACAATAATGCGCACAAAAATTTTCTGAACGCAATTCGAGAAGGCGTCAAAAACAAGGAGAACTTTTCGAACTCCCATTATAGCCATTGTATAGGTTCTTCATTTTACTATATTCTCACTCATTTTCCGATTGAAAATGCGGACGTTAGATTTAACTATTTTGTAAACTCCTATTTTTATCTATCCAGTATGATTAACGCCCACAATATTTCTGCATATGAGTCTTATGAAACTAGAGCAAAGCTTTTTCTCTCTTTTGAAGACACTTTAACAATTCGCTTGTGTGGGTATATCGGACGTGGACAGATTGCGACAGTCTTAATACTTTCTGATTATTATTTCGCTGCTTGCGGTTATAAAAAATTTGACATGCAGAGTTCTTCTGCTGAATGCTTAAATGAGGCAACGGAATTACATGAATGGTTAGAAGATATAACAATAGCAGGCCAAGACGCTGATAGTTATTCCTTGGAAAACCTTTCTTTGATTGGCAAAGCCCGACACGACCTTTTGTTTAAGAACGCCTATGATGATTTTGCCAGTGACAAATTTCCTATCCTAATGGAAGGATAGAAACAAGAGAAATAAAAACTCTATCACCCAAGTAAAGCGATACAAACAACTTAAACCAACCAAATGAGTCATCCATTAGTTTCTCAAAAATTACAAGCAGGCATCGCTGAAAAGCGAGCAGGGAATTTTGCACTAGCACTAAAATTTTATAAGGAAGCTGGAGATATTGACCCTACAGACCTTGATGTATATGGAAATTCAGCAACTGTTTATGCTGGTATGCTTGATACGGATGCTTGTTTGCGAAACATCCTTACTCGGCAACATTTGGCTGAACTTCTAACTCCCTGTTCAGCAAGTGAGTTAAATTCCGTGTTGTACCTATATAAATGGTCAAATATAAATGCATTAAAACCTACGGTTCAGTTGGAGCAAGTATTGGATATACTTAATTCTAATTCACCTAGAAAAGCCATGTTTAGGAACATACTACATGACTATAGATACACAAGAATGGCGGGCGTATTATCTCTCAAACAGCCTTGTAATAAAGAAATTGCACAAGCCTTAAGACTTACTCCTAGTCAAATTGAAAAAATGTTTGAAAACTATCGCGGAAGTTCTGGAGGCACTACTTTCCAATTCTACGATAATTCCATAGACCCAGCTATTGCCTTAATGGGTTTGAACTTAATTTCCCAAAACCGAATTCTCTTAGAAAAAGAAGTCGCTTTGAATTCTTTAGAAATTTCGAAGCGTTACTTTATATCCAAGTTTGAAATTAATTGGGTATTACCCTTTGCTTCGTCAAGCGCACTTCAGCGGCTATTTGATTTCCTCCGTAGGAAGCCTTGATGAGAGTTTACCAAATCTATTCACGTTATTTTTTGACTACTATGAATGATGATATAGACCAGAAATACATTGAAGAGTTGATTTCTAACCAGCACCTAATCAATCTTACTAAGAAAACTTTGGATTACTACATTCTAATTGGGGAACTTGAGGCGGAGAATAAATTTCTTCGAGACAAACTCAAAGAATACCTCGATGCGAATCAAAAAGAGCGACTCGCCCTGCGCAAAGAAGAATATATCAATCAAATGCAGAATACAATACTAAAGCTGCAAAAGATAATTTCCGGCTATAGGAAAAATCCACCTGTATCAAAGAATGCTTCTTTACTATTAACCAAAAAGGATATTCCACGGTCTGGCTGAGTGTTTCCAATTAATTCCCCAGCTAACGAAAGTGTTAAGTTGCAACCGCATTTAAGTTAAGCCCCGCCCCACCAAGGCGGGGCTTTTTTATTTCATGGCTCTACCCTGCCGAGCTTTTTACATCAACGATTACATTCAACGAATCAAACAGAATGGTTTGTGGTCGCAATGCAACTATTACACGAATCGGAAGCAGTTCATCTATTCCTTGCGGCAACCATTCAATCGAAATCTGGTTTTCGCCTATTTCCTAGCTTTCACCGACCAAGTGAACACAAATCGCGATACTTCTGTACCATCTTTCATACGGCCAATCGTGACCATAGGCACTAGCACCGCCTCTCCAGTCCGGCATGTTTCCTCAATGGCTGCAAACATCAGGTGCCCATCATTGCAAGTGAATGTGGTTAATGAATCGGCCTTCTTAGTAAAATCTGCTTCCATATGTGCTACCAACATGGCTATACTTCTACCCGAATTTTCGATTGCAAACAAAGCCAATACTCCTGTGCTCATCTCGGCAGCCATGCTCTGCGCTGCAAAATAGATGCTCTTAAACGGATTCTGACTGCGCCATCCATAGGGCAATTGCACCTCACATCCTTCTGTGTCAATTCGCTTCAACCGGCATCCACCTGCCCAAGCCAACGGAAGTTTTAATAAAAGAAATATGTCGAACAACCAAGGGTTCAACATCTGCTTTCTAAACTTCTCTGCTTTGGGAGTTAATACCATCCTTTCTTTGAAATAACCCATTAAATCGTTTCACCCACTCGCAAACGTTCGGCATTCTCCGCCATTTGCAAAGCATCAATCATCTCTTGAATGTTGCCATTCATAAAATCGGTAAGGGAGTAAATAGTCATGCCAATGCGGTGATCCGTCACTCGGCCTTGAGGATAATTGTAGGTGCGAATTTTGGCAGAACGATCACCTGTAGTTACCATGGTTTTGCGTTTGCTCGCAATGCCTTCGTTGTGCTTTCGCAACTCGATTTCATATAAACGGGTGCGCAGCATTTCCATTGCCAACACACGGTTTGCTAGCTGCGAGCGCTCTACCTGACATACCACTACTAGACCTGATGGTCGGTGCGTTAATTGCACCTTGGTTTCTACCTTATTCACATTTTGACCTCCTGCCCCACCCGACCTTGAGGTGTGAAAATCAATATCAGCAGGATTCAAATACACATCTACTTCTTCTGCTTCGGGCAATACTGCAACTGATGCAGCCGAAGTATGCACACGACCTTGCGACTCAGTTTGGGGTACTCGCTGGACGCGATGCACTCCGCTTTCGTACTTCAAAATTCCATACGCTCCTTCGCCTGTCACCTTAACCACCACCTCTTTGTATCCGCCCAATGTACCAGCACTCTCATTCACCAATTCCATTTTCCACCCTTTATTTGAAATAAATCGGGTATACATCTCAAACAAGTCACCTGCAAATATTCCAGCTTCATCACCACCAGTACCCGCACGCACTTCAAGCACCGCATTTTTGCTATCTTCTGGGTCTACAGGCAGCATCAGCACCCGCAAACTTTCTTCAAGTTCAGTCTTGCGCTTTTCCAATTCAAGCAATTCGGCCTTAGCCATATCTATGAATTCGGGGTCTTTCTCCACGCGCAAAAGCTCTTTGGAGCTAATGGTGTTACTCAAAATGTCCTGATATTCTTTTGAAGCCTTAACCACAGGCTCCAATGCGCGATAATCGCGATTCAATTGCACAAATCGCTTCATGTCGGCTACCGTTCCAGGGTCACCCAACATTGTTTCTAAATCAGAATACCTCCGTTCAATATCTCGAAGTTTGTCAATAAGCTCCATGGTTCAGGAATAAATAAACTCGCCAAATTCCGAGCGGATAGTTAGTTTTTTGGGGCCTTGTTCTACGCGCCCAACAATTTGAGCATCCACATTAAATCGTTTTGAAATGGCTATAATCTCATCAGCCGCACTCGCATCTACGTACAATTCCATACGATGTCCCATGTTAAACACCTTATACATCTCGGCCCAAGGAGTTTGCGACTGTTCCTGAATAATAAAGAACAAAGGAGGAACCTCAAAAAGGGTATCTTTTATAATGTGTACGTCATCGACAAAATGAAGCACTTTGGTTTGCGCACCACCTGAGCAATGCACCATTCCATGCACTGATGTTCGGCACCGATTTAGCACTTCTTTGATTATCGGGGCATACGTTCGGGTTGGCGAAAGCACCAATTTCCCCATGCTTATTCCCAAACCGTCTACCATATCTCTAAGCGCATACTTTCCTTGATATACCAAACTATCGTCTAAAGCTCCATCAAAACTTTCAGGATACTTCGACATCAGAACGTGATGAAATACATCATGGCGGGCAGAAGTAAGTCCGTTACTACCCATACCTCCGTTGTATTCATGCTCATAACTAGCCTGACCGAAAGAAGCCAACCCTACAATTACCTGCCCTGCTTTGATGTTGCTATTATCAATCACATCTTTCCTTGCCATACGGCAGGTTACTGTGCTGTCAACAATAACGGTTCGAACCAAATCGCCCACATCGGCAGTTTCGCCACCTGTAGAATGAATATCCAATCCATTGCTGCGCAACATTTGAAGCGTTTCTTCTGTACCAGAAATCAGTGCTTCTATTACCTCTCCTGGAACAAGAAACTTATTCCTTCCAATTGTTGACGACAGCAGAATATTGCTCACCGCACCCACGCACAGCAAATCGTCCGTATTCATCACAATTGCATCTTGCGCTACTCCCTTCCACACAGAAATATCCCCTGTTTCTTTCCAATACATATAAGCAAGGGCGCTCTTTGTACCTGCTCCATCAGCATGCATAACAATGCAATGCTCGTCCGAACCTGCTAACAAATCGGGAACAATTTTGCAGAAAGCTTTTGGGTAGAGCCCTTTATCCAACAAGCGGATGGCATTATGTACATCCTCTTTGTCTGCCGATACCCCGCGTTGATTGTATTTCCCCTTTTCGCTCATGTGTCTATCAACAAAAAAGCATCCCGAAATTCGGAATGCTTTCTTGCATTATTGTATGGAATATCTAGTTTCCTTTTGGAACGAAGTCAGTGCGAAGAACTTTGAATTCTGTTCTACGATTTTGTTGGTGAGCAAGCTCCTGCAATTCCTTTGTTCCTTGTTTATTGATGAATGCTTCATTAAGAACAGTTCCTACTGCGAATGAACCAACTACAGCATCAAGAACTTTCGGTACAGTTTCGCCATAGCCTTTAGCAACAAGACGTTCAGTTTCAATTCCGTTTTCGATTAGATAATCAACAACCGACTGAGCACGTTTTTGTGAAAGTGATAAGTTGTCGCTATCGCTACCCCTGAAATCGGTGTGTGAACCAAGTTCAATAACAATGGTTGGGTTGTCATTAAGTGTTTCTACTAGACCATCCAAAGAAACTTTAGATTCTGGACGAAGATCCCATTTAGCCAAATCATAGAAAATGTTTGGAAGATCAATAGCACGATTGATTGGATCCAACTCAAAGTCGGCAACCAATGCCTTATCTTCTTCGAAACCAACTGTTGTTGTTTTACCAGTCTTGTTCAAGTAGTAATCTTTCTTACCAGCAGTAATTACATAAGATGTAGCTGGTGCCAAATCAATCGCGTATTTACCTTGTGCGTCTGTTGTAGTCTCTAAAGAAGAACCATCTGTACCAACAACAGAAACTACAGCGTCTTTAATTGGACGTTTTGTTTTGAAGTCAGTTACAACACCGCTAAGTGTGAACTTAAGTGCTGGAAGCATGAACGAATAGATGTCGTCACTTCCTTTTCCACCTTCGCGGTTAGATGTGAAATATCCTTTTTCTTGCTCTTTCTCGAAGATGATAGCGAAATCATCACCGCTAGAGTTGATTGGACCACGTAGATTAGTTACGTTAACCCAAGATTCGCCTTGCGCATCAGCCATGAAAATATCAAGACCGCCCATGCCCATGTGGCCATCAGATGCGAAGTAAAGTGTTCCGTCAGCGTGAATGAACGGGTACATTTCGTTTCCTGGAGTATTTACAGAAGCCAAATTCACAGGTGTTCCCCAACGCTTCTTCTCCTCATCAAATTTAGACGACCACAAATCGCGACCACCTTTTCCTCCAGCAATGTCCGTTGCAAAAACCAACACTTTTCCGTTAGAAGAAAGCGCGGGGTGTCCAACAGTTACTTGAGTTGAATCATCTTTCTCGTCTTTCACAAAGAAAGGAATAAGCTCAGGCTCAGACCAATTTCCACCTTCCTTTTTAGATGAATACAACTCGCAACCCATCGTTTCTTTCTTCTGAACACCGCAACGCGTTAGAATCATAACAGTAAAATCAGCATTCATAACAACCGCACCTTCGTTGAACACCGAATTAATCGTTGCTGGAAGAGTTTTTGGCTTGCTCCACTTTCCTTTATTGTCAAGTGTAGTTTCGTAGATGTCAGTAAAGCCTTGACCTGTCCAACCATCAACTTCACCACCAGCAGCATTGTCGCGAGAAGATGTGAAGTATATAGTCTTGTAGTTTTCAGCAGCCCATGAAGGAGTAAAGTCCATGGTTTTACCATTGATTTGAACTTCATTCTCTACGGTATAACGAGATGGATTGTCCACCCATTTCTGAGCTAGAGCGCATGATTCAGCGCCTGTTTTGCCGCGTGGGTCGTTAGGCGCTACTGCCGCATACTTCTCATATTCAGCAATAGCTTCTTCAAACTTACCATTGGCTTTCATCGCATCAGCCAAGTACAATTGTGTTTTTGGCTCCGGATATTTGATACTGATAGCTTTACGATACCATGTTTCAGCTTGCTTGGAATCATTCACAAACCGGTAGCATTCGGCAAGCTTATAAATTACATCTGCTTTGTTTGCTTTGTCTTTCTCCTTGGCATAGGCCTTCTTAAAAAGATTGATTGCGGAGTAGTATTCTTTGGCATCATAGGCAAGATTAGCCACCTGAAGATGGTCTTTCTGCGCATTTGCGGTTAAAGAAAATAGTCCTGAAACTACTACTACAATTAGGATTTTGGCAATTCTCATGGTACGTTGTCTAGCTTTTAACACGGGCGCTAAAATAGATAAATAATTGATTCTGCAAATTCAATTGCAACTCAGAGATACGGACCAAACCAAAGGTCATTATTCTAGGTAATTATAGCTAGTAGTTTAACGCAAAAACAGAAGTTCGCGATATTTTGGCAATGGCCAAAGCTCATCAGAAACTATAAGTTCAAGTTTATCAACTTCCCTGCGAATTTGAGGAAAGAAGGGAACTACCATTTCGCAATACTGACCAGCAGTATCTCGCGCATGGTGAGCTGCATTGGCTTTTTTACGTGCCTCTACCATTTGTTCCACCAAAACGCGAATGCGATTAATCCGTTCAGACACTTCGCGAATCAAGCGAAGCTGCTCGCCAGCCAAGTCTTTGAATTCCTTATCGCCCAAAACCTGCTTCAGCCCGGAGACATTCTCTATAAGAAGGTTTTGATATTGAATAGCGATTGGTACAATATGATTGGAAGCCAAATCAGCCATAACGCGCGATTCGATTTGAATTTTCTTCGCGTAGAGTTCCAAATCAATCTCGTAGCGCGCTTCTAACTCACGCTCCGTTAATATTTCATTCCGGCTATAAAGGTCTTTTACCTTTTGGGTGGTTAACACGTCCAAAGCATGTGGCGTGGTCTTCACATTTGCTAGGCCACGCTTTGCGGCTTCTTTTACCCATTCCTCTCCATATCCATTACCTTCAAATCGAATGGCCTTGGACTCTATGATATAGTCTTTCAGGATTTGGAAAATTGCTTCATCCTTAGGAAGTCCCTTTTCGACCAATGCAGTTACCTGTGCATGGAACTTCACCAATTGGTCAGCTACGATGGTGTTGAGCACGGCCATAGATGATGAGCAATTCGCAGAGGAGCCCACAGCTCTAAACTCAAACTTATTACCCGTAAACGCAAAAGGAGATGTGCGATTGCGATCGGTGTTGTCCAACAGAATTTCAGGAATCTTAATAATGTTCAACTTCAAATCCGTTTTCGCATCGGGAGACATCTTCTCTCCCTTTTTCACCGCTGACTCCAAATCGTCCAGCACTTGAGAAAGGAATGAGCCTATGAACACCGACATGATTGCTGGTGGTGCTTCGTTAGCTCCTAAGCGATGTTCGTTTCCTGCGCTTGCAATACTTGCACGAAGCAAATCCGCATGTTCGTACACCGCACGAATGGTAGTTATAAAGAATGAAAGAAATTGTAAGTTCTTTTTTGGTGTTGCTCCTGGGCTCAAAAGATTCTTGCCCAAATCTGTTGCTAACGACCAATTGTTGTGCTTGCCAGAACCATTTACTCCAGCAAATGGCTTCTCGTGAAAGAGCACTCTAAAATTGTGTTTGATGGCTACTTTGTCCATCACGTCCATAAGTAATAGGTTGTGATCTACCGCAAGGTTTACTTCCTCAAAAACTGGAGCACATTCAAACTGACCCGGAGCAACCTCGTTGTGACGCGTCTTAACTGGAATGCCCAATTTCAACGATTCTGTCTCAAATTCGCGCATAAATGCCGTTACCCTAGCGCTTATCGAACCAAAGTAATGGTCGTCCAACTGCTGGTTCTTTGCGGAAGAATGGCCGAAAAGTGTTCTGCCTGTAAGCGTCAAATCTGGGCGTGCATTGTGCAACGACCTATCTACCAAGAAATATTCTTGTTCCCAACCCAAGGTGGCTATAACCTTACTTACGTTTCTATCAAAGAAATCTTGAATAACCTTGGTAGCGGCTTTGTCTAAAGCATGAAGCGAACGCAACAATGGAGCCTTTTGATCGAGCGACTCGCCTGTGTAGGCCACGAAAATTGTTGGAATGCAGAGTGTGCCATCAAAAATAAATGCTGGCGATGATGGATCCCATGCAGTATAGCCACGAGCTTCAAACGTATTGCGAATGCCGCCATTAGGGAAACTGGAAGCATCAGGTTCTTGTTGAATTAAACGATCACCTCCAAATTCTTCAATGGAGAATCCATCGCTAAGAGGTTCAAAAAAAGCATCGTGTTTTTCGGCTGTTGTACCAGTAAGTGGTTGGAACCAATGGGTGTAATGCGTCACTCCCTTTTGCATTGCCCATGCTTTCATAGCCGCAGCTACTTGGTCGGCTGTGCTCCGATCTATGCGCGTTCCTTTCTCTACGGAGTCGCGCAGAAGGACGTACTTATCCTTAGGCAAGTATTCGCGCATTGTTTTCCAATTGAAAACATTCGCCCCGAAGAAGTCCGAAATTTTATCACCAGCAACATCAACCACCAACGGTTTTCTACTGTTAACGTCTTGAAGGGCCTGAAATCGTAATGTGGACATGTGAATTTGTTTTGAATTGCGGTTAATTGAGAAAATATCAAAATTGGCAATCAACCTATTTTGATTTTCCGGCCGCAAAGATATTTCCTTGCGCTGGGTAGGCAAGGAAAATTATTCACTTTTTATCCACCAGCCCCCAAAATAATTGGGGGTAGCATCATCTTTTTAGATTTATTCAGGAAGATGCTTATTTCAGCAGGTCGTCCTTCTTAGGAACTTCCTTCATGCTTTCCTCAATTTCGCGTTGCACACCGCTGGTAGCATTTTTAAACTCTCTAATGCCCTTGCCCAAGCCACGCGCCAACTCGGGTATTTTATTCGAACCAAAGAACAGAATGATAACCAAGAAAATGACGACCATTTCGCCACCGCCTAAATTGAGGAATAGAAGAGTGCTTTGCATGGTTCAAAGGTATTACGATAGGTTCGTTTTCAATCTGAATACTCAAAAAATTGGCGCAAAAAAAAGAGGCAACCGAAATGGCAGCCTCCTCTCTTTACCTGAAAACAGGATTATTTCTTTTTCTCTACTTCCTTTGGCTCTTTAGTAAATTCCATCATCACTGGTGTAGCGATAAACACCGATGAGTAGGTTCCCACCAAAAGACCTGCAAACAACGCAAAGGTGAATCCTTTAAGCGTTTCTCCACCGAAGAAGAAAAGTACCAAGAGTACCATAGCAGAAGTGACACCCGTCAATAATGTACGGCTCAATGTATCGTTGAGTGCTTGGTTGATAACGCTTTTGAATGTGTGCTTGCTCGCCACATGCTCGGCCTGAAACTCGCGAATACGGTCGAACACAACCACCGTATCGTTGATGGAATACCCCACAACCGTAAGGATAGCAGCTATAAATGCTTGGTCTATTTCCATGCTGAACGGAAGTATTCCGTAGAAAATGGAGAAGAGCGACAACACCACCAACACATCGTGGAAGAGCGCCACCACAGCACCCGCGCTGAACTGCCATTTCTTGAAACGAATGAGGATATAGAGGAATATGACGATGAGCGAGAAAAGTACTGCAAGCATTGCAGACCGCTTGATGTCGCTCGCAATTGTTGGCCCCACTTTTTGCGAACTAAGCACTTCACCTGGAGTTCCGGCTGCTACAAGGCTAGTTTCGAGCAATTCGAGTACCTCATTGTCTACTGTTTCGCCTGAGTCATCTACACGAAAGGCAGTAGTGATTTTCACACGATTGTCAGCACCAAAGGTTTTCACCGAAGGAGCTATTTCAAAAGCACTTGCCAACGATTGACTTAGCGTTTCGCTGTTAACCGGCTCGGCAAACTCAACCACATACGAACGACCTCCAAGGAAATCGACCCCATAGCTAAATCCGCGAACGCCCATAGACACAATACCCGCTAGGATAATAAGTCCAGAAAAGCCATAGGCCATTTTACGCTTGGAGATAAAGTCGTATTTGATATTTCTAAAAGCTCCTTCAGAAAACTTAGTAGACACTGTGATTGGTTTTTTGCTTGCCAACTTCGCCTCAAACACCAAACGTGTAAGGAATATGGCCGAGAAAAGTGAGCAGAAGATACCGATAATCAATGTGGTAGCGAAGCCTTGGATGGGGCCCGAACCAAACACATACAATATGATACCTGTTAATAATGATGTTACGTTAGAATCAATAATCGCAGAATAGGCCGCTTGATAGCCCTGCTCTACCGCCAATCGTGCTCCAGTGCCACGTCTCAATTCCTCGCGAATACGTTCGTAGATAAGTACGTTCGAGTCAATTGCCACACCAATGGTGAGCACGATACCTGCAATACCAGGAAGGGTTAGCACAGCGCCCAACGAAGCCATCACACCAAAGATGAAAAACACGTTGGCCAACAATGCAAGATTGGCAGCCCAACCCGCCATGTTGTAGTAAAACACCAAGAAGCCCATTACTAACACAAACGAAGCTGCAAACGAAATAAGACCACCATTAATCGACTCTTGTCCAAGGGTTGGTCCAACCACAGCCTCCTCTACAATGCGTGCCGGTGCTGGCAGTTTACCTGCTTTCAACACTGTTGCCAAATCTTCAGCTTCTTGAATAGTGAAATTGCCTGTGATGGACGAACGACCTCCAGCAATTTCGCCTTGCACCGTTGGGAACGAATACACATAATCGTCCAACACAATAGCGATGCTTTTGCCCACGTTATCACCTGTCAGTTTCTTCCAAATGTTAGAACCTTCTGGGGTCATCAACATAGAGATTTCGGGAGATGCGCCAAACTGACCAAAGTCTTTGTTGGCATCTGAAATACCATCGCCCGAAAGTGGAGGCAGTCCATCGCGGCTGGTTACTTTAATAGCCACCAACTGATGCACCTGCGAAGGCTCGTCATTTATAGGCTTAATGGTCCATAAGAATTTCAAATCGCGTGGAAGTATGGCACGAACGCGCTCGTTTGCCAAGTAGGCATTCACTTTAGCAGTATCGCGCACGCTAGCATAGCCTACCACTGGGCCATCAAACAAACCTTCTTCCGAACCAGCAGGTTGCAACACAGCAAACAGCGGGTTGTCTTTGCGCATGGCTTCCACTCCAAGACCTTGGTCGGCAGCGGCCGTGTCGCTACCAAGCAAATCGGTAAGCGCTTTATCGGTAGTATCTTTTTCGGTAACGGCAACAGCAGCCGAATCGGTAGCCAAAGAATCTACAGCAGAAGCGCCTTTTTCAATATCGCGAAGAATGCTGTTGGCCTCAGCCAATACACCATACACCTCTTTATTATCATAGGTTTCCCAAAACTCCAATTTGGCAGTTCCTTGCAACAACTTGCGCACCCTTTCTGGGTCGTTTACGCCCGGAAGTTCCACTTGAATACGGTCGCTGCCCTCCAAACGCTGAATGTTGGGTTGGGTAACACCAAACTTGTCGATACGTGTGCGCAACACCTGAAATGCTTGGTCGATAGCGGCTTCCTTTTCGGTTCTAAGCACTTCCAATACTTCGGCATTGGTAGCATCGCCCGAAATCTTCTCTTTCAATGTGAAGCCGTAAATGGCAGGTGATGCCAACCGCGCATTGGGGTTCAGTTTTTCGAACTCTTCGCCAAAAAGGGTTACAAAGTCTTTATCAGACTTCGACAAATTGGCTGTGGCATTGTCCAAAGCCTTGTTGAAGGTAGAATCTGGGCTATTGTTGGCCAAAGCCCGCATCATGTCTTGCAACGAGATTTCGAGGGTCACGTTCATCCCGCCTTTTAGGTCGAGACCAAGGTTCATTTCGCGCTCTTTACACTCTAAATAGGTGTATTCTTTTAGGAAGATAAAGTTGTAGCGGAAATCGTCCAAATACTTCGCAGCACTGTCGGCATTGGTTGCGTTGAGCTCTTCAAACTTCGATTCGGCCACCTTGGTAGCAACCGTAAACGACAATTGATAGAGGCACACCAGCGCGAGTAGAATGGCGAAAACCTTGATAGCGCCTTTGTTTTGCATTAGAAAAGTTGTATAGTTTATACCCGATTTTTGAGCGTGCAAATATAGAAGAACACTGCAATCCTACTACATCGATTGAAATGGATGCAAACGGGGTGAAATGCAGGGCCGAAAAGTGGCGAATTTGGACTGCGAAGGTTGCAAAGCACCTATAGATATAGATAGCCTCCAGGTTTATTTTTCGTCTTGATACTTGCCAATAAGAAATTGTCTTTTATTTTCGCAACGTCCAAATGAACGCAACCTCCCTCCCATTTTGCTCCAATGCGGTGCCAGCTAGCAAGCCGTTGTGTGCTAAAGACCCAGTATTCGTAGAGAGAGCGTAATTTCAATCCTTACCGCATGGTAGGGAACCTCCCCACATCTGGTAGCCTATCTGTCAGACCTGTAGGGGGCATCCCCACATCTGGTAACCTGTCCGTCCGACCTGTAGGGGGCATTACCACATCTGGTAACCCATCCATCAGACCTGTAGGGCATATTCCTACATCTGGTTACCTACCCATCCGACCTGTAGGGGTCATTACCACATCTGGTAACCCATCCATCAGACCTGTAGGGGCAATTACCACATCTGGTAACCCGTCCTACAGACCTGTAGGGGGTATTACCACGTCTGGTAACCTACCCTACAGCCTATAAATCAATTACTTACGTAACATTTAAATCAGTCTAAACCAAAACCAAATGAAAAACTTTCTTCTTTGCCTGCCTTTACTAGCTGCATTAACTGCAAACTGCCAAACCAAACCAGATAGTAAAGCACACTACAATGTCTATTTTAATGGAATAAACCCCCCTGCTGGTTTAAGTGTTCATTCTCGTTGAAGAGTTCCGCAGGGTCTCTTCAATGGAACATAACGCGCACAGTTTGTAACTGGGCATAAGAACATGCCAAGCCAAAGCCCCGCCCCAACCAAGGCGGGGCTTTGGTTTTTTATCCCCAAAAAACCATTTCTATATCTTTGGTCAAAATTCAGCGGTCATGTCACCCATTACAGCTTATCAAGACGACATTCGAAAACTATGCTATCAATATGGCATTGCGCGTCTGTTCGCATTCGGCTCGGTGCTCAACGACAGATTTAATGCAGATAGCGACATCGACCTCATTGTTGAGATTGATGATAGCGACCCGCTCACCTACAGCGATAAGTATTTCAATCTCAAATTTGCATTAGAGCACCTTTTGGGCCGCCATATAGACCTATTGGAGGAACGTGCCTTGCGCAATCCGCTGTTGAAAAAGGAAATTGACCGCACCAAAGTGATGCTCTATGGAACGTGACATACAAGTTTGGCTATTGGATATGGACCGCGCCATAACGGAGATTTATCAGTTTCTTCCCGAAAAACGAGACTTCCAAGTATTTACAAGCGACCTAAAAACCAAAAGAGCCGTGGAGCGCAACATAGAGATAATCGGTGAGGCGCTTAGCCGAATTCTTAAGGTGAAGCCCGACATAGCCATTACGCAAGCAAGAAGAATTGTGGACACACGAAATCGTGTAATCCATGGATACGACTCCATTTCGGACGATATTATTTGGGGTATTGTTGTCCGCGAGCTTGAACCACTTCAGACGGAAGTGCGCTTATTGATGCTACAAGAAGATTAAGAACATCTTTCTTGCACTCCCATCTCTTGGAAACATTCCAAAGGGGTCACTTCTACCAAACATACCACACCCATCCCAATTGTGAACATAATATTGCCAACCTTTGGGCATTCCAAAATAAAGTGAGCTATGCAAGCCGAGCATTTAAGTAAACTGGTTCCTACGGTTGTGCTGTTGGTATTGGGCATTTTGGAAGCCCTAGGTGGGCTTTATCTGCGCGACAAACGCACCCGCAACGATTTTACCATTGAGTTTGCAAGCCTGCTGTTGCTGCCCACGCTCATACAGCCCGCTATTTTTTTGGCTACGTTTTGGGGGATGCACACCTTTTTTCCAGCGCTGGAAGATGTGTTTGTTGGAATATCGGTGGTATGGCATGTTCTCGCATTTTTATTGTTGGACGATATGCTGCAATACTGGTGGCATCGGCTATCGCACATCAATAAAACCATGTGGAAACTGCATAGGCCGCACCATGTGGTAGAAGAAATGGGCGTATTGGTCACCTATAGAAATGCCGCTTTGTACTATGCCCTTATGCCCGGCATTTGGTTTTCGGCCCTGTTGGTTTATATGGGAATGGGCTATGTATACATCATCTATCTTCCCATAAAACTTACCATAATCCTATTGGCGCATAGCGAAACGCGTTGGGATAGGTTTCTTTATAAGTACAAGATTCTGCATCCGTTGGCTTGGGTAGTGGAGCGCACTATATCCACACCAAGCACGCATTTTGCCCATCATGGCCTCTCGGCCGATGACCAGATTTCGCACCCCAACGGCAACTTTGGTAATTTGCTTTTCTTTTGGGATGTGCTGTTTGGAACGGCCAAAATCACACGAAAGTATCCCCAGAAGTTTGGCGCTTGGAATCGCATAAACGAACCGTGGTATGTGCAACTGTTCTTTCCCTTTATTCTCTCAAAAGACCCGAAGAGTGAATTGCATTCTATAAAAAACAAGAACGACTACGACCCAAGTTCGTCCTAGAATTATGTGCTGATTCGGTGGCAGGGCGACACCAACCGCAATTGCTAAGCTGGCACCTTGCGCCTACCTTTGCAAGCTACAAACACCGCCTATGCACTTCCGCCTCCTAGTTCTTTTTCTTGGCATTGCCACTTCTGCGTTTGCGCAATTGGGTTTCGAACGCGATGATACTACGCCTGTAGCACAAGAAGATGGCGCCTTGGCGTTTCCGTGGGCGGGTGGCATCAATCACGCTCAGTTTTCGAATGTGGATTTGAATGCAGATGGCATTGCCGATGTGGTGGTGTTTGATAAATCAGGCGATAAATTGCTCACGTTTCTCATGAACGCCAATGGGCAATTGACGCTTGCACCGCAGTATCGCGCCATGTTTACCAACCAGCATAGTGCAAGAGCGCGGCTGCACGATTGGATGTTGATGCGCGATTACAACTGCGATGGCAAAACAGATATTTTCACGTATTCCAACGGTGGTTTTGCGGTGTATCGCAATGACGGAAACAGCGACACGCTTGTGTTTACGTTAATGACCGATGAACTTATTTCGGACTATCAGCCCAACAATCCCGATGTGGGAAACTTGAACATTTATGTGAGTCCGGTGGATTTGCCCGCGTTGATGGACGTGGAAAACGATGGCGATTTGGACATCGTAACCTTCAGTTTGAGTGGGTTTGCAGCTGAGTTTCATCGCAATATGTCTATGGAACTATATGGCCATTGCGACAGTTTGGTGTATGAATTGGGCAATGGGTGTTGGGGAAATTTTCAGGAAGATGCCTCTTCGGTGCAAGTCACTTTGGGCATAAATTGCGATGGACCGGGCGCTCCCCTACCCGACCAAGACCGAAATGGAGCACGTCATTCTGGATTTACTCTTCTTGGTTTTGATAGCGATGGCGATGCGGACAAAGATTTGCTGGTAAGCAACGTTAGTTTCAGCACCATGAATCTTTTGCAAAATGGCGGCACGACCGACCTTGCAAATATGACCGCACAGGATGTGACCTTCCCCCAAAACTTTGGTGGTTCGGATCCCTTGAATGTGTACACTTTTCCTGCAGCATTCCTTGCAGATGTGAACAACGATGGGAAAAACGACTTAATCTCTACAGCGTATCAAGAAGGCAACGGCAACAACTTTGAAGGCACATGGCTCTATCTGAACACTGGCACAGCAGAAGCACCTTTATTCACCTACAGCAAACGCGATTTTCTTCACGATGGCATGATAGACCTAGGAACAGGTGCCTATCCTGCATTTTTCGACTACGATGGCGATGGACTCAAGGATATGCTTGTGGGAAACTTCGGTTATTTCCTCAGCACGGGAAATTATGCTTCGCAATTGGCCTATTACCGCAACGTAGGCACGGCCAGCGCACCTTCATTTAG
>Ga0247837_1005334_pt1 | contig 19427 bp, 18 predicted proteins | sample LaCtaG_2_FD_187115 | JGI IMG/M metagenome (GOLD analysis project Ga0247837, IMG submission 187115) | Freshwater microbial communities from meromictic Lake La Cruz, Castile-La Mancha, Spain - LaCruzMarch2015_14.5m | ecosystem: Environmental > Aquatic > Freshwater > Lake | place: Spain: Castile-La...
GAGGGAAGTAGGAAGTAGTGAGCTCTCCTTGATTAGACGTTTGTATGCAGTGCATCTCTCTGTGTCTGCACAGTTCCGACCCTCTCTCGTCCTTACACATAGAGTCAGTCCTAAAGCACTCCCCATTAACTCCTCCATACCTCCAAAGTCAAATCAGCCATTACAGTTACTTCCTGTAGCTAAGTTCCTCGCCATAGTCTAAATGATCGCCGAGAAGCTGCAAGAGACCGAGCACCCACTGGACCGGACAGACATCCAGTGCGACTTAAACAAGCCACTGCCCATCTCTGTGCCCATCACAGAGCCGCTGAGAGGACGGAAGTGCACAGATGTGCCCTGTCTCCTTATCTTCCTATTCCTCAATGCTTGTTTGTGGGTGCTGGCCGGCTGGTCTTACCAGGAAGGCGACCCGCAGAGACTGATTCAAGGGTGGGATGTGAATGGGAACTTTTGTGGGACGGGGGAGCAGGAAAGTCTTCCCTTTACGTACTTCCTGACACCACTGGACAGCATTCGGCCAGCGATCTGCATGCCTGGCTGTCCCGTGGTCAAGGCTAGAGGCGCAGTGCTGCTATACGACGAGTTCCTGCAGGAAATGAAGAAGTTTGGAGGGTACGACGCAGTGCCCAGTCGTCCATTTTACAACAACTACTGTCTACCGGCTGATAGCGCTATGAGGACAGCAGTGCTGGACTGGCTCTACCACGAAGACCAAGTCATGACCCGGGTAGCAGGCGACCTAGCTCGAGCCTGGGACGAACTAGCTATTGCAGGCGTCGTTACCTTCGGAGTGCTCATGGTCTACCTTATCGGCTTCAAATTCCGCTGTAATTGGCAATTTAGACTGCACCATTCCTTGCTATGTGCTGAGCGTGTTGGTGCTGGCATTTCTGTTTTGTGTGTTGGTGTATGAACTGCACGAGGAAAACTGGAGAGTCAATGGACAAATTTGCCAGCCTTTCGGCCCTGTGAAGATGGACGACTGCAACGAAGGGGACATTGCGCACGGATATAGAAGCTTGGCTTGGACCACAGCGTCTATTGGGTTTGCTTGTCTGTTGACTGTGCTGTGTATGGTGCCGTTCCTGTGCAAAGCGGACCGAGTGATGCAGAACTCCAGTCGAGTGTTCGGCTTCCACCCTTTGCCTTTCGTCTGTCCACTAGCAGCTCTTATCATCGGAGTCAGTTTCTATGCCTTCTTTATCACACTGATAATCTTCACCACAAGTACGGGTGAATCAGTGTGGAAAGACACAGACCAGGTGCCGGAAGGTCGGGTGCGTGCCTGGGAGTTCTACAATGCTCCGAGAGTGCTGGTTTTCTTTGATGTTGCGATGATTCTATGGTGGCTGTCCTTTATTGCGCATGGAGTGGAGTTTGTAACTGCTTGCACGACTGCTTCCTGGTACTATAGTCCGTATAAGAAGGACATGCTGGGACATGTGCGCAGGTCTGTGCATGCCTTTATGCGCTATCACCTGGGCTCAGTTCTCTTGGCCTCCGTAGTGGTGCCCACAGGCCGGATGCTGCGCAACCTCTTCGGAGTGCTGAAGTACATGCTGAGACACTGCTGCAAGCCCTGCCTCGGGTGTTCCCTGGTGCTGTTCAAGCCCTGCTTGTTTGTGTATGAACACTGGTTCAAATACATGTCCTCCGACGGTCTCGCCTTCATGGGAGTACTGGGCGAGTCCTTCTTCCAATCTGCCAAGAAAGGGTACTTTGTAGTGCGCCGGCACAACTCCCAAAACTTGCTAAATAGCGGGAATATGGTGGTTTGGCTGTTCCAGCTGACTGTGATGCTGTCTGGAGTGGTCTTCTGTGTGTGGTGGCTGGATAACGAGGAAAGAACCTTCAAGGACTTGCCCAGTTACCGGGTCACTTCGATCACTGCAATGGCTATTTACGAGCTTTTCATCACTTGGTTCTTTGCGCAGGTGTTGGGCGCATATATCCGGGGAGTGATGCATGGGTCTGTTATGTCCTACCTGGTCGACAACGAGTCGAATTCGGGGAAAATGCAGGGATCTCCCTTCGCAGAGTCCATGAAAATGCTGTCTGCCATGTGCATTGGCAATCAAGGAGGTGCAGTAGCCATGACGTCCAAGGAAGTGGGAGAGGAGAAGGCAGTGGCGGCTCCAGTCCTTGTAGAGGGACTGGTGGGGCCTGAAGGGCACCCGATGAATGCAAGCGGTAGTGGGGAACAGCCTCCTCTCCAACTTCAGACTACAGTGGTTCCCCCTACTACCGCCATCCGCGGGAAGCCCTCTGCAGTCCACTCCTAGACCTAACCTCATCCCCACTATATGGAAGTAGTCTCTAAAGTGGTCCTCGTCACTGGCGCTTTCCGCCGCGCAGGCCGCGCCCTCGCCCTGCACTACCACAACCAAGGTCTGAGAGTGTACTTACACACGAGGAAGGACGCAGAGGGACAGGAACTCGCCCAAGAGCTGAATGAAAGGAGAGAGGGATCTGCTGGACACTACAGCTGTGACTTAGGGCAGTTGGAGCAGTTGCCGAGTCTAGTGCAGGGTTGTGTGGAGCTGTTTGGGAGACTGGACATAGTGGTGAACAGTGCGGCTGTGTTCCGAGGACAAGCAATTGGCAGTGTGACAGTGCAGGGGTCTCTAGACCAACTGTGCATTAACTTGCTCGCGCCGTTGATGCTGGTGCAAGCAGCTGCGCCTCACCTCAGAGCCACCAAGGGCTGCGTTCTCAACCTATCAGACGCTCACCACTCTCTCCGTCCTCTGAAAGGCTACTCCCTGTACTGCGCTTCCAAGGCAGGTCTGGACGCCCTCACCAAGTCTCTCGCCCTCGAACTCGCCCCTCATATCCGCGTGAACGCCATTGCCCCGGGAGTGCTGGAGTGGCCTGCAGACTGGGCCGAAGACAGTCGGAAGCAGGAAATCCAGGCCAGGATACCAATGAGTAGACCTGCAGACTATGAGGAACTGTGGACTGTGGCGAAACTCTTGACGCTGGAAAATGAGTATCTGACAGGGGTCGTACTCCCGCTAGATGGAGGCAGCTCGATAAGCTAGAACCTAGAGTAAAAGTGAAATGAAGCACTCAATATTCGACCTCTATCACCCCTCCGCCTCACCCAGGAGCAAAGTCCGCCCTCCATATGTGTACAAACGCGCACCAGTGGCCAAGGACTCGCCCGACTCCATGAGGTGGGACGAGGCAGACCCTTCCCCGCGTCACTCTGCACTAGGGAACACTGTGGCTCTTGAGAAGTGTTCGAGTCAGCCCCAACTCGTGACAGACTGCTCCCTGCCCACTATCGTCATAGAAGCGGACAAAAAGGAGCCGCATGCGAGGAACTCCCTCTACGGACCCATTCGACACTGGCCCCTGGCGCAGAGAGCTTCCCGCTGCTTCGAAGAAGTGTACAGCTACAAAAGCAACCAAGAGATTTGGAAGCATTTCAAGCCCTACGCACAGCAACTGGCTCTGCAGGACCCGTCCTCTCCCCTGCCCGCTGCACTCCGCCTTCCCAAGGCCTTTCTACAGCCTCCAGCACTGGGAGTCAGAAACAGCCGCCTAGCCAACCCCTCGCCAGTCGACCGAAGTCCAGCCAACCTGAGGAAGTTGCCCAAGCGGGGGAGAAAGGGCAAAAACAGCTCTCTCCCGCAGCCTGTGCGTCTGCAGCCGCTGCAGGCCAAACTCAGCTTCACGCAGGCAGCTTCCTTGGCTCTCCAGCCCACTCGCAATGCTCGCCTTCGAGCGACCCTCGACTAGGCTTCTAATTCCTTCCTCAATGGCATAGCGAACTATTGGCTAATGAGATGATGGTAGACAACTGTCGTGACTGTAAAAATAGGAATGCACTTCTCTATATTCGACCTGTACGGAGGGCCTGCGAAGAAGGCTGTGATGGTGCGTCAGCCCTACACCTACAGCAAGCTGCCTGGAGTACATAAAGCGCCCTCCTCACCCGACTCAGTCCAGTGGGAAGACAGCAGCGACACTTTCCAGGCACAGCCTGCGCTCCCATCTGAGCCAGAAGCACCCAAGCACAGGGTGGACAGCACCTTCCACACCTTCCACCCGGAGGTGTATTTGGAACACGAGTCTATCGCAGACACTCAGCAGTCTCTTTCCCGTCCTATGCGCCACTGGTCTCGGTCGCGCCGTCCTTCGCGCAATTTCACAGAAACTTACAGTTACATGGCTAACTTGAAGTGCATGCAGCACTTCTCCAAGCAACCTGACAGAGCTCTTTCCCACTCCTTTGGCAGAGTAAGCACCAACTCCTTCTCTCATCCGCGCCTTTCCCTAACCAAACTCCAGCAAAAGCGCAGTTTGCCGCTCGAACCGGTCTCCAGAAACTCGCAGTTCCCAACCCCTACACCTCCTGTCCTCCGCAGACATGCGAGACACGCCACGGAAGTGGGCAGAAAGCTCACTGGAGGCACTGCAAAGATGCGCAATTCACTCAACTTGACCTACGACGCAGGGAAAAAAGGGGTTGCTTTGCCTCGTGTGGGTGAAATCAGAGTTCCTTTGAAGAAAGCAGGCTTTCACAAGACTATGTAGCCTAATTGACATTCCCACCAGTACTGGGCCAGCTCCCATGCTGTTTGCTGGCTTACAGTATGAATTTCTCGATATTTGACCTGTACCAGGGCAGATACTGCCAGTCCCAGTCCTTTCCGCACGTTTCCGGCCCTCATCCCCACATCCGAGCCTCCAGACAGGAAAGTCCCGACTCCATGAAGTGGGAAGACGAGGAAACAGGAAGGACTGGGCAGGAAAGGGGAAACAACGAGACTAAGGAAGTGGCAGAAGTACGCCCTAGTCCTGCAGTGTCCCGGTCCGTTCTTCTCGCTGCTGACTGGGAGGACTTGCGAAGCCTGTCCAGAGACTCTACAAGCAGCAAGTCCAAACGACCCTCGGAAGTGCACAGTTACTCTGAAAACAAGCACTACTGGGACTGTCTGAACAGCAGGAAGGAGCAGAGTACTAACGGCAAGAAGGCTTTACTGCAGAAAGCCGTCAGTGAGTTTACGCTAAATCAGCGGCTTCACATTGCAGTGAAAAGCAAACTGCCGAAGCTGGAAGCCAGGGCCTTGCTTGCTTGGCCCACTACACTTGCTACTGCACAGCTGAAGCCTTTCCCTCTCATTCGGATCAAAACTCGCTTCCGCAAAACTGTTTAGGCTAATTATTCCAACTACGCTAACCTTGGTTCGAACAGGACAGAGGTCTTCGGCTTAGGTCGACTGAGTGATACGAGACAGTTGGAGATGCGGACTAATAGAGCCTAGAGACAGGTAATAAATGCTAGACAGAGAAACTCTATTAGCAAAGTGAGCCATGTGCACTGAGATGCATGTTGTCCGTGCATTAAGTGTTGAAGTCGGGAAGGCAGCGAACGCTTAAAGACCTGAACTCCATAGGCGACTTTGCCACTTCAACAACTCTACTTGAGGAACGGCTCACTCTGAATTGAGCCGAGTAAGCGTCTGCCTGCACAGCGAAATAGACAGCTTCGCACCAGTCACTAGTCTAAAACTTGCTATAGACCTTTCTCTTATACTGTCCATCCAAGTCGCCATACTATTTTCCCACATCGTATGAGCTTTTCGATATTTGACTTATATCAAAGTCCGCCTGAGAAGCCGCACCCGACTCATTCACTCAAGGACGTCCAGTTCCGCTTCCCCAAGACAAAGCAGGGAACTCCTGATTCAATGAGATGGGAAGACGAAGAGCCAGGACAAAGGACCCCGCCCTGTGCAGGGCTGGAGGGAAGGAAAGGAGAACTGCAGGACCGAGAGGACACACAGCCCAGGCTAGAAGAGTCCTTCGGAACTGTCGAATATTGTGAAGACGCTTATCACCAAAAGCTACCCTTGATGCGGCGCAAATCCATATATGGTCCTTCTGATGACGTCTGGAAGCCTCAGCACTGCACACCTTTCGTAGAGACTCACAGTTACACTGAAAACAAGAAATACTGGGACTGGCTGAACAGCAGAAACGAACAAGTCAAAAACTTTAGGAAAACTGCTTCGAAGCCGCTATTCGCGCAGGCTCAGCCACGGAAAGGGCGCAAAACTATGCCAGACCTACTAGGGAAGGAAGAAGCCCCAGTTCATCTGCCCAGGAAAGCCAGTGTGGGTAACTTGCAGAAGTTTACAAGTGGGCAGCAGGGCTGCAGCTTGGACATCAGTCGCAGCTGTCTGCCCCACGAGCCTATGCAGCGCAAGAGTCTGCCCGTTCCCAGCAGTCAGGATTTCCAAAAGGCGACTTTGGAGTTCAGCCTTACACTGGCAGGAACGGGAGCTGGGTTAAATCGGCTCAATAGAAGGTATGCAACAGTTGCCAAGAAGCAGCTGGATGAAGCAAGTCCTGTGCTGAACCAGGGCGGAAGGAACGCTTCTTTCACTCAGTTGGCCAAGCTTACGATATGGCAACCAACTACTTCCCTGCATCTCAAGCAAGAAGCTCCAAAAAGGGTCTAATCCGCTTAATTCCTAGGCTAGTGCGCAGCACTTTTCAGCCAAAGACTACCTAGTCAGCGCAGAACTGGGGTCCTAGTTCCTACTTGCCTATGTGTTCTTGGAGGAAAGTGTGCATGGCTGCGGAGGTGAGTCCGTGCTTCTTGGGCTCGTAGTGCTCAGGACTGGCCTTGTGGTTGGGCGTGTAGAGGAGGTAAGTGGGAGTGGCGTTGGGTCCTCGGAAGTAGGGACTTTGGTTGGCGATGTTGTACTTGCCGAAGACGCAGGGAGTAGGGTTGGTCTTTGCTGCCTCCTCGAAGTAAGGCATTTGGTAGTGACAGCTGCCGCATGTGTCTGAGCAAAACATCATAAAGTAGCACTTGTCCCCATCCAGTACATTCTGCTTGAACTCTTCCGCAAGCATTGCCTTCGAGTGAGACTCCGCATAGAAAGGAGCAGACTCCCGGCTCCAGTCAGGCTTCTCCATCCACTCTGTAAGCGGCACAGCCCCATCGTAGTAAGCGCTTTGCTGCACGACTGCGCCTTGCAGCTGCATTAGCCGCACTTCCATGTCCTGGAAGTGGAAGAGAGCGAAGTCGCGGAGAGGCAAGTGGTAGAGCATCTGGGGTGTGCCCATCAGCACCAGCATGTCAGGGTTGTTCCGGGCCACTTCTTCGAGCTGCATGTTCCTCAGCAGTGACGGCAGGTCGCTATGATTCACCTCATCCCTGTCGTTCTTCACAGACACTACGAGTAGCTTACCGTTGGGATGACTCATCAAGTACCTTGTGAGCTTCCCAAACACCATCTGCAGGTCCTTCAGCGACCACACTGGACAAATCAAGGGATCCACAGTAGCCACAGCAGTAGCGAGTTCTGCCACTGTCTGGGTGCGAGTTTCCGCCTTGGCCAGGGGAGCCGAGGTGCTCTCTGTGTAGAGAGTGTAGAGGTCTCGGTACGTGTGCAGGTCCATTTGCAGCTGGTGGACACTTATTTTGAACACATGCCTGAGGTGTTTCTCTGCGTACTGAGTGAATTCACTGGGGTTCGTATAAGTGGTTTTCTGGGCCTTGATGTCGAAGAGTCCTCTGGCGTCTCGATAGCGATATAAGGCCAGTGAGCCTATGGAAGCCAGGCCTAGTTGCTCCGCCACTTCCACTTTGTCCGTGTAGTAGAAGTAGACGTGTCTTTTGGCGCTGGATGCCAGTACATGTGAAGTCGGGTCCTCATACATGACCTTGTCCACCACTTCTCTGTAGGTCTGCATCGCTGCTTCTGTGGGCACGTAGGCTATCACGTGGCTGTCCAGGAAGGCCGACTTCTTCCTGTTATTGAGGATGCTTTCGAACTGACTGCGAGATTGAATTGGCCGAAGGGCGGTTTGGTGCATGTCTACCCACATTGGTAGCTTTGTAGTGGCATAGGAGTCCAAAGGAGTGGAGATGACTTTATCTCCGATATACTTGACATAGTACACCTGCGCGTCCTTGGTGAGCCCCAGAGGCGAGTCCTTGGGGAAGTGGTCCTTGTCCAGGCAGTACACAGGCTTGTTCACAGCTGAGCGCAGCTGAGTGACGAGGTCGGAGTCGGGTTGGCCGCGCTCACTCAGCAGCAGGAAGAAGGGGTCTCGTGGTAGAGCGGAGGGCAGTTCGGGGAAGGGCAGACGTTGCTTGGCACTGTAGTCGCGGTAGAGGTAGAAGCTGGAGGCTGCAACTGCGCCCCCGGCAAGACCCACTATTCCCCTCTTCCACATCTAATGTCAAGCAGACAGTTGATAGTGAAGCGGCAGTCCTTCATTGGGTGCAACTCCGACCCCATAGAGCAGCACTACCTGCTGCTGGAGCAACTAGGCGCAGGCGCCTTTGGACGAGTGCTCAAGGCACAGCACCTCGCCACAGGCCAAATCCGCGCTGTGAAAATCATCCCCAAAACTCGCATCCGTGACTACATCAGTTTCCAAACAGAACTGGACATCCTGCGCACTCTCGACCACCCCAACGTCATCCGCGTGTTCGAAACCTTTGAAACGGACTTGGAGTGCTTCTTAGTGACCGAGTACTGCGCAGGGGGCGAGTTATTTCAGAGACTGATCAATGCAGGCCACTTGGACGAGGAGCAAGCCGCCCTGGTAATGCGGCAGCTGCTGTCCGCTGTGGCGTATTTCCACTCTCGAGGGATCTGTCACAAGGACCTGAAGCCTGAAAACCTGCTGCTGCTTTCAGACCTCAACACCGGCCTCAAAGTAATTGACTTCGGACTGGGCCAGAGAGTGGAGGAGGAAGAACTCATGCACTCAACCTACGGCTCGCCCTACTACATTGCTCCCGAAATCATTGAAGGGTCTTATGACAAGAAAGCGGACTGCTGGTCTGTGGGTGTGATCATGTACATTCTGCTCAGTGGACAGCCGCCCTTCGCTGGGCGCAACAATGAAGAAGTGCTGCACAAGGTGAAGACTGGGTACTTCAACTTCAAGCACAGTAGTTTCCGAGTTGTGTCGGAGCCCGCAAAGGACCTGATCACTCAGTTGCTGCGCAAAGACCCGGAGTTGCGTCTCTCCGCCCAAGCTGCTTTGGACCACAGTTGGCTGCAGTCGGGAGTTCCCAGCAGTCCCCACCCTCTGCCTGCAGATGTCTTGGCAGGAATTAGGATTTTTGTGGAGGGAAATGTTATGAAGAAGATGGCGTTTTTCTACATAGCGACTATGATAAGTGAGACAGACTGTCAAGAACTGCGCAAGGTCTTTCTCGACTTAGACACAAATGGAGACGGATTGATCAGTCCAGACGAACTCGGCCGAGGACTGCAGACGCTGGGAAAGCGACTGGACGCCAAGCAGCTCCAGTCTCTGTGTGTGCTGATAGACGCCAATGAAAGCGGAGTGGTGGAGTACACAGAGTTCCTGGCTGTGTGTTTGGCTGCGAGAGAAGTGCAGGAGGGGATGTTGCGAGCAGCCTTCAAGTACTTCGATGTGGATGGGAGCGGGCAGGTGACGAAGGAGGAAATCAGGGAGGTGCTCAGTAGTCACGAGAGGATGACAGGGGCTAGTTTGCAGCAAGTCGAAGCCATCCTATCGGAAGCAGACACTGACAGGGACGGCAGTCTCAACTACGAAGAGTTCCTGCAAATGATGAAGAAGAAACTCTAGCCTCATGTAACGGGGCAAAAAGATAAGTAGTTAAAAGAGACAGCTATCTGGCGCGCATTAGAATCGGTGTGACAGCTCGCAAGTGCAACTCCTCGAAGGGGCTGAGGCGAATAGCGTTGGAAGTAGGAGGAGAGTGTCTAGGACGTCTTTTGCGGTTTACAGAGACAGAGATGCGACTAGGAGTGAGGGAGATGCAGCGGGAGAGTGGAGTGGATGGCAGGGGAGGAGTGCAGGGAGAAACCAGTGGCGCAATTAGTAGTTTGTCGGTACTGTGGGGCTGCTTGGGAGTGGAACTCACTCGCTTAGAGCGACGGGAAATGGGACAGACGCAGGCGAGCACTGAAAGAGGACTGAGCACTGGAAGGAGTCTGCGGGTGGAAAGCAGACGGCCAGGGGAGGCCAAGTGAGGGCGGGGGCGTGCTTCACTGCCCAGGGAGTGGTTGGAGTGTGCACTGCGTTTGGTAGAGCGCATTTATAAGAAATGGATAGCGCATCCCTGCCTTTCGACTTCACTTCCGGCACTTTGAGTCGTCCTCTACGCCTGTTCCACATCCTTCAAAAGCCCTCCGCTCTGCGCACTCCCGCTGACCTGTTGGACCTGACAGCCACCCTGGCTTCCATCCCTCTACTGCATCCCTTCCAAGCCAGCGACCAACTCGAGTCCTTGGCGAGAGAGTTCTACTTGCTGGTTGTGGGGAAAGGGGAAACTGTGTATGAGGTTGGGGATCAAGCGGTCTGCTTCTACATTGTGATTGAAGGCTCAGTGGAGGTGAGGAGTGAAGCAACTGTGAGAGTGGTGCGGGCGGGAGGAGATTTCGGAGCGCCTGGGCAGAGCAGTGTGAGGGCGGAAACAGCTACAGTGAAGGAGACAGTGCGACTGATGGCGCTGCCTCTGACTACCTACGAAAGTGTGCTGCAGGCCTTTGTGAAGCGACAGAATCAGTCTCTGCGCGTTTTCTTAGCCTCAGTCGAGGCTTTCGAGATGCTGCCGAGAGACCAATTAGAAGCTCTAGTGGTTGGAGCTCAGCTACGCACATACACTGACCGGACTTTCATAGTGGGGCAAGGCCAGATGGTCGGCGGCATCTCTTACATCCTCTACGGCTCTGTCAAAGCCATTCGAAACATAGCGATAACAGCCAATAGGTCGGAAACTATCGGCATTGACGATTTGGAAGTAGGGGACGCGGTAGGGGACTTAGCGCTTGTGACAAGACAGCCTATGCAGTACTCCGCACTCTCCCAAGGAAGAGTAGACTGTCTGTACCTCGAGAAAGCCTTGCTGCAGGGACTGAACAAGGAGCACTGGCACCATCTCCAATTGACTGCCAAGCCCTACCCTCCTGATGCAGCACTACTGGCTCTGCACTTACAGCAGCAGCGCTGGACACAGCACAAGACTTCCCTAGTGCTCGATCTCAAGAACTCGCAGCAACTTCGAGTCAGCCGAACTCTCGAGGGCTACCGCAGTCTGCCTAAGTAACTTTCCCTGCTACCTAGCAGTCCTCAGTCATTCTTACTGCCAGTTTCTTGAACATCTTCAAATCAATTTCCCCCTCGGTTAGAATTCTCAACTCTTTCAGCATCTGACATTCCTCTTTCTTTTCAATTTCAATACGTGTCCTCAACTTCTCGACAGGAAAGAGTGGTAGTTGCTCAGTGTTGATGAAGCCAAAGACCTTAGTGAGAAGTGGGTTAGTCAATACGATATCTTTCTGGAACACAGCCACAAGGAACTGAGAGTACTCGAAGCTGTCCGCTTCCACATTCCCAAAGGAAGCTAGGAGACTGTTGACAGAGCTCTGAGCCTGAGTCTCGGACATCACAAGACGTTGACCTGACCGGAGGTCTTCACAACGCAGCACACCGTTATGTGCAGTGTCCAGATTCACGAATAACTCCGTTACTTTCGTTATTTTCTCGGAGCTCACAAAGTTGTCAATGAGAAAGCGAAAGAAGGGCAGACCAATGGGATGGAAGTGTCTGCTTTCCTGCAAGTGAAGGAGGACTTTGCGCAGGTCCTTGTCAGCACTGATGCGAGGCCGGTGCTGAAGCCAGCAGGTTGCAGGCAGAATGCCGGACTTCGGGGTCTGCAGTCAGCATTTTTCCAATCAAACTCGTGGCATCTAGACTGCAACTGCGGCTTGAAGATCAGAAACCCAGTGCTTGAGAAAGGTAGGTCTTCATCAACAGACGGTACAGCAGCACTCCACAACTCCATATATCTGATTTCGCACTGGCCACACTTTGGTCACTTCAGGGGCGTCGTACACTGTCAAGGGACTGCGTGGTATTCAGCGCGTGGCAAAAAACCCCGATACTTTGAGAAAGACTTTCTGTTGAGTGTGGGTCGTAAAGGTTATGAAGTCCGGCAAGATCTTGCCGTGACACAGACCTTTCTGGTGCAAGTAGTTGAGCATTGAGATGAGCTGTTGGATTATTAAGCTTGCCTGCAGCTCTGAAACGGACTGCTTGTCTTATAGTAGATTGGCCAATTCCCCTGCTTTGCAAGTCTCAAACAGCATGCGTAGCAACCCCGAGTTCCGCCTAGCCTCTGATATGAGGATGGTCCAGTCCACTCTCTCAGTAACCTTCTTCGTCCAGTTAAGGCAACACGTGCACCATACAGCGCTTTCTCGTTGCTTCAGTTTGCCCAGCATCAGTCCATTCTCCTAGACGGTAGGGAGAAAGAACGCTGTACCCCACTGCTAATGTCTGCCTTTGGAACACAGATTTCCTTGAGGCATGCCTACCTATGTCGACCTACGCCGAGCGACTTGTAGACTAGCAGAAGTGGCGTCGCCTGCAGACAGCCTGGGGACTTGCGAGAGCGTTGGCAAGTCCTTGCCTCGGTCGTCGAAGCAAACGTAGCCCATGCTAATATCTAAAAAGCGCTAAAGTCTTTTCTTTTGCTACTCCGTCAGCCGCATGAATTTCTGAAAGGCCGCAAAGCTCAGCTTTTCTCCTTCTGCTTCACTCATTCTCCTCCGCTGCTGCTTCGTTGTAATTTCCTGCAAAGTCTCTGCCACCAATTGCCTTTCAGAACCGTTGCAGAGCATGCGAAATGCCTTGGTCAGCGCCCAGTTAGAAAGAATGTCGGAAGTGAAGACGCAGAGAAGAAAAGTCGAGTAGTCCAGAGTATCTCTGGAAGCCAGGAGGCGCCTAGTGACAGATAGGGCTTTGTCTTCAGACATGGCGAGGCGTAGAGCAGAAAGCAGTTCTTCTCTGCACAGCACTCCGTTCTGGTCTGTGTCAATGAAAGTGAACACTTTCCCCATCTGCGCCACTTCCTCCTGATCCAGCACATTGTCAAGGACAAACATCATGAGAGTCTGTCGCAAGGGATGGGCGGAGGGCAGTTCCTGTAGTCGAATGATGCCTTTGCGCAGTTCTGTGGAGGTGAGATCTGCAGCTGTCCAGCGCAAGAGCCAGGGGTGTGTCAGGAGGACAGAGGCGAGAGGACGGGAGTTGGGGTCCAGTGTCAACATTTCTCGAGTGAGACTGACAGCCTCTGGACTGTACGCTCCTGCTTCTAACAGTGGAGTTCTCATGTCTGAGTGCTTGGTGAAAGGTAACTTGCCTGCGAGAAGTCGGTACAGCAGCATTCCGCAGCTCCAGATGTCTGACTTTGCGTCTGCCGCCTGCTCACTGCACTCAGGGGCGTCATACACAGTCAAAGGCCTAGAGTTGTCCCAAAACTGGGCAAAGAGTCCTGACACCTTAATAGTGACATCCCGTTCGCTGAAGCTGATAAAGCCGATAAACTCGGGGTGTAGATTGCCATGGCACATGTCTCTTTGATGCAAGTACTTCAGCACTCCGAGCACTTGCTTAATCACCATGCCCGCTTGCTGTTCTGAGAAGGACTGCTTATCCTCCAATAAGTTGGCCAATTCCCCGCCTTCACAGGTCTCGAAAGCCATATGCAGAGACGTCGCATCCCGCATAACTCCATAAAACAATCTGACATGAGGGTGGTCCAGCTGAGTAAAGGACTCCTTCAAAGCATTCCTGCAGCTTGCGGTCTTCAGCATCCCCTCTCGCAGGGGCAACACATGTACTACACAGCGCTTCTTCGTGGACTTCAGTTCCCCGATCACAAGTCCCTTTCTTCTGCCCAGTCGATAGGGAGAAAGGACAGAGTAGCCGGCAGTCAAGTTCTGTCGACGTAAAGTGGAGCGAGATGACACAGTGGAAAGACTCGGACTTTCACTGGGAACGGACTGAGACGAGTTGTCCACTCTAGGAGCATTCTGCAGTTGAGGCAGGTCCTCCTTTCCACGACTGTCAAAGCAAGCACAGCCCATTTTCAATTCCAACCACTTTTCTGTGAGAAGATTAGCATCTCGAGCAGTGCGTGAGAAAAGCGGAAATCACAAGAAGACCAGTTGCAGACATGTTTGGTAAGACTACCCTGGCCCACTTGATGAGATCGTGTTTAATTAAAAGACCTTCCGAACCCCAAGACGCAATAATGGACCAGAGACTACTAAACAGTGGTCTTTGCAGAAGCCTTCCTGCTATCCGTTCTTTGTCTAGTGAGTGGGGCTGCTTTAAGTAGTCTCCAGAGAGTGTGCGACAGGGGTTTTGTGTTGACAACACTGCATAGAGTTTTACAGTTCCACTAACCTTTGCATCCTATCTTTTCAGCCCGGAAATGGACAGAGCACTTCCACAATTGAGGCAAACTAGTGCCTGCACTGTGCGTAGTGCCGCGCGATTATTAGAGTTTGCTGGCTTTGGAAATTACCAGGAGAGTGTAAGATACGCTGAAGGCCCTATACTAAGTAGAAGTATTGGATTCGCTCTGCATCCACTCGCGAAAGTGTTTCCAGTCCAGCTGGCCCTTTCTGGCCACGCTGGCTTCTGCAATTTCTTCGCTGTTCTCATCCAGTTGAAGTGCTTGACTTAAGTCTGTCACTGATAGCACGCCATTATGGCTGTGATCCAGCAGTCTGAACGCTCTCACTAGTAACGCGCTTGAACTCACAATGTTTGCTTCCAGCACACCCACCAAAAACTCAGAGTATTGGATACTTGCGCCTCCGCTTTTTCCAAAAGTGGACATGATCTTCCGGGTTTCACTCTGAGCCTGAGCTTCAGTCATTACGAGGCGCAAACCTGCAAGGATCTCTTCCCCGCTTAGAGCGCCATCGTGGTCTGTATCTAGCGTGACGAACATATGAGCGACGTTGGAAACCTTGTCCGATTTCTCAAGGTTCTCAATGATGAAGCGGAGCACAGCTGCACGAAGAGGGCTCAGGCAGTGCACTTCCTTGAGGAGGAGGATACCTTTGCGGAACCCTCGAAAGTCAAGACTGGAGTAGCGTTGAAACCAGGGCCGTGCAAGCAAGGCCGCGGCAGAGGGGCGAGCGTCTGGGTCAGGAGACAGCATTTCTCGCACCATGGCCTTCACTTCTTCACTCATGCCAGCGTCAAACTGTATACAGTTTCTGTACGCTCGATGCTCAAACGGTAACCTCCCAGCCAACAGTTGGTACAGAAGCACTCCACAGCTCCAGATATCTGCTTTCGCTCCTCCCTCAGTTGCTTCCAGTTCCGGGGCGTCGTAGATAGTCAAGGTCCTGTCTTTGTCCCAGTGTTTGGCAAAGAGTCCCGACACTTTGATAGTGACTTCCTTTGTTCCAAAGTTCTTTAAGCCGATCCACTCGGGCTGAAGTTGGCCGTGTTGAAGGTGTTTCAGATGCAAGTAGTGGAGTACTTCCAGAAGCTGCTTGATAATTAGTGCTGTCTGTGTTTCTGAGAAGGGGACCTTGTCTTCGAGCAAGTTGGCCAACTCTCCAGCTTCGCAGGTCTCTAAGATAACCCGCGTCGCTTTGACATCCCGCACAGCTCCGTATATTGTCCTGATGTAAGGATGGTCGAGCTGCTCGAAAGCGTCGTGCATGGCCGTCCTTTCCGTTGCTCGCTTCAACTTGCCGTCTTGTGAAAGAAACACATGTACTACGCAGCGCTTCTTCGTGCCAGTCAACTCCCCCAGTTCCAACCCCCTTCTGCTTCCCAGTCGATAGTGGGAAAGAAAATTGTAACCTCCTGCTGGCAGGCGAGATCGAGCCGAGGTGGAAGTTTCAGGAACAGCGAACTGACAGGTCTGATTGTCGTGAGCAGGGGAATGGGGAGAAGGAGGGAGCTGCAGTTTCGGTAAGTCTATTTTGACCTTGTCCTCACAGCACACACAGCCCATCACTATGTGTTATGAAACCTACCTTGCCGTTCGAAGATAGAATCCTTCGCAGTCTAATAAAGATCAGCAGTTCTTAGCTACAAAGAGGCATTGGAGTCAGCAGTACTTCCTAAGCTTACTTTGCAGTGATATCAGCCCCTTGGTTTCAGCTGATTGAGTGCTCAGTCATATGGAGTCCCTTCGGATACTAATCTATGAGTGTTGCCGACTTGTAGGTCTGCTGATCTCACAGGTACAGAAGCTAGAGAACTCTCAAAGTATTGCAGAGATGGTACTGACTACTGCGAGACATTGTGCATGAAGGCTCGGAACAGGTCAAAGGTGATCTTGCCGTCTGAAGGCACGTGTACATCTGCGAGTACAGCGGCCCAGGCTGCCTGGCTCTCTACGTAAAACACCTTGCGTAGATGGTCATTTGTGAGCCAGCCTTGCTTCTCTTCATCCAGCGCATTGAACGCCTTGAGCAAGGCGCTGTCAGACAGCAACGCCTTCGTCTCTAGCGCTGCAACCAGAAATTCAGAGAAGTCAACTTGCGTGCTGTGATTCCTATCCAGCACTGCCATCAATCTCGCAGTCACCTCCTGTGCCTTTGCTTCTTTCATCACAAACCTCAGCCCAGCGGTGATTTCTTCCTTGTTCAGAAGGCCGTCATGGTCCAGATCGAGGGCTGTGAAGAAGCGAGAGGCTTTGGAAACTTTGGCGGGCTCCACTACTTGGTCAATCATAAAGCGAAAAATTGCGACTCTCAGGGAGCCAGTTAATTGAGAGTTCTCGATGTCCTCGACCTTTTTAAGGAGATCCACAGGAGTGAAATCCTTTGGAACTCTGCGGAGCCAAGGATGTGAGAGACACGTCTCAGCAGTTGGACGGTGAACTGGGTCCATCAGGAACATTGGTCTGAGGAAAGCAGCTGCTTCTGGACTAATGCTTGAGGGGATTGAGACTGGGCGGACGTCACTGTGAATTTGGAAGGGAAGCTCGCCTATCAACAGACGGTAGATTATGACTCCGCAAGTCCAGATATCTGCCTGAGCGCTCCCGAGTCCCGGAACTGCTTCAGGGGCATGATAAGGAGAGAGGGTCTGGACAGAAGGTGCAACCAAGCCCGATATTTTGACAATCACTAGATTCTGACTGCATTCCTTGAAAGCCACAAACTCCGGCCTAAGTTGTCCGTGCCAGTAGTTCCTTTGATGCAAGTAGCTCATCACTTCCAGTGTCTGCTTCGCTATCATGGCCACTTGCAGCTCAACGAAGTGTTGACCTGTTTCCAACATGTTGCTCAGTTCGCCGCCAGCACACTCCTCATGTACCACATGCAGCCAGTCCGAGTCCTGCAGGCACTCCAGTATACGTCGCAGGTGAGGGTGGTCCAGTTTCAGTCGCTTCTCAAGCAGTTCAGTCTCTGTACTGGAAGTCTTGGCCTGTGAAAAAATAACGCATCTGCGTTTGGTGGATTTCAATTCAGCAAGTTGAGCATGCTTGAGTTTCCCTACTTTGTACTTGGAAATGAGGCTGTAGCGTACAGAGAGCTGACAGCGAGAGATGGAGGTTTGACTGGAAATGTTTACTCCAACGAACTCACTAGAGGAAGGGAGAGGCTTGGAATTGGAGAACGGTGGCTGTGCATTGGGTGTCGAAGGCTTTGGGTCGACTTCCGAGCCAGTGTTACGGTCTTCACTGCAACCACAGCCCATATTATCGTACTGGAAACTGCATCAATGTTGCTTTGCAAGAGCGTACACTAGACAGTGGGGCGGCTAGAGACTTGAGGTAAACGTGTGAATGTGATTGTCATCATTTGACCTCAACCACTGGCTTCAAAGGGGCTCTGCTATACTAGGTAACTACTTTCATCTTTGCCCTACCAATCTAAAGACATTATCCAAAAGGAAGAAGTATACTTAACAAGGAATTATGCGACTTGATGATAGTCAGAGAACCATAGATCCTAGGCTTCCGCCCCTTCAGACAATCATTCGTCGGCTGTTTATAGTATATATGGGAGTGTGTCCTTGCACGAGGGATGCGAAGCCAGCGCCACAGGATACTGAGGAGCCGGTTGTGTTAGTGGAGGAGCCTGTGGTCAAAGAGCCGAAGGTAGAAGAAGTCCAACTGAACGTGCATTTAAAGGCGGATGAAACGGTGGTGCGACTGGCAGGCCCTTTTAGCACCTACTACCGCCTGATAGAAGAAGTGGAGGCTGTAGGAGCGGTGAAGACCCACGTGGCTGAATACCTAGCGACCAAGCAACGCTGTCGGGTGAAAGCAGTGCCAAAAAGCGTTTCCGTCTCAAAGGGCAACTTGGAGCGCATGGCAAGTTTGGACCACCCTCACCTGCTGCGCACGTATGAAGTGTGTCAAGACCAGGACTTCAAGTACCTCGTGACCGAATGCTGTGCCATGTCTTTGCACTCACATGTCACCAAAGCTGGAATGCTGTCTGAGTCTGCGACTGCATCTGTGCTACAACAGGTCCTATATGCTCTGTCCTACTGTCACGCCCAGGGCCTACTCCACTGCGCGCTCAGTCCGTACAACATCCAGCTCAAACAAGCTCCTCAGGGCGAACTGTACGTCATCAGAGTGGGAGGTCTGGAAGAGTCGCAGTTAGTGGGACGCGGAGTGGGAATGGCGTACGTTCCCGCGCCAGAGCTGTTAGAGGGTTCGAGCACTGACAAAAGTGATGTATGGAGTTGCGGAGTTCTGCTCTATTACCTCCTCAGCGGCTCATCTCCCTATAATCCTGGCTCCTTAGTCCGCAAGTACCCAGGCTTCTCTTTTCCACCCGAAACTTGGCACCGCGTGCATCCAGAGGCTATAACTCTGATCACTTCCATGCTCAACAAGCGTCCTGCTTCTCGTCCCTCTGCAGTGCAGTGTCTGGCCAACTCGTGGCTGCGCAGCAAGGCCCAAAGTCTGCCCCTCTCCTCCCGCCCTGTCACTTCCACCCTCGCACTTCTGCAAACCAAGGCGAGTCATTCCCCAATGAGAGACGCAGTCCTGCAGTTCATGCTTAACCGGGTACTCAGTGACCTAGAAATCACCCGCTTGGCTCAGGTCTTTTCAGCGATCGATGCGAATTGCGGAGGCATCATTAGTCGAGATGAATTGATACTTGCCTTTCAAGCCACGCTTTCGCTTGCGGAAGCGGAGCGAGAGGCTGACAAAGTGCTGAAGCGCCTAGACAAAAACCAGAATGGGGAACTTGATTACTCGGAGTTTCTGCTGTCCGCTTTGCCTTGCGAACAGCTGCTGACGAAGGCCAATCTCCGCCTTACTTTCCGAGCACTAGATAGAGACGGAAGTGGGCAGCTTTCTTTGGGAGAGTTAAAAGCTTTCTTCCGAATCAACAGCAAGCCGGGCAGCATGGAGCAGTGGAAGCAAGTGATGGCGGGAGTGGACTCCTCTGGTGACGGGGAAATTAGCTTTGAAGAATTCGAGGCATTGATGAGAGGGTAGTTAAAAGTTAGGTACAATTACAATAGGACTGTGAACACAGGAGAAGTATATTGTTCTTTGGAATAGATGATAAATCACAAAGTAAGAGATAGATAATTATAAATTTACCATTTAGGAAAACTAATCAACGAAATAAGAAAAGAGCAACGCAAAGAGAAATAAG
>Ga0247837_1005335_pt1 | contig 19426 bp, 13 predicted proteins | sample LaCtaG_2_FD_187115 | JGI IMG/M metagenome (GOLD analysis project Ga0247837, IMG submission 187115) | Freshwater microbial communities from meromictic Lake La Cruz, Castile-La Mancha, Spain - LaCruzMarch2015_14.5m | ecosystem: Environmental > Aquatic > Freshwater > Lake | place: Spain: Castile-La...
TGGTGGAAGACTTGCCGAAGCGGCGGGGAGCAGCGATATGCACCTTGTCAAGATACTCAGTGACGAGGGTAGCTAGACCTGAGGTCTTGTCCACGAAGGTGCCATACCTCTTCCTGATGCTCGCCACAGTAGACAAAGTGGCGTCTTTCTGGAGGGCTTCTTCCCACTTCTTCACTGTGCGAACGGCGCGGGTCTGCGCCAGCAGCCTTGCCGAACGATTGGCCATGGACATCATCGATTACAAAGCTAATAGGGACATGGCCCCAGCCCCTGCTTTAGCAAACTCTTCGCCACAAGTAGGCGAGAATGGTTGACACTGGCAGCTCTCTCGCTGCCTCAATCTAAAGAAATTTTCGTGGGCTTCGAGTAGCGTTGAGCATTCCCAGCTCTTCCAATCCTTCTCTTAGCGACTTGAGGCTTGCAGAGAGGCTAATACATACACCATGGTGCTTGGAAAATAGGCGGAACACGAACTAGACTGAGTACTTGCAAATCTCATCGTCCTTTGCTACGCTAATCTGCGGCTTTCCCGATTGGGACTCACAAACTTGAATTGCTGAGAAGCCAGTGCAGTCCCTCTAGCACACAGACCTGCTAGCCTGGATTGGGCCAGACTGTATTTGCACAGCAGCTTGAGTCCCTAATTCTGGCTTGAAGAGTGGTGTTAGGGTTTTCGTAGTTTTGGATATATCGTGCAGTGAACCAGGGTAAATGCCTTTTTGGTAATTCGAAGGAAAGCGCCTTTGTCCCTGCTCCGCACTGCTGCAGCCAGGCGAGTCAAGCGCTCGAAAGCAGTCCTTCCCTGTTTCGTCTACTCGCAGAGGAGCACTGCAGGGAGAATTCAGACTACTACTAAGCCGTGCTCTGGACTTCGGCACCGATGAGCTGCTCATTATGCGTATTTCTCAGAGTTTCTGGCGCAGAAGATTGTCCTCTGAGGAGACAACTCCACCCTTTGGAGTGAAAGACACAAAATCAACTGGTACTGAGTCTGGAAACCAGTGGTGTAGAGTGGAAAATGCGAACTTGTGAATTCCAACCAACACTGCTATTTCAAGCTCTACTAGGGCGCACTGACCGGCACCAAGTCCGCCCAGTCCAAAGCAGGCAAGTTCTCCATCTACGCCTCACCAGTGAAGTACTCACCCCTAAAAGTGCTATTTCCCCCCTGATCTGGACCTACACAGGCATATGTTAGCAGTGAGGAGATGGGCGAAGGCCGAAATGGTAAAATGGCTTGCAAGTGGGGACACAGTCCGCATTTGCAGTGTAGCTTTCGACGAAAACCGCCTTTTGCTGTCGAGTTACACAGATATACTGAAAAGCCCGCTAATTCTGACACAGAAACAGGTGCTGCGAGTCCAGAACAGGAGGAAATTCTTGCGAAAATGATGTTTTTCCTGCTGCCGGTACTTGGGCCGGAGTACCTTGAAATCGGAGTTTTTGCCATATAAAACTGCGCCTATTGGGGATGCTTTGCACCTGAAGCCTGGAGAAAGGATGCGGACTAGAGGGTTTATCGTCCACATCTTGCCCTCCAGTCCCAGCGAAAACAAGCAGCCGCGGCTACTGCCCTGTATTCGGAACTAAGGACGGTAAAGTACCCAGTGGATGCGGAGTGGCTCATCTCTCAGCCGCAAGCCAACCCCTAAATTGCGAGTGAGGAAGGACCTGCCTCCTGACCACTAGCCTTTTACTTTGGACTGTGTAGTATACGAAGAATGTGCATGAGTTCCTAAAGCGGTGGACTGAGAAGTCGTCTTAAGTGGTAGAATACTATTAGTTCTCAGAAGTGAGGTACCGCTGGAGTGCCTCAGTCCAGTGTTGAGACCAGGTCAGAGTCGTGTCGTTCAGCCGGCCCTCCAGTACCTTTGCTCCGCTAAAGGCGTAAATACCGCTCTCCCGCCAGTACACCGTGTCGCCCGGCAGATCCGGCGTCTGCTTCCCTAAAGTGCGCACTCGCTTCAAGTCCCAGAACGCAGCCTGCTCTCCAAGGATCAGTATTGTCTTGTGGTCTGTGACCAGTCTCGCCTTGATATGAGGCGCAGAGGACTGGAAAAGCACATCTGACCAAGAAGCATTCCGGAACACTTCCATTTCCAGCACCGGCCTTCCGCCCTTGCCAGAGCCTCCATACACATACACAGACGCTTGGAACTCAGTGGCGCCGCAGTCAATTCGACCCCGCGTGATTGGGTAAATGGGCAGCCACTGGTTCTTTTTCACACTGTACCGCTCACACTCGTTGGTGATTCCGCCTTCACTGAGGCCGGAAATGACGAAAAGTTGCTGAGGCAGAGAAAGGGCGTTTGCGTGTAGAGAGTGACTATTGGCCATAGGCTTCAAGTCCTCATAGACATAGTCCTCAGTCCTGAATTTCCGCACACTGGCCACTGGCATCAGTGCAACTGTCCCTCCTGTGATAAGCAGACAGTCCTTATACAGGCTTATCTGCGCTCCAGAGGGGATCTTCGTTGTGTACGTTTCGAACTTCCGAGTGGTCGTGTGGAAGCTGAGAAGTCGCTCTCCGGAGACGTTCCAGATCTTGTCAGACTGCAGGCTGCCCTGCAGGTCAACTCTGCAGGCCTCTAGGAAGGGACGCCACTGCGGCAGTGTGCAGATTTGCTTGCAAACGCCCAGTAAACTCACCCCACGATGGCGACTATCATGCATCCCCACTACTTTCCGGTGGAAAAGGACAGGAGAGCCGGGGTACAGACCAGTGGAAGGGTAGAAAAGCTGGCTTTCGCCTATATGTTCCAATGTCACATTCGTAGTTCCTATCTGTAACTCAGACTTCGTCCGCAACGGACTCACTTGAGTGGCAAACCCCACAGGTCGATGGCTGGGATCCAAGGCCACTAGTGTGAAGTTGAGTTCCTTGCAGAGGAAGAAGCCGAGATCAGGTCTGATTAGGAGAGAAGGCAGCAGTTCTTGGCAGCGCGGTGCTGAGTTGAGTGTTTGAGCAGTGGAAAGCAGGTACCCTGGCTCTACTATGAAGCCGCAGTGGCCGGGTAGAATCTCGATTACGCGGGGCAGGATTTCGGGTTCTTGTCGGCTGGGGACTATGTCCAGACTGACGTGTTTGGGGTCAGCTGAAGTCTGCTTCGAGTCATCCCGGGCTTTGGAAGACGTACGGGAGTGGGGTGGGTAGTCGGAAGTGGATTTCGGCGGCAATTCAGACCCTGGAGGGAGTTTCTCCTCTGGACTGTTGGCTTCTTCTTGGGTGGAACGCTTGGCAATTGCAGTGCAGCAGCCCATATGAATATATTAGAATAAGCGCAGGGATATGTGAATTACGTAGGAGTTGACAGGGACGTAGCAAGTTAGATCCCTATATACTTCCCACTCGCCTCAATTTGCCCTATGATTTGTAATTCTAGTCATGGCCTCTACTCAAAAGGCCATCGCTGAAGGCATAATCGTGACTAAGGAAACGCCCAACCCCCACCAGCAAGTCCTGCGAGTCACCAACGACCGCGACACTCCCATCAGCATCACTATTGACATCACTGGCTCTGCAGGGGTCACTATCGAGCAAAGCCCGGGCTCGCCCACTTTCTCACTGGTGGTGCCGGGGAAGCAGACCCTGGTGCTGGCTACGCTAGCGTTGAGCAACGATTGGAATATAGTGGCGAAGTACCGAGTTTCGCTGAAGCCCGTCGATTCAGAGTCCTTCCTAAGGGTATTGGCAGAGGAAAAGCGGCGACTGGAAGGGCTGGCTCAGAGCTGCAGAGACCTAATTCGCGAGTGCCCTCTTTCCTCGCTGTCAGCCTCCGCACTCAGCGCCAAGGGAATAGAGTGCTTCGTAGACCCCTTCTTTCCTCCCACTTCCGACTCTATCTTCCGAGGCGGAGAGCAGATCAAGCTAGACCACGTGGTGCACTGGCGCAGGCCCAAGCAGTTCTTCTCCGGCCCCTACGACGTATTCTTCGAAGAAATCGAGCCTAACGACATCAAGCAAGGCCAACTCGGGGACTGCTGGCTGGAGTGCGCCATCGCCAGTCTGGCTGAACGTCCTCAGCTAGTCCGCCGCCTGTTCCTCACATCCCAACGCAGCGAAGAAGGACTGTACCGACTGCGACTCTGCAAGGACGGGGAGTGGGTGGAAGTGACGGTGGATGACTATTTCCCTTGCTTCCCCAATGACAAGCCTATGTTCAGTCGGTCACATGGAAATGAACTCTGGGTGATGTTGCTGGAAAAGGCGTATGCGAAGCTGGTGGGTTCGTACATGTTGTTGAGAGGCGGCTGGGCGCATGAAGGGATGAGTGACCTAACCGGCTGCCCCACCACTACCTACGACTTCGAAAAAACGGACAATAAAGAAGCGCTCTGGGCCAAAATAGTGGCAATGGATGCCAAAGGCGCGCTAATTGCTGCAGCCACTGCAGGCCAAGACATGTGGACTGAAGCCCGCAGGCCGAACCAAGAAGGAGGCCTAGTCCCTGGCCACGCCTACACTGTCATCTCAGCCAAGGACATCCGCGGCCATCGACTCCTCAATATCAGAAACCCTTGGGGACAGTTCGAGTGGGGAGGGGACTGGAGCGACAAATCCCCTCTATGGACGAATGAGCTGAAAATCCTGCTGAACCCGGTGTTGGATGAAAACGATGGGACCTTTTGGATGAGTTACACAGATTTCCTTTCTAACTTCGTGAATGTGTCCTTTTGCTTCCCGGAGGCGTTTTACGAAGCACGGCTGAAAGGGAAATTCATGCGAGTGATGTCCACTGACGGCCGCAGTTTCTGCATCTCCAAGTTCTACTACTGCTTTCGAGTCGCTGAAAAAACCCGTCTTTTTCTCGGACTACACCAAGAAGACAAGCGGTCTGTCGGAGTCTTTTCCCGCAGACCGCAACTGGATATGTCTATACTGGTATTCAAGCGAGATGCAGTCAGAAAGCCACTTCTGCAGCATTATGAGCCAATGAAGGTAGAGAGACAGGTGGAGGTGGAACTGGAGCTAGAGCCCGGAGAGTATATCGTAGTTCCGAAAAGCAGTGGATGTGCACTGAGAAGGCCAATAAGTGCTAGGCCTGAGGGCAAGCCGCTGATTGAAAACCAGCACTTATCAGCTCTCGCAGAAAGCACTTTCCGCGACATTTTCCGCAAATTCGACATGATGGTTTCTCAAGACCTCAACAATGATGAACTTCGTGCAGTGTTCGAAACAGGCGGAATGTCCTCTTCCGACTTCCAGCCCTACCGCCAAGCAAAGCCTCTCCCCATTGAAGGCTTTTTAGATCTGATGGAAAAACTGACCCTGCAAAGAGGGGAAAACTTCATGTTTGGCTTCCTGGAAAGACACGGCTACGATCGAGACCTGTATTCCGTGAAATCGAGAGTGTTCATGCTGACAGTGCACAGTGAACGGCAGGTGGAGCTGGAAGTCAGGGACAACCTTCACTCCAACTTGACCAATATCGGCCTGGTGGAGTACATCAAAGCCCACGGAGACATCAAGTACCAAAGCGAAGTCGGCATTTTCTACGCGTTACGAGAACAGGACTATGAGGAAACGATTGGGACTTATATGGTGGTGAATAAGCTGCAAAGGAAGATAAAGGCGACTGTGGATGTGACTGGGTGTCAGAACACGGTGATCAGCACACTGACGGATGTGAATGTGATGACGCTGGAGCCGGGGAGTGCGGGAGTGCTGCTGCACTTTCAACTGCTGCCCAACAGCTCCTTCAAGCCGTCCATCGTCATTGCTCCGGACTAGTATAGCAGTAAGCGTTATTTTGGAAGGGTAGGAGGAGGGCAGTGAGTTGCAATAGGCCACATTTAGGCTGAATTCGGACCTATTTAATAGCTTCACATTTCCCATTCATTAGATTCTTTCGATGGCTTATACTGGCGCTACGCTGCTCATCTCTATTCCTCAAGTCTGCTCATATTGCCCTTAGAGCCAGCACAAAGGAAAGAATTCTCTGCAAAATAGGGGAATAAAGAATCCTGCATATTGCTATCTGTCTAGACTTTACTTGCACCACTAGATACTTTGCATCACTACCTTAGTGCTATAGCCTTTCCTATGTGATTTCTACTTTATACAGTAGCCCTCCCATGTATTGTGTGTTCTTCACAGTTATATCCAGTCTATTTGGTAGGGAGCCTTGCAGCCAAGGCTTCAGTTCAAACGTCATCACTTGTGTATAGCCTCCAGTCCATTGCGGAGCGATTACAACTCCATTGAATTTCACCTTGAAGACATCATCAGCCGCTATTGTCAGCTTCACACTCATTATCGACGCTAGCGCCCACCCAGGCACTGTAAAAGTCCCCAGAAAGGTGAAAACGCCTTCAGACCGCGCATCACTTTCCCATACCCAGCTTGCACCAGGGAGAGTTGTCCACACAGCCGGAGTAGTAGCAATCAGGACAGTGGGTGTGTACACCCCTGCACTCCTTTGCACTAGTGTCCCTGAGTTGGAGGAAAGGACACTGTGGGGACACTGGGCGTGGGTCAGGAGCAGCCACGAGAGCAGCAATGTCAGCATCTGAATAGTAGATGTGGAGACTTGCTCCGAGTCTTCCTGTGCAAGCCTCGAGAATTCATAGAATTGTTCACCTTACTTGTCTATATAAACAACTATACTTGAAAGGAATAGCTGAGAAGTAGGCAGTTAGATGGAGTTGTTTCCTAGGAGTGATGATTAGAGAGGTACCTTTCGGACCATTCATAGAGTTCTTCAAGGAGGTGAAGCGAGTTAATAAACAATATCAACACATAGACAGATACACTAGAATGCTCCGAAGTCAGGTAGCTCCACAAGAGATTCACAGAGGAAAGGCGATTCTTTGTGCATAGGTAAAAAGAATGAAACAAGCTGATAGTAGAAATGGCAGGAAATCGATATTTGATGAATGGATGGTTCTAGTTGGATTTAAAGACTTAAATAATCATTTTTAGCTAAGTATTATAACGTTAGCAGTGTGGACCACCTTAAGGCAAACCACTGAAATAGAGTTATATCCATGGAAACTGCAGCTATTTCCTTCATGCCGAATTGAGTCTCAGTGAACCCTCTGCTGACTTAGGCCTACTACGCTGGCACCTGACTAAGCTGTATTAGCCTCTGGAGCAGGCATATCCGCTTCGGCCACAGGCTTCTCAGGCACTGCAGGCTGTTCCGCAGGCTTCTCAGGCTCTGCAGGCTTCTCAGCAACTGCAGGTTGTTCCACCGGCTTCTCAGGCACTGCTGCAGGAGCGGCACTGCTGGCTTCTGGCGGTTTCGGGCGGGCCTTGGCCAGCCAATGCACCAGCGCTCCTTCTCCCATGGACAACACGTCCGCGTACCCTTCACTTGTCAGCACCGTGCCTTCCTTCGTCAATATGACAATTGCCGGTATGGCATTTATGTCGAACTTGTCAGCGATGACGGTGCTGCGCTCTCGCTGGTTGAAAGGAACTGCTAGCCACGGCATTTCCTCGAAGTACTCCATCATCGTCTCTTCGTCTCTGTCGAAGCTGATGAAAATCACGCAGATTTTCTTGGTGGCGCTCCAAGTGTCTCTGTAAAGCTTGGCTAGTTTGGGAGTCATTACACGGCATGGAGGACACCAGTGCGCTGAGAAGTACAGACAGATGAGATCGAAGGTTTGGGTGTGTGCCACTTGCACTTCCTTGCTGCTGGAGTCCATCAGGATCTCGGAGCCGATAACTGCTTCGACCATTATAGGCAACAATAGCAGTTGATCCTATAATGGGAGAACTGGTGCAGGACTTCGAAGCCTTGCTGAGGGAGAAACGATGCAGCAGCCAGCGCTTTTCCGACCCCATCCAATTCGCAAAGGTGGCAGACCCTGGGATGTCCTTCGAGGGCGGACTGATCTTCTCTGGGTCCCGCCACATCCACAAGCCCCTTATCTTCCTAGGCGTGTACCACTGGCAAGGCCACCCCGTGGTCACTCTCACCTGCCAAAACAAGCTAAAAGTGCCAGAGACGCTGGTGTCCCGAGCTTGTGTGTACCTGAACAGCTGGAATGCCGGGAGCAAGGGCATGTGGAGCAGTCAAAGTGAGATGGTAAGGTACTACACGGTCAGCTTCCTGCCCAAGGCGGGGAGTCGCAACCTGGTCTGGCTGCTGATTCAGAGGACGGATGCATGGTTCAAGGAGGCTATGGGGAAGCTGGTGGAGTGGATGTTGGAAGACCCCGATTTTCTGCGGAATTACAAGCTGTATAGGAGCGAATTCGCATTTTTCACGTCTGCGCTATCCTCAGAATCCGTGCAAGAAGCGAACTACAAGGACATGGCTGAAGCCGCTCAGCGACAACTAAAGTCCCTCGGCTTTTCCAGATACACCATCTTGGAGAAGTACGGGAAGTCCATCATCACCTTCACCCTCACGAACGAGGGCACTTCCACAGGCACCAATTGGAAGATGTTCCCCGTGATCATCACTATCGGCCCTACTATAGTCGAGGTAAAGATCGTGTTCATGATGAATGAGCGGCAAATTGAGTTCAATGACTCTTTGCATATAGAAGAGCTGTGCAAGATTATCACCTTTGTGAACTGGAAAATGGCGTTTGGGTACTTCAGCTATGACTCGGAAAAGAAACACGTGTACCTGCTTTCCCGCAGTCTCTACTGCTTGCTGGACAAGCGAGAGTATGGCCCGATTGTGGAACAGACTCTCGCCAGCTGCATTTCTTCCTACAAGATGTATGGATTTGGCTTCGTGGAGCTGTTCAGCAGAACGCCAATAGAGGAGATCTTTGAGAAGTGCTTGGAGCGGGAGCAGTACTTCATGAAGAGGGAACAGAACAGAGGGCAAAAGCCAGAGGAGCCAAAGGACGGGGAAGAATCGGACGCAGAGGAAGACTCAGAGGAGTACAGTGGTACTAACTCCAGCGACTCTGATGAAGACAGAGCGGGGGAGGCTCCTGCTCCAGTCTCACTTCTCCCCAGTATGGATGCAGGTCGTGCTCAAGCCTTCAAGCTGCTGCTCCCTCCGAAGCTACTGAACTGCTTCTGTTTGGATTCGAAAACGGCCACCGAAGCCAAACTCATGGACTTGAAAAGCGTAGAGGACCCGGTACCCAAGGTAGTAGAAGGCTACATGCGTCTTAAACGTCTAGGCCTCTCCTTCACAAGTATTCCGTTTGACTCAACTACGCTCAGTACTGATGGCAGTATGTACCTGCTGCCCACTTTCCCTACAGAAACTCTCAAAATCGAGAGCGAAAAGAGGTACAGTCCTGAGGAAGAGGAGCAGTACAGGTTCATAGTGCATAGCGAGTTGCTGCCTTATTTGGCCAAACACGTGTCCAAAGCCAAGCACGCGACCGTGGCTACTCTACAAGTGTTTCGAGCAATGCAGGACATTGACTACATCAGTCCCAACCGCTTCAAAAAGGCCAACCTCATGGACCCTGAGGACATCATTGGCCGGGGAGGCTTCGGTGACATCTTCCAAAACGTAATGGATGGCACTATCCCAGTCGCACTGAAGAGCATTAAGTCGGAGCGAGCGGCAAAGAAGCCATCTCGAGACTACCTTTCCTCGGAGTTCCGCCTACTGCAACTCTGCACACACCGCAACATTGTGCGCGTCTTCGGCTACACCAAGCACCAGACCCAGGTCCTGCTAGTACTGGAGCACTGCTCTCAGGGCGGACTGCACAAATACCTGCCGGGGAAGACCTTTGGCCTTAAGGAAAGACTGCGAATAGTGCTGGAAGTCGCAGATGGACTGCTGTTAATCCACTCGAAAAGCATTTGTCACTTTGATATTAAGCCGCAAAATATACTGTTGACGGGGGATTTGGTGCCTAAAATATGCGATTTCGGACTGTCTCAGGTGCACTCTCCCATTCACCCCTGCAAGAAAGTAGGCTGCACCATGCTGTACGGCGCCCCTGAGCAAGTGGGAAAGCGAAGTCCTGGCCCTCCAGCTGATGTGTGGGCTTTTGGGATATTGGTGTATTACGCGATCTTTGCCCAGTATCCGTTTGAGTATGTCAAGCAGAACTTCTCGAAGACTGAAGCGCAGCGCAAGAAACTGTATGATGAAATAGCGGAAAAACGCAGAAAGCCGCTCTTTACAAGGGAGTTCGAGGTGAGGAATCCCAGACTGGTGCACTTGATTAGAGCCTGTTTGAACTACGAGCCCAGGGAAAGGCCGGCTCTCCCCGAAATCGTCCGCAAACTACAAAGCATCTACGACGACTTGCCGTCCAGTTTACCATAGCTAAGTGGCTAGCCTGACTTAGTCTACTGCGTGACTGCAGAGGGCTGGTTGCCTGCGGTCCACTGCGCCATCCACTGCTGCACGTCCTGCAGGTAGTCCGCGTTCAGACCCCACATGAAGGTCAGGTGGCCGAAGGGCAGGTTGTCGACGATGTGCAGAGCTGGGATTTGGTTGTTGCTCTTTAGTTGAGAGATCAACCAAGCGCCGTCTATAGGGTCAGCAAGTTCGTCATAAACGCCGAAATAAGCAGCGATGGGAGCGCGGATTTGACTTAAGTCGTAACGGGGAGGTGTGGCCTGGCCATACACCTGCAGGTTCTCACTGGACCCGTAGTCGAACTTCTGCATGTAGTAGGTTGGGTACTGCACCATTTGCCCCCAGTGCATCATGTTCATCACACTCGTGCCGCCGGGCTCGTGAGCCAAAATGACTGGGAAGCGAGCAGTGTTGTCCACTCCCTTCACTTCCATATCCGCCAGCCACTGAGTGACTCCCTCGCAGATCCATGCCATAATGTCACAGAAGTAGTAGAACAGGGAAGGAGTGTTAGGGTTGGGCAGGAAGTCGTACACTCCCACATTGTTGAGGTCCTGCAGGACTGAGGACTTGGCGGTTTCGATGATGATTTGAGCGGTCAGGTTGCGCACAGTGCCAACAGGTCCGACTGCTACGAAGGTGGTGAGCTTATCCGCCCACTGTGGCTGCTCACTCAGCAGAGCAAACATGATCAAAGTGCCTTGGGAGTGGCCCATATAGGTGAGTTTGGGGAAACCGGTAGTGGCGAGGATGTAGTCAATGTCAGCGGGAATGTCATACTCGGAGAAGTGCATCCAGGAGAACTGCCAAAAGGCCTTGTCACTGGGTGTTAGTGTCGTATGTGCCATTGCGTACTTGTTGCCTCTGGAGTTCCCGAGCCACACATCATATCCAGCCTTCGCCATGATGAACGCAGGAGCCAAGTCCGCGTCATTCACCACCCAGGTATCAGAACAATCCAGTAGTCCGTGGTGCATCAATAGCGGCTGCTTGGGAGTCCCAGGGGCCTCGTTCAGTAGTCCTGGAATCCGGAACATGGTCAGGATGTACCCATCTGCAGTGGTCACCGTATGCTGCTGTGCCTGGAAACCGTTTTCAGTGCAAAGCTGCTGGAAGGTAGCGGTGGCGTCTGGGTTTGCTGAGGCAGCTAGGCCGAGAAGCACTAGGAGACCTAGGAATTTCATTATGGTCGAGAGTCGTGTGGAATAAAATCAACAGGGGCAGCCACACGAAGACAATAGGCGAGGGGTGTGGTATAAAGAAGTAGCGAAGTTAGCGTTAAGCCGGAGCGACTTGCCAGCAGGAATAGCAATAATAATCATTACAACGCTATGAGAATCAAGTGCATGAGACACCTGGCGCACTGTGAGTTAGTTGACATTCTTCAAGTTGCACAGCAAAGCCCATAAGCGTTCCAAGTGTTATTTCGAGTATGAGCATACTCGAACAGCTGCTATTTCATGCATCAAGGGATAGATGCTATCTGTTGTTACTACTTCTATACAACTGGTGGAAAAGTGGCAATACGCTCGAGGGAGTTAGCTCTTTTATAGTTCACTGTTGCTGAATGTCTGTGAGACTGGCTCCTGCATCCTGCCACTTCCCTTTAGCAAAGCATCTTCCTCATGTGCTGTGCGGAAAGTGGTTGAGAATGGTCTGAACCAGTGGTGCGTTATGATGGAAACTCCCTAAAATCAGGGAATAACTGTTGTTTGTTTGCGTTGGACAAGCCAAAGGAACTAGAGTGGATATAGACAAAGTCCTATACAGTGACAACTTCTAGCCTCAATATGCTACAGCCAGCCGGTATTCTGCACTACCAGAGCCAAGACATGAAGGCTTACGAAGCTACAGATGCAGGGTGCTAGCAGTACTGCCTCCCTGACATAAGTAAGGTAACATGGCTGCGAGTCACAACCGCTCCAAGTCCGGCCTCAGCGACCGCCTGTTCCGCCTGTCTCAGCCGCGCATGCCTTCCAACACCCAGCCTCACGTCTACGGCTTCCTCGACCAGGTCCACAAGGAAAAGCTGCACAGGGAAAACCGCTTTTACGCTAGTGTGTCGCAATCTCGCCCACATGCGGAAACCCCGCAGCCGCAGAGGTCGAAGGAAGGCGAGGACAGTCCTTACCGAGCTGCAAGTCGCTTGGAAGCCTCGGGGGTGGGGAGGATGCAGAGTGGCAATGAGTCGGACAGGTCCTTTCGCAGTGTGGATGCCTTTGCTTATGAGCGGATTGACCGCAAAATCACCCGCAGTCCGCGCATTAACCCACTCACAGGGCAACTCACGGACTACTTCAGTCTCAACAAGTCCCTTTCCTCCTCTCCGGAGCGCCCCCGTCCTCCTATCCGCCTGCCGAGTCTCCAGAACTCCCCAATGCGTGCCTTTCGCAAGAGCGAAGAGCCTCCAACTCGCAGCTACTGGACCGGGATTCAGCCGCTGTTCCCAGGCGGAATCAACCCTTTGCCTATCCGTAAAGGCATGGGCTATCGACTGACGACAGGTCTGCTCTCATAGACGCTACTAATCCGCCTATACAGGCAAGTAGGGAATTCACTGTATGGTATTCTCATCTGCAGCAATTTCCCATATGCACACAGACTTCCCCTTTACCTCAGTATAGAACTCGGCCCAGCATAGACTTTTATAATGGTGGAGCTCTTCGTAAAGTACGGCGGCATGCCTTTCTGGGCAGAGTTCATCAACCGTTTCTACGACAAAGTCACTCGGGATGGCGCTTTGCGAGAGTTCTTTGTGGGGAAGGACATTCGCAGAATCAAGGAAATGCAGCTGAGTCTGCTGGAAATGACTCTCACGGGCGGTCACTTCCCTGACGAAGTCATGTATGAGACGCATAAACACTTGGGATTGTCGGAGGCGCATTTCCGCCGCTTCATTGGTCTCTACGAAAGAACCCTGATTGACCTGGGGGTTGAGACTGTGGATGTCTCCTACATGGTGGAAATGCTAGCCGGGTACAAGGACCAAGTCGTCATCGAGGCTTAACACCTAACAGTTCTCTCGATTTTAGAGGCTATTTCTAGTATAAGGACTGAGAAATGCAACTGCCATAGTGCTATTCCCAAAAAAAAAACAATGTTGCTTATAGTCATAGATTATCAACTATACTGATACTGTATGGGAAAGACGGAGAGGGAGATTGATTTTGCCTTGATTGCATGCAAATTACTACTCTCGTCAGGTCTCTTGTCTATAGATTTAGCATATTTCCACACAGAATTGAGTTACGATATACAAAAATAGCAGTAGAGACTGGGTCTAAACTTGGGATCAGTTAGAAATGCAGCAGTGGCTGCGTTGGTTTAGATATATGTAGGGAAGTCGTGAAAGTACATAATAAAGGAAGATTACCAGCTGTTGGAGCTGTATACAGGCTATCTATACTGGCTAGTACTAGTGTAGTCAGCGTTCCATTTCTAAAGCGAGGGAATGGACTATCTAAAGACGAGTTTCTGTCTCGGTACATGTGAGAGCCGGGGAAATCGCCAGCCTACACTACCAAATTCATACGGATATAGAAAGAACGCAGTTCTAGCATCATACGTAAGTAATAGTCATGTCTGACCTGTTCCTCGACGATCCTTCCCCTCCTGCCAGTCGTGTCTTCGACTCCTACACTGACCCCAAGTCCTCCGACCCCTTCCACGACTCTGACCCCGGCCAGTCCTACCCGCCTGCCCAAGACCCTTTCGACTCTGCTGCTAAAGGCGAAGAATTGAATGAAGAGGAGTTAGAGCGAGTTCAGGATGCGGAGAGGAGTTACCAAGCGATGATGCAGCGGCTCTATGAGAAGGAGCAGGATGAACGTGCACTAAAGGACGAGAAAAGGACCGAGGCTGCCGGCGCCCTGGCAATGTGGAAAGAGGAGCGACTGCGACAGACCGCCCAGCGCAAGGCCCTCAACCGCGACCAGGAAGTCGCCTTTCTCGAAGCGCGCAAGGCTTACCAAGCCGGCAGTCCCTATAGAAACGTATGTTCAATGATCGATTTCAAGGAAAAGAGCGACGGCAAGGACACATCCCGTATGCGCACGGTTCTCCTTGCCAAAAAGAACGAGGCCTAGTTAAGTTCTCCTTAGTCTGCGCTTTCCTCGGATGCAGGACTGAAGCTGCCTTGGCCTGGAAAGGCGCTTAGCACTGCTTGGGTCTCTTCGGCGGGTAGTAGGAAGCGTTGAGTGTACTCTCGGAGTAGGTCGCCTGCTTCAGTAGTGATGAAGTCGAAGGCTTGCATGATATGCGAAAAGGAGCTCAGCTGCGCGAACACAATGTTCTTGATGCGACTTTGCGTGTCACTGACCAAGTCCTCACTCATGCACAACTGTGCGAACTGCTCGAACTCGCCCTCAATCTGGTCCTTGAGCAGCGCCCTCCAGAACGCAACCTCCTTCCAACAGGGATGGTGCACAATCGCAGTCTGCAAGAACTCCTTCGGACTGGTGTTGCGCTTGTAGAAGGTGTGACTGAGGATGATGATGTTGCGAATGCCGCGGTTGTCCTTGATGTCTAGGCAGGCTGCTAGGGCGATGTTCATGAGTTGGCCTAGGTCGCTGAAGCCGGCTTCGTTGATGTCGAATTCGCTTTCGAAGCGACGGCGGTTGAGACTTTGCGTCCAGGCTCGGACTCCGTTTTCCTCATATAGTACTGCTTTGAACCGGACGAAGTCCTCCTCTGAGAGGCCCTCTCCCAGTCCCACTTTCCTCATAATCAGGTCGATTTCCGGCCTCCTCAGGCTTCTTTCCGCGGCCAAGAAGTAGTCCATCCAGTCGTCCTGATGAAACAGCAGGGGAAACGCCGAGCTACGAAAGAGCGGATGCGTCCCATTATACGGGTCAAAGACAGCAGTGAGGACCGGCACCGAATCAGTTGTTTTGCAGCCTGCGAAAGAAGTGATATCACTGAGAGCGTCGATGGAGTTAATGGCGGGAATGAGGTTCTTCATGTCGAGTTTGAGGCCGGAGACTCGGGCCAGTTCCAGTGTGTTGAAGGCTGCTAGAGCGGACTTGATAGCATCTAGACGCTGTCCTTCCTGAACTTGGCAGCTCAGCAGCAGCTGCTCCAACTGGTCCTGCAGTCCCTCCCTATTGGCATTATAGTCCTCCAAGGCCGCCACATAGGTCTCCAGACTGATGTCCAGCTCCCTCTTCGACTCGTACAGCCTCGCTGCAGCCTTCACCCTGCGTTCCTCCACCTTCAGCTCCTCCAGGCCCACTGCTAACTGCTCCGTATCCATAGAATCTCTCAAATAGCGCTGTTTGGTGCGCTCCAAGCGCTCCGTTTTGTCCTTTATCAGCTTCAAAGTGCGTTTGCAGCTCTGAGATTGAGTCTTTATGAGGGGAATCTGGCCAAGTGCCATCCGTTGGAGCGGCTCGACGACTTCTCTGAGTGCAGATTCAGCGAGATGTCTTGCATGCAAGGACTGATTTAGCCAATTACTCTTCAGAGCACTGATTGCAAGGCCTAGAGTACCGTAGTCACTCACACAGTTGCTGTGGTTACCGAGCCTTTCCAGTCCTTTGGCGTACCGCTGCTCCACGTCTGCTCTGCCTTTCAGCAGGTTTATCAGGTCTTGCAGGCCTTCTCTGCGAGAAGCGGCATGTCGACAGACCATTTCCGCCTGATCCCATAGTGCACTGAAACTCATTGCAGCAACCTATTACCCCAACTTGCGCAGGGGAGAAAGCTGGGGCTTGCGCAGGTAGGTGGAGGCCACAGGGCGGAGGGCGCTGGACCTGGGCGACTGGCCTTTGCAGAAGGCGGAGTAGCGGCGGCTTCGTTGCACATCCAGACACTCAGTACTGCGACGCCGCAGAGCGCTTTTGTTGGCTTCCTTGACTGTCGGCTTGGGAGAAACTGCGGATAATGCTTGGGACTTAAGGGCGGTCTGCGGACTTCTTTCGGGGATAATTAGGGTACTGGGAGGCGGCGGAACAGTGGCATGCTTCGGTACTTTCCCGTTCTTCAAATAGAGCAGTGAGCCCAGTGCTACCAGATGACTGCAAAGTCGGCGGAACTGAGTGTGCGAATTGAACTCCGCCAGTCGCTCCAAATAAGTCCTTGGCACCTCCGAATGAGTCCTAGTCACCCAGGGATGGCTTAGAGCCTGGTCGGCTGTGTATCGCTCCAGTGGCTGGCTATTGGTCAAATGCAGGAACAACTGCCTTGCCAAAGGGTTGAAGTAATTGGGAAAGCTCCACTCCAGTCTTTGCAATTTCAGCGTATACGACTGCACTGTATCTCCTGGTTCCAATAACGGATGTCCGCCAGTGATTGTCATGTACAGAATAACAGCAGAGCTCCAAAGATCCACAGGCTTCGAGTAGTTCCGGTGCATTACCTGCTCGGGAGCCATGAAGGACACAGTTCCGCACATGTCTTCGAAAGTCCTTGCGAAGAGGTGTTGGCCGAATTTCGCACTTACGCCGAAGTCCGCTACTTTGAGTGTGCTCAAGTCTTCAGAGAGAAACATGATGTTGTCAGGCTTTAGGTCGCGATGCAGTATATCTCTGCTGTGCAGGTAACTGACCGCTCGGAAGATTCCCCACATAACAGTGGCCGCCTCCTCGTCCCTGAGTCTCCTCTGCTTCAGCAAGGCTCCCAAAGTCCCCCCTCGCAGCAGTTCCATCTCCAGAAATATGTGATGCTTGTTGTGGTGAATCCCTTGGAACTTCACTACGTTGCAGTGATTAAGGCCGGATAGGATTTGCACTTCGCAGGCGGCGGCTTCGAGGTCGATATTGAGGTCAGTTTTGCTGATGATTTTGACAGCGCAGTCTTGCTTGGTTGCCTTGTTAACGCAGCGGACCACTCGGCCGAAGGACCCTTTCCCAAGTGCTTCCCGCAATATGTACAGGTCACTGAAGTGGAAGGACTGGTCGCCGGAGTCAGGAATCGAGAAGTCCATATATATAGGCGAATAGGGAATGGATGTGGCTTTTATTCGCTTGAGTTGTCGCAAATATGTGCAAGAATGACATTAAAGTCCACTTTCAAGCGTGTATTGCAGGTAATACGGCGAGTCACAGCAGTTCTGCAGAGCCGGAAATATGAACACAGGGCGGAACTGGCTGCTAGTGGTGCCTTTGTGTCTCGCTGTGGCTAGGGCGTGCAGTCAATGTCAGCTCTGTGCAGCCGCCAGTGACACATATGTGTGGAGTCTGTGTGAAGGGAAGCACTGTCTGTCAGGTGGCAACTGCACCAGTCTCTGTGCAAGCTGCACAAACGCCTACTCCCTCTGTTCAGTCAACTACCCAGCTGTCTCCCCCTGCCACTCCTCCAGTCCAGTCTGTGGGTCTCAGTCCCTGTACTCAGACTCCTCTGGCGAACTCAGCGTTATTGACTCTGTAGCGCCACTAACCCTGTGCTTATGGACCTTAGACCTGCGGGATTCCATCCAGTTGTATTCTAAGGACTACGTCCAGGTCAGTTTGACGCTGGGAACTGCTACTGGATTGGCACGCGGCTTGCCAGTTGTTGCTGCTTATACAATATTCGAACGCGGGTATGTGCCAGAAGTAAGCAAATACGTGCCGACAGTCTACTCTCTAGACACAAAAGCCCAAACAGTCGCTTTTGTGCTTAACATTCGAGCAAACTACATGTATTTCCCAACTAGACAAATCGCATATTGGGCCGAAGACTCGTCTACTCTAAGCGTGGGCCTAGCCCTGCAGTGGACTAGCGAAGGGGAAAGCCAATCCAATACCCCGGGAACTACCAGCATTGTGACTATTGCAGCTGTGTCAATGGTGTCCACTACCGCACTGTTTTGCTGCCTTATCTGTGTGTATAAGTACCTAAAAGTGCGGCAACGCAGACGAATTTATATGGACAGAACTGATGTGGTGTTGCTGTTTCCAGACAGAACCAGTGGCCGGCCTTTGGTAGAAATGCGCCCTGTGCCTCAACTCACGAAGGAACAGATAAGCCACTATATCCCTATTCAGTCCTTTCAGACCGGTGTACTGGAAATAGGCGAGCCGATTTGCACAGTCTGTCTGGAGGAGTAACCTTCAATTTAGCTTCCTGCAAGAAGTTCCTGTGCGCAAATTGCCCTGCAAACACCTCTTTCATGACCAGTGCATTGTGACTTGGCTGCTCAGTCAGGCAGGTGCGCCCCAGTGTCCACTCTGCAAGGCCAGTCCTTTCCCCGGCCTGCCCTCTTCCGACCTCTCCCACATTGTCCTCGAGCCGGGAGAAGACGTCTCTACATCTAGACTTCAGCCTTTCTCTCTGTAAACATATGGAAATCACAGATGACTTGATCAGGGCAGTGATACTGGTAATTTTGGCTATCAGCAGCTTGGGGTGCTGCTTCATTGATTGCTATTTTCAAGAACTTCGCAGGCGCTTTGCCTTTCGGTTGGTTTTCTGGATCAGCCTAATGGATCTCGGACTTGCACTAGGCTACTTCACACCTGATACTCCAGAGCGGCAATGTAAGGGGGAGGGATATGTAACGTCGTATTTCTCCTTAGCGGGTGTATTACGAACCGCAACCCTCGCATATTTCCTATATCACCCAGTGAATCAGAATGAATGGTAATTGGAGGCTTGGTTCTCTCTATTTGTGAATGGATTTCCGTTCTGTCTACTTGCTGTACCGAAGGAACAATTTATGCAATCGGAAGGATGGTGCTGGATCCGAATCGATAATGGCAATTTGTGTACTGGGACGATATTACGACTAATCATCTTTTATGTGCCTTTATGGCTGGTTATTGCCTACGACTTAATAATATATCGGCACATCAGTCGCAGAATTCAGCAAGAAGAACAGCACAGCCAGTTGCCACTCGCAGACGCAATTATGCTGTGAAGCGACTACAGTGGTACCCACAATGCCACCGTCTCTACCAAATCTTTGGGGTTATATTTGCTCTCTTTACTAGTACTATTTGGGGAGAGCAACGCCTGGCTTTCCCTTATATCAGGTATCACTTTGTCCTTGTGTGGTTTGGACAATGCGATAGCATATGGCCAATTGAGCGAGCGGGTAGAAATCGTAGACTAAGTGTCTCTTTATCTTTAACCCTGAGTAGACGTCCTTTGAATGGTAAATAGCTATCTGCAGAGTCTGGAAGTCTGCAAATCTGACCTGATTTGAGACAGAGTTAAACATTAGTTATATAGAAACTTGGCTTTTCTCAGAAGTTGTCCTCTAA
>Ga0247837_1005338_pt1 | contig 19420 bp, 17 predicted proteins | sample LaCtaG_2_FD_187115 | JGI IMG/M metagenome (GOLD analysis project Ga0247837, IMG submission 187115) | Freshwater microbial communities from meromictic Lake La Cruz, Castile-La Mancha, Spain - LaCruzMarch2015_14.5m | ecosystem: Environmental > Aquatic > Freshwater > Lake | place: Spain: Castile-La...
CAGACCCCGGTCGGCACCAACCTGGCGGTAGGTCACGTTCCAGCGGAACCGACTTGCGGTAATCCCTTGGAGGCTTTCGAGCTGCACGCGGCTGTCGGGCCCGACTGAGTAGCCCACGGTGATCGCCCGGTCGCGGACCTTGTCCAGCTGGGGCATGGTCACGTTCAAGGTCACCGTGCCCCGGTTGAGGACGCTGTCATACGTGCCCTGCACGCTACCGCTGTTCCTGCCACCTACGATCGATCCCCTGGAGGTGTCGGTGATCGGCTGCGTGGGCGTGACGACGCGGGAATCGAGCGACTTGATCACGAGCCGCCTGGTGGCTTGCAAGTGTGGCTGCGCGGCGACCGCCGCGGTCATTCTCACAGGCACGAGTTGGTCGCCGTCGCGGACGCCGTCCTGGAGCGCGGCGAACGACACCGACTGCGGCTGGTTCCAGTTGGCCCGCGTAAACCGCAAGGCCGTGGGAGGCACGCCCACTTCGAGCCACGCCCGACTCTTGAACGTCACGGTGATCTCGCTGTTGGGCCGCCGCGTGAGCCTGACGCTGGCGGCGAGTTCGGTCCCCTCAGGCACCGCTGGCGTCGCCCCGGGCCGCAGCAGACTGTGGCTCGAGTCGTCTCGGACCACCGACACGAGCGTACTGAGCAGGCCCGTGGCCAGCGCTAGCCGCGGCTCGAGCGATTCGAGCTTCAGGTCGTGGGTACGGCGGCGACGGGACGCCTCGCGGCCGCGGCGGGAGAGAGCGATGGATTGCCGAGCGGAGGTGGACATCAAGAAGCTCCTGGTCGACAAAAGCAGGGGAGTCGGAGGCTTCCTGTGCGGCAAGCTCGCTCTGGCCGCCCACAGCTGCCAGCCGATCGGACGTCGGACTGGAATCTTGAGTTGGAATGAGGGGAATGAGGGGAAAACCCTCAAGACATAGCTTGTCAAAACAGCGGCGGCAAGGTTTTGGTCGCTAGCTTCCGTGCCAAGATCGAAGGGCTCGCCCGTTTATTGAAACTTCCGCAACGATTTCCGAGCTGATGAGCGGCCTGCGAGCCGCGTGATCATGAGAAGCGACAAACGGGGCTGATCGGGGCGGGATGCGGTGCTTCCTTGATGCCGCGGCCCACGGCCGGCGTGCCGGCGCATGATTATGGGCAGGAGACAAGCCATGATTCGGCCAGTCGTCGGCCATGCCGACAGTCGACCCGCGGGATGAACAGCTGGCACGCCGGGTGGCCTCGACCGACTGCTCGACGTCGGTGTCCTGGCCTTCGGTTCCGCTGCGTCAGATCACCTGGTCGCGCGATGGCTGGGGCCGCGCCATCCAACGACGGCGGACCGCCACCAAGGCCGGCACCAGGCCAGCGATGACGAGGAGGCAGCTCGAAGGCTCGGGCACGACCGCGGTGTACATCGACTGGGCGAGGATGGCGTGCCCAGCCGCGGTTGGATGGATGCCGTCCCAGCACAAATACTGCGCCGGATCCGCCCCTGGAATGGCCCCCGAGGCGTCGCTCGCGTTGATGAAGCCGTAGGCGGCGGGATTCGCGTTCACCGCTGTCACCAGACCGTACATGCTGAAGATCTGCACGCCGGTCGCTCGCGAGGCGGTTCGTCAGGGCGTTGTTCATCGACTGCGCGAGCATGGTCCCAAGAGTCACCGCCGTAGGCCCACTGGCGACGATCGCGGGCGCGAGACCCATGTTGGGGACGTCCCACACGACGATGTTCGCCGCACCCTTGCCCTGTAAGGAGTCGACGATGCTCCCGATGTCCGCCGCAAACTGCACCGCGGTCGCGGTGATGGTTGCCGTGGGATCGGCGCCGCCGGCGATCTCAGCCAGGGCATCGCGGGCGTTGTTGCCTCCGCCAGCCACCACGTAGAGGCTGTCTGCCGGAGCCTGAGCCGATCCCAGGGTCGAGATGTAGGACGCCGTCTGCGTGAGCAGGTTGGGAGGAATGCTGCCGCTGTTCAAAGGCCCCGTCGCCGCGCCGCCGCTGGCGTAGTTCGCTCCGAGTCCTCCGCCGAGCACGGGGCCGGCCACCTGGGACGACAATCCCAGCGTCGTCGCGAACTGATACGCCCAGACGTTGCCGTTGCTGTACTGAAACGACGAGGCGTAGGGATACGTCGGGATGAACGCGTTGGATGTGATCTCGCTCTGCAGGGTGACATTGACCGACGCTGTCGATCCCATCGCGAGCGCATTGTTTCCGGGATCCGACAGACTGTCGCCAATGATGACCAGCCCGTTGATCGGGGCGGCATGAACTGGCGCGACGTGGATCGCCGCGGCGAAGACGAGCAAGCAGGCGCTCGCGGCGGCAGGGCGAAGTTTCATGCGACAGTCCTCACGGGTGGGCTCGGCAAGAACTACGTCGGCCGAATGACCGCGCGTGCAGGGGATATAGAAGAAACGCTGCTAGGCACCAATACCAATCCTGGGTCAGCCATGATTTCGCCCAGGTTGTGGTGGCTGCCACGAAAGGCACTGCCGTGATCGGACGTCATTCTGTGACGCCACGCCGGCGTTCCTGCCTGCCCGCCCGATCAATCAAGTCCAACTGGCCGCACTCACCGAGCGAGTACGCCGCCGCGTGATCCGCTGGTTCAGACTCAGCCGCCTACTCGACGTCCCCCGCCACCACCGACATGCTCGCCTGGGAGAACAGCGGGTTCTCAGTGGACGCTTTTTGTCCGGATCACGCTCATCGACCGCGATGGGCCGAGCTAGTTTCAGAGCTTGGAACACCTCCGGCGGTATTGCGGTCGCCCCCCCTCCCGTCGCTGACGGAGGCATCGGCCAGCGTGGTACGGTTTCCTGAGGAGCGGGAACGGAGCTAAGATTCGGACATGGACACGATGCTTGAAATCGCCAAACGCGTTGATGACTTCATGATGGAACGGTCACCAGTCCACGACACGATGCGAAGGCTTGCCCAGACGCTAGGAGATCTTGGAATTCCGTTCGCGATTGCCGGAGCTATGGCGGCTAACGCGCATGGCCACCGAAGAACGACTGCCGATGTGGATGTCCTGGTGCGACGAGAGGACCTTGTTCGGTTCAAGGACCGATGGATTGGTCACGGATGGCTGGATCTTTTCGAAGGATCGAAGGGTTTTCGAGACACGTTGAACGGAGTCAAAGTCGATGTGCTGATTGTGGGTGATTACCCAGGCGACGGCAGACCCAAGCCAGTGTCGTTTCCAGCCCCGGAATCAGTGCGGGAAGTTCATGACGAATGTGTGCCCTACATCAATCTTGTGTCATTACTTGAGCTGAAGATCGCCAGTGGAATGACGGCTGCCCATCGACTTCAGGACCTGGCAGATGCGATCCAGTTGATCCGCGTTAACTCTTTGCCACAGAGTTACTCAGGACAACTCAATCCGTTCGTCCGAGCAAAGTTCGATGAACTCTGGCAAGCCGCGCAAGTCTCGGAAGACTACTGAACCGGCAGCCCATCATCATCGTGACCTGACCAAGTCGGCTCCTGGAGCAGCGCGTCCAATGTGTCCTCCGCTGGCAGGGTCGCGGGTGCCCCGTCGTACGATCACGACTCCATCGGTTTTCGTCTCGCAAGTCCGGTTCCAGAGCTCGCGACCCTGGGGATGGCTTCGGGAGGAGTGTTGGTTGCCGGTGGGCCGTGGGTGCTCAGGCGGTGAGGGCGGGCTCGAACCCAAACCTTGATGCCGCAGGCCGGCATACATCTCGAAGAGCACTTGGTCGGCCAGCATCCATTCAACCGGTGAACCAAGGGCGTCGTTCACGAGCCTGATCGCTGCGTCATGCTCCCGACAATCCTCGTCGGCGGCATAGAGGAGGATGTTGGTGTCGAGGCTCTTCATGTCAGCGCCTCTGCCGCGAATCACTGCGGCTCGCCGGCCGCAGCTCTTTTCGGGCCACCCATCACGCCAACGCACAGAGCGGCTGCGAGCCGCCCGTGGGGGATCGCCTGCCTTGACCTGGGTGCCACTTGCGTTCCATGAAAACGACGCTGACTCTCAGAATTCCGGCGGAACTGAAGCGGCAACTGGACGCCTTGAGCCGACGACAGCACCGGCCGGCGAGTGAACTCGTGCGGGAATCCTTGCGGCGCTCCAGCGCCAGCGAGCAGCTTGCGGCCCTTCGGAAGATAATCGTACCCCTCGCGGAATCGCAAGGGTTCATCACCGACGACGACATCTTCAAGGCTGTCTCGTGAGGGTGGTGCTCGACACGAACGTGGTATTGGCGGCCATCGCCACGCACGGTTTGTGTCAGGCCCTGGTGACGCTCGTCTTTCGTGACCATGTGGTCATTCTCTCCGCGCACATCCTGGGCGAGGTCGCGAAGCACTAGCGAGGAAGGTTCAAGGCAACCGAGCGACAAGCCGATGCAGCCGTTGCCGGGCTGCGGGCAAACGGTGAAATCGTGGAACCGGTCACCGTGCCGCGCGGAACGGTTCGAGACAAAGATGACCTTCCCGTACTGGGCACGGCCGTCGCGGGATCTGCGGCCGTCCTTGTGACGGGTGATCAGGAGTTGCTCGTCCGCGGGATGTTTTGCGGCGTCGCCATCCTTTCGCCGCGGCATTTTTACGAACGTCTACGCGGATAAACGCTCACCGCCGAGGAAGTATCGGCACCGCTACCACGGCGGGTTCGCGTTCAATATCGCCTCCCGAATACCCATGGGAGAGTGGCCCCACGACCTGGGCCGAGTTGGATCTCGGCGGCTGAATCACCGGTCTGGTCGAGCGCCGGGCAGGCCCGTGGTGCGTTGACGGCTCCGGCCCCGGCCGCTAATTTACCTGGCGTCCGAGGGGTGTTTCGAGGCTGTCGGTGGGGAAGTCGACCGCATGCACTGCAACCAACGCCACGCCGCATCGCCGCGTTCGCTGCCAAGCCGCCGCACCACCTCCGTCCGCGGCATCACGCTCGTGGAACTGCTCGTCTCGATCGGCGTGCTCGCGATGCTCGTCGCGGTTGTCTTGCCGGCGCTGGCGGCTGTCCGCGCAGCTGCGCAGCGTACGCAGTGCGGCAACAACCTGCGTCAGCTCGCCCTCGCCACGCAGCACTTCCACACGGCCAGCGAGACGCTGCCCACGTACTGGGGCTACTTTCCCACCACGGGCCCGCGGCGGCTGCACGGCAGTTGGATCGTCCACATCCTGCCGTTCCTGGAGCACGCCACGGCCCACGCCCGAATGGCGGCTGGCCCGGCCACCACGGTCACCGAGACCACGACACAGGTGCTCGTCACGCCGGCCAGCCCCGACTACAAGCCGGGCTACTGGCAGGACAACGGCGGCCGCTGGGAGACCCGCGTGATCGAGGAGACGGACCACGTCGGCCACACCTGGCGGCGGATAGAGCGGGTCTGGGTGGGTCCGCCGCGGACGTGGATGCCCCCGGTCGGCACGCCACCGGTCTACGAGACGACGCGGACCACCGTGCAAAAAGTCGAGGCCTGGGAGGCGGTGTCGCTGCCGGTGCTGCAGTGTGCGGCCGATCCGAGCGAGATGCCCGGGGATCGGATGGTGGTCTGGCGGAATAAGAAGCCCTGGAGCCTCGCAAACTACCAGGCAAACCTGCACGCCTTCGTGCCGCTGCGCCGCAACGCGGCCGGCACCTTCAGCCTCGTGAGCAATGCCTGGCAGTCGCCGCTGCAGTTTGCGGCGATTCGCGACGGCCTCTCCAACGTGATCCTGCTGGCTGAAGGCATGCGACAGTGTGACGGCTCCTACCGGTTTGCCTGGTGGAGCGACTATCGCTGGCAGCACTCGCACAACTTTGGCATCGACTGGAATGGTGTGATCAACACCTACATGTTCCAGAACACGCCGCCGCAGGCGGGCTGCAACAACTGGCGGGTGCAGGGCCTGCACGGATCCGGGCTCCAGGTGGCGATGGCCGATGGGTCGGTGCGGACGATCGAGCCGGGCGTGTCACGTCGCGAGCTGACCGACCCTGACATCGACGGCGTGAAGACTGGCAGTGACCCGCGGATGGGCACGGTCGACGGGGCGTGGGATCTGCTGCTCATGCCGCGCGATGGTAAGGTGGTCGCGACGCTGCCGTAGCCGGCGGGTTCAGCCGTCGTCGAGCGGCTCCACCTCGAGCGTCGCCGGGGGGAGGCTCTCGAGAAACACGCGGCCGTAAGGCTTCGTCAGCATCCGGGGGTCGAGGATCACGACCGTGCCGCGGTCGTCAGCGGTGCGGATCAGGCGGCCGAACCCCTGCTTCAGTTTGAGCACCGCCTCGGGCAGTTGGTACTCCACGAAGGCGTTGCCGCCAGCCCGGGTGATGGACTCGATCCGCGCGGCCACGAGCGGCCGGTCGGGCACCGCGAACGGGAGCCGGGTGATGATCACCGTCACGAGCTGGTCGCCCGGCAGGTCGATTCCCTGCCAGAAGCCGTCGGTGCCGAGCAGCACGCTCTTGGGACCTTCCCGAAACGCCTCCAGCATCCGCGACCGCGGCAGGCCGTCGGCCTGGCTCACGAGCCGATAGTTCCGCCGCACGCACCAGCCGGCCAGCTGTTCGGAGGCGGCCTTGAGCGCCTGGTGACTGGTGAACAGCACCATCGCCCGGCCTTCGCTTCGGGCCACGTGGCGGCGAATCATGGCCACCACCGCCGCGTCGAAAGCCTCGCGGCTCGTCGGGTCCGGGAGCCGGTCGATGAGGACGAGCCGGGCCTGGCGAGCGTAGTCGAACGGGCTGCCGAGCCGGGCCGTGAGGGCCGTGTCGGGAACACCGAGCCGGTCGCGGACGAAGGCGAAGGCAGTGGCGTCGGTGCTCTCGGATGTGGTGCGGCGCTCGTCATCGCCGTCGGCCGGCTGCTGCCGGGCCGCCTGCACAGCGAGGGTCGCGCTGGCGAGCACGACCGTGCCGATCCGTCCAAACAGTTCCTCCCCGAGCACCCGCCCCACGTCGACTGGTGCGCTCGAGAGCGTCGTGTGCTCGCGGCCCCGCCGGCCCCGCTGGCTCTCCACCCACCACACATAGCCGGCCGCCTTCTGCCCCAGCCAGGTGTCGACCGCGCTGGCGTGGCCGTCGAGCCGGTCGGCGAGCGAAACGAGGTCGTGACGTTCGGGTGGGCTCTTGATGTCGGCAGCGGCGGCCCGGAGCCGCCGGGCAAGGTCGGCGAGTGGTTCACCGAGCGTGTCGGCGACGAGCCCCGCTGCGGCCACCCGCCAGGGCGGCTCGCTTCGGCCCCGGCAGGCCGTGCGGATCTGGGCGAAAAACGCCTCGGCCGCCCGGCGGCAGTGACGCACGAGCGGCTCGAGGTCGCCGAGCCTGTAGTGCGCGAGCAGGCCGCGGCCGGTCCGCTCGCTGGCCAACCGGGAGAGCACCCGCTCGACGCCACCGCTCGACACGCCCACGCCGAGGTGGTCGCCGGCCACCGCCTCGAGGGTGTGGGCCTCGTCGCAGACCACGATGTCGTGCGGTGGAAGGAGGCTCGCCCCGGCCCGCCGCATGGCGAGGTCGGAGAAATACAGTGCGTGGTTGACGACCAGCACCTGGGCATGCTGCATCCGCCGGCGGGCGGCGTAATAGAAGCACTGACCGTGGGTGGGACAGGCCCGGCCCATGCAGTTGCCGGAGTCGCTCTTCACCTCGTCCCAGACGCCGTCGGAGGGGAGCGCGGGCAGGTCGGAGATCGTCCCGTCGGCGGTGTGCCTGGCCCAGGAGGCGATCTCCACGAGTTCAGACCGCTCGGTGTCGTCGGAAAACAGGCTCCCGGATCGCTCGAGCGCGAGTCGCAGCCGCCGCAGGCTCAGGTAGTTGCCGCGTCCCTTGACGAGCACGGCCGAGAACTCCCGGGGCATCACGGCCGCCACCAGCGGAATGTCCTTGTCGATCAGCTGCTCCTGCAGCGCGATCGTGTGAGTCGAGATCACGACGCGGCGCGGCCGCTCCGTAGTTCCGGGGGCCGCCGGCGTGTCGTCCCAATCGGCGTCGGGATCACCCGGATCGCTGCCGGCCGGCCGGGACACCCGGGCCGGCTCGGCCTGGTCGGCCGTGGCCGCGAGCACCGCCGGCACGAGGTAGGCCAGGCTCTTGCCCGTGCCGGTGCCGGCTTCGACGATCGCATGCCGCCGCAGGCGGATCGCGTCGGCTACGAGCCTGGCCATCTCCAGCTGCTGCGGCCGCGACTCCCAGCCCGCCAGCCGCGCGGCCAGCCGGCCGTTTGGCCCCAGAAGTTCATCGGTCGTGAGCATGAGGAGAGCGTGAAGCGGGCGAATAGGAAGAAGACGAAACGCAAAGTGTATCGCCAACTACTTTCCGCTCGGCGCCTCGGTGGACTGCGAGGGGTTGCCCGTTCCCTGTAGCGGCGGGCATCTTGCCCGCCGAATACGGCTTGCATGGAAACCGGATTCCGCGGACCGGAGGCCCGCGGCTACTGCGCCGCCAGGGACGGAGAACTTTTGAAGAACGGACCGTTCCACGTTACGCTCGGGCTCCATTCCCGCCGGAGGCCAGCTCGTCCCATGTCGCAATCCAGCGGTCCACAGAAAGCTTGGGGGGGCGTGTTTCGCGAGCCCACCGACGCCCGCGTCGAGGCCTTTTCGGAGAGCATCTCCTTCGACAAGCGGCTGGCCGACGATGACATCGACGGCTCGATCGCCCACGCCCGAATGCTGGCTTCGGTCGGGCTGATCTCCATCCAGGAGGCTGATGCGGTCGCCCAGGCCCTGGAGGAGATCCGCGGCGAGATCCGGTCCGGACGGTTCGAGTTCACTGTTGCCAAGGAAGACATCCATCTTCACATCGAGTCGGCGCTCACGGTGCGGCTCGGCGACACCGGCCGCAAGCTGCACACGGCGCGGAGCCGCAACGACCAGGTGGCCACCGACCTGCGGCTCTACTGCCGCCGGGCGATCGACCGGCTCGACGCGGGCCTGGCCGAGCTCCAGCGGGCGTTTTTGGGGATGGCCGAGCGGGAGCGGGAGCTCGTGATCCCCGCCTATACCCACCTCCGCCGGGCCCAGCCCGTGCTCGCCGCGCACCAGTTGCTCGCCTGGTGTGAGAAGCTCAGCCGGGACCGGGACCGGCTGGCCGACTGCCGGCGGCGGACAAACATCCTGCCGCTCGGGTCGGGGGCCGTAGCCGGCACGAGCCTGCCGATCGACCGCGAGCACGTCCAGGCGGCACTCGGCTTCGAGGCGCTGGCGGCCAACAGCCTCGACGCCGCGAGCGACCGCGACTTCGTCTGCGAGCTGGCCTTTGGGATCGCGCTTACGGGGGTGCACCTCTCGCAGTGGGCCGAGGAGTGGGTGATCTACAGCACGCAGGAGTTCGGATTCATTCTGCTGCCCGAGGGCTTCTGCACCGGCAGCTCGATCATGCCGCAGAAGATCAACCCCGACGTGCTCGAACTCGTGCGGGGCAAGTCGGCCCGGATGGTGGGCAACCTCCAAAGCCTGCTTGTGCTCCTGAAGGGGCTGCCCACCGCCTACAACCGCGATCTCCAGGAAGACAAGGAGGCCATCTTCGACTCGATCGACACGCTCGAGGCGGTGCTTGGCGTGGCCACGCCCCTGGTGGCCGGTGCGAGCTTCGACCGGCGGCGGCTGGCCGCCTCGATCGACCACGGCTACCTCGACGCCACGAGCCTGATGGAGGCACTGATCGCCCAGGGAGTGCCGCAGCGTACGGCCCATGAACTCGTGGGTCATCTTGTGCGGCGGGCGATGACCCGCAACGTGTCGTTGGCGGAGCTTTCCGACGGGGAGATCTCGCAGGACTATGCCGGTTGGAACGCCGCCCTGCGCGGGGCATTGGGGGCATCCCGGGCAGTGGAGCGGATGCAGAGCTTCGGCTCCACCGCCCCGGCTGCCGTGGCCGACCAGATTGACTGGTGGCGGCGGCGGCTGGGCGTCGCCGCGGGCTGACCGACGGCGGCACGGAACTTAGGAATGACCGGGGGCAACGCACCACGCCTGGCGGACTTGCCACGGATATGGCTCGTGGCGGTGGCGGCATGCTGCGCGCCGGCCGCGCTGGGGCAGGATCCCGCCCCCCCGCTCGACTCGATTCAGCGGGCCGTAGTCGACTCGCTCGACGCGTCGCTCGCGCTGCCCGGTGGCGAGACACCCGCGGCGCTGCTCGACGCCGCCCTCAAGGCCAGCGGCGTCGACGTGGCCGCGGCCGCCGAGAACTATCTCGCCAAGCTGGCGACGCTGGCCGACAAAGCAGGCGCGGCCGCGCCCGACATGCTCGCGGATCTGGCCGATGCGACCGATGAAGCCGCGCTCGTCCGGCTCGACCGCGTGGTGCGGGGGCGGCAGCCGGCTGCGGGCAAGCTCGTGCGGACCATCCTCGACGCGGGCCGGATGCGGCGGCGCGACCCGGGCCTGGTGGCGAAGGCCGCCACCGACCTTGCCAGCCCGTCGGCAGCCACGCGGCAGGTCGCAGCCGATAGTCTGGCCCGCGCGGGCATTGATGCGCTGCCGGCGCTGGTGCCCTTGCTCGATCCAGGGGCGGCCGTCGAGCCGCGGCAGCGGAGCCTGGCCCGCGGGCTGGTGGCCCGGCTCGGGCCGGAGGCGCGGCAACCACTCCTCGACTGGCTCGGCACCGGCGCGCCCCAGGACTGGGCCGGTGTGATCGAGGCGCTCGCCGCCAGCGCTGCCGAGGGCATCGAGCGGTTTCTTCTCGCGCCGGCGCTCGTACCTGGCACGCCCCCGGCGGCGGCCACTACGGCCCGCGGGCTGCTCGACGCCCGGGCTCGCGGCCGAGGCGCGTCGGCCGAGCCGCCGGGACGCAGCGCGGCGACGGCCCTGATCGCGTCGGCTCTCGACAATCTGCTCACGCCCGCTGGCCTGCCGCTGGTCGATCACCTCATGCTCGAGCCGATCCGCGACCCGGCCCGCGCGGCGGCGGCCTTCGGGGGCGACGTGAACGGCACCGTGGAGCGGCGGTTCTGGGACCCGCAGGCCCGGGCTTTTGAGCGCGTGAATGTGCCACCGCGGATGGCCCGGGCCCGCGCGGCCGCGCATCTGGCCCGCGATCTTAAGGCCTTGGCCGCCACTGACCAGGCCACGATCGACTTGGTTTTGCTGGCCCAACTCGAGATGCTGCTCGTGACGGGAGGGGACCCGCTGACCGTGCTCGAGCGGGTGCCGCAACTGAAAGTTCGCGAGGCGATCGCCGGCCCCGAGGGCTTCTCGATCGAGACGGCCGGCCGGGTCTTTGAGGAGGCGATCGAGCGCGGAATGTGGCAGGCCGCGGCCGCGATCACGCTGCCGTTGGTGCCCGAGGGAGAGGCTGTCACCGCGCCGGCCGGCTCGCCGGGCACGCTGCCGCCGGACGTCCGCGACGCGCTGGTCAGGTCGCTGGGCGTGCCCGACGCCACGCTCCAGTTTGCCGCGGCCCGGACGCTTGCGCTGGCGGCCGGCGAGCCACCCTACCGCGGGTCGAGTCGCGTACTTGCGACGCTCATGTATGCGGCTACGGCCAGGGGCCAGGACCGTGTGGTCGTGGCTCACCCCGAGCTCTCGGTGGCCCACGAGCTCGCCGCGGGCGTGTCCCGCCACGGCTATGAGCCGGTCGTGGTCCGCAGCGGTCGGCAGGCGATCTTCGCCGCCCGCGACAATGCCGACACCGTGCTGGTAATCCTGGCGGCGCGGCTGGCCGGGCCGCCGGCGCTCGAGACCACGCAGTTCCTCCAGCAGCAGGGCCTGGGCGACATTGCGGCGGTGATGGTGATCGTCGACCCGCTCGACGACGATGGCCGCGGCAAGTATCTCGCCAAGCTGATCCTCTCGTTCTGCGACCTCGACGGGGTGGTGATCGCCGATCGGCTGGAGAGTCTGTTTGAGCCGGTCGTCGACGCGGACACCGGCCAGGTGATATTGCCGCCGCGGTTCCCCGACCTGCTCGCGCAGGTGGCGGGCCCGGCCGCGGTCGATCCGACCAGCCGCAACACCGCGGCCGAGGTGCGGCTCGTGCGGGCCCGCGAGGCACTCGGGCTGCTCGGCCGGCTTGGCCGCCGGGGCTGGGACATTTCGCCGGCCCAGGAAACGGCCGAACTCGCCCTCTTGAACCAGCAGCTCTACGCGGCGGCCGCCTCCCTGTTGGCCGCCACGGGCCGGGCCGGGGCCCAGGCGGCCCTCGAGCAGGAGGCCCGCCGCAGCGATTTGCCCGAGTCGGCCCAACTGGTGGCCACGTCGGCCTTCGAGGCGAGCGTGGATCGCTGGGGGATCCTGCTTGAAAGCGGGCAATTGCTCGCCGCCTACGGACGGTACAATCGGGCCGCTGACGACCCGGCCCGCCGCGCCGCCGGCGAGATCCTGGATGTGCTCGAGGCGGCGGGCAGGAAGCACACGATTTCCCCTGCCGATGCTGCGCCCATCCGCCCCCGACGGTGACGAACCACCGACCGCCCCGATCGCCGGCCTGATCGGCTCGGGCCCTGCGATGCTCGAGGTCTACGCCATGACCCGGCGGGTGGCGGCCTCCAACGCGTCGGTGCTGCTGCTCGGCGAGACGGGCACCGGCAAGGAACTGATCGCCAAGGCGATCCACCAGCTTTCGCCCCGGGGCACCGGGCCCTTCGTCCGGGTCAACTGCGGAGCCCTCTCGGAGAGCCTGCTCGAGAGCGAACTGTTCGGCCATGTCCGCGGCGCCTTCACCGGCGCGGTGGCCAACCGGGCCGGCCGGTTTGAGGCGGCCCACACCGGCACGATCTTCCTGGACGAAATCAACTCCACGGCTCCCAAGCTCCAGGTGAAGCTCCTCCGCGTGCTCCAAGAGCGGGAGTTCGAGCGGGTGGGCGACACCGAGACGATCCGGGTCGACACCCGCGTGATCGCCGCCAGCAACCGTGACCTGCTCGACGAGGTGGCCAAGGAGGGCTTCCGCGAGGATCTCTACTACCGGCTCAACGTGGTGCCGATCGTGCTGCCGCCGCTGCGGGCCCGCCGAGAGGACATCCCGCTGCTCGTGACCCACTTCCTCGAGATCTACAACGAGCAAAACGACCGCTATGTGGTCCACATCCAGAAGAATGCGGCGGAGGCGCTCGTCCGCTACCACTGGCCGGGCAACGTCCGTGAACTTCAAAATGTGGTCGAGCGGTGCGTGGTGATGGCGCCAACCGACGAGATCACCTGCGACCTGCTGCCGGCCGGCATCCGCGGCGGGCGGGAGACGGCGGTGATGCCAGGCCGTGGTGGTGACCTCGACAGCCTGGCCCGCGAGCTCGTGGAGCAGGGCCTGGCCACGGCGCCCGCCGGCGACGACGCCCTCTTCGACCGGGTGGTCAGCCGGGTGGAGCGGGAGCTGATCGCCCAGATGCTCGCGGCCTGCGGCGGCGTGCAACTGAAGGCGGCCGCGCGGCTGGGCATCAATCGCAACACGCTCCGCAAGAAGCTTCTCGAGCACGGCCTCGAGGAGGGTGAGGCGACGTGACGGCCACTGTTCGCATCGTCGCGGCCGCGGTGCTGCTGGTGGTCGCGGGGCCCGTGGCCGCGGCCGAGCCACCCCGGCCCAACATCCTCTTGATCGTGGCCGACGACCTCGGCTGGGGCGACGTCGGCTGGCACGGTGGCTTCGGCAGAACGCCGCACATGGACCGGCTCGTGGCCGAGGGCGTGGAGCTCGACCGCCACTACGTGCAGCCCGTCTGCACGCCCACGCGGGTGGCCCTGCTGACGGGCCGCTATCCTGGCCGGTTCGGGCCGCAGGCGATCGCGCCGAGCAACCGTCGGGCGCTGCCGCCGGGCACCGCCACGCTTGCCTCGGTGCTCGAGAACACCGGCTACGCCACGTTCCAAGCGGGAAAATGGCATCTGGGCTCGCGGCCCGAGTGGGGTCCGAACCACTACGGCTTCGACCACTCCTACGGCACGCTCACCGGCGCGGCCGACCCCTGGACCCACAAGTACCGCCGCGGCCCGTACGAAGACACCTGGCACCGCGACGGCGTGCGGCTCGACGAACAGGGCAACGCCACCGAACTGGTGGCGGCCGAGGCCGTGCGGCGGATCCGGGAAGGGGCGGAACTGCGTGATGCGAAGGGAAGTCGCCCGCCCTGGTTCGGGTACGTCGCGTTCCACGCCGTCCACACGCCGGTGGATGCCCCGGCGGCGTTCAAGCGGCTCTACGACGGCGTCACGTTCGACCCCGACCCCGCCAAGCACGACTCGCGGCTGCGGCTGGCGGCGATGGTCTCGCAACTCGATGCCAAGCTCGGGGAGTTCATCGCGGCCCTCGACGAGACAGGCCAGCGAAACGACACGCTCGTCGTGTTCACGAGCGACAACGGCGGGATCGAGTCGCTCAAAAACGCCTACGTCGGCGACGTGCCCGACTCGCCGCTCAACAGCGAGAACGCCCCGCTCCGTGGCCAGAAGAACACGCTCTGGGAAGGGGGTGTGCGGGTTTGTGCGTTCGCCAACTGGCCGGGCGTACTCGCGCCGCGGAAGTGCCCGGCGGTGATTCATGCGGCCGACTGGTTCCCGACACTCGCCGGGCTGCTCGAACTCGAGCAGGGTCAGAGCCTCGGCTGGGACGGCATCGACCGCTGGGGGGCGATCACCGGGGCGGGCGACGCGGCCCGCCCCAAGCCGCTCTCGATCGTGCACGCGAGCGGTCGGGCGGTGTACCAGAGCGATCGCGACGGCGACTGGAAGCTGATCGTGCGGACCAAGGGCCCCGCGGAGCTCTACGACCTGGCAGCCGACCCCTTCGAGAAGCACGACCGCGCTGCCGAGCATCCCGCCGTGGTCGAGCGGCTCGCGGCCGTCGCCGCCCAGGACGCCGCGGGCGACGTCACCGAGGTGCCGGCCGACCTGAAGGACCTTCCGCCCTGACGAGCGGGCGGGCCGCAGAAGCGGTGGTCTTCGGCCCTTCGGAACCCGTGCCCCGAGGACCGATGCTCCCGCGTGCTGCCCTGCGGTGCGTCGCTCAGGCGTAACCCTTGTCGCTGACGTAGCGAAGGATCCGACTCACGGTGTCGAGCAGTTCCGGAGCGGCGCCGAGCGACTCGGCCAGGACACGGTCGGCACTCTCGATCAGATAGTCGTGCGCGATCGCATTGCCAAGGAGTCGGAGCTCTCGCCAGCGGTCCACCGACGCGATCAGGCCCCGGGCCTCCGCCCGCTGGAGCCGGTCCAGCGGCGTTCCCTCGTCCATGAGCTCGATCTGGTCCAGCGTTCGTAACACCCGCTGCACGAGAAAGTCGTTACGCCGAGCGAACCGGGCGGTCAGCGCCTCGCACGACTCCCGTTCACCGATGGAGAGATCCCCGCCGAGGCGATCACCCATTGCGGCCACTCGGGCCCGGGATTCCTCCAGCACCTGGGCCGCGGCCTGCATCAGGGCGAGTTGATCCCGCACCAGTTGCTTCAACTGTTCGACCACAGTTCCACCCCCTGGGTCCGGGCCAGATCGACGAAGCCGCCGGCCGTCGTGCCGTCGTCGAGGACGAGATCGAAGCGCTGCGGGCCCAGTTCGTCCTCGAGCCCCAGCCGCAGTCGCTGCGTGAGTCGGTAGGTGTCCACCGCGGGCTCCGGTCCGATCTCGACGAGCAGATCGATGTCGCCGCCCTGGCGGGCCGGGTCGGTTCGCGAGCCGAACAGGATGATCCGCTTCCAGGCCGCGGATGTTTCACGGCAGGCCGTGGCCGTGGCCCTTGTGCCGGTTGTGGAGATGACGCCCGCCGTCCTATCCTCGGCACCACCCGGGCATGCGGCTCGTCTTGCGGCACTTGTTCCTTCGGCGTCACCCCCACCATGCAGTCCCCCGCCTCCAGCGCCGACTTCATCTACCGCACCCGTGACGCGATCATGGCCGCCGATGCCCTCGCCGCGGCGATCGTGCACCTCGACCTCTTCACGGTGGTCGACCACACCCCGACCGACGTGGCGGGCTTGTGCGATCGTTTCGGGCTCCACCGCCGGCCGGCCGACGTGCTCTGCACGCTCTTGATCGCAGAGGGGCTGCTCACCCGCGACGTGGCCGGACTGCTGCATCCGACTGCCACGGCCCGGGAGTTTCTCGTGGCTGGGTCGCCGTTCGATGCCCGGCCCTACTACGCCGCCATGGCCGACCGGCCCGGCGTGGCCGACTTTCTCAAGGTGCTCCGCACCGGCCGGCCGGCGCACTGGCCGGGCGACGACACGGCGGGCGACTGGCATGCGGCGATGCACGACCCAACCTTCGCCGAGGCCTTCACCGCGGCGATGGACTGCCGCGGCCGGGTGCTCGCGCCGGCGCTCGCGGCCGCCGTGGGCCCCGTCGCCCCGCGCCGGGTGCTCGACGTCGGGGGCGGGTCGGCGGTGTATGCCCGTGGGCTGGCCGAACGGTTTCCCGAGCTCACGGCCACCGTGCTGGAGGCCGCTCCGGTCGATGCGCTCGCCCGGCGGGCGATCACCGCCGCGGGGCTCGATGCCAGGATCGAGGTGGTCACCGCCGATATGTTCGGCGACGCCTGGCCCCGCGACCACGACTACCACCTGTTCTCGAACGTGTTCCACGACTGGGACGAGGCCGAGTGTCGCAGGCTCGTGGCCAAGAGCGTCGCCGCCCTGCCCGGCGGGGGCCGGATCCTGATCCACGACATGCTGCTCGACGACGACAAGTCGGGCCCGCCCTGGGCCGCCGAGTATTCCGTGCTCCTCGCGACGATCACGCAGGGCCGGCTCTATTCGGCCGCCGAAATCGGCGGCTGGCTCGCCGACCACGGCTTCGCGATCGTCGCCCGGGCGCCGACGGCCCTCGGCCGCAGCGTGCTCACGGCTGCGCGGGCCTGAGCCGGGGCGGTGGCGAATCGGGCCCCGCCCACCGACGGTGTCAGAGCAGTCGGGAGTTGGCGAATGCCCGGAGCTTCGCCAGGAAGTCACAGAGCGACGGCACGCCCCCGTGGATGTCATCCAGGGCGGCGGCTAGATCTGCGGCCCTGGTCACGTATTCGTGAACCATGCGGTTGCGAAGCTTGCGGACCCGTAACCAGCCGTCGGCCGACGCAAGCCAGCCATAGCGTTCGGCCCGATCGAGGTTGCCGATCACGGGCTGCGGTTCCTCGCCGCTCATCCGCAGCACCAGCGGCAGGAGCTTGTCTCCGAGCATGTCCTGAAACCGGCTGAAGCGGGCGACGAACGCCTCGATCCGCTCCGCGATCACCGGATCACTCGCCGCCGCCACGGCCACCTCTGCCGCGGTTGCCTCGTGAAAGAGCCGCTCGACCGTCGCCAGCAGGTTTCGCTGCTCCGCCGCAGCGGTGTCCAGCAGGTTGAGCAGCCGTACGCCGTCGGGATCAGTGGGCAGGGAGGGCTTCATGCGTGGCCACCGCAAGGCATCAGAGGGGAATGCCGGTCATGCGGGCGACGGCGTGGATGGGCTGGTCTGGGACGTTCGGCGCCGCGATCACGACATCGACCCGCCGCCCGTCGAAGGCCCGCTCGAGTGAGGCCGCGAGTCCGCACTCCAGCAGCAGCCGGTCCGCGACCGGGTGCGGCAGTTCGATGAAGATGTCGATATCACCTCCCCGCCGGGAATCATGGGCGCGGGACCCGAACAACCGAACCGATGCCGCCGCGCCGACTCGATCGGACACGGTTTGCTTGATCAGATTTCGATCGGACTGGGAAAGTCGCATGATGCTGTCCGGAGTATATCCCGGCTGGCGGGCATCAGTAGCGTTCGTGGCTAGCCCACGAGCCCGTCCTCGGCCATGTCGCGGGCGTGATAGCTCGACCGCACCAGCGGGCCACTGGCCACCTTGCGGAAGCCCATCCCGCGAGCGATTCGGCCGAGTTCGTCGAACTCCTCCGGCGGCACGTAGCGGTCCACCGGCAGGGAGTCGAGCGTGGGCTGGAGGTATTGGCCGAGCGTGAGGTAATCCACGCCGTGGTCGAGCAGGTCGGCGAACACGTCGAGCAGCTCCTCGCGGGTCTCGCCCAGGCCCAGCATCAGCCCGCTCTTGGTCTTCACCTCAGGCACGAGTCGCTTGGCCCGGGCCAGCAGTTCGAGCGTCCAGGCGTAGACGCTCTTGCGGCCGCGGACGGTGCGGTAGAGCCGGGGCACCGTTTCCGTGTTGTGGTTGAAGACCTCGGGGCAAGACTCCATCAGCCGCTCGAGCGCACCCTCCTTGCCGATGAAGTCCGGCACGAGCACCTCGATCGTAGCGCCGGTCGCCGCCCGTACCGCTGCAACCGTCTGGCGGAAGTGCTCGGCGCCCCCGTCGGGGAGGTCGTCGCGGGTGACGCTGGTGATCACGACATGGGCCAGGCCGAGCCGCCGGGCCGCCTCGGCCACCCGCTCGGGCTCGTCTCCCTCGAGCTCCTCGGTCTTGCCGCGCGGCACGCTGCAAAAACCGCAGGGGCGGGTGCAGACGTTGCCCAGGATCATGAAGGTTGCCGTCCGCTGCGACCAGCACTCGAGCCGGTTGGGGCACTTGGCCGAGGAGCAGACCGTCTCCAGGCCAAGCTCCGCGACGAGCGCTGCCGTCTCGCCCAGGCCGCCGCCGGGAGCGAGATTCTGCCGCAGCCACGGCGGCAGGCGGCGCACCGGGGGCGGAGCCGGCGGCTCGGCGAGCGAGACGATCGGCAGCGAGACGCTGGCGGCGGCGTTATCCGACACGGCTGATGGTTCCCGGAACGGTGGGGCTGGCCGCGACACGAGCGACCGGAAACCCGGACTGGATGTGAGTTTGTTCGAAGCCGAAGGCGTCGGCGAGTTGCTCGACAACCGCGGTCCGGGCGTCCTGCATCCTGACCCGCCGCTGGATATCAGCCTCGACCGAGCCCATCGTCACGGCCGCCGCGGCCCCATCGGCTTTGATGCGGCGGCTGGAGACGACTCGCTGGTGCATGTCGAGCGCGGGGCAGACGTTCATGAAGGCCCCATGGGCCACCACGCCGCGGCGGACGGCCAGGCCCACCGCCGCCAACAGGCCGGTGCGGCCGAAGATCCCGGAGCTGCCCGCGTGGCGGATGGGGCCGGCTTTGAGCGTGCGCAGGGACGCCGCGAGCCCCTGCTCGAACCGCTCGAGGCAGGGCCCCACGTCGCATGGCCCGAGGCCGAGGTCGGCGAGCGAAGCGAACAGCGCCACACAGACCTGGCCCGGCCCGTGGGCCACCGCGCCGCCGCCGCGGCCGGTGAACCGCAGCGGCAGCTGTCGCGCTTCGAGCTCCTCGTCGGCCATCAGCACGTCGGCCCGGGAGCCGAGCCGGCCGATTGTGATGCAGGGCTCGAGCTCAAAGACGACCAGCGTGGGATGCCGGCCCCCCGGCAGGGCAGCTTCGCCGGCCAGCCGCTCGGCCATCCGGGCGTAGCCCGCCCAGTCGCTGCGGCCGGCGAGCCAGGCCGACAGTGGGCGAGCGGAAGCGGCAGAACTGGGTGGGGTGGGCATGGGGCCGAAAGCGGGCAGCGGTGCGGCAGGGCAGCTTGGACGAGCCGAGCAATCCACGACTCCTTATCATAGCGCATCAGCGGTTTGGG
>Ga0247837_1005339_pt1 | contig 19419 bp, 13 predicted proteins | sample LaCtaG_2_FD_187115 | JGI IMG/M metagenome (GOLD analysis project Ga0247837, IMG submission 187115) | Freshwater microbial communities from meromictic Lake La Cruz, Castile-La Mancha, Spain - LaCruzMarch2015_14.5m | ecosystem: Environmental > Aquatic > Freshwater > Lake | place: Spain: Castile-La...
CGCACCCGTGGACAACCCCAAGGCGACGCCGATCTCCGACTGAGCCGCTACCAACGCATCGCGCACCGAAGCCCCTGCCAACCGCGAGGTCTGAAATCGCATCAGATAATGCAACGACGAATCCACACTCAGCCCCATCGAGACAGCTGCGATCATTGCCGCACCTAAGTTCACTCGAATCTCTATCCAACCCATAAAGCCCAAGATGCACAAACTGGGTAAGGCGTTAGGTAATACAGCCAAGGTCGCTAGCAGAGGGCTTCTCAAGGCATAAGCCATCGCCAACCAAATTCCAATCGAGGCAACCGCAAAGCAACGCCATTGATCTGCCACAACGCTCCGCACCAGTTCCGACAAAAGAACATAGTAGCCCGAAACACTCTTGGCAGACCGCTCAAAATCTTGTCCGTTCTTTGCAAACTGCCAATCGTCCGACCGAAGCGTCTGTGCCACCAATTCACGAACGGTTTGGATCAATTGCTCCTTTTGCTCTGCATTGGATTGCTCCCGTGATCGCAACATAATCCTCAAGTATCGCTCACCGTCTTGCGGTTTCGTGATCAAGGTATCGACAAAGGATCCCATCGCATTCCGCATCCCGAACAATCGGTCTTCGATCGAAAGGTTGCCGAGCAGTATCGATTCGCGGGCTGCGGCGTCGGCATCCGCAAAGCTCATTACAAGACTCAATCGAAGTCCATTCTCGTCAACGGCCACTTGATCTTCATACACCTGATCGTCTCGCTGTTTCTTAGGGGCATGCTGTTTGTCTGAGACTTGCAAGCTAGTGATTTTGCGTTCGAGTTCCAAAACGGAGTCTAGATACTTTTGATTGAGGACCAATGGTGCAGGAAGAACGATATCCCAAACTCCCGCACCACCAAGCTCATTTTCAATCGATTGGTAGGCAACAACCAACGGTGCGTCGTTCCTGAAGTTCTTGATAAAATCTGTTTCCACTTGCAATCGCAGTGTGCCGAGAACCGACACCAGCCCCAATACAACGGCGGCGACCGTGACCATGCTTCGTCGTCGAATGGCGAACTCAAGCGTTCTTGCGAGCAGGCCCTTCAGAAGCGAATCACCTGGAACGGTTGCCAATCGTTCTGAAAGCCCCAACCATGTTATCCAGCGACTGTGGCCAAGTGGAAGAATCGCTATGGTTGGCAACAGGCCGAAAATACCCACTAAGACAACCAGCGAAGCCAAAGCCATCATGCAACCGTAATCTTGCACCGGGCCGACTTTCGCGAAACTTAACGAGGCAAACCCGATCGCGTCCGTGATGCATGCCCAAAAAATGGGTCGCCATAGATTTCGCATGGAGCTTGTAAGAGCCTGTTCGGGATTCTGCCCGGATCGCATCGCATCTTGGAACCCAACCATCCAATGCATGGTGGTTGCGACCCCGATTACGGTCACGATCGAAGACAACATGGAGGAAACCATGGTCAAGTCCCAAGCCATCCAGACCAACAAGGCACGCGTTACTACAAGAGACCACTGAACAATGGCGACCGTAAGCAAAGCCCATCTCAACGATCGAAAGCCGATCAAGATAAGAAGCGACAAACTGATCGAAGAAAAAATTCCGAGCCGAAGGCCATCTGCTTCAATCGCTTCAAAGCCTTCTTCAACCATCACGGGCTGCCCCACCAGCATGGCAGTTGAAACTCCAAACTCAGCCGGCAACGCATCTCCCACTTCCCTTAAACCGGATATGGTGCTGGACGTTTCGCGCGTTGTTTGATCTCGAGCAATCAAGCAAGCGATCGCGACCAAGTTACTGGAACTGCTGTGTGTCTGCCGCTCAAACAGCTTCTTGAACTTCTGCGCAAGAGAGTTACGTTCCTCGAGAAGCGGGTGGACGCCCTGTGTTTTGGAAGTGTTGAAAAGAGACAGCGGATTGCTGAGCTTTGCCAACATCCCATCCATTTTCGACAGGTCCATAGCAGTCGCAATGCCGGGCAGTTTCTCAATCCGCTCGCGAATCTGCTGCAGACGATTCAGCCCTTCTCCGTCGGCTTGCCAAAGACGATCATCGCGATACGCGAACACGACCAACTCGGCGACACCGAACTTCTCCTGCAGGAACTCGAAGCCAATTCGAGTTGGGTCGTCAGGCGAGAACATTTTTTGTAGCGAACGGTCTAAATTCAATCGGCTAGATGCAGGCCAGGCAAAAGCGAATAGCACCATGGCCGCCGCAAACCAAATCCATCGCCATCGAATCACGCTAAGCCCCCAGGGCTAATCGACGCGGGGTAAAAAAAGTGCGAATGTCGATGCATGGCATGTTGGCCCGATTCGCTGCCTCCACCCCAAGATCAGCATCTTCAAAAACCAGGCACGACGCGGGTTCCACTCCAAGCCGTCGGGCTGCTTCCAAAAACACGTCGGGCTCTGGCTTGTGAAGAAGCGTGTCCTCCGCGGATACGATTACATCAAACCAGTCGGACATTTCCACTTGATGCAATTGCTTCATAATGATCTCTCTGAAACCACCACTTGCAACCGCGATGGGTTTAATGCCGCGATTCTGAAGAGCAATGCGAACGACCGATTCGATGGGGACCAGCAAATCAATACGAGTTAAAAACGCCTGCTCCTTTTCGATGGCAACCAAGTCTGCGTCCAATTCAATCCCTTGCTCGACGGCTAGCATCTCAATAATGCGATGAGTTGGCATCCCACCAAGCGAGTAAAAACGATCCTCCGGAAACTGAATCCCATAACGCGTCATCGTCTCATGCCAAGCCAAAAAATGGACTGGCATGGAATCAACAAGCGTGCCATCGCAATCGAAAATGATTGCCTGGGACTTTTCAATAAGCGCGTAGTCTTCAGTCTTCAATCTGTTGGCTTTCGACGATGTGACTCCAGAGATCCGATGCATCGAGCGGACTGGCAAGCCAACCGTCGATTCCGAATTGATTGGCTTGATTCACTTGCTGTAGCAGGTCCGAGGATTTTCGAGTGACAAAGACTTGGCACCGGTCATAAGCTGGAATAGACCGAACCTGTTTCACCAACTCCAGATCCAGATCCCCATCTTGCTCTTCGTTGCAAACAATGAAATCAAAATGTTCCTCGCTTTCCAATGCCTTCTGAACGATCGATTGGCAATTGGCTGTACTGATTTGACAGCCGACGAAGCTTCCGCTAGGAAGATTCAAGTACCCGCTAGTTGTCGGTGCATTTACGATCAAAATGTGAGTGGTAGGATCCGACGACGGCGCTTTGGAGTGGTAAGGTATCATCGCTTCCGAGATCCTTTGCGTTGATTTGCGGGCGAGCATTCGCTTCAATTGTTCGCTGTGCTCTAAACAATCACGATCCAACAAAGCAAGATCAGCTAGGACATCGCTTAGAACCGAATCTGCTTGGGCTTCTTCGCCCCTTGCTCTTAACTGCTGAAAAGCATGAAGTCCATCCTTGAGCTCGGCCACACGTTGTGAAAGTTGAAGTAGTGGTTCCTCCGAGACCACCAGCGCGGATGGTTCATAGCCAGTCGAATACGTCCCTGCGTTGGAAGAACTTGCAACCTCAACAAGCTCGCCTCGCAAAACTTCGACGTTGCGAGCTGCTTCTATTCCAACTTTCACAACCTTTCCATTGATATCCAAGATACGGACAGTAACCCCACAGCTTGGGAACACAATCGATTGATTAGTACGACGACCTAGGATCAGCACAATAGAGACTCCATTCGAAAACAAAATATGTACGTTGCTAAAAACAGATTTCCATAGTGTAACGAAATCGCATTTCGCTCGTGACCAGGTCAGCAAAATTTTTCTTTTGCTAGCAAGGCCTTTTGTTTTGTTGCCAGAACCATCCCAAGAGAGCCCCAATTATCCCGGCTTGTTGACTTAATAGTTTTTCAAATGCATTTCGTTTAATGGCAATACCGTTCAATCAATCGTTTAACAGTCAGCCGCAGGCGTACTTTCTGCCATTCACGTACGCCTACGGCTGACGGTTAAACGAAATCACTGCAGTTGAGTGCTTCGTTAAACGAATAGACCAACAAGACGATTTTCAAGGGAGCCCCTGGGTTCCCCAAGTGCCCCCTGAATCACCGTCCCTATTTATCGAACAACTGCTGTCGAAGGTACGTGTACGCAAGCGCTTGCATGAACGCGGACTGGCGATTGTTGGCAGCCCCACCGTGTCCTCCTTCGATGTTTTCATAATAAAGAACGGAATGCCCCTGTTGCTCCATCTTCGCCATCATTTTCCGCGCGTGCCCGGGGTGAACTCGGTCGTCGCGGGTCGAAGTCGTGAATAGCACATTGGCGTACTTTTTACCGGCTTGAACGTTATGGTAGGGTGAGAAGCTTTTGATGAAGGACCACTGTGCGGGGTCATCCGGGTTACCATACTCGGCCATCCAAGAGGCGCCTGCGAGCAGCTTGTTGTAACGCTGCATATCCAGAAGCGGAACTTGGCATACAGCCGCTTGAAACAAGCCTGGATAAAGGGTCACCATGTTTCCAACCAATAGCCCCCCATTGGATCCACCTTGGATTCCAAGTTTCTCCGGTCGGGAAACTTTGCGGGCGTACAAGTCTTCTGCAACGGCCGCAAAATCTTCGTAGGCTTTGAGTCGATTTTGCTTGAGAGCTGCTTGGTGCCATCTTGGCCCATACTCGCCGCCCCCTCGAATGTTGGCAACGACATAGACACCGCCTTGGCTAACCCAAGCTCGTCCCACCGCAGGGCTATACCCAGGTTGCAGCGAAATTTCAAATCCACCGTAGCCATACAACAAAGTGGGATGGTTGCCGTCCAGCTTCAAGTCCTTGGGGCCGACCATAAAGTAAGGAACCGAAGTTCCGTCTTTACTTTTAGCGAAGTGTTGGGAAATGGTCGAACCCGAAGCGTCAAAGAATTCAGGCGACTTCTTAAGCGGCGTTGGCTCGGACCCGATCGTTCCCATCGAAAGGGTCGTAGGGTTCAGATAGTCTGTTGAAGTCATGAAGTAATCATTGGACTCGTCGCTATCGACCGCTGTGATGTTGACCGTGCCAAAGCTGGGAGCCCCCTTCAGCAGTTCACGTTCCCATCCTTCTTGGGTCGGCTTCAGGACATAGATCCGGTTTTTCACATCCTCCAAAACATTGATGAACGCGTAGTCCTTGGTAAATCCAAAACTGGACAACGCGGTAGTATCGCTAGGTTCAAAGACGGCTTCGAGATTGCGATCCCCGTTCAAGAAATCATCCAGCTTCGTCATCAACAACGAGCCGGCTGTGTAAGTCTTGTCACCGAGCGTCCAAGACTCGCGCAATTCAAAGGCAAGATAATCATGAAAAATCGATTTATTGGCGCTGTTGGGAGCGTCGATTTTGATCAGCTTGTTGTTCGCATCCAGCAGATACAATTCGTCATTATAAAACGCAAGAGTTCGGCTAACCATGTTTCGCTCAAAGCCCGGCGAATCATCGTGCATGGCACCGATCGACATGTCATCCGACTTTCCTTCGTAAATCACCTCTGCGGACTCAAATGGCGTTCCTCGCTTCCATTTTTTGGCAACGCGAGGGTAACCGGATTCGGTCATGGATCCAGGCCCAAAGTCGGTCATCACAAACACATGGTCTCGGTCGATCCAATTCATGCTCCCTTTGGCTTCAGGACGCGAGAACCCGTCGGTCACGAACTGACGCGTTGCCATGTCGAACTCACGAGTTACATCGGCATCGGCTCCACCACGGGACAGGGTGACCAGAGCGCGTTGGTAATCCGGGCGCAATAGGCTTGCCCCCTTCCATACCCAGTTCTCCTTTTCTGCTTTGCCGAGCGCATCCAGGTCCAAAATGACTTCCCATTTTGGATCCTTTTGCTTGTACTGGTCCAGCGTTGTGCGTCGCCATAGTCCGCGTTCGTTCTTTTTGTCACGCCAAAAGTTGTAGTAAAAATCCCCTTGCTTGCTGACGAAAGGAATTCTCGCATCCGAATCCAGAATGGCGAGCAGATCTTCACGGAGCTCATTGAACCGTGGGTCAGCCTCCATCACCGCTTGCGATTTGGCATTGCGAGCCTTCACCCAATCGATTGCTTTATCGCCCGTTACGTCTTCGAGCCAAACAAACGGATCATCGGGTCCAGCGACTTGGGACTCGGTTGCGGTTGATTTTGGATCTTGAGCCATAAGCGTTGCGTGAAGACCGATTCCTAGAAGGGGAAGGAGGAGAAATGGATGAACGTTTTTCGCAGACCAAGCCATAAAATAGTTCCTTTGAAAGATTTTGATTCGCCGTCAGCAACAGCAAAAGAACGTTGTAGCAAAATGAGACGGCCGCGCCTATAATCCGGGAGAAGTTCCCACAAACACTTAAGAATTACTATGTCGACGTACTTGGTCATCACGCGAGGCCGCGAACTGGGCCTCCGTTATCCTTTAGACAAAACCATCGAAAATCAGCTAGGACGCGGTCTTGAGTGTACTGTCCAGCTGAATGATCCCTTATCGTCCCGTGTGCATGCAAAGATCGTTTTTGAAGATTCGCATTGGCATCTTCGCGATGCAGGTTCTCGAAATGGAACGTTGATCAATGGATCGAAAGTGGACGTCGCGACTTTGGCGCACGGCAACATCATCCGCATCGGAAACACGGATCTAGAATTCATTGACGACACCTTGACGGACGACGTGACCGTCGAACGGATCAATCTTTCGCACGACTTACGAGGCGACAAGATCGGCAGCGGGGCAGACGGCTTAGCCTCTGGGATGTCTGCGTTCCTCGCCCTGCGCAAGGCTGGCCGATCCGAAGACCTTTCCGACCTTCATGAACTGTCGATCCGTTGCATCTCGCTCTCCTCGCCAGACCAAGTCAGCGATCTCGCAATCGAAGTGCTTCGCAACCGAACGAAAGCAACTCTCGTGGCATTCTTGTTGGCGGACCATGACGACAAGTTGATCATTCAAAGAAAGCATCCTAATACGCCTGACAGTCGGCTTACTCTAAGCGACAAGCTAACCGACATCGTTTGCAAACAAGCCAAGGCGGTTTGGGTCAAGAACGAATCGAAGGAGATCGGTGACGGTCCGCTGCGGCATTATGCCGACGCGATTTGCGTGCCATTGCTTCACGAAGGAAAAACCATCGGCGTTATCCATCTCTATCGCGAGAAGGAGGTCTTCGAGAAAAGTTCCTTCGATTTCACCATCGCTGCCGCGAGTTTCCTTGCCGTTTCGCTGGTTCGCGCTCGAAACGAATCATCGCTAAGAATCAATCATGAGCGACTGCAAGACAAGAACGCTGATTTTGATGAACTGCTTGGCGAATGCAAACCCATCTTGGACATGAAAGAGCGGATCGTTCGAGTCGCTAAGGCTTCGGGAAGTATTCTTATCCGAGGTGAAAGCGGTTCTGGTAAAGAATTGGTTGCTCGCGCTATCCACCGGGCAAGCACTAGATCGGATCGCCCGATGCTCAGTGTGAACTGCGCCGCGATGCCGAGCGAACTCATGGAAAGCCAATTGTTCGGTCACGTGAAAGGGGCTTTCACGGGCGCTGACAAAGACCACATCGGATGGTTCCAACAAGCCCATGGCGGTACGCTTTTCTTGGACGAGATCGGCGAAATGAACCTCGCTGGCCAAGCGAAACTGCTACGAATCTTGGAAGGTCATCCCTTTCTACCTGTTGGGGGGCGCAAGGAGATTCGGGTCGACGTTCGAGTGATCACGGCGACCAATCGTGACCTCAGCGAGTTTGTAGCGGACCAACGCTTTCGTGAAGATCTTTTTTATCGACTCTCCGTTTTTGAAATCAAAGTGCCCCCGCTGCGCCAACGCGGCGCCGATATCGAAATGCTCATCGACCATTTCCTGGTCCATTTTGGCAAACAGCACGGGAGAGTTGGCTTAAAATTAAGCAGTGCAGCTCGCAAGCGATTGCTCGAATACAGCTGGCCGGGCAATGTGCGCCAACTTCGAAATATCATCGATAGCGCCGTCGTGCTTGCAACGGGTGAATCGATCGAATCAAACGACGTTTCGCTGCATGAATCCAAGTCAGAACTTTACGACTCTTTGAACATTGAGCTTTGGGAAAAGCGGCTGATCGAAGAGGCCTTGCGACGTACCAAAGCCAACATCCCAGAAGCTACGGAGCTTCTGGGTATCTCGCGCGCAACCATGTACCGAAAACTGGAAACCTACGGAATCAATAAGGACGAGTATCTGTGAAGTATAGACCTAAGAATTTTCTCACCTGTTTCGTTTTTACCTTCGCGACAACGACGATAACCAACCTTATGAGCCCCGATATCGCATCCGGACAAAGTGAAGCAGCCGGCGCTCCCACCAAAAATGAGTCCACGTATTTGACTCCTCCCAAGGAGATTGTCGACATCATCGATATCACCCCAGAGCCTTCGGTGTCAACGAGCCCCGATTCCAACTGGATGCTGTATCTGGATCGTGACTCCATGCCAGACGTTGCAGACTTGGCTCGGCGTCGTCTGGCATTGGCCGGCATGCGAATCGATCCTGTGACCAACGGTCCCTTCCAAACCGATTTCAACCGCGGAATCTCAATTCGCCCTCGCGACAAAGAGGACTTGATCCGAATCCCCACTACTTCACCAACGCGCATCGACCGGGTGAGTTGGTCTCACGATTCAAAATCATTCGTGTTTACCCAATTAACCGATCAAGGTACAGAACTTTGGTGGGTCGAAGTCGCCAACCCGACCAAGACCGTTCGTTTGACGGATCGACTTTCGACAGTCATGCAATCGCTCGACTGGATGCCCGATGGACGCCGAGTGCTTTGCTCGCTCGTACCCAGCGACCGAGGTCCTGAACCCAAAGCACCCGTCGCTCCCACCGGCCCCAACATTCAGGAATCGTACGGCAACACATCGCCAACACGCACCTATCAAGATCTCCTTCAAAGCCCATACGACGAAGTACTTTTTGAGTATTACGGAACTTCCCAGTTGGTTCTGCTTGAACCTGGCAAGGCTCCGCTGTCGCTTGGCCAACCCGCCATGGTCACGGGTGCAACCAGTTCGCCAGACGGCCAGCATATCTTGGTAACCAAGATCGTTCGCCCCTATTCCTACCTATTGACTTCAAGCTCCTTTCCAAAGCAGATCGATGTGATCGGGCTGGATGGAAAACAAAAGTATCACGTGGCCGATGTCCCTTTGGAAGAAAACATTCCTATCGAAGGTGTTCGAATCGGTCGACGAGGAATTCAGTGGCGGGCTAGTCATCCAGCCACCCTGATCTGGACGGAAGCACTTGACGAAGGTGACCCTCGCAAGAAAGTGCCACATCGCGATCAATTGAAGTCTCTGTCCGCACCATTCTCGAGCGAACCCTCCAATCTCGTCCAATTGGAACATCGGTACGCCGGGGTCGGATTCTTCGCCAATCCCAACTTGCTCATGACGACCGAGAACGATCGCGATCGACGTTGGGTTCGGTCCTTGCTCCACGACACATCTGCCCCAAGCGTTCCGCCGAAAGTTTTGGTGGATCGAAGTGCACGTGATCGCTATGGCGACCCTGGGCGCATGCTCACCAAGCCGGATGCAGCGGGCTTTCCCATCGCTCAGCAATCGGATTCTTGGGTTTGGCTGGCTGGTCAAGGAGCAACACCCGAAGGAAGCCTACCTTTCTTAGACCGAAAGAACCTGGATTCACTGGAGACCGAACGCCTATGGCGATGCCAGAGCGGTGTGCTTGAGAGCGTGGTTTCGGTGCTGCCCAATGCCTCCGGTGCCAAGCCTGATTTCATTACGCGTCGCGAATCCCCCGCGGAACCACCGAACTACGTGCTTCGCAATCTGGCTAGCAACACTGAATTCCGACTAACACAATTCAAGGACCCAACCCCACAACTGCGATCTATTCGAAAGCAGATCGTCAAATACCAACGCGCTGACGGCGTGCCCTTGTCGGCGACACTCTATCTACCAGAGAATTATGTCGAAGGAACCAAACTGCCTTTGATTGTTTGGGCCTACCCGCTCGAATTTAGCGACGCAAGCACTGCCGGCCAAGTCTCCGCAAACCCCTCCGAATTCACTCGGATTGGCGGAATCAGCCACCTCACCCTTTTAACTCAGGGGTACGCGATCATGGATAACGCAACCATGCCGGTCATCGGCGATCCAGAAACCATGAACGATACCTTCATCGAGCAAATCGTCGGAGCGGCACAGGCAGCGATCGACCATGCCGTTTCTCTTGGAGTGGCCGATGGGAAACGCGTTGGTGTGGGCGGCCACAGTTACGGGGCCTTCATGACCGCGAACCTATTAGCCCATAGCCAATTGTTCCGCGCTGGGGTCGCTCGAAGCGGTGCCTACAATCGAACCCTTACCCCGTTCGGATTTCAGTCCGAACGACGGCCTATCTGGGAAGCCAAGGAGATCTATGCAAACATCTCCCCATTCATGCACGCGGACAAGATAAAAACCCCATTGCTGTTTGTTCACGGTGAAAACGACGACAATCCTGGCACCTTCCCGGTCCAATCGCAGCGCATGTTCCAAGCGGTCAAAGGGAACGGTGGCACAACGCGTTTGGTAATGCTTCCCTCGGAAAGCCACGTATATCGCGCGAAGCAATCGGTGCTCCATACTCAGGCAGAGATGGTCAACTGGTTCAACCGCTATGTGCGCGATGCCGATTAACAGCAATCAATAAGCGGTCACGTTCTGAACAAACCGGCGTTCGATCAATAGTCTGGAAATACGACTTCAACTCGTTTTCCGGACTTCTTAAATTCGATGGACGCCTTCTTCGCGACAAGACTAAGCAGTTCGTCCATCGTGATTTCTTTTACGTCCAGGTCGATTTGCTTCGTGGCGTACTCGGTCGGAAGCGGCAATGGATAAAATTCCAATTGGAATTGATTCGACATCCAATCTAACAGCCTGGGCAAGTCGGCCTTGATGGTTCCCGAGAACACCTTCGTGCTATTCTTGGTTGGCTTAGGGCGTGGCGGAGTCAGCAATTTCGCAAAGTCATAATGAGCCATAGCCGTCGCGGTCATTCGAGAACCAAATGGCTTCACGCTGCGAACTCCTTTGGAATCTGGCCATCGCAGCTTCCATGCCTTTCGATCCTCTTCTTTCGTGCGGTCAATCATTTTCTGGTCGTAGAGCCATTCGACCAATACGTCTTGCCCCAAGGATGCTTCCCATTCCGACAACGGTTCAATGACAAGTCCCTGCTCGCTTTCTACCAAGCACAAATCGAATCCACCCAGCAGACAGACACTGACACTTGCGACGGTTGCCTCTCGAAAATCAAAAGCCGGCCATAGGTCATGCTCTATTTCCGGGATTTGGGAAATGGATGGTAGATGGACGCTTCGAAACTGTTCGAGAAGATCCGATGCTTGAGCACCTTTGGTCCAGGGCTTTTGTTTCGATTTTGACATAGCCAACGCGTTCAATTTCTTCGACACGATCAGCTTCCAGTAGACGGTCGCGAGAATGTCTCGCTTGGATTTCGGAACAATAGCGATGACTCCATCCAACGGAAGAATGGCAGCATCCACTTGGTCGCACGCAGTGGACAACGACTGCTCGATCGTTGCCATTGACCGTTCGTCATCTGTTGGCTTGATTGTTACAAGAGTATCCCTCGCGATTCTTCGATCGCACCAAATGTTCAGTCCATTTTCTTTGGCTGTCCGCTCTAGCAACCATTCCAAGCTTGCATTCTCAGAACGGGACTCGTTCGGTGATAACAATACCTGCGTTGTCGCAATCGCGCCGGGACTTAAGTATGGGTGAACGATGGCTTGAGCTTGAAGGAAAGTTTGCAAAAGGAATACGAAGAGCACTGCTAAAACGATACGGACCATGAAGCAACATGGAATCACGATGATTGTCGCTGTCAAGGAATTTTTGGATGCATTCACGAATATGGATTGGTGAGATATCCAGAGATTGCGGAACGTGAGGCGAGCAACTAGAGTGGTCATATAAGCGTTACGCAAGGCAGTAGTGTGGCAGTTTCCGACGAGTCCTTTTCACTTAAGCATCTTACCTTATCCCAATATCAGATTCGTCCTTCCAACATGGCCAAGCTAGTTCAATTTTTTGAAAATTACTGCCAGCAAGTAGAATTGTCACTCGGGACAACATCTCTGCCTTCGGATCCTGCCGTTTGGATTGAAGCCGTGCGGTCGACTTACGCTCCCAACACATTGACGCGAATGCTCGCCTCAAAACACTCCGACGTGCGGCGTGCGGCGGCTTGGGCCTTAAGTCACTTGGGTGACGAAACTCACTATCAAGCCCTCGGATCATTGCTTCGCGATTCCGTACGGACCGTGCGAACCGTCGCCGATGATGCTCGACGAGCAATCGCACAAAGAACCCAAAGCCCTTGGCATCGTAAGACGGCGTCGCATGTCGAACAACTCTTGGCGAATGGTTGCTTTTCCTCCGCAACGGAACTTGCAAGCCATTTGGTGGAAGAAGCTGACAATCGCGCGGACGTGTACATGCTTCGAGCCTGGGTCCGATTTAGCGATGGAGCCATCGAATCTGCGGTCGACGATTGCAAGAAGTCCTTATCTTTGGACCCTTTTTGCTACCAAGCCTGTGTTGCCTTGGGACAATGCATGTGGCACTTAGGACGCGATCTCGTGGCTCGTGAATGCTACAGCGAAGCCGCCCGAATCTATCCCGATTGGGAACCAGCGCGGGCTGCCCTGCAGATGATGACGAACCAATAGAACGCCTTCCCACTTGATTTTTTCCGGCGATTCGCTGCTGGATGACCGTAGGCTTGTTCCGGTCTAGCACAAAAAATCCGAAAATTCCTCCCGAAAGTACTGGGCAAAATCTCCAAATTGGGAGGGTTATTGCCAGTGCCCGTCCGCGTATGTTATTGTCTTAGCATGAACAAACAACCACTCTCTGGGGTTTTCACCCCGAACATCACCCCCATCAATTCCCGTGGCCAGCTAGATGAGGACACGTTGCGTGCCTATATCGATTGGCTGATCGAACATGGGGTACATGGCTTGTATCCGAACGGAAGCACGGGCGAATTTGTACGGTTTACCCCGGACGAACGCAAACGCGTGATCGAGATCGTGGTCGACCAAACGCGAGGTCGTGTGCCTATTTTGGCTGGAGCCGCCGAAGCTAATATCGAAGAGACCATTCGAGCCTGCGATACCTATGGTGATTTGGGGGTTCGAGCCGTAGCGATTGTCGCTCCGTTCTATTACCGTTTGGCTCCAGATGGTGTTTATGCGTACTTCAAGGAGATCGCCGACCGAGTCTCCGTGGACGTGACTTTGTACAACATCCCAATGTTCGCGTCGCCGATCGACGTGCCGACAGTCAAGCGACTTGCAATCGAATGCCCTCGGATCGTAGGGATCAAGGATAGCTCTGGGGATATCCCCCACATGATGCGGATGATTGCCGAAGTTCGGCCCATCCGAAGCGACTTCTTTTTTATGACAGGTTGGGATGCTTCGTTGGTCCCCATGCTGATGATTGGTTGCGATGGTGGAACCAATGCCACCAGCGGTGTTGTCCCGGAACTGACGCGAGCCATTTACGAAGCGGCAAAGGCGGGGCAATGGGAACGCGCGATGCAACTGCAATACCGACTACTTCCTTTGTTCGATGCCATGTTGGGCACGTCCGAGTTCCCAGAAGGGTTCCGCCGTGGAGCCAAGATTCGAGGTTGGGATCTAGGTCTTTCACGCCAACCGCTAACGGCTCAACAATCCACTGCCGCCGATGTCGCTCAAAGCAAGATTCAACAATTGTTGTCCGGCTTCGATTTTATGCAAACGTCCGGTTCCAACTTGCGAAAGAGCGTTTCGAATTCGGCCGCGCAGTCGGAAGATGGAGTGATCGATCGCATCGTCAGCGAAGTATTGCAGCAGCTTCGAACTCGGTAAGCCCGATGCCAACGGAACATGTCGCTTGATTGTTTTCGGAAAACAACATGAAGAGCCGGGATGCCTCGCAATTCTTTCGCATACGCAATCGCTCCCTAAGCATCGTCTTGATCATTGCGGTCGCCATCAGCACGATCGCTTTCGTTTCCGATTCGGTTCAGAAGAAAAATCTGGAGTTCAACAGGTCGCACTTTGTCGTCGACCTGAATCATGCAACTCATGCGGAACTCAATCTGCTTCCAGGGGTCGGCCCAAAACTTGCAGACGAAATCCTAAATCTACGAGCCAGCCAAGGCAGGTTTTCATCCGTAGACCAGATCAGTACGATTCGAGGCATCAAGGGAGCTCGATTTGCTGCGATCAAGAAGTACATCGTCGTATCCTCCGATCGCTAGTGGATCTACTTTTGAAAACCTTGCGATCGCTCTTCCGAGCTCAGTTGCTTGTCCTTGCCAAATGATTCTGTCAGCTCGTTCCACTTTTGAGAACATTCCGCCATAATCTTGTCCGCCTGGTCCGGCGTTCGTATGGCTCGCAACAAGGCATCGGCAAGTGCTTCCCGATAGTCTAGGGAATGAACCAATCGCAACGACCATGGCATGCCATCCTGCAGAGCCGAGCGACTTAATGCGACTGAATACTTTTGATAGTCTTCGCGAACAATGTTCCGGTCAGGCTGGTCCGCCAAAAGTTCGATGCGAGAACAAATACTTCGCAAGGCTTCACGTTGCTCCGGTAATGACAACCAGCGCAGGAACTGGATAGAAACCGACGTCTGACGAGTCCCTTTTCCAATAGAAGCAACCAATCCACGGTTTGGGTTCCATAGGATGGGAACTACTTGAACATTGCCATCAGATTCTGACGGGCTATCGGATTGCGAATCGTTCTGACGCGAAGCCGCAGACGGCCACCCCAGTGCAATGAACTTGGAGTCTTTCGAACCGGCCCCAGCAGCTGCCCAAGCATCTTCCGCCGAAGAAAAAACCGCCTCTGGAAACAAACGCGCCAAGCGAGCTAATACTCGGACTGAATAGATGAATTCAGGTTCCTTCAAACGCGATTGCATTTTCGTCAAGTCAAACAAGCCGCGGCGTTGCTTATCGGTCGTGGATGCGATCCAAAGAAATTGATCGACCAATCTTTGCTTTTCTAGTTCGCTCGACTGCTCAATTTGAGCAAATAGCAAATCTTCTGACTTGGTAACAACCGAACCTGATTCAATACTTCGCAACCACGATTCCCACAATTCGATCGATTTAGCCGTGGTCCCCTGTGGCATTGCCATGTTGTTCTGCAATTCCGTCAAGGAAGCAACGTCCATCCCCTTGGACACCATCGCCATCGCATTGGAGCCCAACGGAACGGCATAAAGCTTTCCCGCGTAGGATGCACTGTTTCGAAATCTGTAGGGCCAGTTCTTCGAAACGTCCTCGTTAGACTCATTGGACGATTCGTCGCGCGTGCCTGGATGGGTTGATTTCGCACTCGATTCGGAAGTACCTTGCATGGTTACTTGCGAGGGTAACTTGCTGACAATATCTCGTTCGACCATATCCCCCAATAAGTTCCCAGGAAAGAGAATCGTGTCGAAGGCAAAGGCTCGTCCGTCGAACAAATCCTTGGATGAAACATTTTCAATCGCAAGCGCTTGGTCCGAAGAGGCTCGCCAGCGAATCAGCAGTTCCTTTTCAAGCTCGGGCGCGTCGACGATCCATACTCGAAGAGGTGGTCTTTCTTTTTGTACGGCGGTTGAATCATCGGCTGGGGGGATGGGCTTAGGCTCGCATCCAACACACGCTAGGCAAAGTGTCAGGACGGTTGCAATTCTTAGCAAAAACATGAATGACCTAAATTCCTTCGTTTTCCAAACGCCCTACCCAATCAGCGATCGTCGCAAAATCCCGGGCTGTTAATGTCGTTCGGCAATAGTATAGTATCGGTTCATTTGGCATGAACAGCTAAAGTCGTCAGGGACAATTTGGCTCGGATGGAAGAAACTTTTGATACGGGAAAACAACATGGCGTACTACATTGGCGTTGACATAGGCACCTCCGGAACCAAGAGCCTGCTGATCGACGAAGCGGGATCGATTATTGCTGAATCATCCGCGGAGTATGGATTGAGTATGCCAAAGCCGTTGTGGACGGAGCAAAATCCAGAAGATTGGTGGCAGGCCGTCAAGAAAACGATCCAAGGAGTCATGAAGGCCAGCAGAGTAAAAAAAGGGGATGTCAAATCGATCGGACTCTCGGGACAAATGCACGGCTCCGTTTTCTTGAACAAAGCAGGAAAAGTAATTCGCCCCGCTCTTCTCTGGAACGACCAGCGAACCGTCGCAGAATGTGAAGAAATCACACGTCGAGCAGGGGGCCGCGAGGCGTTGATCGAAATGGTTGCCAACCCAGCACTGACCGGGTTTACCGCCCCTAAGCTCCTGTGGCTACGCAATCATGAACCCAAAAACTATGCAGCCCTAAAGCATCTGCTCCTGCCAAAAGATGATGTTCGACGCAGGCTTACGGGCGAATTCGCAACCGACGCAAGCGACGCCAGTGGAATGCTGTTGCTGAATGTCAAGAATCGAACTTGGTCGAAAGAACTTTTGAGCAAGTTGGAGATCGATCCATCGATCTTGGCAACTGTTTACGAATCGGAACAAGTCACAGGAACTCTGTTGCCCGATGTAGCGATCGAGTTAGGATTGACGCCGGAATGCAAGGTGGTTGGCGGTGCTGGCGATTGCGCCGCGGGTGCGGTCGGCAACGGAATCGTTAAGCAAGGCATTTTGACTGCATCGCTCGGAACATCCGGCGTGATGTTCTGCCATAGCGATTCTCCTCAATACGACACACAGGGGCGCCTGCATACGTTCTGTCATGCGGTTCATGGAAAATGGCACATGATGGGTGTGACGCTGTCAGCTGCGGGTTCTTTGCAATGGTTCGTCAATAACTTGTGCACGGAACTTCTAAAAAAGAAAGGTGTCGATCCCTACCGAGTAATCAATGAGGAAGCGGAAAAAGTGGCAGCAGGCAGCGAAGGTTTATTCTTCTTGCCCTATCTGGCGGGCGAACGAACGCCGCATGCCGACCCGAACGCTCGAGGGTGCTTTATTGGCCTGACGAACAAACATTCGCGCGGGCATATGGCTCGTTCTGTCATGGAAGGCGTGGCTTTTTCGTTAAGGGAGAGCCTTGCAATCTTGGGTCAACTGGATGTGCCTGTGAAGGAGATTCGCGTCAGTGGCGGCGGGGCGAAGAGCCCACTCTGGAAGCAGATTCTCGCGGATGCTTTCGGACAAAAGGCCTGCACCATCAACGCGGAACAAGGACCAGCCTACGGGGTTGCTTTGCTAGCGGCGGTGGGCGATGGCGCCTACAAGAATATCGAGGAAGCTTGCAAAGCTACGATCCGAGTTACCGATCGTGTTCCACCCAAGAAGACAAGCCAAAAGAAGTACGACGAGGCTTTCCCAGTTTACCAAAAACTGTACACAAGCTTAAAGTCAAGCTTTGCGAAGATCAGTCAACTTTAGGTTGATGGCTTCGTCTGCTAGCAATGATGGGGTCTCGTCGTCGATTCGGTAAAGCCAATTGCCGTTTTCGTTGATTAGACCTTGCGACGAAAACGGGGAAATAGTACGACCCATTGTGTCAAAGAGTTTTCCATCTTGAGCTAGTCGATTGACGTTTGCCATGAGCTCCCGATCCGCTAACCGTAATCGTTCGCCTGTTTGTGGACATCGAATCCACTCCAGCAACCATTCTGGCATGAAAATGCTTTCCGTTTTTGTTTTCAAGTGGATCGCGAACACCCTTCCCCCTGCGGGAATGGCCTTCATCGTAGTATGCACTTCTCTTCACGCGAATGGAATGCAGTTGGAAGGAAATCCCGGGAACAACATGCCAGTTCCCAACGGCATCCCTGGACAAGTGCCCAACATGGCTGCGCCGGCAGCCCCGCCAGGCCCTTCGGCGGACAACTTTGCAGGGACCGCACCCGTGATGACCTTTGTGGACCCCAACAACCAACCTTACGGTCGTTATGTCGTCAATGAAACAGTTCCCGGCGTTAGTTACACCTACGAACCCGTCACAGAAAAGCTGTTTGTCGCGAGAACGGTTACCGAACCAAGAACGATCACGCAAACTCAATACACACCGGTCTATTCGTATCAGCCTCAGCTAAAAAATGTCTACAGCTGGAATCCCTTTGAGCAACCGCGGCAAGTCTGGGAATATGTCCCGATCGTCCATTATCAGCCAAGCTTCGTGCCCGTAACGCAGAATGTCACGTACCAAAAATACGAAGAACAAAACGTAACCAAAATGATTCCTGTCCTGAAGCCAACATCGGAACAACGCACTAAGTATGTGGACCGACCCATTAGTTCGCTGCCACCCGGGGGCAACACGATTTCCAGTATTCCAATCAGCAATCCAGGCACGTCCAACGTTTACAATACAAACGTGATTCAGCAAGGGGCAATGGTGGCACAAGCCAATCGCAATACAAATCAGCTACCGACGCGACCGATCCAGTACCCAACCAACAATGGGGCATACCCGGGCAATGCAAGCTTCCTTGCAAACGCGCCCAGCCCTTACTACCCACCTGCCAGCTCTACCTACGGCATGAACCAGCCCATGGGAAACGGTGGTACCAGTGTCGCACAGGCGGCTCCTTCTTCCGCATCGAGTTCAACAACTTTGATTCCAGCGGTTCCCGTCCTACCTGGATACAATGCGAATGCGTACCCCAATCCTTATGCTGCGAATCCCTATCTTGCAAATGGGTATCAGCAACCAGGATACTATCAGACCGCCTCGACAGCTCCTATTCCGATCCCTGCATTTCTCAACTGGCAGGGAAGCTTGTTCGGTAGCAGTTCGTTTGCCAACAGTTCAGGTAGTGGCTCAGGTTCTGCAACCTACGTAGCATCGAATACCCCAGTGAGTCAGCCTTATCTTTGGGGTCCATCTAGTCAGAGTCAGGCAACAGGTGGATTCCGGCCAACGACCAGTCCTTATTCCGGGCCCGCAACTTATGGGGCTCCGCAATCCACCTGGGGCATGAGTCCGAGCTCGACGTACCGAGATCCAATGCAAGGCGGAATGCAACCGACCGAACTGCGTTAAGGTCCTGGAGCTGTAGGCCGAATTAGTAGGCCGTAACAAGCGCTAGCGCAGTTACGGCAGCCCCGTTCGAATCCAATTGCCCCATCGAACAGTCAATCCTATCTATCACGCCATGCGGTAACTGCCCCTCTGCATCTTCTCCGAAGTCTGGCGACTCCGGCTACCTGTTCTCATTTGATAACTAGTGCACACACTTGGTCAGTGCCGTGCACTGTTCTGCCTATCCGTCAAAAAACCGATTTTAGAACCAGTAGAGTAAGGAGGGGCGGACGGGCCGCGCCCTCCTCCTCGTCAAACCGTACTTGCAGATTTCCCGCATACGGCTTTCGCAGAGACTTTTCATGCTGAAGCTTACTCAGGGAAG
>Ga0247837_1005356_pt1 | contig 19379 bp, 17 predicted proteins | sample LaCtaG_2_FD_187115 | JGI IMG/M metagenome (GOLD analysis project Ga0247837, IMG submission 187115) | Freshwater microbial communities from meromictic Lake La Cruz, Castile-La Mancha, Spain - LaCruzMarch2015_14.5m | ecosystem: Environmental > Aquatic > Freshwater > Lake | place: Spain: Castile-La...
GCCTCAGTTCGAACTCCCCACTGTATCCGCTCATCGAACAAGCTCTGGCCGGAGACCTGAGGCCTTTGCTGCGACATCTAAGTGCTGAACTGCTTGCCAAGTGGTATATCAAGTGGGGCGCCTGAAGCTGCTGGCTGCCTTGCTAGATTTCACCGATGAAGAAACAGTCACAATGGTGCTTCAATTTCTATTGATCGCCAAGAGCAGCGGAAGTACAATCAAACCTGTGCTGCTTGCAAAGATCGCGACAGTTCGGCCTTTGTTGGCACCTGGAGCGCTTGCATTGCTTACTATCAGAGTACATTACTCAGGTCCAATATAAATCCCACGGATCCAATCGAAAAGGACCATCTCGATAGAGAAAATATCGATATGGAGCATTTCGCAATGAGCAATAATGAGACTCCTGAATTATACGCACATGCTGTTGGATGTCTAGACGTCCGCAATTACCACTCCTCATTGCCATGGAGCACTACACTAATGATCGAAAGCAATGACCTGCACCTGTTCATCAGCTGTGAGCGTGTGTTCCATCTCGAGCTGAGACTTCGACCTGTAGGATCTCTCCAGGTGGTTTGGAAATTCAAAAAATTCAACCATGATTCAGCTCTGAAGAGAGCGCTAGAAACTGCAGTGGACTATATACTGCACGACTACGTGGCTACATTCTGCAATGACTCACAAGCGGATTCTCCGACTCGACTTCAGGACTTGAAGGTCGCATTTAGCATGGCTTTGAAAGTACTTCAAGAGGGTCCAGCAAGGGGGGTGGCTCTCCCCACAGAGCAGCTGTGCTCAGTTCTGTTGGCTCCCGATATTTTCAGCAGAATTACAATAAAGTGCTTGAATTGGCTCTCCGCCTTGTTAATAAGTACGTGGTGGTTGACATTTTGCTGCCGGCTCTGGCTGAAAAACTGGCGTATGGAGAAATGGCCTTGAGTTCGATTCGAGAAATTACGGGAGTGTCTATGCGCTCGTTGTATGCAGTTAGAAGACGTGATGTAATCGAAGGCCATTTTAAGCATTTCATTGGGCGAATTTGGGATTACGTGGAAGAGAGAAAAAGTGTTGAGCCGGATTTGGTATCGCCTGTAAACTCGCTTTTGAGAGCTGTGGGAGCATTTGGAGGGGAAACTTTAAAAACCTTTATAGCTGATAAAGCTCACATATTACCACAAACAACTGAATCTGCAATAGTGGCCATTACTTTAGACTTATCTACATTCATAGAGAGAGTCATTGCATGCTTGAAAGCTGGAAACCTGGATTTAGAGGCATTTCCTAAGTTGCGGAGTGTTAAAGATGTCAATCAAACATCTATACAAACCATCTTGGTCAATACAGCATCCGAATGTCTTATAGAGATAAATAAGATGAAGAGTTGAGCTAAGTAGGCATACACCATAACACTATCTTTCCACGTTGCCCCTGTGTGCCCAGTGCTTGGATACCATATCACTTACCGAGAAATATAGTTCAAGAGCTGAAGTATTTGTTGCTCAGGAGCGATACTGGAGTGTTAGCCGACGACAGGCCTCGTTATTCGAGTTACTTCGAAGATTTGCTCGCATCACCTTTGCTTTTGTATTTCCGGGAAAGTGGCTATCGGCAGTACGTGACCCAATATCTAGTTTCCAAACTTAGTCGACTTTTTTCCTGGGATATGAATCCTAAAGACAAGTTCTTCATTCAAATCCTCGAGTACGAAATAATTCAGCTTTACTTCAGTCCTGAAAAGAAACCAAAAATACCTCTCCTGGAATTAACTGGCCGCATTCTCAGTTCTCAAACAGTCAGAGAAGCCTATAGCTATAATGAACTGACACCTGTAGACTTTGACCTTTGGAAGGAGGAAATATTCTTTGTACCTCTAGAAAGACTGCATGGAGTGACACTATTGGTGGGACTGTGCTGGTCAACTGCCAATACTCAGTCGACGATAGAAAAGCAATTGTAGGGTTCTTGATGACTATCTTGCACGAGTCTGCACACCTCGCTCGAAAGGTAAAAGACGGCAAATATAACATTGAACAAAAAACTCCTGCGGAAAAGGTTAATCTTATCCAGCCTCGTGGAATGCCAACTATCTTCACGAAGTACCAGAGGTGCTGAAGGAAGATTCAGAGAAGGTGGGGACCACTTTGAGTGCACGCTGTTTGGGGCTATTATCACTAGACTATCCAAGCAGCAAATCTATTTTCTGCAAGATGAGGGGAATTGGCACGATCCTTTGAAGACATTCAAAAGAAACCTAGCTGAGAAAGGAATGGCGGAACCAGTGGAAGTGGTTGAATATGGGAGTCGCACTCAAATGGTCTTTAGTTTCGACAGAAACTCCCATCTTGATAGCTAGGTCTAAATTCAGTCGCTTTCAGCGATTTCAACAGTTAATCAATAACAGCCAAATACCTTTTCTTCTGCAAAAAGTAGAGGCCTCTAATACACCGTACAAGGTTTCGAATAACTATATGGACAAATTGGTACGCCCTGAAGCCTTTCCAAACTTGAAGTGGATTTTCAGACTCTCTTCTAAGTCAGATTTTAGTGTATTGCTAAGCAAATGGCCACTGTCCCTCTCACTGACCGAACCGACTTCGCCACTCGCCTGCCCGCAGAACTACAAGCCATCCAAGACGAACTCACCCGCATGAAGGCAGAGTTCCAGTCCCTCAAACAAGTGGCTCAGCCCTTACTACTCGCAGAGCCCAAGCTGTCCAGCAGGATTCTGCAACTGGCGCAGCCTCGGAAGACCTCTCGGTCCAGCTCAGTCACTACCCTGGCGAAGTGGAGCTGGGCGGACCCTGTGGACGTGGGAGCGGGGCCTGGGAGTTACAATGTCACCACTGATATTGCGAAGACGGAAACGCTGTCGTCCTTCCGGAATCTCCCGAAGGCGTTTATATCGAGAACCAGACACTTATCCTCCGAGATAGAGGGGAAGAAAGGGGCTCCGCCCCTCACTCAGTACACTCCGAACACTACGCTAGTGCAGCGACAGTTCCCGAAGCTGTCCTTCGGCCAGGCAGATGTCAATCGCTTGCCTGAATTCGAGAGACTGAGGAAGCGGTCTCCTGGGCCGATCTACAAAGTGGAGGCGGAAGGAGTCAGTGGCGGGCGCATTTCCACCTCCAAGCGGGACACTTTCGCTAGCTTCGTCCGCAATGTCTACCCCTCCCCTCAGCACTACGCCTACGAACTGCCCAGGACTCAACGTGCTGCTCAGTTCGGCACTGGCTCCAAAGAAGTCGGAGTGAAGCAGTATCTGCCCGGCATAGAGAGGTACATGAGAGGGAGAGAAGGCGAGCTGTCGACCCATCCGCCTGACCATTTGACACAGTTGACAGGGGGCAGCACACTCAAGAACTCGGGACATGCGCAGCTGTATGCTGGCTCAGCGGGCAACCCGGGCGCAGGGACTTACCCCGCTGCTTGGATACAGAGTGACAAGGGCAAGTTTTCCTTCGGAAAAGCTGCGAGACGGATCGACATAAAGCAAAGTAAGCACTAGACAGTGGGCATCAGCCATGACGTCCTGCGCGACTAAGACTAATAGCCTATACTAAAGGGCCGGCTCCAACTGCCATTGAAGCCAGTCCAAGGCACCGCTATTCCGCACCTACCCCTCCTCTCAGCAAGGTGTACAGGGCATAATCAAATATACGAGCACAGCTCAAGTCTCCCCTGTCCTTGCAAGCCCTGCATCAAGACTCTCTGGAAGGGCCTAGGAGGCAGGCGTGCTTGCTCCCGCCGCTCAGTCCTGGCCTGCTTCCCTCTTATCCCCACACCTACTCTAACTCTCACATGCGTGAGCTTTGCCTCCGCCTCGGCTCAAGCGAAACGCCAGATTTGGATGGCTGGGGAATATAAATGGCAACAAAGGCACAGGAAGCAACCCCACAGCCCCCCCTCGGCCCTGCAGACGCCCGTTCCTTCCGCAAATTCGTGAAGCGGCTTGTCCGCAGCGAAGCTGAGCCAGTGCTGCAGTCTTTGTCAGAGGAAGGCGCTGTGCTGGGCAAGAAAGCCATCACATCCACGTTCTCAAGGTAGTGATTTCGTAGAGCCATCCAGAAGATCATTGACGGGGACAATGGAGCACACTCAATGACTGACCGAAGTCGCGAGAAAATCAGAGCCTTCGCGAAGAGCTACCTGCTACATTGCTTCACCAGACAAGCTCGAGAGACTAGCTCCGCCTAACTCTTGTCGTAGGACCGCTACTCCCACAGTTCCATGTCAGCTCAGATCACCAATCAGGAACAGGCACCAGGGTACTTCCCTGGCTTCCTAAAGTCTCTTAGCGACCACTTTGTAATGGTAAAGAAAGCAGAGCGAGGCGCTGGCAAGACTGTGCGAACTATCAGAAATGACCACCGGGTCCACAAGAAACGCACAGAGACCTTTTCTCTGTACATCTACAAGGTCCTCAAGCAGGTCCACCCAGACACTGGCATTTCCAAGCGCTCTATGAGCATTATGAATAGCTTCATCAACGACGTATTTGACAAGTTGGCGAACGAGTCTAGCCGCCTCGTGCGCTACAGTCGCAAGCGAACTCTCTCCAGCAGAGAAATCCAAACTGCAGTGCGACTAGTGCTGCCTGGAGAGCTGGCCAAGCACGCAGTGTCGGAGGGCACCAAGGCAGTCACCAAGTTCACTAGCGGGTAATAAGCTAACTTCGCCTTAGAGGCATTCTGAAGTGGCGTTTTGTGTGCAGGCATATGGTCTATATGGCATGGCTACTTGGTGGAGGTAGCAGTAAATGGGAAACTGTCACTTGTTGATTGACGAGTACGACCCGAGCAATGGTACTGGTCACACAGCTCTCTGTGAGTCTCTATTTGCACGAGAGCAGCTAATCGGTGTGGGATCGTTCGGCAAAGTCTGGAAAAGCACATTTTTGTGCAAGGGCGAAACACTCACCCTTAAGGTCATGCGGAAAGCCAGCCTCCTCTCCCAGAAGTGCGTGGAAAGCGTCCAACGCGAAAGACAACTGCTATCAGCCCTCAAGCACCCCTTCCTCGTGAACATGCACTACGCCTTCCAGGACCGGCAATGCCTTTACCTGGCTTTAGACTACATGCCTGGGGGAGACTTGCGCTACCACCTCTCTCGCTTGGGAACACTGACAGAGCAGCAAACGAAGTTTGTAGTTGCTTGTGTGTTGGTGGGGCTGGACTACTTGCACGCTCATAATGTCGTTCATAGAGACCTCAAGCCTGAGAATGTGGTTTTGGATGCCCGAGGATACTTGCGGATCACAGACTTTGGAGCTGCGAGAGTCGCCGATCAGAACGCAGGTAGGGAATTTTGTGGGACATTAGGCTACATTGCACCTGAAGTTCTGTTTGGAATGGCTTACGAAACCACTACGGACTACTTCTCTCTGGGAGCAATTATGCATGAGTGCATGACTGGACATTCACTATTTCCCGCAGACAGTGCAGACAAGATTAAGGAAAAACTGCTAACCAGGGAAATCCAGGTAAATCGGTCCGAAGTGCCCAAAGGCTGGTCCAGCTCAGCAGTGGACTTCCTCAACAAGCTGCTAGCCAGGACGCCTCAGGAGCGTCTGGGATACAACGGTCCTAAGGAAGTAATCAGCCATCCTTGGCTAATCAGCTTCAACTGGAAAGCACTGCTAGACCAGACGCTGTCCCCCGCCTTTCTGCCCCCTGCCACAGAAACCAATTTCGACCAAAGCCAACTCCGTAAGCTGAAGCAGCTGGACTCTATGCGCGTCTTGAGTGAGCTGGATATCTGCACTGAAGATCAGAGGTTTGAAGGGTATTTCTATGATTCTCGGATGAAGAGACGGCATGAGGTGGAGGAGGAGCTGTCCACTACGTGTGAAACGGAGCTTTTTTAGCGACTTAACTCTATTTCTCTATTGAACTTGCGGATTTTTGAGTTTATTAATGATGCGTTTCTTCCAAAAAGTGATTATTCGTGTAGACGAGATGTATACACAATCATACATTTCCCTTTCTGCTGATAATAACAAGGCTCCAGCGAGGAATGGCTCTTCCAAGTGTAGACTGAGAGAAAACTAGCTTGGGAAGGCCAGTGACTTCGCAACACTGCAAGTCAATGAAGAGATGCCTCGAACTGAGGACTTTGGAGGCTCTGGGAACAGGCCGGAGTGGAAGTAGTTGAGAGCGCGGCACATTTCTAGCCATAGCCAGAGCCCGGGTAATAAATATGAGTCGCCTTGACCATCTGGAGTCGCTAGACCGCGAAGAACTGCTCTACATGGCTCGACTCGCTGAGCAGTCTGAGCGCTACGAAGAGATGGTCAAGTACGTGGCTGCTTTCGTCAACAAGGAAGACCGAGATCTCTCTGTGGAGGAACGGAACATTCTGTCTGTGGCCTACAAGAACGTAGTGGGGACCCGGCGGCAGGCCTGGCGTGTGCTGCATTCTATCGAAGGCAAGGAGGAGCGCCGCAACAACCCAGACAATCGTGCGCGGGCCGAGCAGTATCGTCAGGAAATCGAAACCGAGTTAGTCAAAATGTGCAAGGAAATCCTGGACCTGATCGACGGCAAGCTGATCCCGCATGCAAGCAACGCTGAAGCCCGCGTCTTCTACCACAAGATGAAGGGCGATTACTTCCGCTATGTATGCGAATTCGCGCGTGGGGCTCTGAAGGACGAAAACTCGCAGAAGGCGTTGGTGTCCTATCAGGCCGCTTTGGACGTAGCCACGAACGAACTGCCTCCGACCCACCCCACTCGCCTCGGCCTCGCCCTCAACTTCTCCGTCTTCCACTACGAAATCATGCAGAACCCGGAAACAGCGTGCGAGATGGCGAAGCAAGCTTTCGACAGTGCTATTCCCGAGCTAGACAACATCTCTGAAGAGTCCTACAAGGACAGCACGCTCATCATGCAGCTGCTCAGAGACAACCTCACTCTCTGGACTTCCGAGGCCGCCGATAAGTAACTCGTTTCCGAGGACTGCATAAGTCTGTACCTAGGAACTAGGCTGTTACTAGAGGAAGCCTGTGAGCAGGAGCACTCCCAGTACTGCTGTGACTGCACTTTCGTACTCCCCTTGCAGGTACTGGAGTTTGTCCAGCTCCCAAAACATCCCTACGCAGTCCACGTTCGACTGCGTCCACACCCAGTTTTCCCGGTACCAGGTCCAGTACATGTACGCCTTTTGGTCCTTTATGTAGCCGTAGTTCGCATTGCACTCCTCCCAGTACCCCGCGAATGTGACCGGATCACTGGGATCTGCCCTGCACACGCCCATACCATCAGAGCGGTAGACACATGCACACTCCGTGTATGACCCGTCCTGCAGCTCACAGTCCTTCTCTGAGTAGCAAGTCAAGTTCTGTGCGTAGTTTTTAAAGCCCTTGTTTTCCTGCATGGAAGGACAGCGCTGGCTCGTCCAGTTGAGGGCAGGCTGGAAGGGGTCGTGCACAGGGGCGCAGGCTTGGGTGATGGACTCGGAGTTCCAAGTCCAAGCACTGAGGGTGAACACTGAACAGTCGGAGCTGCTGCAGCCGTTGGAGTTGAGTAGGAAGGTCTGGTAGTCCAGCCGAGTGCCGCAGATGTCTTCCGGCAGCTCGGAGGAGCAGGAGTAGAGGGGACAGATGGAGGCGCTGGCTAGCGCGAGAAGGAACAGCTGAATCACCATTTTACCAAGGAACTGCCCAGAAGAAACAGTAGTTCTGCTAATTTAGGGCGTTCATAGGACTCCAGAAACAGCAACACACTCTCTCGTTGATTTCATACAACTACCAACCTGAGTAATTAGGGGCTTTAGAGGCGAAAAACCAGTTTTGATGTGAGGGCAGGTCTATGAGCTAAATAGGAGATTAATTTGATTATGCAGCTAGAATGCTAATATTTCTGGCCAAATCTCTCCTAAGTGCCTAAAGATAACAGCTTAATTTGCAAGACGGCATCTTTGCCAGTCCGCCACAGCAAGCCATATAATGAAAAGATTGTCTCTCTTGCTTTTCCTTCGCCTTGCTTTCTCCTTGTCGTGCCCGGATTTCACTTGTCCCAATCAAGCTGTAAGTCCTACATAGCGAGGAAATGCTGAATGTGACCTCAGGTGCATGTCTCAGTACTGCGAATTCGACTCCCTCGCGCCTGCTTCCAAAGACCAAAGCGACTGCTACGGGTCTTGTCTTGCCCTCGGCTGTCCTATCGAGTTACTGGGCAATGGTGCCTGTGACTCTGTGTGCAACGTCCAAGTGTGTGCGTTGGACTGGGGAGATTGTGGGTACTGCGCTACTGGCTGTAACTTGCACATAGGCAGTAAGAGTCTGCTGGGAGATGGACAGTGCAATGCTGCGTGCAACACTTTGGAGTGTGCGTGGGACTTAGGGGACTGCGGGAGTTGTGCCAGCGGGTGTTATACGGGGATGATAGGAAACGGAATCTGCGAGGAAACTTGCTTAGTGGAGGACTGCTTGTATGATGGAGGGGACTGCTGGGAACTGCAGTGCAGTGAGGGCTGCTACCCTGCAATGATAGGCAATTCGGAGTTGGATTGGGAGTGCTATAATGAGGCTTGTGAGTGGGATCAAGGAGACGCAGACTGTAAGCCGGGATGTACAGCTATTCTGTTAGAAAATGACCAGTGCGACTCCATCTGCGACTTCCCAGAATGCTCATTCGACCGCTCCAAATGCGTACCTGCTAGATAGGGTCGATGCAGTGAAGCGTGCCAACTGAGTAGTGTGGGCAATGGCCAATGTGACACTGACTGCTATACAGAGAACTGCCAATACGACGCAGGAGACTGTGGCTGTGCGCTTGGATGTCTTCCTACTGACTATGGCGCATGCAAATCCGCCTGCTTAGTTCCTGCTTGCGGCTACGACGCTATGGCTGGATTTCCTGCGTGCTTTGACCTTTTCCTGCGAGAATCCAGCCGAATCGCTCATAGACTGGCCGGGTCCTTCTCAACAGTGTACAGGTACAGTGATGGGTGCAGTGCGACATCCTGCTCAGTGGCTCTGTGGCAGTCCTCCTCCTCCGCCTGCCTCACTGCGTGCAACCTGCCTACCTGTCTCAGCAGCTTCGGCCACTGTGGCACTGCCTGTGCACAGGGGTGTCAGTTGTGTGTGTCTGCACAGCGCTGCATTCAGTGTGCATCTGGGTTTCGACTATATTTCTCTAAGTGCGTAGTGGACTGTCCCACTACCTTTGTACCCAGCGTATTGGATGCTTCGCTATGTGTTTGGGACGGATTGGAGGGTCCGGCTAGGTATTATGTGACCGCCACAGCAGAAAACCAGCGTAGTCTAGGGACTTCGAGGGACCCTTTCCATTCCCTCGGAGAGGCACTGGCTGCAATTCACACCAATTTCACTCATATCGAAGTCCTCCAAGGACTTCATGCTTTCACTGTGACGGTCCCAAGTGCCTTTCTACAGCAGTGGGACGACCTGATTGCTCCATTCTACCCTGCTTACAATATAGCCATCGAAGGACTGCTGTGCACAGAGGAAAGCCACCCCTTTTGCAGCGACTCCCCGCCTACCCTGGTCTTTAACAACCAAAAGCCCTTCCAATTCCAAGTCCACGGGAAACTTATTCTCATGAATCTCCGACTAACAGGCCGCTCCCCACTGCTTGAAGGCTGCCTTGGAGACTTCTGTGCCTTCTGTCCAAAAGGCTCCTATTCCGGTTCGAGCCTAGTGGACGAGTGGGGAAATACGCTGAGTGCAGGGACTTTCGCCCCTCAGTCGAAATGTGCGCAGTTTCATAGCAAATCCTTCCTTCAAGTCACCCCAGGGTCAAGTTTGTATATGGCTAATGTCACGCTCGCAGACTTTCTGCAGGAGTTCGGAAGTTTGATCAGTCTCAGCGCTGGGCTAGTGAGCCTGACTTCTGTGTCCTTTACCAATATTACTGTTAGCACGGCTGCTGTTTTGCAGACTTCTGGGAAAGCCAATGGCTTTGAAGCGGGGTTTATAGTGCTTCGCAGTGTACATGTAAATTCGCTGAATGAGCCGTTCAAATATGAGTCAGCACTGACATTTGGAGGCTTTCTACAGGCTGCAGGCATTCAATCAATCTCTATATTGGACTGTAGCCTAAGATACAACCTATTAAACATCGAAAAGCCACTAATCAGAGTCGACAATTTCCTCCAATTCCTCGTAAATGGCTGTCAGTTTGCAGATAATGTGGGGATAACACTGTTAGTATCGCACAATGTGACGTTCCCAGCCTCCTTTCCAAGCCAGAAAAGCCTCCTCTCCTTCCTTAGAATGGGAGTTAATGTCAGTGACTCAGACTGGAACGGCAATGTTGGGAGTTCGTTGGTGACTCTGAGTATCTTTTCCGCAATTCCCAGCCTTCACTTTGCTAGAATTAGGCTGGAGAGGAACCATGCACTGGACCAAGCGGTGCTCAGCATAACAGTGGCAGGCTGGAAAGACTACGAAAAGGAAGGGAAATACCTGCAATTGACTATTGAAACTGCAGTTCTATCAGTCTTCCACCCTCCTCGTCGCCTTATCTTCACAGGCATAAGTGTGACCAGAAATTCCGGACCAGCCATAATCAACCTTACGAATTTCGCCAACTGCCAGATTGCGGACTTGACCATAAGCGACAGCAGAGACAGGGACTTAGAGGGCTTCGCAGGGAAGCGCCTGGCACTCAGTTCTTGGCTCTTGCCTCGGAAAACCTGTGCTGCTGTTCTTGTGCTGGGCGATGCTTTTGGAATGCGGATAGTTGGAGCTGTGTTTGGTGCGAATCAGTGTGTGGGAGGACCAGCGGGGGTGTTAGGGACCAATTTGGCTGGGAACTTCTCTATAGCTGACTCCCGCTTCTCAGAAAACGAGGGAATGTATGGACTGAAAGGGAGCATACTGGACCTGTCTTCCCTGACATCTGTCTACCTCAGCAATGTCTCGCTCATATCAAACACACATACTGCCCTGCAGGGCAAAGGACTGCTCCACCTACTGCCCCTAGCAGCCACTGCGGTGCTCATAGTCACAGGCTCCACCTTTGCCTTCAACACTGCATTGGAAGGCGGCACTGTGAATGTGCTAGGGAATACACTGGTGTCTAGTACAGCCTTTACCTCCAATACCTGTATGGGTGTAGCGCCTGCAGGACTGGCCTACGCCCCTTCTCCCTTCGGAGCCTTTCTGCGCCTTTCTCACCTCTTATTTGCCAGCAACTCGGGTCGCAATGGCTCGGCACTCATCCTTTCCGACTCTGCAGCGTCCAGAGTGCTGGTTCAACTCTCCATCACGGACTGTATCTTCGAGTCCAATGTGAGTTCAGAGTCGGGCAGTTGCTTGCTGATTGAAAGTTCAGTGGGTCTGACGCAGAAAAGCGTGATTTCAGGCAGTGTCTTCCAGCAGAACCGGGCCGCAAACGCCTGCATCTGGATTTCCTACTTCCTCGGCATCCTCTCCATCGACAACTGCGTGTTCCGACTGAACTCCGCCACCAGCACCAGCGTTCTCTACGGCCAACACCCTCGGTCCCTGACCTCCACCAAGTGTGCAGTTGCCCTCAGCAACTCCTTAATAGAGCGAAACAGCGGCTTTGCCACTATGTATTTCAATAACCCGGAAAGATACGTCGAAGGCAGCTCCCGCAACCTCACTGTCAGGTCCAACATCGGCCGCGGCATGTACAACATGTACACGTATTGGCAGGAACAAGGGTCTGTGTTCACTAATAACTCCTCCCCATCCTCAGGCTCCTGCCTCATTTTCCTCTTTTACTGCGTAGCGTCCGTCCAAGACTCCCAATTTAGGGATAACCAGGGGAAGTTGACAGGCGGCACGATGACTATTGGCATACTTTCAGACGTAGTGATAGCGAATTGCAGCTTTGTGAATAACTCGGCCACTCGTGGAGGGGCGATTTTCAGTGAGCAGGGGGCTACTCTGAATGTGAGCACATCGCTGTTCTATAGAAACAGAAGCACTATGGAGGGAGCTGCGCTTTACTTCCTGTCGGGGCCGCTCACTTTCAGGAACTCTTCAGTCAATGGGTGCAACTTTACTGAGAATGTGAGTATAGAGGCGCAGTCAGTACTGGTGATGCTTTCGTCCCAAGTAATCGTGACCTCCTGCTACTTCAATGGAAACAGAGCCACATCCGCCCCCGGCATCGGCACTTTCCTGTCCCTAGTCAGCATTCTCCAGTCCACCTTTACCAACCAAACCTCTCAGCAAGGCGTATTCGTCTCCGCAAGCGCTACCTCCTCAGTGCATATTTCAGACTGCCGCTTTGATCACGGGACAGCTACAGCCAAGGGCGGAGCGATATACACCTCTTCCTCACTTCTATGGGTCTCCAACTCTCTCTTTGAAGACATGACGGCTAGCAATGGAGCTGCGATTGCTGCCTTTTCCGAGTCCTCGGTGGTTCTGGCGAACTCAGTGCTGCGGAGGCAAAATGCGACGAGTTGGTATGGAGGAGTGATTTACTCCAATGAAAGTCCGCTGCAAGACTTGGGAAATCGATATGAAGACTGTTGGAATGGAATAATCATCGGGGAACTTGTCAATATATACATAGAAGGAAGTGTGTATTCAAGTAAGTACCACATAGATGCATACAGTCTGAGCGGCGCAGGACTCTTCTGTCGAGACTGTCCGTTAATAGTGATTAAAAGAGCCACTTTCACTGGGCTGACCGCTGTCAATGGCGCCTGCATTCACCTGCCCAGCACCAGTGTATTCGGCCTGCTGGACCTCTCTTTCACTACGATTCAGGACTCACATGCAGACCACACCGGAGCCTTGCTGCTTGAAAACGTGGCCTTGAAAGCCACTCAATGCTTATTCGCCAATAACTCTGCAGGGAGTGCGGAAATGCAGGGAAACGGAGGGGCTGTGTCTCTGTTTTGTCCGAGTAAAGCTGCAGACTGCGTTTCTGTTATAGCGAATTCCACGTTTCGAAGCAATACGGTGAGTCATGTGGGCGGAGGGGTCTATTGGACGGACTGGAAACCGACTCTGACGGATATAACTTTCGAGGACAATAAGGCTGTATATGGACCTGATATAGCCTCTTTCGCTATAGCAATATCCAATTCCGGACAGTCTGCGTTGAAAAGAGTACCCAGTGGACAGACCATCTCTGACACTCTGACAGCCGCCTTAGTGGACCACTATGGACAGGTAGTGGCCTCAGATAGTGCGAGTTTGGCGGATTTACTGCCTAGCGACTCAAATACGACTATCACTGGGAACACTCGAGTGCAGGCAGTCCAGGGAGTGTTCACCTTCCAAGGCTTCACTATCACAGCGAAGCCCAATTCAACCATTTCCATCCATATTGTCACATCCGGAATCGACCTGTCCAAGGGAATGACTGCAGCTCCTGAGGACCAATACCAGTCCCTTCTCTCCATTCTAGTGAGTCTCAGGCCCTGTGTGCCTGGAGAGTCGTTGGTGGAGAATACCTGCTACCTGTGTCCTGAAGGGAAATACAGCCTTTCCCCTGATGACTCCTGTGCAGCCTGTCCTGATGGAGCCATCTGCTATGGAAACTCCACGATGACGCCCAAGTCTGGCTATTGGCGGGAAACGAACCTCACAGATAGGTTCCTGGCCTGTCCCAATAAAGGCGCTTGCTTGGGCAGTCCTTCCGGGAAGGTTCTCTACCCCACAGGAGTATGTGAGGAGGGGTACTATGGGAACTTATGCACAGGCTGTCTGAGCCAGTACTCCCAGGCCTCCCGCAACTACTGCGGGCCTTGCCCTGACCGAGCCGTCAACCTCGTGCAGACCACTGCCATTTCCATCGCATTTGTACTGGGTGTCTGCGGAATTATTAAGTTCAGTTTGATTTCCGCGCAGAAGCAGAAATCCAGCCTGTCAGTCTTTCTGAAGATCTTTGTGAACTACTTGCAACTGGTCGCTGCCACTTCGTCCTTTAACATGGACTGGCCGAGCTACACTGTAGTTCTGTTCAATGCGCATGAGAATGTGGCGAATGTAGGCACTAGGGCCTTTTCTTTCGACTGTTTGCTGGACTCTGGCGGGGAAGACAACCAAGCGCAGGCCTTTTACGCCAAAATCGTGATGGTGGCCGTGACTCCGCTAGGGATTATACTCCTAGCAGTGCTATTTTGGGGGTCGCTGGCTCTAATCTGCCAGAAAAAGACCTATATCAAGCACCACGTGGTGAACTCCATAGTGGTGGCCTTCTTTGTGGCTCACCCTAGCATCGTTTCCTTCTCATTTGACGTGTTTAACTGCAGACAGCTGAATAAGGGGGAGTATTGGCTGAACTCCGCACTCAATATACGCTGCTGGGACCGACTCCACACCCGGTATTCCCTCATAGTAGCCCTGCCCAGCCTAATCCTGTGGGGCACCTTGGCTCCCATGCTGGCGCTCTTAGCCCTGATTTCTCACCGCAACAACTTAATAAGCCAGGAAATGCGCATTCGACTGGGGTTTCTGTACACCGGCTACGAACTGCGGAAGTACTATTGGGAGTTCGTGATCCTGTACCGGAAAATCATCGTCATTGCACTAGTGGTGTTCCTCACCAACATATCTCCCCTGGTCCAAGCCCTCGCAGTGCTCTTTGTCCTCATAGTCTCACTAGTAGTTCAAGCCCGCAACCTGCCATATGTCACTGGGACTTTCAACGAGTTAGAGGAAAGAGGGATTCTGGTGTCTGTGGTGACACTGTACTGCGGACTGTTCTTTGTGTCGGATGCGTTGGATATGTATTCGAAGGTGTTGCTGTTTGCAGCGATTGTCTTTGCGAATGCGTACTTCCTGTTGATGTGGCTGTACCGCATTTGCATAGCTGGATGCACGATGTTGCTACTGAAAATACCGTTTCTGAAGCGGTTCACTTCAGCGTATACAGCCTCGAATGACCGCGTACTGCCGCAAGCGGAGAACCAGGCGGAAGTGAGTTTTTCAATGGATAGAAGCCTGAAAGGCCTGGATGCGCCTGCGAACTCAGTCCTGGACGGGTCAGTGGACCGGTCTTCCTCCCTCATGCGTCCAAGTGGGTCTTTGGATGTGTCCGGCGGCCAGCTTTAGCTTTCACTAACATAGGACTTATTAGGCTATCTGAGGAACTCATTAGTGCACTTCTGGAATACTGGGAGTTTCAGGAGCGACTTCCGAGCGCGCTAGTCGATTTTTGCGGTTTTGCATAGCAGCCGAGCAAGCTTTGGCAAAGCCTTGATTGCTCTGTGCAGCTCTCCTCCTCGAAGTGACTCCTCCAGTCTTGCAGCTCATATCTCCCACGTAGCTGGAGTGCACAGTGGGTAGGATGTGCTGGGCAGGGTAGTGAAGCTCTAGTGTGGCTGATAGGATTCTGTATTGGTCCCTGAGGAGATCTGGTAGGAATGTGTGGACTTCTCTGAGAGGAGACATGTACTCGTTGAGAGCGTGAAATTGCTTGTGAATAGTGGAGTCGAAGGCGGTTATTTGGTCTTCAAAGAGGTGAGCCTTGACTTGGCGGCAGGTCGCTAAGACCTGTCGAAAGGTCAACAAGTTCGAATAAAAGCCAGTGATGACCTGACTTTGTTTCAATTTCCTCATTCTGGATTGCATCAATCGCCACCACCTCTGCAGTATCAGCGCCGCTTCCAGCCTGTATCTCTGCTTCGCCCGCCTGTACAGCAGTTCCGAAGTCATCGCGGACTCTCTCAGACTGAGTCCCAAGTGTCCCTGCGAAAGGATGTTTCCGAAGCTCAGCACTCCAATCCCACAGAAGCAACTAATGATAATAGTGACCTGGGCAAAGGTAGTGTCCGGGGCGGTGTCTCCATACCCAATTGTGCCCTGTGTCACTGTCACTTCCCAAAACTTGTCCCACACGTTCACCCCGCCTCCCACAGTTTCCTGGTCTATCGAGTACTGCAGCAGGCCGGAGATCGCGACCATAACGGCGTAGAGGAAGAAGACAATCGCTGCACCACTATAGGCCAAACAGCACCTAGCGACGAACTTCGAACTCACCTGTATATTCGCGATTTTGGCGAAGTGCTGGGTCCTGAGGTCTGAGAAAGGCGACCACCAGTACAGCATTTGGAGGGTGTGGTAGTTCCTGAGCAGAAGCAGCAGGAAAAGCAGAGTGTCCAGGGAAACGCTCAGGACATGGTAGGAAACTGGGCGGTCGAAGTTGGGCACCAGGGTAAGGATGTGAAGCAGGCATTCGCAGATGCTCTGGGCTATGTGCTTCGGCGACTTCTTTAGTCGCTTTATAGGCATAGGACTTAGCAGTAGAGCCAGTCGCACAGTTTCTTCGTAGTCCAGGGAGAAGCTGCGGTGCAGGATCACGAGCAAGACTTGAAGCAGAGACAGGAAAGCCACGGCGGTCTTAAAAGTCTCACAGAGAAGTGCATCTTGCGAGGCTGGGCTTTGCTGTCTAGACACTATAGCGTACCCCAGACTTGTCACCACCCAACTCAATACTGCATTCACTGTTACGATCTTCTGCACTGTTCTTCTCACTTTCGCAGCCTTCCCTCTATGCTCACCTGCCTTCTTCACGTTTGTGCGGCTGCGCATGATAGCTTCGCTGGAGGCCTTGAATCTGGACAACAGCCCAGGCTTTGGCAAGGAGGTGACAGGAGATGTGGACTCCAGTGCTAGAGGAGAGGCAATTCGTTTGCTGGCTGGCTGGCGTCTCTGCACATAAACGTCTCTCTGGGCTCTGCGCATTTTTATGGCCCGATTTCTCCTAACAAAGTTAGAGGAATAGAAAATATGCGGAATGCGGAGTCTAACTTCATTGCTTTTACCTACGAAAGTGCAGGCTGCAGCCGGACCCTTGCCAGGTGGAAGGCAGGGTCAAGTTGCTAGTTCCCTGAGTTCGTTCTCTGCTTGCTGAATGGACTTGGTGTGAAGTAGACGGGCTCTAAGATTCTGAGCAGCCTGGATCTTGGCTTTGGCCAAGTGGCGAGATGTCATTGGATGCAAGGGAGTGGGACTGATACGGTGGAGAGCGGAGGAGGAAACCTCACTTTCCTCTGTCTGCAGACTGAGCAAGGGATCCACCCTCACCCTATCTCTGGCCCAATACCTTTTTGCCAGTTTCCCTATTTTCCCACATTTTGCTTCTATTCGATACTCCGCCCTGATTAGGTCCAAAGTCTGCCTGGCTCATACCATTTCCTCCACATAATTCACTGCATACAAATACACATTCAACCCACGGAGACTGTTCCCGACATTTTCCCCAATTGCAGCCACTTGATTCTGAAGCAGGCCTGACTTGATAGTGTTGCAGCGCACTAGCACCGCTCTGAACCTGCGTAGAGAGGAGTAGAAGTGGACTATGGAAGGACCGTGCGGCTGTCGTCGGATACGGGAGCAGATCAGTCGCCACCAGCTCTGAATCACCAGCACGACCACCAGAGTGTCTTTCTGCTTGTAGCGGGAGGAGAGGAGGTACGAGCAGTATTGGAACTCTTTGAGATCCAGCGAAATGGCATTGGAAATTATGTTAGTCAGGAGGCCCATCGAGATACTGCCCAGGAACACACTGACTATCATAGAAACCTGCGCCTGAAAGGTCACAGGGGCTTCGTCTCCGTACCCAATAGTGCTTTGAGTGTAGGCCACAACCCACAGTCCTGACCAAGCGGTCTTGTCACTGTGCAGTATAGACTCGCGCTCTAGAATAGTCTGAATGAAGCCTCCTACCATTACCATTGCTCCATATATCAGCAGTATCAGGGTAAACTTGTAGGCTGCGAGACAACAGCGGAATGTAAACCCGCCTTGAGAACTGACATTCGTGATTCGGGCGTACATGAGTGTGCGCATGCTGGAAAACTGCGAAAACCAGTAGAACGCCCTGAGCAAGTGATAGTTCCGCAGTAGAGTCGCGAGCACCAGGTAGAGATTCAGGTCAAACGTCATTTCCACCCCGAATAGAGAGGCTCTCTGGCCTACACTGAGTCCCGGAATAGGCACAAAAAGATGCACAAAGCACTCCAACAGGCACTTAGCCAGAGTGACAGGAGAGCGAAGGAGTGCAGGACTAGCCACAAACTGCACAGATAAGGCTGCACTCTGAGCATCTGTAATGCGAATAGCTAAACTCCAATATGCCCACAACAGCGCTATTTCCGCTAGAGCCACTCCCCACATCACAGCGAACACCTCTAATTTCACCACTTCTTCGCTTTCTCCTATACCCACTACATAGCTCCCAGCCAAAGAGCTGCCAATGTTGAGGACTGCTATGAGTCCTGAGACTAGAAACAGTCGCTTCCGCAGAGTTTCCGCTCCTGAGAGTGGCTTCCCTGGCTGTCGAACCAGGGAGCCCCGCAGTATGGCGCGAGAGGAAGCACTGGAGCGAGCTGAGTTCTTGGGAATTCGGTGTTTGGCAGCTACTGAGCTGGACTCTGCCTTGGAAATAGGCCGTGAGGAGCCAAAAGTGGGTGCAAGACCGGAGTGCAGCTTGGTACAGTACACGCGGTTTTTCCGCTTTCGCATGATTTTATTGCGAGGTAATGCATGGGATTGAGAAGGCAATGAAGTTGGGTTAAAGTAGATGGGAAATGAGAGGGGCGATTTGGCAAGAAAATGCCCTGAGGTCACTATTTGATTACATCTCAAGGCCTTCTGGACCGGGTTGTATCAATAGACTCCTCCTTGTCCTATGTAGTCCTTACCACAATAGCCCTCTCCCGCACCAGTCTTTCCTTCATATTCTGCGCAGCGAGCTTTTTCGCTTTCACAAGAGAGCGAGAGTCTTCAGTACTTTTAGTGCGGAAAGCGGCTGTGCTGGAAGGTATATGTCTACAGCTGTGTTTTGACTGGCAATCAATAGTGTGGCGGCCTCTGGGTTTGTCTCGGTTCAAATTCCGCTTGGAACATTTGCTGATTTGCCGGGTCAGGAGACTTATTCGGTATTCGTTCCTGATCAAGTCCATAGTCTGTATAAAGGCTACTAGTTCATCTACGTGTTTGATGGCGTAGAGGTACTCATTCATGCCTTTTATGCAATTGCTGATTGAAGACCGCACCACTTCGACCTGGTTTTGGAAGAATCCGGACTCGATAGTGTGGCTTTTGACCAAAACACCTCGGAACTTCATTAGAGTGGAGTAGTAGTTGACAATTACGGGGCCTTGAGGATGCTTTCTGATTCGGGTCAGGATCAGTCGCCACCAGCTCTGAATTACCTGCGCTCCTATCAGTGGGTTTCTGCGCTTGTAGTGCAGAGAGCGCAGATGCGAGCAAAACTGGAATTCCTTGAGAGCGAGGGAAATCGAGTTGAGGGAAATAGTAGTCAATAAGCCCATCAATACACTGCCCAGTAGTACATTTACTATCATAGAAACCTGCGCCTGAAAGGTCACAGGGGCTTCGTCTCCGTACCCAATAGTGCTTTGAGTGTAGGCCACAACCCACAGTCCTGACCAAGCGGTCTTGTCACTGTGCA
>Ga0247837_1005366_pt1 | contig 19357 bp, 14 predicted proteins | sample LaCtaG_2_FD_187115 | JGI IMG/M metagenome (GOLD analysis project Ga0247837, IMG submission 187115) | Freshwater microbial communities from meromictic Lake La Cruz, Castile-La Mancha, Spain - LaCruzMarch2015_14.5m | ecosystem: Environmental > Aquatic > Freshwater > Lake | place: Spain: Castile-La...
GGTGGATGACGCGGGGGTACTTGACGTTGTGCTGGGCCGAGCAGTCCAGACAGAAGAGAACTAGCGAGCCTGTGCACTTGCAGAAGTGGGTGGCTTCATGTCTCTGGCAGAGCTGGCAAGTCCGATTGTTCGAAGCTCCCTGGGAAGCCGGGTCTGCCATACTTATTATTACATCCCCACCACTAAGCGCAAAAGGCCTTTCTATGGAGTTACTCCCAATACTCTGATATATTCGACCTTATGAGTAACCGTGGCGAATGCATTGCCCTGCTTTTGCTTGGTCCCTATTGCCATTTTTCCATTTCTACACAAACACCTGCTGTAAACATACGAAATAAGTACTTTTGCTAGGGAACGTCTACCAGCTTTCCAGTTTTTCACTTCTTCGGGCTGAGAACGCCCCAATTTCACTTGTATGAACAACAAAATTAATGTGTTACATTCAGAAGCCTTGTCTTCAAATCGGTATCAAAGTCGAGTACTATGGCCTCTGATATCGATCTTCCCTTAGTTCTTCTTTTCTCAATAAGCCTCAATCTCATCAGTAAAAATCAGCCTTTCATTGGATATATAAGGTAGAAAGGGTTGCCGGAAATACCCATCTCTTGATGAAAGCGTGGACTTCCCAATCTTAACCAGCAAGTTGTGGATACCCTCGCATACACGTACCCCACAGACTTATTATTAGAGGAATGACCTCCCAGCTGTATGAATTCCCCTTCTTCCCCTCAGTGTGTATAAACAACCAAAGAACCCTACACTTTACCAGTTGCTCCAAACCTACCCAGAACGAAGTACCTAAATCGCCACAGCAAAAACCGAAAGGACCGCGCAGAGCGTCGGCGAACTCCACGTGACTGAAAAGTTGGCATCCGTATCCGGGTCCCACACACAGCTACTATGCGCAGTCAGTGCTGCATCCTTCTTCTCCATCAGCACGCACAAAACCATGTACTTGAAGTTGGGACTGGTCTGGCGCAGGGCTTCTTCAGCTCGCTGGGAGATTAGCGTCTCGGTGGTTTGCAGCTGGCTTGCGTCTTTGCCGTTCAGGGAGTCTTCGAGGATGTGGGTGAGGTGCTCGGAGACCTGTTGCTTGAGTGAGTGGTAGGAGAGACTCATAATGGCCACCGGCTACCTGAAAGACTTGGATGAGCGCAAACAGGCGTGCTTGGAACTAGCGGCTGAACTCAAAGGCTGGCGCTACCTCCTCAACGAAGGTGGCGTCCTCGCTATGCAGAAGCCGGGGGGACACTCATTTCCGCTCGTGCGCAGTCAGACCTATATCCACGCCACGACCAAGACCATTGCTGACTTCCTCGCACAGGCGTCCAACTTCCCTACCTGGGACCCCTGCTGCACACTCTGCGAAACTGAGGAACAGCAGCCCAAAGGCGGCGTCACACTGATACTCAGACGTGCCCGCTACTCACTGGGGCCGGAGCCTGAACTGCAGCGCGCAGCCAGCTATGTCCTGCTGAGAGCCAATTACAAGCAAGGCATTTGCTTCATGGGCTTCTCCCAGACCGAACCTGAAGAGACGGCGGAGTTGCCAATTGAGTTTGTGCATTTTAGCTTCGTGTTGGAAGCGCAAGGCCCGCTCACTGCGCAGTGCACCAAAGTGACATTCCTGTGGCAAGCGAAGACTGAAGGCAATCTCAGTCCCGAGAGCAGAGCAGCCCTCTTCCGGACTGTGGGCGAGTGCACAGGCCGTCTGAAGGCCGCAGTCGAAGCCTAGCAATCTAATTAGTATGAGTGAGGAAGGTGTTACTCAAGAAGCGGAACTGTGGCTACGCTACCTGAGAGCAGGCCTCCCGAAGTGGCAACTCGACTGCTCGGCTCTGCAAAGGCTGTGTGTGCGAGTGCAGAGACAGCCGGATTTGAACGAGATGCATGCAGCTCTGCTGGCGGAAGTGTTTGAAACGGGCAGTGAGGCAGAGGCGGTGCTGGGACTGGCTATCGCCGGGGCAGTGGTGGGAGGCTGTCGCACGTTCAGCAGCAATAGCAGCGATGCGGATTTCCTTTCTCGCTTGCTGAAGTTCTCGGTGCCTAAGTTCGAGGCCAACCTGGCCAAAGGCTGGGCGGTCTGGCAAGAAGCTTTATCGCTCACTCTGCTGGAATGGAAGCAATGCTACCGGATCGACAGCAGTCTCAACAGCGCACTGAAGCGTCTGCTGCAGCCGAAAGACCGTGCGACTCAGCGGGACACCCACTACACAGTGCTGGCCGACTGGGAGGCTGTTGACGCCTTGCTCCGTCGAACTCCCAGCGAGTACGTCACTCTGGAACTGCTGCGAGTCTGGGAGCACTCGCTCTGGCAGGGCCCAGCAGAGAAAGACGTGCTGAGCCCACTCCTGTTAGAGTCGTGGAATGCGGAGGGCTGGGAAGTGCTGCTGGAGATACTCAGAGGCCAGGTCAAGGCCTCCTCAGGCAGCGCTCTGTTCCGAACGGTTCAGGACAAGTTCACAGTTCTCCTCGTCAACTTCGTCAAAACCCACTCAGCCGTGCTGGTGGAGCGGTCAGTCGGAGCTTCAGTGCGCGTCCTTGCAGGGCGAAGTGTGCGGAACATTCACGAATTCCTGCAAACTCCAGCCTTCCGCACTGATGTCGAGCAACTCATCACAGATCTCAAGTACACACTGGAAAGCCTGCACAAGCAGTGTCCGCTTCTGGCGAAGTTCCTGTGTGATTTGAGTGAAGCACTGACACAGGCTAAGGGTGAGTACTGGCATGAGTTGGCGAATTTGCTTGTATTGCGAGTGCTGGCGCCTGCAGTTAGTAACCCTGTGGCATCCGGAGTGGTGGAGGTCTGTGGCTCTGTAGGCATGAACGTGTTAAAGGAGACAGCGCGACTGCTGCACTGCGCCTGGCTGGGCAAGGCCGTGGAATCCGGGGAACTGAGTGAAGTGTCGTGGGTCAACGTAATGCTTCCGCAATGGCACGAAGAACTCAAAGGTGCATATGCAAGGATGCTGTGCGGCAAAAGGGAGGAAGTGAAGCCTTTGTTCTTGCCCAGGGCGCTGGTGCTTTGCGACCTGGCGGACTTGAACAAAGCCTTTGCAGCCGCGGCGCTGAGTGTGTCCCGCAGTCCGGAAAGTCCCAGTCCCAGCAGGTTGAAGGGCAACTCCCTAAAGCCGCCACTTCACGTAAAGAAGCGTAGTGATGAAACATCAGAAAAGGAAGCAAATCCCCAACCCGCACAACACTTAATCCCTGAAGTGCTTGAAGAAGACCCTGTTCCTTTCAGTAAACCGCCGCCAATGGAGGAATCAACGCCCTCTGTGATGGCGCTCCCTGTGCCCACTCTCCGTTCCTTCACAGTTCGCGAAATCCAGACTGATGCATGCGACACGCGCACTCGCCACACACAAACTCACACTCCTGCAACTGCATTGAAAGCCACTCAGACTCAGGCGGAGGTATCGAAGACGGAAAGTGTGCAGACAGAGCCTGAAAGTGAGCGATTTAAACTGAGGAATCGATACCCTGACGATGTGTACATCAAAGACCAGGCGACTGAGACTGTGGGGAGTTGGGAAATGGTGGCTGCGGAGAAGCTGAATGCAGAGAAAGAACTAATCCTGCTCCAGCAGTACCGCAGCAGCGAGACCCAGCGCGTGCACTCTCTCAACGACTATTGGGGCACCCAGCTTCTTGAACTTAGCCAAGAAAACGAAACCCTGAAGAAGTCCATTAGGGACCTTCGCGAGCACCTTGCTACTTGCCAGCAGGTCACAGAGGAAGACTTACTCAATGAAAGGTCACCCCAACTCGACTTCCAAGAAACGATGCGTTCGCACATCGACGAGGAGTCTCCTCGCCGCTGGAGACCAACCTACATGTCCGCAAGACCTAAATAATGCATCATTTAAGCCAACTAAGTCGCGAACGTCAGCTGCGCCTATTCATGCTGACCCCAGACGATGTAGTCCCGCCCCTGACGAAGACATTTGTAGTGAGTCTGCGGCAATTCACTTCCCCAACGATAAGCAGCTCTCTGGATGAACACGGCCGCATCACTCTCCGCAACTCTGAAGCCAATCGGAGACTAGGTGTTAGGGACGACCAGCAGAAGGAGTGGGCGCGGGATGAGCCGCTGTTCGAGGCCAAGCGGAAACACATGAAGGACACTCGGGCTCCAGTGCGGATGCTGTACAAGGAAGGGTGTCCCATATGTGGGAGGAACCATAAAGACGTGCCTCACTTCGGACACCGCCACATCTGCGCTGCCTGTCGTGCCTTCGTCAAGACTTCTGACGGACGCAAAGTTCGCATTGAGCTGGATAGAGACACGATCTCTGTACTCGCCAAGCGCGAGTCCCGCTCAGGCGAAGATCCGGCAGATCCACTGAACCTAGTGATCTTCGAGCGGCCATGCTACTGCGTGCTGGCGGCTCCCAAGGAGATCGCAGTGCTACTGTACGAGGAGGGCTGGACGATCTAGGTACCTAATGGTGAGAAAGAGCCTGTACGTGGCGGTAGCCTGTGTGGCCCCACTGCCACTTCTGTACTGGCTTTACCGCCGTCGCCCCAGTCTTAGTTACTTCAGCATTCAGCTACTGACTAAGGACTCGGTGCTCACTGTCACTCGCGAGGTGAGACAGCTGTACTCAGGCCTCTACCTCCAGTTGCGGCATCAATCTCGCACTCAACGCCGCAAGTTCGAGCGCGGCTCACTCCAGTACCAGCGCTGCATCGAAGACCTCAGCGCCTCCACCAAGCGCATTCTAGAAAAGGCCTCTCAAACTGTGTTCACCAAGTATAGCATCTCCGAAGCGCTCTTTGACGACTCCATCGCCTACTTTGAAGACGATCGTGAAGTAGCTCAGAGTGCGGAAAGCATGTGCGAAGTCCTCAACTCCACTCAATGTCCCGCTTCCCTCACCCCCGCTCGTCTACGAGAGGTGTTCACCTACTACCTGCAGCGTCTAGGGGAACTAGACGAGGAGGACCTGATGCTGAAGGCAGCACTGATCAGCGACGAAATCTTCGAGCGGTACAGCTTCGAAAGTGAGGAAATCGACGTAGCGTACCAACTCTACCGCAGCCAGGTGGACGACTTGGCGGAGCAGATCAAGCTAGAAACCAGCGCTGCGCTGGAAAGCGACGACACCTCCTAACCGTCTGTCCCTAGCTAAGTAGTTGGACTCTTAGCTAAGCTGCCGCTGCACCATCTGCTTGAACTCGGCGAAGTCGATCACTCCGTCGCGGTTGCGGTCGGACTCTTGCATGATGGCTTGCCAGACTTCGTCCTGAATGAGTTCGTCTCCTTTGAACATGGCTTTCAGCTCTGCTTTGGAAATTGTGCCGTTGTTGTCAGTGTCGAAGGCTTTGAACGCCTGGCTTAGCCGTTCTTCCGTCAATAGTTCGCCCCAATTCGTGGCGGCTGTGATGAATTCTGAGTAGTCCAAGTAGCCGTTCTGGTCTGCATCCACCTCGCGCAGTAGTTTCTCGACATTCGGCAACTGCAGGGAAGTGCCTTCATAGGCCTGATAAAGTTCCTGCGCACTGATGCGTCCGTCTCCGTCCTTATCCACTCTGTAGAAAGCGTCTTGGAGCGAGGACAGTTCCTGTGCAGCGAGCAGTCTGCTAGCGATGTAAGTGAGTGCAGCATGTTGCAACTTCACCCTAGTGTGGAAATGCTGCAGCAGTTGGAGATGCTCGGGGACCAGGGCTTGGTCCTGCACTTCACGGCCTTGCACCCAGGGGTCGGCCCAGACTTCCGCAGCGGATGGACGTTGAGATGGGTTCTTGGTGAGCATGCGAGTTACGAGAGTACGAGCGCCTTCGGAGGTGTTGGCCCAGACTGGACTGTGGAAGGAAACTGTGCCTGTTAGGATGTTGCTTAGGATGGCTTTCGGCGACTTGCCTGGGAAGGGAGGTTCTCCCGCTGCTTAGACCTCACTGAGCATCACAAACAGCACCACTCCGCAACTCCACACATCACACTTCTCGTCATACACCCCCTTCAACACCTCTGGTGCCACGTAGTACGGAGTGCCATATCTTTTCCGTAGTGGAGTATCTGTGAAAAACTTCTTCGACACCCCGAAATCGATCACTTTGATGTCAGATTCTTGAGACTCGTCGAGAAAAACTACGTTTTCAGGCTTGATGTCTCGATGGACGATGCCAGCCTTGTGACAGTGCGCAACTGCAGCCATGATCTGAAACATCAATTTCGCAGCCATTCGCTCAGAGAAACGCTGCATTTTGATGATCCTGTCGAAAACCACCCCGCCTCTGCAAAGTTCGGTGATGATGTTGAGGTTGCGGTCGTCCTCAATCACTTCAATGACTCGCACTATATTAGGGTGGTCCAGAGCTCGCAGGATTTCTACTTCTTCCATCATGCGTTTGCGTGACTCGGGTGTGAGGTTTAGTTTATCCACACACTTGACGGCTCGCTCAATTCCAGTATGGATGTGAGTGGCATTGAACACCTTCCCGAAGGCTCCGTGCCCAATGATATGGTTGAGGGAGTACGTTTCGAACAGTCTCCCCTGCGTCACTCGCACGAAAGAAGCAGCAGAGATCTTGACTGCGTCAGTCGACACTGAGTCTTTGAGTTCCACTTCACTGTCTCTCGGCTCCAGCTCTGCATGGCAGCACCCCATTTACACTAGTCCCAGCAGTCCTATCGTCACTGCCAGAGCTGCGGAGGGCAGTACAAACAGTGAGCAGTCTGACCCGTAGTAATGGGTCTCGCAGTTGCACACACCTGTTGTGCCGTTGCAAGACCCGTGAGGGGAGTTGCAGCTGTTCGTGCATGCGAACTGGGAGCAGTCCTCACCCACTGTATTCGAGGGGCAGTTGCACTTGGCGTAGGGATAGTCGCTCACGCACTTGCCCGCGTTACTGCAGTTGCTGGGACAGTCTTGGATGGAACAGTCCGCGCCTCGGAAGCCTGGCTTGCAGATGCACTTTCCGCCCACACAAGTGCCTTTGCCGGAGCAGTGGTAGCAGAACTTCCTATACGTGAAGTCAGTGTAGGACACGCAGACAGAGTTCGGGCACTCTGTTTCACTGCAAAACCCTCCGTAAAAGCCATCGTTACAGGCACAGGTGGAAAGCACGCAGGTCCCATTTCCTGAGCAGTCTTGGTAGCAAGTGGAAAAGTTGAGCACCCACACCCCAGCCTCTGCATCGTCAGTGCCTATTGACACAGCAGAGGTCTTGTTCCACAGAAAACAAGAGTTGTTGGTTTCTGCATACAGCTCCAACTGCTTCTGCCACAGCTTCGGCTGTCCTAAGTCTCTGACTGACAGGTTGTAAGTCCGAAGGAAGGACTCGCACTGGCTTTCGAAGACCTGGATAGTTTGGTAGTCAGTGTCACTAAAGGAAATATTCGTGTTGGTGCCGATAGCACCTCCGTACACTAGCAATCCTTCAGTCGCCATGAGCATTGTATGGCCTCGTCGAGGGCGAGGGAAGAGTCCTGCACCCTTGAGACTCTCTCCTTCTTCCTCAAAAGCATTAGCGGCCACGCTGTAGATCCATAGGTCTTCTCTGAAGTTCTGTAGACTGGCGCCGGAGAACACAGCGAAGTGCTTCTTTGCGTACTGAATCATTGGTGAGGAGTAGCGAGAAGGCGGAGCAGTTCCCCGCGGTACCACCCTGCACCAACGTCTCAGCTCCACACTGTACACCCACATGTCCGCCTTGCTTTCCGGGATGTCTGCTGCCTCTGCAGCATTCGCAGTGCGCTTGCCATATCCTCCATAGAGAACCAAAAAGTCCTCAGAAGTCTGGAAGTAGAAGAGACTGGCCGCTAGGCGAGGGGACGGCTTGTCGCCCTGTGTACTGAAACTGAAGCTGTCATTGGTGCTGAATTGCTCGAAGGGAACACTGAGTTCAAGCTCAGTGCCGTTCCACAGCTGAGCACTGCGGTGCACAGCCTCCACCCCTTCCGTTTCCAACTGCTCCCACAAGTTCGACTCCACACTATACCTCCACAAGTCGTTGAGTAGTGTGTTGTTGGCGATGCCGCCGAAAAGGTAGATGAACTTGGAGTCGGAAGAAACAGTCATCCCGTGGTGCATTCGAGGACCTGGGTTGTGAGCCAAAATCACCTTTTCCCAAGAGTTGCCTCGGTTCCAGTACTGGGAATTTGAGGGCTGCGGGTAGTAGCGCTGGGCCGCCCAGGGAATTTCATACCTCCAGAAATCCCCGCACCCCGCTTTACACTCGAGTGCACTGCCTCCGTAAATGTACAGATACTTGCGAGTGACCGGCTGGCGCGTAGCTGCATCTAGTCCAGAAATCTGTACCAACACACTAGTATGTGCATAGCGCGGAGCAGGCGCGGAGTACTTGCTGGCAAGCAGGCGGTTGATCGTAGGCTTGAGGTAGGTCCAAGAGTTGCTGTGCACAGAGTAGCGCCAGAGTTCATTGAGCAGTTCCATGCCGCAAGAGTTGACATAGGCAGAAGACACGCTTTGCTCGAGCGCCCGAGCTCGATTTTCCTCTGTGTGGAGCTTACTAGTGCAGTTGTTGAATAGCTTCGCATTGTATACACTCACATTGCGGAACGCCCTACCTCCGAATACCAGCATCACCTCATCGTCAAAGGGCACTACCTCCCCTAGCGCGTCTCGCAGTCTACGGCAGTTCTCGGTAGCGCAGCAAGTCTCAGGACAGAAGGAGTCCTTGACACTGCCCAAAGCCGAAGTGTCGCCCTCTGGGTTCTGCCCTGCACGCTTGATTTCACTTGTGCAGTTCGAACTGGTCTGCTTGCACAAAGGGCCGCAGTGTGTGTCGAGACAAAGCATGTTGGCATGTGCTTGGGACCAAGTTGTGTATATGACCGCAGAGTGATCTGTGCGCGGGTAAGGCAGGGAGGGAGGACTGGAGCAAGGCTTGCTTGTGAACTGGCAAGCGGCGGGTAATGAGTCTTGGTAGGACACCTCCTTATACTGAAATAGCGCCAGCAGTCCCAAAAGGCACAAACTAAACTCCAGTCTCAGCATGCTATACGGAGATATTGCCGGATAAGCCAAAGTCCAGGATCAATGCGAACTCGCAACAAAAACGCGAGGGAAGGGAGAGGAAGTACTTAACAGAGAAGTTTCTGAATTCGATTTCTAGAGTATATCATAGAGTTGGGGGCTTTTTAACCAGGACTCAGTGCGTGTTGAGCCTTGCGGCTAGAAGTTACCAGCTAAGTAAAGGCCAGGCGCACGTCTTCATCAGTCCTGCCAGTCGTCAGCACTTCGAAGGGATCGCTCTTGCATCTGTCTGGGCACTACACAGGACAGCGGGGAGCTGCAGAGCAGTATTGCAGCCACTGGTTGAAGCACGCACTGTGGAACACATGCTGACATGTTGTGACTTTGATCAGATCTCCCTGCGCGAAGCTAGATGGTCTTTACTCACTCAAGCAAATGCTGCACTCAACTGTTCCGTAGCCAAGCAAATCGGGTTGGTAGCGCTGATCGGGTAGGCGACTTAGGCGAGCGCGACTGCGCCAATACTTCCTACAGCGGCAGAACGCAAAAAAGCATACTCCCAGCAGAGCGAAGGAAAAGCAGACCAAGGACAAAGCCGCCAGTGCCACTCCAAAGGACGGAGAAGCACTGTCCTGCTCACTAGCAGTGTCGTTGCTGTTCAGAGCGCGCACCCACTTTACTTCCATTACTGAGCAGGGCTCCTACTCTGCACTATAGGCCTCTTTCAGTGCCTCGGCTAACGCTCTCCCTTCGGTTGAGATGCTTTCCAGGGCCGGCCCTGCGATTTCCGTCTCGAATTCTCCGCTTCCCAAGGTACGCAGCACCTGAAATATGGGCAAGTAGCTCAGAGTCAGCTGGTTCCGCTGGAAGAAGTCTTCGAAGTCGCTAGAGTCTCGACTGATGAGAGACTCGAAGGAGGAGGCGAGGATGGATTTGAACTCTTTGGGCTTCTTAGCGTGCATTAGGCCAGGAAGCAGGTCAAATAGGACTTTGAAAGGGAAGGCCTTGCGACTGCGCGTCCAAAGCAGCTTTTCAATATAAGCCAGCAACAGCAAGTCCGCAAACTTGCGTCTGATTTTATGCGCATAGTAGTCCGAAAGGAGCCACTTCGTCAAGTCGGAACTGAAGTCTTCAAAGGTCGTCAGAGCCGTGCCTACAGGCCGCCCTGCCTCCCAGTCCTGCGTAAACGCAGCACCAATCGTGTTTTCCGCCACAAACCGCAAAATAACCGTAGCAAGCGCATTAGTAGTTTCCGTAGTAACTCCTAGATACCCCTTTGTAACCTCAGCAAATACCTTGTCCACACGCTCCTTGTTCATGACCTGGTCTCCGAAATCTAGATGTCTGCTGCAGACTTCTTTGAGGTCGGAACTGTGTTTGTTGCAGCGGTGCATGTTGTTGATGCGTAGACATAGGTAGGGGACTGCCTGTTCTGAGTCTAATTTGCAGTCGATTAAGTCGGAAATCAGTCTACGCTCGTTGGATTGCTGCAATTTTAGCACATTGCAGCAAGCACGAAAGACGTTTATAAGGATTTCTCCGTGGATGCGAGCGGTAATGAAGGTGATTTGGGAGCTGATGGCACTGAACATCTCTTCAGGCAGGGAAGAGATGAGTTCGGAGTCGCTGGAGACCAGGGCGGAAATGCCGTCTGGCTGAAGGTCATGCGAAATGATGCGCTGGATCCAGTCAGTGAGGAGACTTTCCACATGTGCTACGAAGTCCGGCATGAGTTCCTTCACCTTGGCGGAAATCAGTTGCAGCTGCAGGTCGTCCACCAGGTCTGGGGAGAAGGTAGACAGGACAGTTATGTAATCATTCAGCCAGGCGGCTAGCAAAATAATGGTTCCCGGAGTTTCCTCATCCTGCGTTCTGGCCAAAAACGGAGTCATGACTCCTTCAATGTGTCTCCTATACGTTCGCAAACAGAGGTCGTAGACCTGGCATTCAGGAGGAAAGCAGGGTGCAAGTTTCTCCTTAATGAGTTGCAAGTCGCCCAGCACCTCTGAGGTGCGCATGCTCAGGGTGTCCAGTGAGTCAGAGGGAGATAGAAGTTTTGACAGACGGTCGGAAAGGCCGAGTTCCAGGTGAGATATGATCGATGCAGGGGTATGGTGTGCTCCTAAGATCCTCACCACTCTCACTATAGCTTCCGGCTCCGTCTTCACAAGGTCCACACTGTTCTCGACCACTCCCCACAGAGAGTCACTCAGGTCGCGCTCGAAAGTAGTCAGCGGACTGAAAAGGTCTGCGAGCAGCTCAGCCTGGTCGCCTGTGCACAGCTGCATCATCTGTGCTTTGGACTCTGAGAGCTGCAGTCCCTGTGCAACTACGGTACTGATTTGTGACTTGTCTTTCAGTCGTCGTTTCAACTCCGCCACAGTTTCCTCCAAGTGCTGCAGCGGCTTCAGCACTTCCAACATAGCGCGCAGGTTGTTGTGGGCCACGACTAAAGGCTTGAAGCTTTGCGTATTCGCGACATTGGGTCCAGCACTGCGCAGTCCTTCCAAAGTCTCGCAGACTTTGCGAGTGTTGGCCTTGTGCAGGAAGGTCGAGGCTCGCTTGTGGTCGTCTAGTTGTTTCTGCACAGCGGAGGACAACTCTGCAGTGCAAGATTCCAACATGTGTCGATGCTCTTGCAGCAGTTCTCGCACTTTCGAAGCACTGTTGGAGTCGGGGAGCCGGGTGAGGCGCTGCAGGACCGTGCGGGAAGCTGCGGAGATGGCTTCGGCCTCAGATGTGAATTGGTCAGCCATTGAGTAGCTATTAGGCAGGGGACAGTGGTAGTTTACCTACTGCGAAAGGGGAATATTGGGATTTACTTGACTTATTAGTGGCTAGTCCGTCTTTGATTTGCTGACTTCCCTGATTGCGCTTCTGCCCGTTACTATTAGCATAGTTGCCGGTGATCTCATTATATCAATCAGTTCATAGAAGAGTTCCTCTTCCTCCTTCAAGTTCCCCACCATGCGCGCTAGGTAAATCGCGTTCCCTAGGTCCAGCAGCATATCCGGCCGCCTAACTTCACTCATAATAAAGTTCTCTGCACTACCGCCAGTGACCATCCTCAGCATCTTCCCTGCGAAGAATACCACTGTCAGGTAAAATGTCACTACTCCGAAATTGAGAGTGGCAGGACTGTGCTTCTCTGAAATCACATATACTTTCAGCTCCGCCAGCTTCCCTTCTGCACCCTGCCGACCCATTCGCCAGTACTCGAATTGGTCTTTGTATACTTCCAGGTGGAATTCAATATCTGGCAGAAACTGCTCAATGTCTCGCTCAATCATAGTAGGGGTTAGTTGGTCGCCTACCGAGGGCAGACGCCAAAGGCTACTAAAAAGCTTGGGAAAGCGAAGCCGAGTTCCCTCAGACATAGCAAGTTGCTGCTGGATGTGTGCATTGCTGAGCGGCGCTTGGAAGGAGTGCACTGAAAGGTGCTGGTGAGGCGGGTAGTCACGGATATAGGAAGTCGTCATTAGCATGTGGAGGGAGGAGCGAGGGTCGTACAGGGACTGCTGGAGGGAAAAGCGGCCTTCGGGAGTGATGTCCCAAATACTGTCCCCAGAGAGGGGGATAGTAAGGACCTGCATATCCTCCCTGTCTCTACGGGAAACATCTCTTACCTGGTCCAGTCCCATCTTTTCCCACTCCGCCTCACTCATGTAGTGAATGTCTGTTACTCGACTTGCTGAGAATATCTTGTAGTAGTTTCGGTTTTCTATCAGAAACCCGAATTCAACCGCAATGGTTTTAATCGGGTTTTCATACACAAACAGGTTCAAGTCGCTAAAGAGCACTAAGGGCGCCAACAGCATCACGATCAGTCCAATGGTGCCTACAATCCCCACCCAGAACTTGTAGCAGCAGTCGATCGGCTGGCCAGGCTCGCGCTGGAGATAGTAGCTTTGGTTGATCTTGGCAATGTACAGTCGGCCATAGACGTCTTCAAACTTCAGCCACTGCCAAAAGTCCAGCGCAGTGCTAGTGAACGCCCAGTCCGTCAATGTCCTGAGTTCGAATAGAAACGGCACTTGCAGGTACACTTGAAAGAGCCACTTGCTGCACAGTGATCGGTACTGCGTTAATGGAAAAGAGCCATCGCGAATAGTGGGCATTCCTAGTCTTAGCTGGACTGCACTGAGCAGGAGATAGGCCAGCCATAAGCAGTAAAACACTCTCAGGGCCCAGTTTCTCTGGAAGTCATTGCACTCCTTACCCTCTTTGCACCCGACTTCCCCGGAAATCCGCACGTTGCCCAGTATAGGCAGCACCCAGAACAGTAGTGCGTGTATCGCCACTGTGAGAACAATGTGCAGCACTACTTTGCACCCTGTGGCGAACGTGACCGACGTCTTCTTCAGAAGTGCAGGCTGGCCTTGCCAATCTCGAACCAGAGACTCAGACGTGACAGTGAGGTAAATGTAACGGTCGATTAGCATAATTGCGATTTGGGCGAACAGCGCTAAAACCATACTTCCAGAGAACCGCTGTGCACTGAGTAATTTTTACCTTAGCGACAGCTCCCACTCCTCTGTAACTCCCTCCATGTTCGTATATAAAATCACGATGCTCAGCAAAATCAACACCTGTATCACGACTGTATACGTGTACAAGTCCGCCCCTGGCTTCGCAAGGCTGTTGCGAGGGATCAAGCGCTGCAGAAAGGAAGTGGGAGGTTCAGACATCCACTCCGCACGTGAGTTGGAATCCGGCTCACTGATGTTATCATAGTCATCCAGCGCTTCGAAGTCCAGTCCTGGCCCCAGGTCATGCAGTGTCTTTACCCTTACTGGACACACTGGGAGAGACATGTAGGTTTCGATGGGCGTCACGTCTTCCTGGGTCTGAGTGGCGAGGCCGGATTTGATGAGAATGTATTCGTGGGATACGAGGGCGAGCAGACAAAGGATGTCCCAAATTGTGTATGCGAAGAAGGACTGGGAGTCGGTTTTTTCGGAAAGGACGAAGCCGAGTTTGTATGGGTCCTGAGGAGCCATTACCTCATTCGTGTGAAATCCATCCGGCACCGCCCACTCCCACACTCCCAACTGCCAAGCGAACTTCACCCAAAAGACCGAAACGGTATAAAACAGCATTGCTCTCCAATACACTGCAGACGGCCTCGGAGTCTCAAGCATCGCATAGCTGTCTATTGCTCACCATAGCAAGCTCAGCGGAAACACCACTGACTCCAGACTAGCGTAGTAGTAGTGGTTGAGGAAGAATACTAGGTAGCAGAGTTCTTGAGTGCGGGAGCAGATTACATACCAGAGAAGGGTGAAATAGCGTTTGCATGAGGGGTAGAGAATTGGTCCTGGTAGGACGAACTGTCCTGGCAAGGGCTGCTTCAGCTCTTCCAGAAAGTCGTGGAAAAACGACCCATTGACCCAATTTGTCAGCGTTAAAAGCACTCGCTGCTCCCACATCATTCCCACGTCCTCAGGCTTACTCAGACACTGCTGTATTTTCTCCGAAGAGGTCTGAATATCGCATTTCTGCTCATTCCAGGCATGCACGATTTCCAAAAGGTCCTTCAAAGTCCGAGAAATGTCGAATTTTTGCTGCGACTGGAGCTTAAATTCAGCCTCGCGAGAGGTTTCTAGGCCGAGTTTGTCTCTTTCGCGGATTTTTTCAGCTTCAAATTGGATTTGCGAGCGGTATTCCTTGATGTAGTTGCTGAAATCAGGGTTCGAGTACATTTCACGCAGTAACCGCAGGACCATGAAGGAGAGCGCCTTAAAAACGACCCAGCGATATTGCCTATACCGCTCTTCCTCCCCATTATCCCCCTCCCACAGCGACCCCAGTCCCAACGCCCGCTGCATATCACTCGATTTCCCACTGAAATCCCTCACCACCGGCATCTGATACACCATTAAAGCCAGTAAGTCCAGCATAAGAATAGGCAGGAAGAAGCGGGTGACGAGGGTGATGTGGCGCTCCCACTGGCGGGAGAAGTTGAGGAGTGTGTTGGCTTCGACGAGCAGGAGGAGGCATAAGCTGCAGTAGACTAGGCCGGAAAGGCCGGAACTTTGGCTCACGAATAGGAGGACTAGGAGCAGGATTAGGATATGGGCAGTTACGTAGAAGATGTTCTTCAGACTCACCCACACTGACTGAGAGTCCAAGGACGACGGAGAAGCTAGCGGGTCAGGAAGTGCTACCTCCGGCCTATGGGAAGCGAAGTAGCGGAAGTAGAGGAGCAGTCCTGTGAGCAGCAGGAAGTCCAGACACAGTGAGTGGACTTGGAACAGAGACGTGCCTAAGTTGTAAAAAACTGGGTCTCTTGCTGGGTCTCTCCACGGTATTATTGGATACCAAGGCACTAAGAACGGCTGGGCGCTGATCTGCGGGTAGGGCGCTGTGCTGACTGCGGAACTCACATTACTCAGCAGAACCGCATATTGCAGCAAAATAGAGAAGGACAATATGTAGGCAAAAACCCGCAGAATCGTCAAATTGTCTTTACTGCAAATACACAGGCAAAAAAGCACAAAAACGTAAACAATGCTAATAACTGTAAGTTTGTAGAAAGCCAATAGCAGCACTCCCATCAACAGTACTTCCTCAAGCAGGACTCTAGCGTGGTTCCATACTTGGAAATCCGCTGTTAGTTGGTACTGCACTGTCTGTCCCTCCAACCGTGCTTGTTGCGTCAACTCAAGACAGTGCTTTTCCACTATCAAGATGCATAGAATCAGTGCGTATCCGAGTGTTTCACTGAGCAAAGAGTCGGTTTTCCCTACGATGCAGAAGCCTGCGGCGTACATTATCCAGGCCGTATAGTCGAATTCAGCCTGCAGCATGTATTCCGGCTGCAGGACAAATACGATGTAGTCGGTCACGAGGGACAGCACACAGAAGAAAAACAGCACGCGCCAGGTGAAGCTGCGCAGACTGAGAGAAAATGCACTATGCGGATGCACGGTTTTGGATGTAAACGCCGATATAATGGAACGGCTGTGATGCGATACAGACACAGCGAAATAGACGATAATCACCACCAGGTTAAGCAGCATACTACCCGCCAGTCTCCAATACACAGCCACCATACCTATTCCAAGCGGCGCCAACACTGCAAAACTCTCCGAAAACATCAATCGATGCGCAGTAATCAAAGGCTCTGCTGACTTATGCGCCAACGCCTTACTCGCAAACACCGAACTCACGAACAATATCAAGTCCCCCACCATCGCTTTGTACAGTTCTTCCAAGTTGTACAGCTCCACACCGAGCAACTTCAAATCCCGCTCTGCTTCTAGAGTGCCTGTGAGGCCTGAGAATTGGAAAACGTATCGAAAGACCAGGATAAGCCCGCTATAGTACTTTATGATGAACCAGTAGAAACGGACTTTCGACTGACCGCGGCGCATGGATGTGTCAGTGAAATGAGTTGCGAAGAAGATTATCAATAGCAAATATCGGAAGAAATTGAGGATGTTTAGGTCGGAAAGCCAAATAGTGCAAAGCATCACAGAGTACAAAACCCAGATTTCGAATTGGGATTCGAAGAGAAGCACCATGGATTTGACCCGCAGTAAGCAGCTGAGGAGCAAGTTAGTCCGGGACAGCTCGTATCGGGTGTAGTCCTGTAAGTGCTCGAAGCAGACTTTCTGCAGGGATTCGATTAACAAAAGACCCCATAGCCAATGTTCCTCCGGCCAAGTCCAGTTTGCCCCTGTTTTCCCCGTTTCTTGCAGTCCTATAACTCTCAAAAGTCCTATATCCAAATGCACGCCTGAATCCAATGTCAAACTCCACACGTACAAAAACATCAAAACCAGCATCGTGTAACCTAACAGAAAGGACCAATACCTTTTCGCAGCTTCCGCATCGACCCAGAAATACACACAAAGGATGAGCAATGGAGTGTGCAGCAGGTCGATGCGACTCAGACCGACGATAAATAACAGTGTGAGGGAGACTTTGTGGAAGTTGCAAATTGCTTCGTTGAGGATTGCTTTAAAGCTGTCGGTTTTGGGGGGGAATGGCCGACGGTTGGATTGGAGCTTGTGGGCGAGTAGGAGAAGGAAGAGGAGGAAGGAAAGCTGCAGGAAGAAGTCGAGTCGAGGGGATAAGTGGGCAGAAGGTAGGATATTTCCAATGAAGTGAGTAAATATGCCTACTACAATGCTTGGTACAAGCAGCCAATTCACCAAATTCACAATCACGGGTCGATTCGAATACACCAAAATCGACCAAAACAGCCACAGAAGCGGTAGAACACTGATATACTCCCTGTACCTTTCCGCCCAAAAGACCACTAAAACCCTCACCACTCCAATCATCAATTCTGAAGACCGGGCGTGCAGGTAGAACCAGGCCAGCACTGTCATTTCCCCTTGTTTCTCCTGCGCACTTATCAGTGTTTCCTGCAGTGTTTCCTGCGTCTTCTCTTCTTCCCTCCGCCACTCTGCAAGGAAGAACAACGCCGTTACAAGCGACAGCATCCAATAGTCTTCCTCATCCACTAGTCCTAGACTAGGGGAAATGTATACTGGGTTGTGTGCGAGTCGGAAAGTGAAGGTAAGGACGAGGTGCGTACAAGTCAATATGCTTAAGGCGGTATAGGGGAGTCTGTTATTTGGCGTGGATGCGTATACGACGTGTAAATTCCACAGGACCGCTAAAAGGAGGTAGGCCAATGTAGCCCAGGAACACGTATAAAGGGCGGCTGTATACAGCAGAAGAAGGGTGAGAAAGGTGAAGAAGCGGTTGGGATGGGGAGGGGAGGAGGGAGGGTACATGTAGGCTAGACAGGAGAAAATGAGGCAAAGTAGGTCTGGAAGGAAGGTCGAAAGGAAGGAAGGGAAATCCCAAGTCTGTATGAATACGCCACATACTTCTAGGGTGGTAGCGGACCTGTCCAGCATTTCCTTGTGTCCTGGATCGATCGAAGAAAGCAGCAAACCCAGTTTCACTTCCAGAAGAAAGGAACTATATAGGCACATCAAGGGAAAAATCCATCCTGCACTGCTCCACATCCCTAAGGCCATTCCCCAAACTGCCAGAACGTAAACACTTGTGGGCAAAGAAGGAATCCACAGACTGACCATCAATAAACACAGACTGGCCGCCAAGTCCACTTTTACCATTATATACACTCGCAACCTACTTCAAAACTAGTCCTCAGCTACTTCCGTGCCCTGTAATACACTTCAATAGCTTTGCTGAGCAGAAATTTATACAAAAGTTGATCTCTTTCTTAAATCGGTTCATCGGAGCGTGGGACTTCATTGCATCTACTAGCTTGGCCCGAGCTTTTGGATATTAGAAAACCCCACAGCCTTAACACCCAAACAGCCAGCACATATAACCTCACAGACTTGCCATCACCAACACAGACTGGCTGCCAGCCCCACTTTGACCATTACAGACTTCTCGCAACATACTTAGTAGTCCTCAGTAGCCTCCCCAGCCGAAGCCCCGCTCCCCAGTCGCAGTCTGTGGTTTTCCTGCTCCAGCCCTTCCGCCCGATTGCGCCACTCGTCCTTTTCCAGTTTGGCCGCCGCCAGCTTGCCCTCGAGCTCTCCAGCCTGATCTCTGTAGCGCCGCAGGCCGTCTTCGAGGCGCTGGAAGGACTCGTTGAGGTCAGCCCAGGACCTGCCCATCCGAAGCATAGACTCGGCTTCCTGGACTGTCTCGGGAGGGCGGGAGGGCTGGGCAGATGTGGGCGCAGGGGCTGGGCTCGGGAGGACAACTGTGAGATAGCCCTCGATGTGAACGCGCACGGACTGAGCCATCTTTTGCTAGCTAGTCAGAGGGCGGAAGCATAAGGCGATTTTGCCTTCGGTGATTTGACTCAGCAGGGCTCTTGCTAAGCATCCCACCAGTACTTTAGACTACAGAAGTACTGCTTAATCCATTATAGCGACCTTTGAGTATTAATGGGGGTGGTCTGTAGTTCGGACTGGTCCGCGTGAATAGTCTGCACCTGATGGCCAGTGCTATGTGCATAGGGGATGACGCCATTACTTCTATAATGAGTAGCCCGACTCTTTCCCCTCTCTTCCATACACTGCCCTTCGCTATGCAGGCGCTCATCAGTGACGACACACTGGAGTCCTGGGCAAGAGTTCGGGCCTACGTCAAAGATCTCCAAGAAATAAGTCGAGCACGTAGCGCTAGGAACTCGGCACGGCGTCGAAGCATGGACTCATCGTTCATCAATTGCATGGCGAACTACAACGGGACAGAGGAGGAAATCCTCAGAAAGTGGAGCGGCAGTGCTTTGGACTGGGAGAGACTCGAGGAGGTGCACACGCGACGTATTGAACGCGAAGACAGGCAAAGGGAAGCCTTGGCAGAGAGAACACAACTGGATGAGGAGTGGCAAGCTACAGATTCCGGCCTCCACTGGGCGGAACTGCTGACCATTCAACACACCACAGACACTCACAACAACCGCA
>Ga0247837_1005367_pt1 | contig 19351 bp, 15 predicted proteins | sample LaCtaG_2_FD_187115 | JGI IMG/M metagenome (GOLD analysis project Ga0247837, IMG submission 187115) | Freshwater microbial communities from meromictic Lake La Cruz, Castile-La Mancha, Spain - LaCruzMarch2015_14.5m | ecosystem: Environmental > Aquatic > Freshwater > Lake | place: Spain: Castile-La...
TAGAGCCAAAAGCAAGCCTGCACTACAGCCCAGGCCGGACCCAGACTTCCTGCAGACCCTAAAGAAGGAACTGGTCTTTCTGCAGGAAGACCGGGACAAGACTTTGGGTGGCAGACAGCAAATTAAGCTGGGGAGTGAGTATATTGCCTGGCTCAGGGAGGCTGCGCCTGCGAAGTACACGCCGGACCCCACTATTAGCGATATGCCGGTGTTTAGGATGAAGTGGAGGCCGTTGGAGCACCTGGAGTAGGACTAGTACTGGGAATTGCGTGTGTAGTTAAGGGAATTTGAGGGGTTTTTAGTAGATTTGGACGGCTTTATAGGTCGCATATAGGCGAAATGCCTGGAAGAGGCAGGGATTGCCTTCTGTGGAGGCATACTAGGGAGAATTAGCCTGTCTGTCTGTCTTTATTCCTCGATTAGTCACTTCCAGCAGCTTCCCTACGTCTCAATAGAAATGAAGTTCGGCACGCAGCTGGAACTCTACAAGATCCCAGAGTGGGCCTCGAAGTACCTGGACTTCATAGTGCTCAAGAAGAAGCTGAAGCGCATTGCACGCACCCAGCACCCACAGCACACTTCCTTCTCTGCAGCCAACACCCAAGACCTGCTGGACTCCCGAGCCCTCTCCGAAGACTGGCTCGACCACTTCCACAAGGAAATCCTCAAAATCAACGAATTCTACTGCACCAAACGACTCGAATTCATCCGCGAACTCGAAGACATCTGCGCCTACGTCCTCAAAAACCACGACCACTCCATGCTGCTTAAGTCCGACCACTTCGACCCGAGACTTAGACTACCGTCATTGCTCAGGGCAGTGCAGAAGAGCCATAGGAACTTGTGGTGTTTGGAGGTGTACTGCGAGATCAACTACTTGGGATGTGTCAAGTAAGGCTTAGGCAGAGTCCTCAAGAAGCTCAAAAAGATGACGGGAGTGGACACCAAGCCCATCTGGGACCTCATCAACCCCTCCCAATTCATGAAGTGGAAGGAACTGCAAGAATACCGCCAGCGCATCTACCAATTCGTAGGGAAGTTCTGCGCTCAGGGCGACATAGAGCGTGCGAAAGCCATGATAAAGCAGGGAGATGTGGTATACAGTCCTAGAGATGCACTGTTTGTGGCCTTTTGCTTGGGAATTGCTATTGCGAGTGGGGTGGAAATTGGATTGTTTTTCACTTTGGAGCTGAATGAAGTCTACCTTCTCCTCCCAAGTCTGCCCATATTCCGCATGTTCCTCTGCGTAGTGGTAATGCTGTGGATGAGCGGCGTCGTCCTCTTCGTCTTCGAGCAATACAGCATCAACTGGCCCTTCATCTTCGAGTTAAAAACGCGCACTTCCATTTCCTACGTCAAACTCGTGCGCATTGCAAGTCTATTTACAGCGCTTTGGTCAGTGTCTTTCCTGTGGCAGACTTTCTACATTCGGTACTTCTCGGGAGTCGACGAGGACTTTATGTCGGTCATTACAGTGCTTTTATTCGCAATTATCCTGCTGTTTCCCTTGGATATGCTGCACTTTAAACTGCGTAAGGAGATGCTGAAGACTTTCTATCATATACTTATAAGTCCGTTTGGGAAGGTGGAGTTTCGGCATTTCTTCATTGCGGATGTGCTGACTTCGATGTCGAAGACGTTTACGGATATATTTAGGAGTGTGTGTTACTTGTCCACGGATGCTTGGCTGCAGCACAAGAAGCCGGTTTGTGGCGGAGAGAACTTCTGGATCTGCGTGATATCCGCCCTGCCCTACTGGTGGCGCTTCGCCCAGTGTCTCAACAAGTTCTACTACACCCGCAACTGGTACCCGCACCTCCTCAACGCAGGCAAGTACCTCTCCGGCCTCTGCGTCGTCCTCATCTTCTTCTACCCTATCACCACCCAAGAGCCCTACAAAACACTCATCTGGGCGACTGTGTACGCAATCGCGACTCTGTACATGCTGACTTGGGACTTGGTGATGGACTGGGGACTGGTGAGTGTGCGGGCGCCCTGGCAGTTCCGGGAGAAGCAGACTTATTCGAAGAAGTTTTATGTGTTTGCGATGGTTTCTAATACGATTCTGAGGTTTGCGTGGACTATTACCATTGTGCCGGTTAGCTTCCTGGTCAATCCGTTTGTGGAGGTGGAGCTGATCCTCTTCTTCCTCTGTGTGCTGGAAATCATGCGAAGAGCGCAGTGGACACTGATAAGGATCGAAAACGAGAAGTTCAGCAACGTAGATAAGTTCAGAAGAGTGGACTTTGTACCGAAAATGCCCAGACTCATAATAGACTAATAGGCCATTTAGCTTCTTTCGGTGCAAATTCGTGCTAATGTGTATATGAAAAGTACCAGTGTGACCCTAACGCCCTGACATTTTCGTCATACCAATGCCTTCCATTACAAGGAAATGGGCTGTGCAGCAGGCAGTGCCAAGGCTAAGGAAGTGATAAAGCAGCCTATCGTCACTCCTGCCCCCACCTCCTCGGTAACCAAGGGAAAAGTGGCTCTCTTGTGCACGAAAGCGACGTTATTGCAAGTGGCAGCTGGCGGCATATCGAAGGACTATGAAGTGAAGGAGACCTTATCATACAGTCCCTACATGCAGGTAAGGAAGGTAGTGCATATCCCTAGTGGAGAGACGAGAGTGGTCAAAATCATCGATAAAAGCAGCTTGCTCCCTACTGCGATGACCAGTGGGCGGGCTTTAAGGGAGGTGGAAGTGCTAAAAAGGCTGGAAAGCCCCAGCATAGTGCGCCTTTTCGAGGTTTTCGAGGACAAATTCCGATTTTACCTAATCGAAGAAGCGTTTCAGGGCCAGGATTTCCTTCAATTTGTGTCAGAAAGCGGCAATTTGGTCCGAAATCACCTCAAATCAGTTATAAAACAGCTTTTAGCCTCCATTTCCTACATCCACACCCAAGGAATCGTCCTCACCACTCTCCATTTCTCAGGCATTTCCCTCCTTTCCGTCCCCGAAGGAGTCTTAATCAAGTTGACTGACTTCCAAAGTGCGGTTTTTACTGAGGAAATCGGCAAAATCGCCTTTCCAAAGGGGAATTCGCTCTATTCAGCCCCGGAAACAGCTACAGGCCGCTGGGGCCCTGAAGCAGACCTATGGTCCTGCGGACTAGTCCTGCACACCCTCCTGTTCGGCAGTCCGCCTCGCTTCCAAAGCCCTGGAAATGGACTGATTCTAGGGAATACGGGGGAATTGGAGGAAGGACTGAGGGAAATGCTGCTGGGACTGCTTGAGACTGCGGTAGGGGGTAGGTGGACTGCGGCAAGGGCGTTGGGTTGTCCTTGGATGGCTGATTCTGCGAGTGTATTTGCTGTTTCGGAGCCTAGACTGCAGGAGACGATGCAGGAAATGAAGACTTTTCGGTCAGCATACAAGCTGAAAGACGCAATTTTTACTTTCCTGTCCTTCCACGTGCTTTCCAACACCGATTCTCAGTGCTTGCAGGAAGTCTTCCTCAGTCTAGACACCAACGGCGACTCGAAAGTGAGTAGAGAAGAGCTGCTGCGCTACTTCCAAACCCACTGCATAGGCGCAAACCCTATGCACGAAGTCGCAGATTTGCTCAGTCAAGTGGACGTCGACGGCAGCGGCTTCATCGACTACTCCGAATTCCTGCGCGCCAGCATGAACCGCAGGAAGTACGCCTCGCAGGAGTACTTGCAAGTGGCGTTCCGCCGCTTTGATGTGGACGGCTGTGGGAAAATCAGTGCGAAGGACTTGGAAACTGTACTGGGGAGTGGCAATGAAGAGACAGAGGCTTTTGTCCATGCAATAATAGCGGAGGCGGACTTCAATAAGGACGGGGAAATCGACTTCACAGAGTTCATGACTGTAGCTCTGCGGAAGTTCTAGTTGTAGCTCGTAACCCCATTCCTAACTCTATTTTGCCTGTTAGTCTTTGACTATTCCCGGCTTCGCTCTATACTTCCGCAATTTGACTATTCTCATTTCTATAAAATCCATTAATCAACGAAGCAGCTCGATTTCACACCTATTGTAAATACACAGTCTTCCTGATGAACACCCAATAGTGATATATTGAGGAAACACTGTGCAAAATAAGGCTTTTCCCATCTAATCCCACACTAGAAGCAAACTAAGCCCTATATTCCTCTACCTAAAATCGCTGTTCCCTTACTTTAAGGACTGATTAACTACTCCTTGTTCCATTCACTCCGCATCAGAAGGATTAATTGTTATATGGAGTTGGTCAATATCGCGGAACTGGGAATATCTCTAGGGGGGAAAATCGGCTCGGGAGCGTTTGGCCTGGTGCGTAGGGGGGAAATCGAGGCGACAGGCCAGATGGTGGCTATCAAGCTAGAAGACGCTACTGAAAAGCGCCCCTTACTCCCTCGCGAAGCCTCCCTAATGCAGGAACTACAAGGCGGCCCAGGGATCCCTCAAGTCTACGGCACCGGCACTCTGCCCTCCCACCACTACCTAGTCCTCCAGCTCCTCGACAAAAGCCTGTTCGACCGCTTCCGAGACTGCGGAGGACGGCTGTCCCTGCCCACTGTGATCAAGTGTGCGGAGCAGATCCTGGCTTCCTTCCAGTTCCTGCACCAGGCCTCTATTGTACATAGAGATGTCAAACCTGAAAATTTCCTATTTGCGCCCAGTCCTGACTCTCATCAACTGTATGTAATTGACTTTGGGTTGGCGAGGAAAGTCGCACAGGGACTGCTATTCAAGCCCTATCACAGCGGAGTGACTCAAGTAGTGGGCACTCTTCCTTTCGTCTCAGTCAATCTTCACCTGGGAGCAGCGGCTTCCTTCCGCGACGACTTGGAGTCCATTGCCTACCTACTGATCTACTTACTGCAGGGAGGACTGCCTTGGTACGGTCCAGGCATCCACAAACTTACAGAAAAGCAAACCCGGGAAAGCAAGCAAGCCGTCAATTCCTTCGATTTGTGTCGTAATTTGCCTGTGGAGTTCGAAATGCTGCTTAAGTACTCGAAATGTCTAACTCCTGAGGATATTCCGGACTACTTCGTACTAGGGAAAGCATTTGCAGCCGTAGCGAATCGCCTCCAAATCGACCCAAAAAACTGTATTATGTGGACTTCTGAGGTCAAACATAGGAGAAGATCGAAGAGTGAAAAAAGCAAAGGTACTGATAAATCTGAAGGAACTTCTCAGACTTCGTCCTACTACACGCCCTCTACGAAACTTGGGAAAAGGGCAGTCAGCAAAGGCAGAAAAGGGGGCAGAAAAAGGACGAGAGTGCAGGCTTTTAAAGGCTTCAATGGACATAAGGCGGAAATAATGGAAAAAGTGGTGGGTACGGAGGAAGAATGTGGGGCGGAAGGGAAGGAGGAGGCGGGGACTGTAGACAGGAGCTCATGTGCCTTGTTTTAGTGTGTTTATATAGGCAGCAGATGACATTAGGCCTGCGTTACTGAATAATTAGGCCTCTGGACGTCTTTCCCTCTCCAACTCCGCTAGAACCGCATCCGCCCCCCTGAGCTCCACCTCACTGCCCACCAAGTACTCCGCCAGCTTCGACTCCAAGTCACTGCCCGCCGCCACCTTCCCCAGCAGCAGTGACCTGGGGTACTTCTCCAGAGCTGCCGCAGCTATCCTCTGACTGTCCATCTGCACGAAGTCGCCGAAGAAACAGGCCACTGTCTTGATTTTCTCTCCGAAGTAGTACACTTGGATCTCCATTTTCCGCTGGAAGCCGGGGAGATAGGCGAATAGGGAGGCGAGTTGCAGTGGATCGGCGTTTCTAGGGAGATAGAGGATTATGTTGCGGGTGACTTGGGCGCACACGCTCAAAATGTCCCGGATGTCGGGGTTCATCATGGAGAAGATGTCGTAGCGTTGGCTTTTCACGTAGTCAGGACCTCCCCAGGGCGGGGACATAAACAGAATATCCACAGGGCCCTGCCTTTCCGCAACACGCAAAAAGTCCCCACACACGAATTTAATCCGGTCGCAGACACTGTACACCTTAGCATTGTTCCGCAAGTACTGCAGCTTGAGTGCATCTAACTCCACCGCCACCACTTCACTGAACCGAGCGAACTGCAGCACATTCCCCCCCGCCCCCGCAAATCCATCCATCACTCGATTCGCCCAGGTGCATTGCTCCGCTATGCACTTCGATATTGCCTCATGAGTGACGGAAAACCAACTTTCCTCGTCCAGCAAAATCCCTTCATCGTACCTGGAAAAGATGCTGAAGCGCTGGTTCCAGTACTTCATTGGGATGTAGTGAGGCTTGGGGATGGAGTCGTCCTTGAAGAGCGGCTGAGGGCTTTCCACTCGAAAGACGGTGACTTTGAGGAGGACGGGTCCGGAGCTGGTGTCGAGAAGGTGCAGGGTGCCGGGCTGTCGGAGATAGGGCCACACAGGCAGGCCCTTCTTCTTGTGCTTGCGCCGCTTTTTCTTTCGCAGCTCGGGACTGGGCAGGCTGTCTGGAGCCGGAAGGCTCTTCATGTCCTTGCCTTCAGACCCAGGCGCAGAGGAGGGAGCAGTGCTAGGGGGACTGGCAGCTGAGATCAGAGGACTGCTCGCAGGAGACTTTCTGGACTTCCAGGGCCGTTTGGCGAAGACCACAGGCTGGCCTGCCGCTAGCTCTGGAGGGGCGAAGGTGCGCCACTGGGCGCAGACGTTAGCGTCCATGCGTATTAGAGTACTAGAAGCAGGCTAATGCCGGACTAGAAGGCCGCAATAGGCAGAGGCAATTTCCTCGCCCCAAACGGCCTTTTTATATCACTTTGGGACGATTAGGGGGAAATAATTAGGCGGATTTAGGCCAATTTCTCACTTGTTGGGCCACTTTGCGGCCTAATTTCTTCATAAAGGCTAATGACTGCTTTGCTTAGTCTGTATATTCAGCTCTTCCGTCCATAATAATCCATGTCCGCTCCCACTCTCTCAAAAAAGCGCCTCCGCACCCAAGTCTCCAACTCTCAACTCCACCTCCAGCTCTCCAAATACCACTACTCCCACCTCGTACCCCCTATCTAGAAGCCCTCCATCATCGTCGAACAGCGCAGTTCCGGCTGGCTCCTCTCCCTCTCCGACCTAGACACCGAAAAGGGCTGGAAGCGGTTCTCTGTGCCGCCTGTAGAGGAGGAAAAGCCAGTGCTGAAGCAAGCCGCAGACACTACTCCGTCGCACTACCGGGGAGACTCGAGGCAGTCTGAGGACTCGGAGGTGGAGTCTGAGGAGTTTAATGATGAGGACTTGGAGCTGCACTTGGAACAGAGGAAGATGAAGAAGAGGAGGGAGGGACAGGCTTCGCCGAGTCATTTGATGCTGGATCCGGCGGTGGAGGAGGCGAAGAGGCTGATACATGTGCTGTCCAAAAACAGGAAATTGGTCTGGCCGTTTGATGAGCCGGTCGATCCTGTCGCCCTGCGCATCCCCGACTACCCTCTCCTCGTAAAGCGGCCTATGGACCTCGACACCATCCTCAAGCACCTCCGAGACGGCTACTACGCCGACCGAATCAAAGACTACGTCAGCGACGTGAGACTCGTCTTCACCAACGCAGTCCTCTACAACGAACCCACCAGCCACATCTACTACCTAGCAGTGCAGTGCTCCAACCTATTCGAAAAGAAGCTGGACAAGTCCAAAGCTATCGTGCCGCCGCTGCCTTTGGGCCTGGCTCGGAGTCCTAGGTGGAAGTTGAGGATTAGCTGGAGGAGGGCGAGGGGCGAGGAAGTGGTGTGTTGGAGGGCGAGGGGACATCAGAAGCTGCGGCAACTCGCTAGGAACTTCCTAAGGCAGGGCTAATAGGTACCTATTGAGTTTAGTCCGATGATAATGAGTGTTGGTCTGCCGGCCCTTAAGGTCACGACTCCCCGCGCGCCCCACCACCTGCGGTCCTTCATTTCCAAGGAGTTTTCGAGCTGCAAACTCACTAATTTCAGCTTCACGCTCACAGACTCAGACCCACAGCTGCTACCGAGTCAGCCCACTCCCAAGTCCGTTAGCCCCCCCAAAGACTTCCGCAGACGAGGACGGCCTGCAGAGCCAGAGACACTGGACCGAGACGCACAGGACGCGTGCACTCAGACTGTGCAAGTTGCACAAGTGGAAGTCAGGAAGAAGGAAGCGACACAAGGATTTGACCCGTATGTTGGAAGTTAGGGACGAAATCAGACGGATTGAAGAGTCGTTAGATGAAAAAGAGATATCGCTACGGACAAGTCTGATTGCAGCATCGAGCCCTGTGGATTGCTGCATCAAAGAGTACCAAGTCTATGCGGACTACCTTGCAGAACTGGCACTGCGCATTAAGCGGCGAGACCCTCGTCTGTATGCGTTACTATACCGCGGCTTAGACGGCTGTCGCAGACTCTTCGATGAGATTACAGACTTGCAACTGATAGCGCAAGTAGTGCCCCAGGAAGGCTACCGACCCCAGCAAACAGTGGCTTCTGCAGGGAGCAGTCCCAGACAGAGACGAGAGCGAGGGATCCAGACCAGTCCCTTGTTCAAAGACGAGCAAAGGGCCCTGGCCAGTCCCGAACTATACCAGGCGAAAGAAGCCTTGGGGCGACTTAAGCAGCTCAAATCGTCTGATATGTATTCAGCCCTGGTGGAGCTTTATTCCAGCCTTACAAGCAGCATTAAAGCCGACATCCCGGAAGCTTCGGAGACACCTGAAACCTGGGAGCCTGAGGAGTATCACCAAGAACTTAAGTCGAATTTCAAGGAAATGCACCGCTTAATAACGTCCAAAACCTCTCTAGAGGCCAGAAACAGACTGGTTCGCTCTCTGCCCACTCAGACTGAGGAGGACTACTTCGACCCTCGCGTCCGTATCCTTGAAAGCCAACTCCGAGACAAAAACATCGAAGCGTCACGGCTGAGCAATGAGGTGAATTTACTGCGGATGGAGAAGAAACAGGAAGCGGAAGTGCTAAATCACATGAGGGAAAGAGTCAGGGAGCTGGAGGAAAAACTCACCAAACTGGAAATGGAGTTCCGTAGTTCCAAACGCAAAGAAGTGCACCTGTCCACCAACCTGCAGGAACTGAAACTGTCGCAGTTGCACAGCGACGAGCGACTCACCGAGTTAGTGAAAGGGCAATACCGGCTCAAGGCCTTGCTGTACAAGGCTGACGGCAGGGCGCGGAAGGCTGAAAAGAGCAACTTGTCGAATGAACGCCTGGCTGAGGAAATGAAGGCGAGGAAGGAAGTGGGGGAAAGACAGATAGCGAAGCTTGCAGGGGTGAGTGGGCTGTACGTGCCTGCTCCTAGCGAGGCGGAACAGACTGCAAATAGCACTGCAGCCGTTGAGGAAATCAAGCGAACCGCAGAGTCGGAGATACAGGAAAGGCTGAGAGCAATAGAAGAGGCCTATGTGGTGAAGGAAAGGGAGTTGGAGGCCAAGCAGAACCAGGAATCGGAGGAACTGAGTCATGAAATCGCCCGGCTGGAAGCCATACTCGCAGACATACAAGCAGCTAGGGGAGTCACTGGATCCTCACCATACGGCGAGTCCGTATCCAGAAAATCCAGTGCTCTTAGCCATACCGTCTCCAAGGACGGGCCTGGCCTGGCTGCAGTTGGCAGGAAAGCCACAGGAAGTATAGCGGAAGGAGAGGAGGGCGCCCAGCAGCGAGTCCGGCTCAGACAAAGGAAAGGCTCAGACTTTGTGGAAGATGCAGAGTCTAGAGAGAGCAGGACGCCTGGGTCGAGGGTGGCGGTTAGGCGGGCAGCTGGGTCGGAAAGCTCGGGGTTTGAAGGAGGCTCTGGTAGGTATCGAGGGACGGAGGAGGGCAAAGCACACTACGACTCGGCAGCTGGTAGAAGCGCCTTAGAGGGAGCCTATGCCTCCTCTTCCCTCAGTCCTCAAAAAGGCAGAAAACCCAGTATGGACCGAGAAGCTTCCGACCGAGAACTCGCCCTCAGGACCTCAGGCATCAAAGACCCGCTCCTCCTCCAAGGTCTCGACCCTGCCGATTTAGACCTACTGGAAGTCATCTTCGGCGTTCGCGACCTATCCCAAGTCTCCCCAGAAGAACTGCAGTCCGCAATCGCGGACATTTCCACCTTCAAGCATCTCCCAGAGCAGGAGAGACGGATATTCCTGAGAGTGAGGGATACGATCAGGAAGCAGCGGCATAGGCCGGAGCGGGTGGCTTTGGAGCAGGTGGACAGGCGGGACACTGAATTCCTCAAGGCTATGTTTGGAGTGCAGGACTTGGCGGTTGTGGAGAAGGAGTACTTGGCGGAGGCTGCTGCGGACTTGGAGTATTTCAAGGGACTGCCGGAGGAGGAGAGGGGTGTGTATGTGAGGATAAGAGACACGATGAGGAAGCATATGAAGAAGCATCGGCAGGAGGTTTTGTCTGAGGAGCCGGAAGAGATGGAAGGCCTCACCAGTCCTATAGGAAACGCTAGGACTCAGGACTACGCAGGCCTGGGCTTCACCTCAACCGACCCCGAGCACAACCCAGAACTCATCTTCGACTTCGCCCCAGGGCACAACTTCTTCCTGCCCGGCCTATCCCGAGAAGAACAGCTAAAGTACGAACAAACCCTCAAGAAAATAATGCAGGGACATACCCCCAGGTGCGGCGAGGACTGTGTGCACCTTAGGAGGGCGTACATGTACCGGAAGAAGGTGAGAGGCCGGCTGTTCCCTATGAAGATCTACAACCTTACGTATGCTCTCTAAGTGGATATTAGCCTAATAAGGGTGTTGCGGGAAGACTGGCAGTCCCTGCAGAACCATTGAGTCTGGGAGTGGGAGAAGTCCGTCACTCACCAGCCCAGACCTCAAGTTGCCCATTTCGCCGTTGAACTTGTCCATCAGCTTCACTAGCGCCCAAATCAGGTACGGCCGCGCCTTCAGAATAGTGTAGAACTCTTGTTCATTGCTATGTGAGTACTTCTGCAAGACACTGAAAAGGTAGTTCGCCTCCTCAGGCCCGAGGTGCATGAACTCCTCCACCAAGGAACTCTGGCCTCGAGGCTCATTGGCGGGCAGTACGTTTCTGTGCTTTTCCGAGTAGTCGACTCGCAAGGGTCTGCCGTTGAACTCGAAGTTGTTCATGTGCTTGATTGCGCATCGTGCGTATTCCTTCTCTTTGAACTCGCAGAAGCCGTAGCCTTTGGGCTTGCCTGAGTCGCGGTCACGCACAAGGCGGAAGGAAACCACTGGGCCAATTGCTTCGAAGCAGGCCTTCAGGTCGTCTTCGCGCGCATCGTAGGGGATATTGCCGACGAAGACACTTTTTTCAGATGTCATATCTGTATAAAGAAACCTCGACTTACACAGATCTATTGCAGCACTGCATTAGGCTAAAACTGCACTACGCCCCTTCTTCCCCCTTTTCTCCGTCTTCCTGATACAGTATCGGCAGTAATTCCTTCAATAGTGCATCTTCCCACCCCAGCGAATGCCCGTAATTCTCTATCTTCCTGCACTTCTCCAAGTACAAATTCCGCTCTCTCATGAGTGCAAGCAGTTTGATGTTGGAGTCTTTTTCCATTTCATTGTACTTCCGGTGCAGCACCAGAAGTCGCTGCAGTTTGTCTGCGAGGATGTCCAGTTCAGGGTTCTGCCCGCCTTCTTGGGCCTGCAGGTCGTAGATTTGGGAGGTGATTTGCTCGATGAGGGACCAGAGCTGACTCCTGGTGCCTTCCATATTACCTACCCAGATGGGCGCGCAGGGCGTCATCCACCTCTTTGACGTAGGAGGGGCAAGTGATCGCCGTCACTTTCTTCACAATCGCCCTTGGTATCGCCCCTCCAAAGTCACACTCTGACACACATGTGACTTTGGTCTTCAGCAGACCAGAAGGAGTAGCTAGCGGCTCTGCATAGTACCCGCCTAGGAAGACCCGCATCCGCACTGTGTCTTGCTGGTCGGGAGGGAACTCGGGCAATTCGATGGAGGAGCAGATGTCCACCCAGGCGTCGCCCATTTGAAAGGTCTTGCTGACGTATAGCAAGTCGCGCTGAGCGAGAAGCATTATCTTTTTGTACTTCTGGTAGTACACTCCGTACTCACTCATGATAGTTTTCAGCTTCGTCACCGACTCCATCTTTTTATCCCACGTCCTTCTCAGCTCCACATCTCCTAGGAACTGGATAAACTCTCCCGGCTCGAACTCCATCAGCCACTCTGACCGCAGCAGAAATCCGCGAGGTGTGTCTTTGCTGTGCACCATCACATTGTCCTTGTTGGAAATCAGCTCCAGACTGGGGTCGGAATCCACTGGAGTTCTGATCATGCTGAAGAATGAGTCCAGTGTGCTGTTGATACGAGAAACCAGTCGCTGGTCTTCTTCAGATAGAAGAGCGAGTTGCACGGTTTCTTGGCTCACAATGGCTTCTTCAACTGTGGCGGGTTTGGCTTCTTCGTCGGTTTGTTGCTTGGGGATGGAGCGGAGGGGAGGAGAGCGGTCGAGAGCGGCTGCGGCTTCCCCCCGGCCGAAGCAGTTCATGCACAGCTTGGAACTTCGCTTGCCCATTACTGCGGTTTCGGACTACACTCAAATGGCGCTAACACGTAGTGGCCCAATTCATAGAAAAATTGTATGTAAGCTAAAGCCGAAGGACCAAACTCATACAGTGTATATAACCCTAACCCCTTAAACAAGTACAGAGCAACACCTGCCTATTACACCTAAGCCCGCCTGTCTTCCGAACTGAGGAACTCCTCGATGTAGTCCTCGTAGAAAGTGTTGAGGTGGAAAGTGTCTCTATTCACTGCTCTGATATCCCTGCTCCTGCCAGTATCTTCATGTAGTCAATGAGGTTGAACAGCTCTTTGTCGTAGGGGTCGTCCTGCCAGGATATGATGGGAATGCCGTTGTCCAGTTGATACCCGAAGCTGTATGCGGAGTTATCGACAATGACGACTTCCTGCAGTTTCCTATTCGCGAGTATCCTCAAGTCCTTGATGAACATCCCCTCCACTACCACACAGTTGTCTCTATATAGTCTGTGGTGGATCAATTCCCCGCCTGGGTCTAGATAGTCCAAAACCACGTCAGCGTAGCACCTGTGAGACGCTGTGAAGATTATCACTTCGAAGAGACGGTTCGCCTCCGCTAAGCACTCCTTGGCGTAGGGACGGATGTTGAGACCTGCGTTGACCACTTCGCCTGTAGGGAAGGTGATTGGGAGGATTACGTCTGGGGGAGATTGAGTGGGGGACTCACAGCAGTGCACTAGAGTTTCATCTAAATCAAACACGATGGTTTTCCTGCTTGCATATCCTCTCCGCTTCTCCAGGACTACTCGCTTGGCTCTTAGCTGAGCACTGTCCACCATCGGTAGCGTCCTTAGCAGCTTCATTGCTTGAAAGGTCTGAAATAAATGCTCCCTGTAAATCCTCTCACTGCGCTCCCGGATCTGCTCTGCATTTAATTGGGTCTTGCGCGTAGGTTGATTGAGCGAGGTAGGAGCCGAAACCTGAGTCACAAGGTTCTTAAGTGCTCCTTGAGACTGAGACTGAGAAAGTCGACTTGCACTTGTGGACTTGGCGAGAGGAGTGTTTGGGGCTCGCTGGACAGAAGCCCGAGGAGAGCCAATGGTAGGAGGAGGTTTCCGCTGAGTGAGAGTGGTGATGACTGCCCGCTGAGTGCCAGGACGAGAGGCAGACTTGGGAGTGGAGGAGCTGGCGTGCAGGTCTGATACAGAGGTGTGGTGTGTGGGTCTCACCTGTGATCGAGTAGGTACAGGACTGGAAGGACTGGTGAGACTCAGTGTGCCCTGCGGCCGTCTCACCCCTGCTGCATTCCTCGGTGTCTGCGACTTCCCTCTCCCCACTCCCTTCACAGCTGCCGAAGGGTCGAGAAGCGGAGTTCCTCGAACCGTCTGCGGGTGAATAGACTCATACCCGGGCTGGCTTTCTTTCGTGTCCTCAGTAGTGTCAATGCTCAAAGGCTTCCGAACCACTCGCAGCGCAGGGGACGAGGCCTTCGCTGTGAGCGCTGGCCGAGACACGGAGGACTTGGAGGACATTTTGGGAATTATAAGCAGAGGGATTGGATACAGTGCTTGGGAAGTGACGGCGTATGGGAATACTAAATTAGCGAAGCTTTCTTGTCCTTAGGAGGGTGGATGCGGTGGGGAAGCCGATTACTATGGCAGGTCTTTGGAGCGCCTTTCGAGTCCGCAAGTCTACGGGCTCCAACTCCTCTTCCAAGGTCTCGAACACTTCACGCAAGTGGGCTACGTTCGCCAAAGCCCGCGAACTCGCACACTCAGAAAGAGGCCGAAAACACGCGAATTGCGCCTTCTGCGCGCACTTTGAGTATTGCTGGGACAGCTTCCCTGTAGGGAACGTCATCTCCTGCAGTAAGGCCTTGGGCGCAATGGTCGGCCAGTCCTGCACCCCGTCGAAACTGGCTTTGTGCGAGCCTTCCTGCGTGCTGGGCTGGCTTAGAGAGGCAGTTTCCTCCTCTTTTGGCGTGTAATTCGGTCGGTTTGCTGGGAAATCCTCTTGTTCAGTCATATCTAAATTATATAATGCCGCTTTTTGTCTTTGTCGCCGGGAAATGCCTGACTTGTGAGACGAGTAATTTACATTTTCAGGGTGTCAGCCCAATTCCCACAGCCAGCAAATGGTCTAAAAGCAAAAGTCCGCCTTTTCCTTAGTCTATTTCAGGCTCCAGCAGTCGCTTGGTGCTATTGGAACATTGCTAAGGCACTAGGAAGGCTGGACCAGGGACCAGCAAAGCCAGCCATCAATGTCTGTATTCAAATGACAGCCCAGTTCTTCGCTGGGATGTATGGTTTGAATGAAGCCCCGGCTCGCTCGATTTCCGCCCCTCCCAAGCTCGACTCCAGCACTCTTTTCGCCTATCATGTAGGTCCTATGTAGACTGAGTACGCAAGTGCGTTCACCGATATACGCAATGACGATATGTACAGAGAGTTCTACCAGTACTACAAAGAGACGGAGGCCTCGCAGAAGATACCGCCGCCCTTGGACGAGAAGCTGGAGCTGTTTCGGACGAGTGAGCCCGCTGAGGGCGAGGTGGAGGGGAGGAAGCTGTCGGTGATCTCGGAAAACGAAGGAGATGGACAGGGCCGGGAGCGTAGCACTAGCTTTCTGGTGAAGGACGTGGTGGACAACTGCATCCAAGAAGAAGACTCGCCCAGGGCCTACCCCCCAGCCTTCACAGCCTACAGCAGTGACGTGGCGGACTTCGCCCCGGGCTACTATCTGTCCCCCGAGGACCAGGAGGTCATGGTCAACGCATATGAAATGGCGAAGGACCAGATGGGATGTCGAGTTCTGCAGCGCAAGTTGGAGACCAATGACGAGTTCATCACTCGCATAGTGTTTTCCCAAACGCTGCTCCACTTCCCCGAGCTAATGGTGCACCCCTTTGGCAACTACCTGTGTCAGAAGCTCGTGGAAGTGTGCTCCGAGTCCCAGCTGAAAATGCTGCTGGACCTAATCGCTCCCCAGCTATTCGACCTGTCGCTCGACCCTCACGGCACCAGAGTAGTGCAGAAGGTGATAGAGATTTTCGGACAAGCGGAGTGCATTGGCATGGTGGCGGGCGCACTAATGAACCACACTGAGGAACTGATAATTGATTTAAACGGAAACCATGTGATTCAGCGCTTCCTAAGCGCCTGCAGTCCAGCACTAAATCAGTTCATCTACGACTCTGTGTGTCGCAACATAGTGGTAGTAGCGACAAACCGACATGGATGTTGTGTGCTGCAGCGCTGTATTGACTCCGCCAGTGAGTATCAGAGAGAAGCCTTGGTGACCTGCATTGTGGACAGTGCGGTTGAGTTGGTGCAGGACGCGTATGGCAACTATGCGGTGCAGTACATTCTCGACCTCAACTTGCCGCAAGTTAATGCTCGGCTGGGACTCATCTTCACGCAGCAAATTGTGTCCCTGTCGGAACAGAAGTTCTCCTCCAACGTCATAGAGAAGTGCCTGCAGCAGAACCAGCCCGACATCCAAGAGGCAATGATCCGCGAAATCGCAAAAAGCCGCAACATCGCTCTAATGATCGTGGACCAGTACGCTAATTACGTGGTGCAAAGGGCGCTGACACTAGCTCCGCCCAAACTGCAAAAAGAGCTGATCGGGGTAGGCGCTACATAGGGAATCCGCAGCAACTTGGAGCAGCTGAAAAGGTCACAGTGCGGGAAAAGGGTGTACTCCAAACTGGTGAAGAAATACCCCGAACTGCTGGAAGGCCGGCACTAGGCCTAGTTTTCCCTAACATAGTGTATCGGCACTATAATGGCATCATCCGGCAACTATGTGTCCGAGCCGCCGACAGTGGGAAAGGCAGTGCTGAAGACCACTGCTGGGGAGATCCATATCGAGTTCTGGGCGAAAGAGGCTCCTCGCTCAGTGCGCAACTTTGTGCAGTTGTGTATGGAGAACTACTACTCAGGCTGTGTCTTCCACCGCGTCATTCCCGGTATACTTGTCCAGACTGGGGATCCCACTGGGTCGGGAGTGGGCGGGGAGAGTGTCTATGGAGGCGGGTTTGGTGATGAGTTCCATTCCAGGCTGAAATTCAACCACAGAGGACTAGTTGCCTGGGCGAATATGCGACGCAATGATAACCGAAGTCAGTTCTTCATTACGCTGGACAAAACTCCGTGGTTGGAGGGGCGCCACTGCATCTTCGGAAAAGTGACTGGAAGCTCTATCTACACTGCTGTCAAGCTAAGTGAATGCGATGTAGGGAAGGACGACCGTCCTCTCGACCCTCCAATTCTCCTATCAGCGGAAATCACAGCCAACCCTTTCCCTGATGTCGTCCCACGGAGTCTGCCACAAGCAGTCGCTGTGGTCACTCCGGAGCCCAGGCCGAAGCCGAAAGCTCTGGCCGGTACGTTGCTCTCTTTCGAAGATGAGAGTGAAGCAGGCGACACTCAAATCAAAAGCAGTCATGATGTGCTAACGGACCCTAACTTGCTCAAAGAAACAGCCCCTCTCCCTCCTTCTCCCCAGGCTTCTTTGGCTCCTCCACAGGCTCTCAAGCCCAAAGTCTTCTCTCTTCCCTCTCCTGAGGAAGATATTGACGACCAAGACTTCGACAAACTAATGAAGAAAAGAGTGCTGGAGCAGCGAGAAGCCCTAACCGGCGCAAGCTCTCACACCTTGCTCGTCGAAACAGTCGAGGAGGGCGGCTACACCATTGAAACCCAGCAAGACAAGGTGCGGGTGAGGAAGCCGAGGGAGGAAGAGGTGGATGCAGAACTCCTTTCCCTACAGTCAACTTCCCACCTCCGGCTCAAACAGTACCGCACAGGGACTAACAATGAGTCCGTGCAAGCTGCAATCCAGGCTGAAGAACAGCTCCTTAGTCCACTGGAACGCCGTCGTTTCCAGTATCGGCAACAGCAGCGTAAGACCAAAGGCCGTGAGGAGCAAACCCTAACTCAGCTGGATCAGTTCCTGGGTCGACTGGGCGAGCATAGGAAGCCGCCTGAAGAACTGACTCCAGAGGAGCAGGAACTGTGGTTCAACAATCGACTCAGATTTGCTGTGGACTCTACAACTGCATTTGCTCATAGTAAGGCGGATGATGACAAGCGCAAAAAGGCAACTGCGCAGGAGGAGGAAGACCCCACGCTCCGGCTTCGCAGACTCAATGAAGACGCAGACCGCTACCAAACTGCGGAGCTGCGGGAAATGCTCAGTCTCGATAACCTCGAGAAGATCTCGGGGCCACAGCAGCACTAAATGTTACTCGCTTCTCCTTCGCTCCCAGCGAAGCAGTACTCTCGAGGAGTCTGAGACAGACTTTCCTTGCGACTGCCGGCTTCGAAGTTACGCCGCTCAGTTTGAAGCGTGCTGTTGACTTGGGGCGGCCGCGGCTCCTGCGGAAGCTCCAGGCTTTTCACTTGAGAAGAGCTGGTTTCGCCGTAGGAAGGGAGCTGATTGGACCCTTTAAAGCAGTCCACTGCTGAGATCTTGAAAGTCAGGGAAAGACGTCGCTCTCCAATAGCCGCTCCCAGCACCTCGCAGAAATCATCAGGATCTCCTCCGATCTTCGCCCCTTCACAGTAGAACTCCGTGAGCGAATCATTCTCCTTCAGTGCCTGCGCCAGTCTCTCCTTCGCCTTATAGCTGACTTCCTCTATCTCAATAGTGTGGGAAATGTTGAGTAGTCTGAGACTGCGGGTCCTAAGGAGCAGGTCGGCGACTAGGGTGAGTAGCGACTCTTCTTTGATTTGGTTGTAGCTGAGGTCGAGGGCGGTGATGTGGACTGGGAGACTGCGCAGCAGGCGAGCCAGGCCTTTGGAAGCCAGGCTGTTGTTGTGCAAGTCGAGGTGGCAAATCGGCACTGCAGGGAGTAGGTAGCGAGTGAGTAGGGCGGTTCCTCGGTCTCCCAGCCCCAGTCCGCCTAAGCTGCAGTACTCCAGGGACTTGCTGCACTGGAGGCCGGAGCAGAGGGCGGTCAGCAACTTCGGCTTGTGCAGAGGTGTGTTTCCGCAGAGACTCAGCCACTCCAAGTGGTGGTTCAGCGAAATGCCCATGCCGAAGGTGGTAAGGATGGCCTTGGTAGTGAAGGCGGAAGCGTTGTAGCCGAGGTCCAGGTGAAGGATGCGTCGGTTGAGGGAAAGGGCTTCACCGAGTGCAGCTAGAGCTAGTGGGGAGAGACGAGTATCGTAAAGGTTGAGCTCAGTGAGTGTCCCCGCAGACATGAAAAGCGCAGTGATGAAACTAGCTTCTTTGACCAAATTGCCCTGCAAAACCAGTGTCTTCGGCTTCGGGTTGCTTCGCTTGGACAGCAGTCTGCCCAGCAGCTCCCCCGACTCCGCCTTCAGCTCAATCCGGTTGTTTCCAATATCCAACCAAGTGAGTCCCATTGGTCGCTTCACCGCCAATAGTCCTCTAAGCACTTCATTGAGCCGATCTTCCTCCAACATAGTATTCTGCAGCACTATCTTTCTCAGTGTATTTCTATCCGCGTAGTGCTTTCCTACCTCTCTGACCAATACTCGCACTGCGTCTTCGAACAGGAACTTGTTGGACAGGTCCAGCACTGCGGCTTGCGTGCTCAAACGAGTGATGAGGAACTCGATAGTGCGGTGGTCCTCTTCGGCCTGGAGACGATGCAGCTGGTCTTGTGCTTCTTTAAAGTCCATTATATGGGCATATGGTAAGACCTGAGGACTGATTCAAAAGTACAGTGGGGAAGGGATGGGAAGTTTCGTTGGTGATTTTGTCTGCAGCCGCTTGAAGAATATACAAGGTGGAAATTACAGCACTACTTGAAAAGTGACTATATTTACTGTGATTAACATAACTAGTATGAAAGGCCGAAGTCTGCGCTTTTCCCCGCTTACAGAGAGAAGTTCCAAGTCGCTTAGTCCGGCTTTAAGACACACTATCAGCGAAATCAGACTAATCAGAAGAC
>Ga0247837_1005368_pt1 | contig 19351 bp, 14 predicted proteins | sample LaCtaG_2_FD_187115 | JGI IMG/M metagenome (GOLD analysis project Ga0247837, IMG submission 187115) | Freshwater microbial communities from meromictic Lake La Cruz, Castile-La Mancha, Spain - LaCruzMarch2015_14.5m | ecosystem: Environmental > Aquatic > Freshwater > Lake | place: Spain: Castile-La...
GTGACTAAAGGCGATCAGTGCCTGGGAGACGTCGTCCAGTCCAGCCCCAGCTTCCGCCTTCAAGTTCCACCACTTGGCCGAAGACCGGTCACAGGCCTTGCCCCGCTCCAGCACCTCATTCGCCTCCTGAAACCGACCCGAGGCAATCAGCACTCGCGCTAACCGCAAAGGAGTTTTAGGTGCTGAGGAGTCCTGCTTCCAGGCTAACTCGTAGTCGTTACGCGCTTGGGTGAAGAGAGAAAGCCGCTCATAGCACTTTGCACGCTTGAGCCGAGCGCCTAAGTGCTTGGACTCAATAGACAGTGCGGCTGTGAAGTCGTCCGCCGCTTCTTCGAACTTCTTCATCTGGAAGGACAAGTAGCCTCTGTTGTTGTAAAACTCTGCCTTAGTGCTGTCCAGCTGAATTGCTGCGGTGAAGTCTTCGAAAGCAACAAAGTGCTTGCCGAGTCTTTGAAGCAGTATCCCGCGGTTGTAGTAGGCATAGGCGTTCCTTGGCTCCACTTCTAAAGCGGAAGTGTAGTCCTTCAGTGCTGCTTCCAAATCCCCGAGTTTGTCGTAAGCGAATCCACGGTTGAAAAGCGCCTTGAAATGGCCGGGTTCCGCCTGCAGACACTCTGTGAGTAACTTGATGGCTTGGGTGAAGTCGCCCTGCTTCTTGGCCGCACAGCCTTGCAAGTACTTGCCAGCCGCTTGCTTGTGCTCTGCAGAAACCAGACTCACTCTCATCACTTGTGTGTCGTGCTTTTCCGTCGTCGACACACTTGTGGACTTGGACGTGTGTTTGGACTCACTTAGAGGTGTGCGTGGTTCCTTGCCTACAGCCAAGACCTGGGCGTAGACTTCACAGGCTTCTGTGAACTGTCCCAAGCGGTTGAGAGCGGCGGCTTGGGACAGGGCAGCGTTGGTGTGACTGGGGTCCAGCTCCAGTACTCGAGAGAAACAGCGGAGACTGCTTTCCACCATGCCCAGCTTTTCATATGCACAGCCCTGTATATACAGTCCCTGGGTGCTGTCGGGGTCTGCTTCGAGCAAGGCTTCACAGTCTCGTAGAACTTCATCCAGCATCTCTTTGCGCAGATAGGCAGCAGCCCTGGTTAGTAACGCCTTGGCGTCGTTTGGACTCTGCGACAGCCTTTGAGTGCAGATCTGAATGACACTGTCCACAGCAGGCGCACAGCGGTACGGCACAGGGTTGTCCTCCTCTACCACGTCATTCCTTCGCAGTTGAGACCGTCTAGCGAGTGACTCTCGCACCAGTGCTCGCTGCAGGTCCAGCTTGAGTGCTTCCATCTTCCCATCGTCCATAATGACTGCCTCTCCTTAGATCTGCTTAGTAGCTGGACCTATGCCGTTGGAGGGTTACCTAGCTACTAGCAGAAGCTGCGGAAGCCGAAGGAGAAGACCCCTCTGTTGACGAGGTCCATAACCCGCATCACACCGTAAATAGGCACCAGGACAGTCGCCATAGCCAGCACCAGAGCCAGGATGTACACCGACAAGCTGGGTCTCCCGCTCTCCTTCATGCGCTTCTCAAGCAGAACCACTCCCACCAGTGCACCCACTCCCGCCCATGAAGCGTAGTAAATGCCGTAGGTGTACTTCACCATGCCAGCCGCTGCGTACTGTGCAAAGGCCACCGAACTACTGAAAGACACCACGAAGGAACAAGTGGCGGCCGAGGTTTCAGTTCTGACTTTCATCCACAGCAGCATTGGGCCGAGGAACACTCCTCCAGTGAGGCCCAGACAGCCGCACACCAGACCTGTCATGAGAGACACGGTAAGCACCTTGTTGCTGCCTTCATGCGTCCATTTCATGTCATCCGTCTCGAACTTGTAGCCGGCTGCATGATAGCGGGTGTACTTTTGCGTCAAGATGTAGGCAGAAGCTGCGATAATGGCAATACACACTACTGTGAAGCCCACAGTGAACCACCAGTAGGCAGCCGAGCAGGGCAGAATCCCGAAGAAAGACCCCAGTCCCTTGCCTCCACGTGCAAAGGCAGCCAGCATCGTGAAAGCGTACATGACGATAATCATGCCCATCTGCACAGGAGGGAAAGCACGGGCTTCCTCAGCGCAGATCTGCTTCAGTTCCTCACTGTGGCTGGAGTTGCGGTCGAACTCAAACTCAGTTTCTACCAAAGGCTTGAATCCGTCCTTATTTGCTGCGTCTTCTTTGGCTGCGAGAGTGTTGGCCTTGCGGTAGGAACCAAGCGCTCCGAAAGCGAAAGAGAGTGTGAGGCAAATGAGGATAAACCAGTCCGGCAGCATCGCATTGACAATCACGCCGTAGCAGGTGCCTAGCAGCAAGGGCATGCAGATGTGCATGGACAAGTTGAAATCGATCCGGGGACGGTCTCGAGTGGGATGTCTCAGATTGAACCGCAGGATAATTGCCATCAGCACGCCCACGAAGGCCACTAGCTGAGCGATAGGGATGGCCCAGTGCGTGGTAAATCCGCCAACAATGATAAGGATGGGAATGATCATTGAGCAGCCGGTAATTCCTGCGGCATTAGCCATCGCGGAAATGATGAAGAGGAGCATTCCAGCCACTATTTCCCAGACGTTCAGTGGCCAGAAGTCCTTGTGCACACACATATTCTCTAGGCACACCTTCAAATGCCCGCACTCGCTGTCCAGAGTGCAGCTTTGGTCTCCCAGAGCAGCAAACAGAGCACTGTCAATTAGCTCCATTAACTATTACAAGTGGTTTGGACTGTACGTGCACTGCACGATACTGGGGAGACGTAGGCCCGGCTGTTGCCAGCCATTGTTAGGGAATATGGACTATCAGCTGCTTTCAGCGTTCTTCCTAGTCACTAAGTCGAGAATTGGGTCGAGTTTCTGACGGGGGTTTTGGGGTTTGGACAGGTTGGCAGTGGAGCGAAGCCAAACTCTCTGTTATGTCTTCAATGGAAGACTCGGGAATCCAAGCGGAACTGCACTCCCTAAAGAAGGGGAAAGTCTCACTGGCTGCCGCACTGCACCAACTCGACCTGGTTTCCGCTTCCTTCGGCAGGATGCAGGACTTGGAAACTGCAGTCACCGCCCAGGAGCAAAGCATCAATGAGTTGAAAGGTCTAATGAAGTACTTCGTTAGTGCTACTGGCCTGAGAGCTGCTTTGGACCAGTTCACACATGACCTCCACTCCGCTCTGGACTCCAAGTTTACCAGTTTCAGAGAGGGCTATGACCGACAGTTAGAAGTCAGACCTGAAGTATCGATAGTGGAAGCTGCTCTGAGCACTAAGGCGGCCTGTACCTCTGTGACTGCGCTGCAAGAGCAGGTCAGAAGTCTGCGCGGACAGTTCGAAACGCTCAGTTCCTCTGTCTTCGAGTCCTTCAAAATCGAGGTGAAGCGCAGTCTCGCTTCGAAGTTAGACGCTGGTATGCTGAGAGACACTGTCAAAGACGTAGTGGACAGTCCTGCTTGGAAGGCTGTCCAAGACCGACTTACTGTACTCGAGCAAACCCCGCAGGAGCGAGCGTTTAGTCCTGAAGGCGTGCTAATCGACACATCGCAGATGTTCCCCGACCCTTCCTCTCCTTTAATCCGCCTGATTGACACTGGAATTGGATCCGCTACAGCTGGTAGTCCCGCGCAAAGTCCGAGACACCAGTCCTCCAGCCTAGTCAACCTGCAAGTCGCAGAGCTCGAGCGTTCCGTGTCCACCCTGCAGCAAGACTTCGCAGAAACCCACCAAAAAGAGGAGAGGTTGCACAGACAAGCAGAGGACAGAATGCAGGAACTGGAGAGGACTTATATGCACACTGTGCAGGCTATTCGGGAATTGGAAGTCGTGAAGAGGAAGGTGGAGTTGCTGGAAGGGAGGAAAAGTCCGGAGCGGACTTCTCACAGATCAGTGGAAATCCCCGTTAATCCCAATGTGGAGAAATACACTCGGCAGCAAGAACTGGCATCCAAGAGATTTGTTCAGCTGGAAACGGACGTCAATTCCCTCCTCACCACCACTAAATACCTCAAATCAAGAGACAAGGACAAATTCAACGAAGTCATAAAGTCACTCAAGTTCCTCAACAACAGTCGAGACTCCCAAGCAAGAGACTTGGCTGCTCTTAAGGCTCGCAGTGAGGAACTCGAAAAGAGTCAGAGTAAAGCACTAACAGCACTTCAGGAAGAATTACTGACGTTGAGAGGGCCGATGATCGACATGCTGAGCACTCAAGCGAGGGAAAGTGGAGCACTTAGTATGGAAATCAAGCGGCACCAGGACATGCTGAGGTCCTTTGTGAAGGGAGACACTGGGTCTAATCTCGAGTCTCGCCTCATGACTCCACTCACTCCGTCTCTGAAATGTTCACAGCAGCTGCCGACCTCTAGAGTCGACTTCCAGCCTCGCGTCCAAAGCGCTAGTCCTGGAGTCCGCCTGCGCCATTGTCTACATGCTCCAAACGACACTGAAACTAAGCACAAAATAGCAGACTTGAAGTATATCGGCTCTCAGAGAAGTACACCCAAGCGGATACTTGACATTGAGAAATCGCTCGCCCGTGCAAGCAATACAGAGCTATAGTTGCCTCGTGAGTGTAGGAATAAGCATAAAGTTCGGCTAAATCCAGATACAGATCTTGCATTTTGTAGCTGTGATTGGAAACTGAGTTCATGGCAAAGCACAATGCTACACCACTATTTAGATACAAGAAATAGCCATGCTAAGAGAAATCCTCAGGGAGACCTAGGAGAAGAAGGCGAATTCTTGAGTTGCTCCAACTCTTGTTCGTACTTAGGAATCCGCTTGGTCCACTTGGCCTTATTGTCACTGAGTTGGCCGCAGTTTTCCACCAGTGCAGGGAACTCCACTCTCAGCGTTTCAAAGGTCGGACTCACTATCACATCGATGAAATTCACCTGCGACTTCGCCACATTCACTGTAAATCTATCCATCAGGAAGCCCAGTGGCAGACCTTGAGCTCTCTCCCGGTCTCCCTGCACCCAGAACTCCTGCATTACCAGCTCAGTCCAGTGTAGACACAGGTCCCAAGACTTGCTTGGGTTGCTTATGTCTGCAGCGTGGATCAGCACCTGAAAGCAGAGGGTTTTGTCCTCAGAACAGATTTCTTTTGGGGAGGGGAATTTGGACTTGAACATAGACATGAGGGAAAAGTGCTGGACGATGTCAGTGCTAAGGACCATTTCGATCATGATAGTGCGCAGTCTAGCAAAGTCTGCAGGACTCAAATCACTGTAGAAGTCAAAGTCCTCGTTCAAAGACACACAGAACGAGGAAGACACATGGTGGTTTTCCAACACTGATTTATCGTTGTACCGCAGCGCCAATTCCGACTGCGTATTGACCAGGTAGGTGTTGTTGACTCCAGGGTGCTCGAAGTCGTGTACACAGGCAGCTAGGTAGCAGGCGGCAGTCTCTACAGGTGTGATTTGCAGCAAATCCCCTGCAGAGCAGGAAGTCAGGAAGTAGTGCAAAGTCTGCACCACGTCTGCTGCATGGGTCGCAGTGTGGTACGGCACTGGGTTGTACCCTGTTTCAATGCGACTCACGAAGTCTGTAAACCGCTTTTCGTTGACATTCAATAGAGAAAACAGATTGCTGCGTTTGAACAAGATATCCATAAGTGTGAACAGCTCTTTACCGTTCGTGATTCGTTTGAGTTCAAATACATCGAAGTCATTGAGGTCTAAAGTGCGGAGACACTGCTTGACTTCCAGCGTTATTTCCTGCTCTGCGCTGAGCTTTACAGGCGGGTTGACCTGGATAGAGGAGCGTCTTCGAGGGTAATTGGCAGAGCCGGTCGTAGCTTTCGAGAAATTGTTAACGATGTCGAGAATGGCATGTTCCAGGCCAGTGTCCGCCCTGCCCACTGTCACCCTGGCTTCATGCAGTCTATCAGAGCTGATAATATCCCTACACCAGTGGATGTCTCTGGCTAAGGCCAAGTCGCAAGTGACCCAAGGATGGGTTAGAAGTCCTGTCAGTATCTCCATAACTCTCTCAGAAGCCACATCTATTGAGTAGTCCTTGTGGACTTGTATATGTAGTTTCGCATTTATACGCTGGAAATCCCCTAGTTTCCTCACTGCCACGATAAGCCGCAACAGTCGCAGGACTGCGCTGAACTTGAGGTAGCCCAGACCTTGGTCGTTTTCTGCTAGTGTGATTATGCAGAGAATCAGACTCAGCAACACCACTGCTAGGTCGAAAGTGTTCCATAGAGTCCTCAGAAACATCTGCTTAGCACTCACTAGACCCATTGAGTACAGCTTCAACAGCAGCTCTACGAGGAAAACCGCCAGTAGGATGAGACTAATGATTGTAAAAGACTGACTATCGCCACTGTCTCCCATAGCCACACTAATACAGGTCAATACGGCAAACAGTACGATAACGACCAATATACAATTCTCCACCCCTCTAGAAAACATGAACTTTCCTAGTCGGATGCGCAGAGTAGGCTGAGTCCTAGGTGTTCCTCACACTAGTAGGTCTTCCAGTCCTGTGTAGGGGTGAATTCTGCGCTCTTTCTTAGGTTTGAAGAGAGTGCTGTTGTTGACAGAGGGCAGTTGGGACTTCGCTGTGTCCACAGACGGCTGCTTGCTGATCCGGGAGGACTTGGTGTGCTGGAAGTCAGTCATTTCAATGCCTTTTACTGCGGATTTTTAGCTCTAAGTCGTATTAATGGAGAGTCTGAGACTGCCGCCAGGCCTCCAGCCCGAAGAGTACTCCATTCAACTAGACGTGTAGGGGCCAGATAGTGACCTAAGCACCAGCAAATACTCAGGAGAAGTGACGATACAGCTGCAAGTGGCAGAGCCCACGACCCTACTGCCCATCCACCTAGGCACAGGCCTGGAACTCTGTGCAGCCGAGGTAGCGGGACAGGCAGTGGAGTGGGAGGAAACAGGCAATGACCAGGCACTACTGAAGCTGGTGGGGGCGGTGCAGGGCCGAGTGGAGCTGCGGCTGCGGTTCTGCAGAGGGTTAGGACTGGAGGATGTGGGCTTTTACCTGTGTGAGTATAAGGGGGATCTGATGGCGGTCACTCACTTCAAGCCGAATTACGCTCGTTTGGCCTTTCCTTGCTTTGACGAGCCTCATTTGCGCTCAGTCTTTCGACTGACGATTAAGGTGCAGCCGGAGTCCTATCAGTGCTTCTCCAATATGCCTCTTCTCACCCGCCTCGGGGACACCTTCCAGTTCCACCCGACTCCCGCTATGCCCACCTACCTTCTCAATTGGTGCATATGCAACCATCAGTCCATCTCCGTCTTCTCCTTACAGCAAGTCCCGATTTCCATCTACAACCGCCGTGTAAAGCACTGCGCCACCTATCTGAAGCTAGCCCAGGAAGCACTCGACTTCTGTGTCGACTACTTCGACCTGCCCTACCCTCTCCCCAAACTCGACATCATGGCAGTCTATAGTAATCTCCAACCAGCGATGCGAGGCAGGGCCAGTGAGGCCTGGGGAGTCATAGCAGCCCTAGGCAGGCATATTGAGCACAGAGAAAGCGACATTGCGGCAGCGTTTTCCAGGAACTCGAGAACTATCTGTCATGAAATAGTGCATATGTGGATCGGGAACTTGGCGACTATTAACTGGTGGACCTCCTTTTGGCTGGTTGAAAGTCTAGCTCGCTTTGTCGAGCACAAAATCCTGGCTACTCTGAGGCCGGAGTTCCGAATATGGGAGAAGTGCCAGAGGGAAATCATCCACCCAGCTCTGGATGTAGACGGCTCAGACGCATCTAAAGCTATGGAAATAGAGGTGGAAGACCCTTCCCAGCTGGACTCCATCTATGACCCTACTGCCTACGGCAGAGGCATGGCTGTCATTGCTATGGCTGAGGAGCTGATCGGACCTGAGAACTTCAGACAAGGCTTGAGCGGCTTCCTCAAGGCCTACGCTTATAACAGCTTCGACTCCAGCCAGTTCTGGGTGTTTCTAGCAAAGTACGGGGACTATCCAGACCTGCCAGAGATAGTGCAGCCCTGGGTAGACGAGCCCGGCTTTCCCTTGCTACTGGTCAGTAAGACTGAAAGCGGCACTATACGTGTGCAGCAGCGAAAGTTCGTAAACCTGCTAGAGCATCAAAAGCCCGGCTGCGAAAAGCTCTGGCCTGTGCCTTTGACCTACTTGAGCAGTGCAGAAAACACACAGCGAAAAGTCCTGCTGAGGGACTACGCTGTTGACCTGAACTTGGGCCCTGAACTGAAGTGGTTCGCTTGCAACATTCATCGACTTTGCTTCCTCAGAGTCCACTATACAGACGAACTGCTCATAGCTCTGGCGGAGCCGATTCGGAACCAGCGTCTCAGCACTATCGATATATACGGTATTTTGAACGACCATTTCCTCTATTACCGCTCAGGAGGAACGAAGTACCAGACGCTGAAAACCCTATTGTTGGCTTCGGCTTGGTGCCAGGAAATGATAATGTGTGAAGAATGGCTGGAAATCATCCGCTACTTCTGGCGCTTCCTAGCCGGCCGCCACCTCTTCCGCCAAGAAGTCCAAAGTCTGACCAGAGCCCTGTTCGAAGGCTGCCTGAACCCCAGTTCCGACTGCATTTACCGAGACTCCATCATTGGCTTGGCACTGCGAGCCATGACCCGGATATGTGAGGACTCCAGCACTATAGCGAGAGTCTGCACCTCCTTTTTGTCTGCTTCCGGGTCGTTTTCAGCAGAACTGTACCAAGTCCATGCGGAGCTTTTCTTCTGCTTCAGTCCGCTTGAAAGTGTGTTGGCAGTGATGGGGTCGGATTTGAGACTGCAGTACATGGCTGCGCAGACAGGAAATGAAGCAGTGTTGAAGCACCTCTTTGCCCAGTTTATTTCGGGACATATGCATGGATTGCGCTTTGCGCATATTGACTCGTATACGATGCTCAGAGTCATGCTGCAAATGTTGATTGAAAGCAGTGCATCACCTGAGAAATGGCAGCAAGTGAAGCAAAGTTCCTTTTCCAATGTATGTGTGGATGCAATGACGAGATGCATGGGAAACATACACGCCCGCAGGGAACTCGAAGGCCTGTTGGAGTTATTTGATGCGCTAGAAGCCATTCAGCAGACAATGCGGGAAAACTGGCTGAGTGCACTGGTCAACTGCAAGATTAAGTTAACGGAGATGTATAGTGCACATCAAAGAGCGATAGACCCACTGCAGACTGAAATCCTAACCAGCACTCCTAGTTAGTAACTTGCTTAGTTTCCTAATACCCAACTCACTATTAGGAGTGTAGAGCACTATTTGCCGTATGAGTGAGCGAGCCAGGGCAGAAGCAAAGCAGTGGAGATATGCCTGGACTCTCAGGTTCGGCGCTGAAAGTCGCCTTGCAAGTTTCGACCTTCACGCCCGAAGGGTAAACTTCAGCTTCAGCAGGACTCAAAGAGTGCATCAAAGCAGAGCAGAAACTACTTCTGCCCTTTCGACTCCAACTTCCCGGCTTCACAGAGTAGTTCGTCCTGTGAGAGTCGCCCAGACGCCAAGGCCTAGGTCTCAGGCTCCTCCGCCTCTCCACGATTTCACTATCAGTGGCATTCGTCTGTTCTCCCCTAGTCCCTGTCGCCGGATTCTGACTCCTTGCAGCTTTCCTTGCAAAGAAATCGAACTCAGACTCTGCGAAACTGACTTGCACATAAGCGGTCTGGCCTGCGCTCGACACAGGCCTTAGTTCCTGCTAGCTATTAGCTTGCCCTGCGCTGTCTTGATAACCTGCGCTCTGAGACTCAGCAACTGGTCTTCCAAGCCTGCGGCTTCCTTGCAATACAGCCGGTAGATATAGTACTGCCAAGTTAGTCCGCCCACTCCCACGCCTGCTAGGAACCGGACTATCATTACAGCCATTTCTAGGACTCAGTGGCGACTACCTGAGTACAAGAGAGGCCTGGGCTGGACTCGAGGACTAGTGCGAAGACTTGAGGTATAGGGAGAGTTGCTGCGCTTATCTTTGACTAGTTGGGATTTGGACCGCAGACGAAGGGGGACGAGCGGGCTTTTGGAAGACTTCTGGGAACGCTTTAGGAAGGTGAGTTGATCTAGTGGGGAATCGTATCTGATTGTCACTCACATTAATTGTATACTCGCCTGGCTGCAAGGAGAAGTGCCTGACGACTGAACTACAGTGCGTTTGCAGTGCGTGTGTGAGTAGAGCAATGCATTGTGAGACTCTGAAGTGCAAGAGTTCCCTGGCCTGGAGGGATGCAAGGGACGGGGAGACTGTCTGAGAGACCTGACTGCGTGATGTCTGCGGGACATAGTTTGCACAGTAGGCCGTCCCTATTTGGACGATGGTAGAAAAGAATGGCTAAGGGTAAAGAAGACATTCCGAAGCCTTCGACTTCAACCGGCGGCAAGGCCAAGAAGAAGAAGTGGTCGAAGGGCAAAGTCAAGGAAAAGATCAACAACAGCGTCATCTGCGAGCAGGAAACCTACGACCGCCTCTTCAATGAGATCCCCACCAAGAACAAACTCATCACTCCCTCTGTCATCTCGGACAAGCTCAAAATCAGCGTCTCACTCGCCCGTCAGGCTATTAAGGATCTCGAGGCCAAGGGAGTGATCAAGAGGGTCGGGGAGTCCAACCACACTCAGATGATCTACACGAGGGCCGCCGCCAGCGAGTAAATAGGAACTCCTTAGCCATCAATCCGTGTAATGTCGGGAGCCATTCTCGAGCAGCTCCGCAGCTGTCAGGAAGACACGGAGTTCCTCGAGAGAGCCATCGTCAAAGCCCACTTCCTCAAAACTGACAATCCCAGGAATCAGCTGGTTGCCGACCTCATGATTAAGCACTTTCTCGATGAAATCACTAAGCGCAGTGCTCGAGCTCTGGTACTGTATGAAGACAGGGACAGACTCAAGCGAGAGGAAATCAAAGTGCTCGAGGGAGAGGCTTGCCTGGCTCCTGATAAAGCCACAGACAATAAGGTGATAGATGTGTGGACGAACTACTACGAGATGGCCCAGCAGGTCAAGAGTTACCACGCCCGCTTCACACAGTACGGACAGCCTGAGGAAATCCACGACGAGAACTGGTACTTCATGCACGCTTTGGACGACAAATCCGCATTTCCCAAGTTCACAGGACAGGAAGGGTTCGGTCGCTTCGTGGACTTGCATGAGTTTTACAACCAATTCTTCAACCTGCACAAAATCCGCACTGCGAAGCCGGAATTGACCAGACGCCTGGACTATGTAACATACCTAAACAACTTCGATACCTTCCACGAAATCCCCATTAAAGCGAAGGACTCGAACTACAAGCAGTATTTGGTGGACTTACTGAACTACCTGAAGTCGTTCTTTGCGAGAACGCAGCCTTTGCTGAGTGTGGCGCAGATTGAGGACAAGCATAGTGCTGATTTCACTGAAAGGTGGGAGACTAGGCAAATCAGAGGCTGGGAAAGTTTGCCCACTACTGAGGGAATCTTGAGAAATCCCCTGTTTTGCTTGCCCTGTCAGAAGCTCTTTGCCAGTAGAAATGTATATAAAGCTCACAAATCGGGGAAAAAACACCAAAAGAACCGCGAGAAAATCGCAGAGCTGCTGGACAATCCTCCGACCATGCTCGAGGAATACAAGGAAATCGCGAGTTTGGAATGCTTCATATCCAGACTCAAGGAAACTCTAGGAGATGTGATTCAGGACACTATGAACAACGTAAGGAAGCGGCAAACTCGCACAGCAACTGAGCTGGAAGCTGAAATGTTCGACTCAGAGGAAGAAGACCCGATGACGTTACCCATCGAAGAGATCAGGCGGAGAGCTGAAAAGAAGCAAAAGGCAGAAAGTGACTCTTCAGATGATGAAAAGCCCCTGTATAATCCGCTGAACCTGCCCATAGGTTGGGACGGGAAGCCGATTCCTTACTGGCTGTATAAGCTGCATGGACTGGGAGTGGAGTTTAAATGCGAAATCTGCGGGAATTATAGCTACTGGGGAAGGCGAGCCTTCGAACGGCATTTCCAAGAGTGGCGCCACGCCTACGGCATGCGCTGTCTGAAAGTGCCCAACACACTTCACTTCAAAGAAATCACCAGAATCAGCGAAGTACTGGAGCGTAAGTCCTACTCAGTGTACCGCAAGCTGCAAGAAAGCCACCAACTCGAGCTGTTCCGTCCAGACGTGGAGGAGGAGTTCGAAGACACTCAAGGCAATGTGATGACAAAGCGAGCCTACGACGATTTGAAGCGGCAGGGCCTGCTGTAGCTAGCTTACTCGCTGCTGTCTTCTGCGGGTTGCAGGGCTGCCTGGGCTGCCAGGTGCTCCTTCCACTCGCGCTCCTTGCGGTAGGCGAATTCCATCGTGCACTCCATGTTGTTGTAGCGGACGATGGTGAACAGTACTTCGTTCCAGAACTTCTCCACAGTGATAGCTGCCACCACAGTCGTCAAGGCACGCATCTTGCGGTTGCAGTAGAGCCAGCGATTACACCAGCGCAGGGCAGCCTTGGTCCAGGGGTCCGCAAACCAGCGGTTGTAGACGGGCGGCAGCCGCCGGGGCGTGGGAATGACAGTGGGCACAGGTCCCTGTGCGTTCCTGTACAGGAACTTCGGGTTATTCTTTGCGTGAGGCACGCCGACGTGACCGTCACTGTAGCCCTGCCAATATCCGTCCAAATGGGACATATTTCTAAGGCTGCTGCTCCAGTAACTGCCAGGATAATCAATAGATGGGCTGTTTCGGCTCTCGACCTCGTGTGACGACTCACCAAGCAAATATCGAAGTGCAGCCTCAGAAGGCTAAAGCAGAGCCAGTCACAATTCTAGCAGCTCCTGCCAAAGCAGACAACCAAGAAGAACTCAAAGTCAGACCCGGCCAGTTCATCCAGATCTGCAAGGGCTCTTTCCTGCAGAACTACCGCATGATCAAGGAACTGGGGGAGGGCGCTTTCGGCAAGGTCTTCTTAGTGGAACATCGCACCACCCACATCCGCAGAGCCGTTAAAGAAATAGACAAGTCCAAGGCCGAGAAAAGCGGCGCCTCTAAGTTCATAGCGGAAGTGGAAATCTTGTCCAGACTGGACCACCCGCACATCCTCAAATTGAATGAACTGTATGAGGACACACTCCGGTACTATGTCGTCTCGGAGCTACTGACAGGTGGGGAACTCTTCGATTACGTCATCAAGCTGGGCCACTTGTCGGAAGCCACAGCGGCGAAAATCATGCACCAGGTGCTCAGTGGAGTGACGTACTGCCATCAAAATGGCATTGTGCATAGAGACCTGAAGCCTGAAAACTTACTACTGGAGTCCACCCCACAGGAAGGCAAAGAAATCATTATAAAAATGATCGACTTCGGCACTTCCAGTCTTTTCAGCTCCGCCACGCATCTCCACAAGAAAATCGGCACTCCCTACTACATCGCCCCAGAAGTGCTGAATATGGACTACACCGAGAAGTGCGATGTATGGAGCTGCGGAGTGATTCTATACATTTTGCTCTCTGGGTACCCCCCTTTCCCTGGCAAAAGCAACGAGGACATCATGCGGAAAGTGCGTATCGGGCAGTTCCACTTCAATCACTCAGAGTTCAACACTGTGTCTGCAGAGGCCAAAACCCTAATTCGCAACATGCTCGTAATGGACCAAAGGACTCGAATATCAGCAGAAGCGGCTTTGCAAGACCCTTGGATTACGAGACACACTGCCCAGGGCCCACTGACCAGTCCTCTCACCCTCGCCTCACTGGAGAATTTGAAGCATTTTCGAGCGGATGAGAAGCTGAAGCAAGCAGCACTGTCCTTCATCACCTCCCAACTCCTCACCCAGGAGCAAACCGCTCAGATCCGAGACGTGTTTCGCTCACTCGACAGGAACGGAGACGGGCGTCTGAGTAAAGAGGAACTGATGCAGGCTTACCGCCAGCACAATACAGAGGAGCAGACGCAGGAAATCGTGGAAAACGTTATGCGAAAAGTGGACGTGGACAAGAACGGGTACATCGACTACAGCGAATTCCTCGCTGCCAGTATTAGCCACCAAACGCTCACTTCCAAGGCCAATCTGGACCAAGCGTTCCACCTCTTTGACAAAGACGGCAGTGGAAAAATCAGCATCCAAGAGGTGAAGGAAATACTAGGGGGCGACCAGCAAGTGAGTGACAGTGCTTGGCAGCAGATAATGAAGGAAGTGGACGCAAATAGTGATGGCGAAATTGACCTGAAGGAGTTCATTAGCATGATGCTGCAGTCCATCAAGTAGTGTTAACAGCAGTCTGACTAGACTAGGATTGGGCTTAAGGTTTGGTTATTACGTGGAAACGGGCGAGTTCGCTCTCTGAGTACTGACGACCACACTGAAGGCATTTAGTGGTTTTCACACAGCAGTAGTAGCAAATTTGGCAAGTCTTATGAGAGCCGTCTAGGTAGAGCATCGAATATTCACTGTTATTACAACGAAGGCAGGAAAGTGCAGAAGTGGCTTGGGAGGACGGATTTGAGGGAGGCATAGTAGTGGGATTGGGGATGGTTTTAGGGGCTGTAGTAGCTGGCAGGGGCTGTTGAACTGGAGCAGTTACTGGGACTTGAGGAGACTGCAGGCTTTTATCCACCAAAGCACTATGGACACTCTGATACTCATAGCCATCCAAACTCAATTGTTCCGCCAGTCCTTTAGCCCTGTCCAACAGCTGCAGTGTCTCCTCGTCATAACGGAGATCAGCATTTCCTTGAACCAAGTGTTTGATGATTTGTAGCTGTGCATCAATCAAGCTGAAGGCAGGCTGCACAAAACTCTCCGAGCCTGCCTCTGGGTACTGCTGAATGGAAGGCGCTGATTGCTGACTCTGCGCGAGTTCTGGGAAATAGTGTTGCTGAATCTGGTCCTGAGTTCCTTCGAAGGGAAACCCCTCAGTCCCGGGGATCAAAGCGCAATAAGTCGTCCCCACGATTTCCAAGTGCAGGATGGGTGCTAGTCCTTGAGTGCAGTCCACTCGGGCTTTCACCTCATTCTCAGGGTGATGCAGTTCCACTATGTGCACTTGAAACAAGTCACTCAGGCGTTTCCCCACTTCCTCAGTTCCTTCTGCAAAAGTGGCTTCCAGCTTCTGATACGGACCCAGGAAGTAGTCAATGTACTGAGTAGACATTGCGCCTGCGAAATTCGTTTGTCTGTTTGCTATATAGCTCAAGGCTTCCTTCAAATCTGCCGGGATTTCCTTCTCCATGAGTGCCGTTGCAGCCTGAGGTCTGTTCAGACAGTAGCAGAGGTGAGCTAGGCCAAAGACACTGAAGTAGGTATTGCGCATAGGCACTTCAATAAAGAGGCGCTGCTGGTAGCCTAGGTTGATTAGCTGTTGGTCGAGTGGCAGACTCTCTGGGTTCAGTTGCGTGCTGATGATTTTGGTCTCTGAGGCCATTTTCTATATATTCCGTTTTGCGTGCGCGAGATAGTCCAGGGAAATCGCGATACATTATTCGACATACCCATAATTCCCTCCAGATCCCTCATCCCACAGCTTTTATAAGGAAATAGAATGAGTCCTTCTAGGTCCTAATACCCAGAAAGGCTGAGTCGATGTCCTGCTAATTTGAGCGAATGATGGCCTGCATTCGACTCCTCCGGGCCTGCAGCACCTTCAACCTCGCCCGCACTCTCAGTCTCCCAAACCCTCTTCCAGCCCTGTCCCAGTACCTGCAGACTTGCAGTTTGGAGCAGCTTTCGCCTACTATTGAGTCCCTCACCAAGACCCGCCCTAAGCTTAGTCTGGCTCCTCTGGAGACTTCTCTGCAGGCGAGACTGGAACTGATGCACTTTGGACAAGTCATTGTGGTCCGAGAGGCTTTGAAAAAGGGAATGACGAGGCAATTTGGAGAGAAGTTGGAGGATAGGGCTATTGCGCTCCTTCCAAGTATGAGTACTGAGGAAGTGACGCAAATGCTGAGATCTTTTTCAGGGAAAAGTCCTCGCTTCGGCCGTCTCCTCTCTCACATCCAGGCTATTTTGAAGGAGAAAGGATCTTCTTTGTCCGTTGAGACGAAGATTAACGCTTTACTGTCCTTTTACCTGTCGAAATACCCAGCAAACCAACTGCTCCCTCTCTGGGCCTCATCAATTTCCAGCAACCTCGAGCAACTGCCCTGGGCTTCCCTCTGCCAGGTGCTTTTCGCCTATTCGCAAGTGGCTGGGGCGCACAAAAAACTCTTCAATTCCATTGAAAACTTGGCTCTGAGAAGCATTCCCATAGTCAACCCCTCCGATTTGGCGCTGATTTGCACAGCGCAAACACACGTTTCCGCTGAATTTACTGCCAAACTAGTTCCGACTTTGGAGGAAGAAATCGTCATTAGAGCTTCTCGGGCAGATTTTACGACTTATGAGCTTACAAACTTTTGCAGAGGCTTGACTTCGAGGTTGAAGAAAGTCGGACCTGCTCTCGAGCCGCAAATAGCAGCAAAAGTGCAGGAGTTTTCTATGACTAATCTTGCGTCTGTGATGTACCACATGGGCGCGAACGGCCTGTGCAGTGAGCCGACTTGGGAATTGTTCACTACCAGAATGATAGTGAATGCAGCACATATGGAGGCCAGAGCCCTGTCTTGGGCTCTCTACGGCGCCTTCTATAGAGGAATTCACAGCGAAGCGTTCTATGCTGTTTTGGGCGATTCGATACTGGAGCAGAACTTGACAATCAAGGACGCTGAAAAGGTGATCCCAGTGTACTCGAAGCTAAAGCGGGCGGACGTCCTTTCACACTGCCGTTCGAAGCTGTTGCAGGCCCACTCCTCTCTCCCCCCTATGCGGACTCTCACTCTCATCAACTTCTTCAAAGAAGCGGGCCTGATGACTCCTCAGCTCCACCAGCTCCTGCACTCCGTCAAGTCCTCCATGCCCTAATGCTAGTTCCCTTCTTTCTCGCTTCTAAATGAGTTCCTGCCTCCCACACATTTCTTCACCTATTTGGAAAAAATAGTGTGCAAGGATGGACTTGATCCGTTCTCTCGTGTCAGGCAAGAAGAAGAGGCTGCGAGAGGAAGGCTACGACCTGGACCTGTCCTACATCACACCAAGGATCATGGCCATGGCATTGCCAGGGGAAGGGCTGGAGAAGCTGTACCGCAACTCTGCTGACACAGTGGCAAAGTTTTTCAGAGAACGGCATCCTGGAGCGTTCCGAGTATTTAACTTGTCAGGGTTGAGATTCGACTATGGGAAATTCGGGGACAGTGTGGTGGAGTACCCCTGGCTGGACCATCATTCCCCGCCCATAGACCTGCTTTTCAAGGCCTGCGAAGACATGCATCGGTGGCTGGCGGAGTGCGATATGTCCGTCATAGCTGTGAACTGCAAGGCAGGCAAGGGCAGGACTGGCACTTTGATCTGCTGCTATTTGATGTTCTGTGGGAGGTTCACGGACCCTACGCTGGCGCTGGAGTACTACCGAGTGCAAAGGTTCACGAGGGGCGGGGGAGTCACTCAGCCTTCGCAGAGACGCTACGTCTACTACTTCTGGAAGGTCCTGTGCGGGGAAGTAAAGGGTCCCCTGCTCAAACTATTCAGCAAAGTGATCTTCCACACCGCGCCCCACATGAAAAACCACACATGTCGTCCCTTCCTCACCATATCCTACAACGATGTCGAAATTTACTCCACCAAAGAGTCCACTCGGAACCGAAACTTGAAGCTTAGAGACGAGTGGGCCCGGCCGCAGGACCATTACTTGCTCATCCGCTCCTCACTAGAAGTCAAAGGCGACCTGCAGTTCCGGCTATTTCACTGGGGTCGGATGGGCGACTGCAAAATCTGCCGATTTGCGATAAATACGGCTTTTATCCCGAGGGACGACGTGTACACGCTAAGGAAAGAGGAACTAGATCCTGACTGCTTTGTGAAGAGTTCGAAAGTGTCAGATGCATTTTGCCTGCACCTGGTGTTTCAGTCGCTGTGTCGCTGCACAGCAGACCTGGACTTAGCAGACCGCTGTGCTATGTGCAGGGAGTCTCTGGGGCTGGAAGAACTGCGGAGATGGGAAAGCGTGCAAGCAATCCTTGCCAGTTTGCAGGCGCAATCACTTGACTACACAGTGCTGCTTTTCGGGGCGCAAAGGTGTGACGACGTGGACGAAGTCCTGCAGCAGTCCCAGTTGCCCAAGAGATCAGCCAGTCCGAAGCGGACTGCAGAGCGAGACAACAGCAGCACGTAGTTGTTATAAATGGAAGGTAGGGGCTTCGACCCTCAGCAGCTGGGGCTGCCGGAGGGCTTTAGCCTCACTAGCTTCGCTGCTTTGAAGGGCTGAGGGTGCAAGCTGCCTCAGGCTACGCTGCAGGAGTACCTGAGGGACATTGGAGACGGAAGCATTGGCTCGGAGTCACCGGATTGCTCCATTGTGCCGAGTGCGAATGGCACTTTCCTGCTGTCCACCACTGATTACTTCTACCCGCTGGTATCAGATCCTTTCTTACAAGGCCAAATCGCTTGCTGTAACGTCCTTTCGGACTTATATGCTCTGGGAGTCGACCGAGTGGACACAGTCCTGATGATTTTAGCGGTTTCCCTCAGCATGAAGGAAGATGAGCGCAGGATAATCACAAGAGAAATGATCCGCGGCTTCAACGAAACTGCCACTCGCGCTCACACCCAAGTCACAGGCGGCCAAACAGTCATGAATCCCTGGCCTATTATCGGCGGAGTGGGAATGACTGTGGCTACAGAGTCCGAATTCATCAGACCAGTGGGAGCGGAGGTCGGAGACGTGCTGGTACTCACCAAGCCTTTAGGCACTCAAATCGCTGTCAACTTGTATGAGTGGTTTCATGACAAAAGGCAGTTGTTTGACAAACTGAATGGGGAAGTTTCCGCTGAAGAAGTACATCGCATCTACGAAGCAGCTTGTCAGTCTATGAGTGCGCTGAATAGGACCGCGGCCTCGCTGATGAGGAAATACGGCGCGAAAGCGGCTACCGACGTGACTGGCTTCGGCCTTATAGGCCACGCCCGCAACCTAGCCAGTGTCCAGACAGCTGCAGTGGCCTTCTCTATCCACACTCTCCCCGCTATCCGAGGCGTGCCTGTCATCGACAAACGAATTTACGACTTCAAGCTAAGGGAGGGACTTTCAGCTGAGACTAGCGGTGGCCTGCTAATAGCGCTGGCGAGGGACCAGGCAGAAGCCTTTGTGAAGGAATTGACGGAGCGGGAAGGCAAGTGGGGCTGGGTCATTGGCGAGGTGATGGCTGGAGAGCGAACTGCGCAGATTAGTCCTGAGGCAGAGTTCCTGGAGGTTTAGAGGGCAAGGGGACGAGTGACGTTGCTGCTTCCAATTTAGGCAGTGACTGAGTCTTAGTTTGCTTCTAATCCTACGCATAGCAACTATTAAGATGTACTACTTGCGGATGGAGAGCGAAGGAATAGTTATATGG
>Ga0247837_1005374_pt1 | contig 19326 bp, 19 predicted proteins | sample LaCtaG_2_FD_187115 | JGI IMG/M metagenome (GOLD analysis project Ga0247837, IMG submission 187115) | Freshwater microbial communities from meromictic Lake La Cruz, Castile-La Mancha, Spain - LaCruzMarch2015_14.5m | ecosystem: Environmental > Aquatic > Freshwater > Lake | place: Spain: Castile-La...
CTGGGGGGAAGGACTGGACTGTGAGTGTGCAGAGGCAGGGGGGCGATAAGGAGAAATACGTGGTCAAGGGACAAGACTCAGAGGGCACTTTCGAGGCAGTTCGGAAGGTCAAGGACTTTTACTTGGCCAGGAAGCTGCTAATTGCCCAGTGGCCGGGGGTCTTTCTGCCCACTATAAAGGCCAAATACACTGAAATCCGCGAGTCGCGGGAGGACGCGAGTGAGAGGAAAAGAGCCGCTTTGGAGGCATTTTTAACCCATGTGGTGGGCGTTCCCAGTCTCTTTCACTGCAGGACCATGCGGCTTTTCCTCTTCGCAGGCCCGAACTACCAGAAATCACTGGGCGACCTCAAAGCTGTGTCTTTCCAGTCCATTTCAGAGGACTTTCTCCGAGCTTTCAGCGCTTTCATCAAAGAAACCGAAGTGGACTGCTCCGCCCAACTCGCCACTCAGCTGACTTTGCTGCACTCCGCGCACACCCAAGCTGTCCAAATGAAGAAAATGGGCAAGGAACTGACCGGTTTTTTCAGCAATTTGCTGGCTAGCAGCGAAAGGCTGAATTTGTGCTTTGAATCGTATGAGTCGGACGTTATAAGTGAGTGCGCTCGCTCGGAATCGGGCAATTACAGGCCTGTTTTCAAGCGAATTGTGAGGGAAGCGAGCGGAAATCCGTATTTTATAGTGCTGAATTGGGCGAAAAGTGAGGAGTTGACGATTGCGGCAATGCTGGAGGCGCTAGAAGCTCCCAAGTACCTGCGAAGTGAGCTGGAGAGACTGGAGGCAAAGCGCCGCAGTGAGACTCGGGCAGTGGAAAAGCTGCAGGCGGGGAAGTTCACCCTGGGAGCGCTCTTATCCCTGCGCACCAAAGCGGCCAATATACTGGAACTGGAGGCTGATTTACGCTGGGTAAGCACTACTTAGATGGACTCAGAGATTTCCGCACTCCACAGACTGATCCCAGTGGTCGAAACCCGACTCCTGGAAAGCGAAATCCCCCGCTTTTCCGCTACCCACCAAGCTGCTTTCCAAGCTCTCCTCAAGAACTACGCCTTTACGGCCTGTGCAGAGTGGGAAGAGGTACGTCCTACTTAGCTCCTGCGAACTGCGCAGACCATCGAAGGCAGTGTAGTCTAATCCTTCAATTTCTCTTTTATAATATGCAAGTGAGCGTGGAGATATGCTCAACTGCGACCGAAGGCCTGGAAGCGATAGGAAAGAAGCTAGGCTTCAGGTCGATACTACGCCAAGGACAGGGCAGTCCGCAGAAAGCAGCCAAGTCCGTGTCTTTCGTGGACAGCAGACTAGGACAGCCCCTAGCCCAGGTGCACATATTTGAGCAGGGGGAAGAGGAGGAGGGCTCTGGAGGGAAGAAGACCTGCTGTGAGTTATTTTAAAGTGCATTGATACCAGGGACCAATTAGGAAGGAGGAGGACTAGGGAACTCGATTAGTTGGCTAAGTCGAATTCTTGGACTGAGGACTGGGCTTTGGGCGGAGAAACGCACTCGTCATACGTAGCTTTCAATGTGGACCCCGGAGTTTGCGCATTTCTCCACTTGAGCTGTCCAAAGTCTTGCTCCAGAGTGGCCATGGCCTGTAGTAAGGCCACTGCACGGTCAGGACTGATCAAGTGACTGCACTTGGCTTCGAATTTGGCCATATCCAACTTAGTAGTTGGCGACGCCATATGTTTATTAGCCAGGTGAGGATTTAGACGGTAAGATGGATTCTCGAACAAAACTGGTGGGAAAGGCAAGGGAAGAGGGAATTGAGATGGAATGGAGTGGAAACAGGCTTGGAAAGTCAGAGGAAGGGAGTTTTATGCGAGATGGGAAATTTGACTTGGAAATAAAACCTGTCCGTCCACTTCAATCACTCCCTTTGCCCTTCCCACAGCCTTCCCAGGCCTCCCGCAGGTCTGGAAGGCTGGGGAAGTGCGGCAAAGCGCACTGTTGAAGGGAAACTCGCAGGCAGATGAATAAATCCCCGCCATATTGGACGTAGCTGGGTGCCTCGGCCTAGGCAGGCGAGCACTGCAGGCCATTTTGTTTGGATGGCTGGCATGGTAAAGAATGAAAGTCGCTCCGCAGAAAAGCAGTCGAAAGGCCAAATCCTCGTCACATTTCCCCATTTCCAAAGAAGTAAAGAAGGCAATATCGAAATTCATCAGAAGTACAGAGAAAATCGTGAGATCTGTGAGTCCGCAGGCTTCAATTGTAGTGCCGAAGCCTGCTCGCAGAGAGCAAAAGACACTGGTAGAGCCGCTGTTGCCCCCTGTTGACCCTAGGCAGTGGGCGAAACGGACGGAGATCTATACTCCGCAGTTTAGAGGTACAGCCCTAGGCAGGTAGAACTCTCCCAGCTGCCTGCAGACTCCCCCTCTTCCCCGGAGTGCACAGACGACGAAGAGTACCAGCGAGCACACAAATATAGAGAAAGCGTGGAAAGTCTCCTCCGGTCCCGACAAGAACTGCAGCGAATCAAAGGCAACCGCAGGTCCACCCACGGCGTGCACAAGAACAAGCAGACGCAAGCCAATGTCGCCCGCAACCTCGCAGTCCTGGAGATGTTCATCGACCCGGAAACCTTGGCGGAGTACCGTGTGGAGGGCGCGGACTTGATACATTGGCCGAACTACGACCAGCAGGAGTCCCTGAGCGTGCGTTTGGATAACGTTTAGAGCTTTGAAGGATTATTAGACTTGGGACCTTTGGTTGCTACAGGGAGGCTCTTATAAGGCTGTTCCTACACTCCATTGCGAGTTCTGCTTTCAGTGAAAGGCTGGTTTGCAGCCTTTCACCTCACTTGATGGCTGCACCGAATCCGTCATCAGCCAATCTCTCCATCGTCTCTCTTCTTTCATTCTAGCGACGGCCTTCTGATAAGCGGCACCTGTGGAAGGCCTAGAGGTTGGACTTAGGATGCTGGCGGTATTATGCATTATGCCTTGGCATTAGAAGCTAAAGGGGACTATCGAAGAGACGCTCTTTGGTGAGGAGACGGAGAGCTTTGCGGCGATGGGGGGAGTCGCTTGGAGCACTGCGCAAGCTTAGAACCTCTCTGGGAGCCTCCAAGTTCTCTATCAAGATCCTCAGTCCCTGCAGACCGCCGATATGTGCGGCCGCCGAACTCATGTCCAAGGAGTAGGTCAGTTTCCCCAGCCGCTCAATTTGCTGCATTTCCGCGTCCTCCACTTCCCTGCTCAGCACCACCATCTCCACATTCGCTGTGTAAAAGTCCAAAATTTCACTCTGTGAGTTCCTATCCACTACAGTCTGAAACGCCTGTGCCAGTTCCTGCAGCCAGGCAATTCGCTTGCTCAGCAGTTTCCGGTAGTAATGGATGTGGGCGAGGTGCTCCTCCACTACTGCCTTGGTATCGTCTTCGAGTTGCTTCTGCTTGGTGACTAGCAGCAGGTGCAGTTCTTGGAAGGCTTCGCTCATTTGACGGGTGATGTTGCGGTTTTGGAGGGTGAGTTCGGATAAACTGGCTTGCAAGCGATGGTCTAGGCCGCTTAGGGAGTCCAGTTTCCCAGTAATGCTGGCGACCATGTCTTCCACCTTGCCCTTCATTATCGGGAAAGTCTTCCTCAGACTTTTGACTTGATGTCCTTTATGTGCCCCATGCACCACACACTCCGAACATATGCACCGAGTCTGGCAGTCAAAGCAGTAGTACGCCACATCCTCCTCAGGGTGTTCCCTGCACCTTTCTCTCATACTCGACTCCGAGCGAAACAAAGGGCCTGGGGTCAAAGAGCGGTAGGAGGAAAAGGCAGTTTCAGAGCTTAGTCGCAGCAGTTCCACTACAGAACTGGCTTCCAGGGCGGTTTCTCGGGTGCAGAGAGAACAGACCAGGGTCTCTGAGAACTGGGCGAGGTGGGCAGCTGCGCACTGCATGCAAAGGTGGTGTTGGCAGGCCAGGAGGAGGATGCGGTCGGGCTTCTTGTGGCAGTTGGCGCAGAGAGTGGTGAGCAGTGATGCAGTGTCCATACCTAAATAGGTCAGTTTTTACCTAAATCAAGCACGCATTTCCTTCCAAATCGTCACTTTTCAATCTAAACCCCGTCTCCCATACGGTTATTCGCATTAGTGTAAACAGCTACTTCCTCTCCGCCTTCCTCTGCTTGCCCTTCCTCCAGTTGACAGTTTCAGGGCTGAAGTCAGGGATGCTGCTGACCATAGACTCCTCTTCGAGGTTGCCTTTCCAGAACTTGGAGGTCACTTCGTACTTCTGCTCCTCTAGTTCGCGCTGGGAGTAGGTCGCTAGGAGTGGCTTTGGCTTCAATTTCACGTTTTCAGGATCAGGACCCCGTATCTTCAACTCCGCAGATGGCAGCGCCTTCGGCAAGAGCGTCAACCTCTTCTTTTCCCCCGCCACCGGCCTCTGCGCTCCTCCAGCCGCCTCATACCTCGCAGGAACTGCCTCCTTCGGCACCGGATCCAGCGCAAAAACAGGTCTCTTCCTAGGTGGTGGCAGTTCCGATAGGCGCAATAGAGCCCCAGTGGAGGCTTTTCTGGCAATTCGGACTTCGGACTGGCAGCTCTCGTTGCGGGACTCGCTGTCGCTGTAGGCGAAGTCTTGCAGGTGCACTCGGGGGGACTGCTCGGGCAGGAACACTTTTAGCATGGTCAGGTCGATTTCTTTGGTGGCGTTGGGGTCTTCGAGGTCTTCTTGGAGGGTTTGAGCGTGGATCATTTCACTGGCATTATACGAAAGCAGCGGACTAGAAGTAGACACCGAGGAGAAATCCGCCGTAGACTTCGAGTGAAACAGGCCAGAAGCCGCTTCTTCCTCCATTTCCAGCAGAGAAGTGGCCTTTCTTTCGAAGTTGAAGTCAGTGAAAGGGTCTGTAGTGCCTGCAGGCAGAGTATTCCGGCCTAAATGGTCGAAGTTGATTTCCGCGGTCGTGTACTCAGGGTCGAAGTTGGAAATACGGAGGTTGGGCATGAAGGGCGGAGTCTTCTTTTTCTCGCTAATTCTCATCCAATTCAGTCCTTTGCACCAGGAGTGTTCCTTAATTTCCTCAAACCCTCTGTCAACGCCCAGTCTCACACTCGGGTCTTTCTGCAGCAGGCCCGCCAGCAGGCTGCGCACCTGCTTGGACAGGTAATTAGGCAGCTTCAGAGCATTCCTCTGGATAGACTGGTACATCTCCGCTCTGTTCTTCACGTAAAAAGGCGGCAAGCCAGTGAGCATTTCATACAGGAGAGCGCCTAGACTGTAGAAGTCCACGCTCTGGCCGTGTCCCTGCTGTCGCAGCATTTCAGGACTCATGTACTCCGGAGACCCGCAAAAGCTAAAGCACAGGGAGTCGCTCGACCCCAACTGCTTGCTCAGGCCGAAGTCTGTCAATTTCACGTGACCGTCCAGGTCCAAAAGGACATTTTCAGGCTTTAAGTCCCTATAAACGATGTTTTTCCGGTGTAAATAGTCCAATGCGAGGACTATTTCCCCGAAGTAAAACTTCGCCTGCTCCTCTGTGAGTCTGCCCAAGTTGTGCAAATGATAGAACAGCTCTCCCCCAGGACAGAAGTCCAAGACGAGGAAAAGCTCTGTGTCAGTCTGGAAGGCCCAGTGGAGCTGAATCAGGAAAGGGTGGACTGTGCAGGTGAGGATTCGAAGCTCTGTGAGGACCTGAGTGGCCTTTTCCTCACTCAGGAGAAAGGCTTTATTCATCACTTTCGCAGCGTAAAGTTGCCCGGAATCGCGCTTTCTTACTTCAAATACCTTGGAAAAGCCGCCCTTGCCTATGAGTTTAATGGGCAGGAAGTGGTCAAGGGAGATCCCCGGCTGCATAGGAGCTGCACAGGCGTGCACAGCCACCAGTTCCTCACCATGGTTGAAAGGCTGCAAGGTCCTTTCCATGTGCAAAAGCCAGGAGTCCAGTACTTCCGACCCAGTCTTGGTCCGTAGGGCGACCACACTGTCTGCGCCTTTGCGTATGGTCTCGGAAAGCAGCCAGCCGCAGGTCAAAGTGTCGTCTGGGACTAAAAGCCTGAGTTTGGAAAGACCTAGGTCCACTAGTAGACTCTTGGCGAATCCTTCTTGAGGGGGAGACATGCGAGGGAGAGTCCGGGAAGCGCGGCGGGAAGGCCGCTGCAGAGCACTTCGACCCTTGCCTGGCGACTGCCCCATTACAACTAATTACCTCCAGACCAGCTACCAGCCAAATAGCCGAGAAAAGACTCCTTTTCTGCTTGTGGACTTTCGCTTCAATCTGCCTATTTCTCACTCTTCCAGCCAGTACGCAATTTCCCTCTGTAACTTTTCTCTGCCCTGCAGGAGTTGCTCGCGTGTTTCTAGCTCTTGTAGGAGGTCGAGGGACATGGCTGTTTAGCAGCTACTGCGGACTTGGCGGAACAGTGCTTCGGCGCGTTCCTGCAGCACTGCGGCTTCGACCTGTTCGAGGTTCATATCCTGCGTGATTGAGTCTGGAAGGTCGATTTCGTTCTCCATGAAGTCGAAGTGGGAGAGGTTGATTTCTTCGAAGTCTGCGAAAGTGTGGATAAGGGAGTTTTCCTTACTACGATTTGAGGTGAAGCCAGGCTTTCGCCCACTTCGGGCTAAATTTTCCCTCAAAGTCTGAATTTGCGCCATCGACTTCTCATCGGTTTTTTCCAGTTGCTGGATTAACGAGAAAAGCGGGTCGGAGGCTTTGGGCGTGTCCAGGTCCAGTCTCGGGGAAAACAGGCAAAAGGAAGGGTCCTCTTCCCCATTCCTCCGCTGGTCGGTTTCACTGTGTCTCAGCAATCGCTGCAGTCGGACTTCTGACAGCTCCACCGGAGTGCTATGCACCTGAGCCGAATTGCGCACTTTCGCATGCCATAGGAACAAGGCAGTAGCCTGGGCCTTCCTGCTTACTCCCTACCTTCGCTCTTTCCTTCGTATGTTCACAGCTATTCTGCCTGCTTCAACCGTGCGTTTGTAGACGGCCAAGGCAGCCGCATTGCGCTGCAGCCAAGTCCTCACTTGAAACCCACGGAAAAGTCTCTGAATCGCTAGAGCAGCTTTCAGCCTGCGAGCAGCTCTGCGCTGTATAGGGCTTACCCGCTTTTCCCGAAATCGGTCGTCGTCAATGTGCGGTTCGTAGCTCTTTTTGATTTGAAAGCTAGTGGTCCGCCGGCTGACATTGGTCTGGCCTGCAGGAGCTGCAGGGAGTGCGTGTTCCTGCGAGGTGTTAAGCGTCCTGGTGCCAGAGGAGCTGAATAAGTCCATGGTAGTTACTATGACTAAGAGTGCTGGAATCTGCTATTTCCACTGTCCGCCTTCCAGGCCAATAAAATGGTAAGTCCGGCGCCCTACCCTTTGCAGCGGAAGTGGAGTTTGTGGGAAATGTGGGACCAGGGCAAGAAAGGCGAGTACAAAAACAACCTGCGCAGAGTGGGGGAGTTCGACTCGCTGCACTCCTTTTGGCAGCACTGGAACCACTTGCCGCATGGGGACCCGGCCAGTCTGTTTTACCACCCCTCTGAGAACATCTACAAGCACATGGAAGGAATCAATAGGCCAATAGACGCAGTGGCAGTGTTCGTAAGCGGAGTGGAGCCCAGTTGGGAAGACAGTGTGAACAACCTGGGCTCCGACTTAGCAGTGCGCAAGCCTTTCGCCTTCCCCAAGCTCAAAGACTTCTGGTCCAACCTCGTCTTCGCACTAATTGGCGAGACTTTCCCTTACGCTGAGGAAGTAGTGGGCGCGAGAGTGGTGGACAAGGGCAAATGCCTGTATAAGTTCGAAGTCTGGCTGACTTTCGATGTGACTAGTCCGGAGCAGGTGCAGAAAGGCAGGGAGTTGACGAGGTTTGTGGCTAGGGAGATATTGGAAGGGGCGGCGCTGGAGACGGAAATCGTAGGAAGTGCGCATAAGGCGAAGGCAGAGGGACAGAAGTAGGGAAATAATTGGTGTTTGAGAGGCAATAGTCTCAAATCGCTGGGAAATGCGATCCTTGGGTGCAAGAAACCTATACAGTGCTTATTTCAAATGACTCTTCCACCCAGTTCCCCTCCCCAGCTTATGCACCAGACGGCGCCTTCCTTGCAGTTAGATCAACACCATAATAATGGGCAGAAAGGCCAAGCGCACTACAGCGCCCTCCTCCGACCTGCCCCTCTCTCTACCCCCCCCCCCCCCCCCAGGCCCCCCCCCCCCCCCCCCCCCCCCCCCCCCCCCCGCCCCACCCCCTAAGTCCACTCCCCCCTCCTCCACCCCCCAAAGCAGTATCTCGGAAGTAAGAAGTCTCTACCACAGTCTCATCGCCCACTTCAAAACCAAGAGGAAGCTTCGACACCGCAGCGAGACTTTCCACATTGCGCTATTGAAGGGCGACGTCAAGCACAAGCTCAGGACCGCGGTGGCTGGACTGAGCGACGAAATGCCGGGCAGTGAGCTGCAGAATGTGATGAGAGACTTCGGAGACGGCCTGGCAGAGATACTGGCTGGGGAGATCCAGGACATCACGGTGAGGGAGGAGTTCCAACTGTGGATGAGTGAGACTTCCGCCTTGATGACTTCCATAGGCACGGAGTTCCATGCTGCAGTGGGGGAATTTCTACCTTCGAAGGCGGATTTATCACAAGAGTTCCGCCTGTCCATCCTGGAAAAGGCCAACCGCAGCTTCGCAGACCGCCTAGCTCCCAAAGGCCACCACGTCATGGACCGCTCCGCCTCCCGCAAGCGAGGCTCCTGGCTAGTGGCCCCACAGCCCTCAGAAGACCCCAAGCTAGGCAACATGTCCCTGGACCAAATAATGAACTTCATCAGTGAAACTGAAGAGGCGCAGAGTGAGCAGCTGGACGAGTTCGGCCTGGAAGTGGCGCAGTTCCGCAAGAAGCTGGAAACTGCGGGGAGTTTGGATAGGAAAGTGGTGCCGCTGGTCAGTGCAGAGTGGCTGCACCGTGTGGCGGAGCGACAAAGACTTAGCACTTCCTAAGTATTCCTTTCCGCTAGATGGGCTTGGAAGCAGGTGTGGTGCAATATGGAAGAGGAGCTCGTCCCTGCTGACTACCTGCTCAGTCCTCACCACTTCGAAAGGGTGTTTTACCACAAGACGAACTACGCCAGTTTGCGGCAAATAGCGCTGGACGGACAGCTGGGAGAGCTCTGCAATCGCTTCCTTGCCTGGCGCATTTTCCTGGGAATCCTACCAGAAGACGGCACCCTAGCCGACTGGGTAGCCATCGTCCACTCCAAGCGACAGGAATACAGCAATCTAAAGGCCTCCTTCCTCCGAGTGGCTGCCGAGGACTTAGACCCACTGATAAACAACCCTCTCTCCGCTGCACAAGAAGTAGGCAACATGCAGGTAGAACCCTTGGAACCACTTCCACCTCGACAACCAGCTCAAAACCACGATTCGACTCGACGTCGACCGCACCTTTCAGGAGCGAGCGCTTTTCCGGCTGCCCGGAGTCAAGAACTTACTCGTGGAAGTGTTGTTTGCGTGGGCGAAGATGCACCCGGCTTTAGGGTACAAGCAGGGCATGAATGAGCTACTTGCGATTCTCGTGTTTGTGGCTTTTTGTGAGAAGGCGCCGGATAGGATGGAGATTGATGAGGAGGCGGGGAGATGCTTGGCGGAGTTGAATGATGGGGAGTGTATAGAGGCGGATGTGTACTGGCTCTTTAATCGCCTGATGTCACTAGGAATCAAGGAACTTTTCAACCCAGTCCTAAACACCCGCAAAGCCGCGCCCAAAAAAGCCGCCAATCTCTTCTCCTGGGACTACCAAAAGGAACACAACGAGTTAGTGGGCAAGGACAAAAGCGAAGAAGACGACGCATCCAACGTCCTCCGGCGCTGCCACCGCATCCACCACCGCTACCTCCAAGCCATAGACAAAGAGCTGTACGACTACTTGGAGCGCCAAAGCATCGAACCGCAAATGCACCTACAGCGGTGGCTGCGCTGTATCTTTAGTCGCGAGTTCAAGTTGGCGGATACGCTTTTACTGTGGGATGCGATTTTCGCATGTGTGTCGAGTGGACTGGAAAACCGGAACGAGAAGTTGACAGGGAAGCTGGATTTGAACAATGAACTGGTGATGTTGGAGTTTCTGTGCGTGTCGATGATCGTGTTCGTGCGGATGTTTCGTAAGGACTAGATAGTGCTGCAGAGCGACTCGACTGGCATTCTGCAGCGGTTGCTGAAGTACCCGCCTGTGGAGGATATTCGAGTGTTGACGTCCATGGCCAAGCGGTATCAGAGCTATATACTGGGAGGCTGCGTGACTGCCAAGCCCTCAGTGTTGCCGCAGCAAATCTCAGTCCCGACGCCGATCTCCTTAAGCAGCAGTGACCGGTCTGCTCCAGTCCTCTTTGCCTCTCCAACTGCAGCTAGGAAGCCTGCCGCTTCCAATTTCCTGCAAGAGCCTACTACCGTTCCTAGTCCTCAACAGACTCCTCTCTCCAGTCCTGGTCCCTTGACTCTGCCTGTGGAACCCCGTAGGAGTAAGTTCGACCGGGCTCTCAGTCTGCTGCAGGACCAGGTAGCCAGAGGCTCGCTAGCTCCGGAGGAAGTCAGGGAAGCGCTGGAGCTGCTGAGACAGGTGAAAGTCGAACTACGGCTCTAGGTAAGATTTAGTAGTTACTTAATTTCCCCCATCACTCTTTGTTGATTCTCCTTCTTCTTCCTCCCCTTCGTTTCAAATAGATACATCCAGAAATAGGCCGCTCCCAACCCGCAAATCACTGCGAAGATCCAAAAACACACCTGAATGCCCGCTCCTTTCTGCAAGTACGGAAACCCTAACACTAGTGTAAAGTAGCAAACCCACTTCGACATCACAGACACACCCATTGCCCCGTCAAACAGCACTTCCCCGCAGAAGATCCACACCACAGGGCCGAGGGACTGCTCTAAACACACTACGAATAGGATCACAAACACCACTGAAGCGATGGGCTGTTCGTAGAAGGAGGAAAAGCCGGTGGCTGCTAGCATCATTGCACAGCCGAAAGTCCCTGCAATAAGCATTGGTCTGCGGCCGAAATTGTCCACAGAAAGGATGGAAAAGCAGGTGGCTAAGAAGTTGACAACTGCTATGCTCAGTGCAAATACTCTGCCCATGAAAACATCGAAACTGAACATTGTGGCTGAGTATGAGAAAATCGCGTTCACTCCGGACCATTGCCCTAGCAACTGCAGCATTACTGCGAGATGGAGCATTTTGCGGAATTTGCTTTGAGTGAAAAACGAGCCGTAGGTGAAAACAACATCTTGAGGGTCGGATTTGAGGTCGTTCCTGTCTTGGGTTAAAGGAGTGATAGCGGCCTGCATAGTCTCGAACTCTTCATCCCCAGATTTGTTATATATATAGCGATAAAAGGCCTTTGCGTTTTCAAGCCGGCCGTTTTTAACAGACCACACTGGGGACTCATATCTCACAACTGTCAAAAAAAGGAGAAATTGAAGGAGTAAAATGACCGCCGGGAAGCCAAATATAAGCATCCAAAGGTCCTTTCGGTCACTGGAATCGAAGTTACTCGTAGGCAGAGCAAGTGAAAATAAGCCTGGAATTATCAGCGCGAACGCGATTTGGATCCCCACTAAAGCCCCAGTCCGACCCGAGACACATGTAGGACTGACTTCGTTCAGGAACAGTGGGGGGATTGCAGTCGAAAAGCCACCGATAGCTCCAGCCAGAAGCCTCGAAACCCCAAATGTCCAGGTATTGGGAATCACATTGAAACAGTGCACTGCAATTCCCACTAGTGAAGTAGCCATCAGTGTCTTTCTTCTCCCGAACCTATCTGTGCACTTCCCTGCGAACATACAAGAAGTCATTGCTCCGAGGGGAAATGCAGCAGTGAACATAGTGGTGTACAGACTTTTATTGCTGTTCCAGTGCAGTATACCTGCTATATGGTCCATAGAGCCATTGAAAGCCCCTACGTTGTAGCCGTAGTAGAAGCTGCTGAGTGTGATGGTCAGACTGTAGGTCCACACCTTGCAAAAAGAATAGTTCACCAGATGGTTAATCATTTTCATCAACGAATCAACACAAAGACGAGGCTAATTCTGACTAGTCCTCCTAGATAGAGCCCAGCACGTCTTTGAAATGATCTCTTTCTTGCAGAAGTGATGGGAATAGTATTCCTCTGGGGTTCGCTTGGACTGTTTCCGGTATAGGAATCGACAATATCGGCTTTCCCCAGACTGTCTCAGGCTGCTGCAGAGCTAAACCCCTTCAACACACTCCATTACATCCAATCCGCCATTAATCCGCGAATATTTAGCCAGGGAATTGGATTGACTGCCTAGGAAAGGCTTATTTTCTAGGATTTAGCAGTTATTGAGTTCTCCCATGACTCTTTGCTGGTTTTCCTTCTTCGTCTTGCCTTTAGTTTCGATGAGGTAGTGGCAGAAGTAGAGCACTCCCAAGGCAGAAATCGCTGCAAATGCCCAGAAACAGACGTAGATCCCTGCACTGTCCTGCAGATAAGGAAACGCCAGCACCAGGATGAAGAAGCAAGTCCAGTTTGTCAGCACAGACACACCCATTGCGCCGTCAAATAGCACTTCTCCGCAGAAGATCCACACCACAGGGCCGAGGGACTGCTCGAAACTCACTACAAAGAGGAGCACGAACACTACTGAAGCGTAGGGCTGGTCGTAGAGGGAGGAAAAGCCTGTGGCTGTGAGCGCCACAGCACAGCCTAGAGTTCCTACAATCAGCATAGGCTTCCGACCGAACCTATCCACGAAAACAATGGAAAAGCAGGTAGCGAAGAAGTTGACCACTGCTATAATCAGTGCAAATACTCTACCCATGAAAACACTGAAATCGAACATTGTGGCTGAGTAGGAGAAAATCGCGTTCACTCCGGACCATTGCCAAAGAAGTTGCGCAATTATTGCGAGATGCAGCATTCTGCGGAAATTACCCTGAGTGAAAAAGGCTCCGTAGGTGAAAACCACATTTTGTGTATTGGGCGCAGCGCCTTCTTGGCTCATTTCGTCGGTTAAAGGAGTGATGGCGGATTGCATGGTTCTGTACTCTCTGTCACTATCTTCCCCATATAGATCTCGATAGAAAGCCTTGGCTGCTTCAGTTCTCCCGTTCTGAAGAGACCACACCGGGGACTCATGTCGCACAACTACCAAGAATAGGAGGAATTGGAGGAGTAGAAAGAGTACAGGGAAGCCAAATATGAACATCCATAAGTTCTTTCGGTCGCTAGAGGAATAATCCCCGGTAGGTAGCGCCAGCGCAAATAAGCCTGGCATCACAATGCCGAGAGTTATTTGGATTCCCACTAAAGTCCCAGTCCTTCCCGATACACTTGTGGGACTGACTTCGTTCAGGAACAGTGGGGGAATAACACTCACGAATCCCCCGATAGCTCCAGCAAGCAGCCTCGATATCCCAAATGCCCAGGTATTGGGAATCACATTGAAACAGTGCACTGCAATTCCCACTAGTGAAGTAGCCATCAGTGTCTTCCTTCTCCCGAACCTATCCGTGCACTTCCCTGCGAACATACAAGACATCATTGCTCCGAGGGGAAATGCAGCAGTGAACATAGTGGTGTACAGACTTTTCTTGCTTTCCCAGTGTAGTGCGTCTGCTATAGTGTCCATAGAGCCATTGAAGGCCCCTACGTTGTAGCCGTAGTAGAAACTGCTGAGTGTGATGGTCAGACAGTAGGTCCACACCTTGCATGATGAATAGTTCACCATGGGGCTGTTCATTTCCACAGTGAAAGAGTAAACGACTGAGCGTATTATTGAAATGTGGGACACTACGTGTGCAGAACGGAGGTTATACTGGTAAATCAGCCATTTCACGAATATCAATGCATTAAATTACGCATTTCAAGGCAATTTAGCAGTTTAATTTTAAATTTGCACAGTATAGGTGCCTAAGATATTAGCGGCTACTTAATTTCCCCCATCACTCTCTGCAAATTCTCCTTCTTCTTCCTCCCCTTCGTTTCAAATAAAAACATCCAGAAATACGCCACTCCCAACCCACAAATCACTGCGAAGATCCAAAAACACCCCTGAATGCCCGCTCCTTTCTGCAAGTACGGAAACCCTAACACTAGTGTAAAGTAGCAAGTCCACTTCGACATCACAGACACTCCCATTGCCCCGTCAAACAGCACTTCCCCGCAGAAGATCCACACCACAGGGCCGAGGGACTGCTCTAAACACACTACGAATAGGATCACAAACACCACTGAAGCGATGGGCTGTTCGTAGAAAGAAGAAAAGCCGGTGGCTGCTAGCATCAGTGCGCAGCCAAAAGTCCCTGCAATAAGCATTGGTCTGCGGCCGAATTTGTCCACAGAAAAGATGGAAAAGCAGACGGCTAAGAAGTTGACAACTGATATAATTAGTGCAAATACTCTGCCCATGAAAACATCGAAACTGAACATTGTGGCTGAGTAGGAAAAAATCGCATTCACTCCGGACCATTGTCCAAGCAGCTGCAGCATTACTGCGAGATGGAGCATCTTGCGAAATTTGCTTTGAGTGAAAAAGGCGCTGTAGGTGAAAACTTCTTTTTGAGGGTCGGATTTGATGTCGTTTATTTCTTGGGTTAAAGGAGCGATAACGGCCTGCATAGTCTCGAATTCTTCATCCCCAGATTCCCCATACATATACCGATAAAAAGCCATTGCGTCTTCAATTCGGCCGGTTTTAACAGACCACACAGGAGACTCATGTCTCACAACTGTCAAAAATAGAAAGAATTGAAGGAGTAAAATGACCGCGGGGAAACCAAATATAAGCATTCATATATCCGTTCGGTTACTAGAGTCGATATTTCTAATAGGCAGAGCAAGTGAAAATAAGCCTGAAACTATCAGCGCGAAAGCGATTTGGATCTGCACTAAAGTTCCAGTTCGACCTGAAATACTCGTAGGACTGACTTCGTTCAGATACAGTGAGGTAATTGCAGTCACAAATCCACTCATTGCCCCGGCGAGTAGCCTCGAAACCCCAAATGTCCAGGTATTGGGAATCACATTGAAACAGTGCACTGCAATTCCCACTAGTGAAGTAGCCATCAGTGTCTTCCTTCTCCCGAACCTATCCGTGCACTTCCCTGCGAACATGCAAGACATCATTGCTCCGAGGGGAAATGCAGCAGTGAACATAGTGGTGTACAGACTTTTCTTGCTTTCCCAGTGTAGTGCGCCTGCTATAGTGTCCATAGAGCCATTGAAGGCCCCTACGTTGTAGCCGTAGTAGAAACTGCTGAGTGTGATGGTCAGACAGTAGGTCCACACCTTGCATGGTGAATAGTTAGTCACAGCGCTATCCATTTCCAGCAGTAAGAGGCAGGAAAGGGTATTATGGAGAAAAACAATCAAGCGTATGTCATAATGATGACCTTTAGCTTGCAGATAGAAGTTCGACTGGGAAAATGCACTAATATTGAAGCATTCTATTGCGCATTTTAGGACAATTCAGCAGTTTAATATCAATTTTACCCTGTTTTAGGTGTCTAAGAGTTAGCGGCTACTTGTTTCCCCCCATAACTCTCTGCTGATTCTCCTTCTTCCTCCCCTTCGTTTCAAATAGATGTATCCAGAAGTATACCACTCCCAACCCACAAATACCCGCGAATATCCAGAAACACACGGCAGTTCCCGCTCCTTCATGCATGGACGGGAACAAGAGCGCAATGAGAAAGTAAAAAGTCCAATTCGCCGTCAGAGACACCCCCATTGCCTCGTCAAACAGCACTTCCCCGAGGAAGATCCACACCACAGGGCCGAGGGACTGCTCTAAGTGATTACGAAGAGGATCACGAACACCATGGAGGCGTAGGGCTGGTCGAAGTGGACGGAAAAGCCGGTGGTTACTAGGGCCAGTGCACAGCCGGAGGTGCCATAAATGAGCGATGGTCTGCGGCCGAATCTGTCTACGATAAGGAGTGAAAAGAGGGTAGCGAAGAAGTTGACAACTGTGATAATGAAAGCGAATACTCTGCCCATGAAAACATCGAAATGGAACATTGTGGCTGAGTAGGCGAAAATCGCATCTTCGCCGCTCCAAATCTGTAGTAACATCAGAAGTATTGAGAGATGTAGCATTCTGCGAAATTTCCCCTGAGTGAAAAAGGCTCCATAGGTGAAAACCACATTTTGTGTTGTGAGTGCAGCACCTTCTTGGTTTATATCGTCGGTTACAGGAGTGACCGCGGCTTGCATGGTTCTGTACTCGCTGTCACTATCTTCCCCATATAGATCTCGATAGAAAGCCTTGGCTGCTTCAGTTTTCCCGTTCTGGAGAGACCACACGGGGGACTAATGTTTCATAACTAACAAGAATAGGAGGAATTGGAGGAATAGGAAAAATACAGGGAAACCAAATATGAACATCCATAAGTGACAATTATTATCTTAGTTATTGGCTGTTTTTCGAACTGTTTCAAGTTGAAATTAACTATTCCCATATACTTCCGAAAAACTACAATTGTGTTCAGTCTGAATGAACAAGCCGCTTTCTTCCTCAACATCAAAGTTAAGACCTCCTGCCTAACATACATTAGGCTTTCGACTCTGTCGCTCTCCTATGTGCGTTGCTTGAATTCCCTTTTTTTCTTGGATCGACTTGGCTTTATGAACTATATACCCAGACAAACCGATTTGATGTTTATACTCACTACTATTGAGTCACTCGGCTTGAGCCAAGAGTCTCCAAGGAACTTTGAGATTATATAAAACTCTTTTTTAGAAAGGATACTGTGTATTTACATTTGTAACCGCTCGATCATTACGTGGAATAATCCTCAGTAGGTAGCGCAAGCGCAAATAAGCTTGGTATCACCACGCCAAAATATATACTGATCCCCACTAAAGCCCCAGTCCTGCCCGAGATACTTGTAGGGCTGATTTCGTTCACGAACAGTGGGGGAATAACAGTCAAAAATCCACTTATAGCCCCAGCAAGTAGCCTCGATATCCCAAATGTCCAAGTATTGGGGATCACATTAAAACAGTGCACTGCAATTCCCACAAGTGAAGCAACCATCAGAGTCTTCCTTCTCCCAAACTTGTTCGTACACTTCGCTGCGAACATACAAGACATCATTCCTCCCAGATGATATGCAGCCGTGAACATAGTGGTGTACAGACTTTTCTTGCTGTCCCAGTGCAGTGCTTCTGCTATAGTTTCCATAGAGCTATTGAAAGCCCCTGCGTTGTAGCCGTAGTAGAAGCTGCTGATAGTGATGGTCAGACAGTAGGTCCACACCTTGCATAGTGAAAAGGTAATCACCGGACTATTCATTATCGATGCCACGATGGAAGGGAAGGGGTGAAGTTGGATTGATGGGATAGCGAGGAATAGGAGGAAATGGCACTGCAAAGAGAGATTAAGGAGATAGGACAAACAAGGACTAAAATATATATAAAAGCCTTGGAATAAGCCAAATGGCAGGTCCCTTCCGTTCCGCAGTCCTAGAAATGCCATATCTCCTTCCTAGTCCACCAAAACAGACCTTACTACCCCCATCGCGTGGCAGTCTCAGCATGCGTCCCGGCAGCGGCACATTGGTGATGTCCTGCAAAGGCACTCTTGCAAACTTGGCTTCCAGATACTCCGTTGGCGCTTTGTCCTCCGCCCCATACAGAGCTGTTTTGCGCTGTGTCTGGCGTCTGGGCGGGTAGAGAGGGCGGGTCTTCATTCCCTCTGCGGCGAGACTTGGGAGTGTAGAGGGAGTCGCTGGGTACGGTTGATGTGGGCTTTGTGAGTGTTTTTATTCTGCAAGTAGTACTGGGAGTGTTCTTGTATACACGCTCGACTCCGTCATTGCTCAGTACGTCAAACAGTTGGTCCAGACTTGGCTCGGAGAAAAGTGCCCACAGCGAAAGACCCAGGGCAGTATGGATGAGTTTCTCTATATACAAAATTGAACTAGTTCTGAGTGAGTGAATAATTATCCCTGGAATTAGCTAATATTTCGAAGATAAGCAGAGTTTTTACTATTGTAAAGTTTATATCCTTCTTTCCTTTAATTATATATTGACATATCTTTTCTCAGCTGTACACTCTATATGTCATATTTCCTACTATTTATAGTATATTCGGTAGGAACAGCTTTCTTCCAGAAATATAACTACTGATGAAAGTTAATTTACTGCGTCCGGAAGAAAGATTGAGCCTAGGTAGAAATGTGAGACTTTAAGAGATTCTACTGTGCTAATGCACTACTATCGAAACATTGGATCCGTATTATCCGGCAATTCAGCTGTTTCATCTCCATTTTACACACTTTTAGGTTCCTAAGAGGTTAGCGGCTACTTGATTTCACCCATAACTCTCTGCTGATTCTCTCTCTTCTTCTTCCCTTTCGTTTCAAATAGATATATCCAGAAATACACCACTCCCAACCCACAAATCACCGCAAATATCCAGAAACACACATAAATTCCCAATCCTTGCAAGGGCGTGAACACCAGCATCAGAATAAAGTAGGAAGTCCAGTTCGCCATCACAGACACACCCATAGCATCGTCAAATAGCACTTCCCCGCAGAAGATCCATATCACTGGGCCGAGGGACTGCTCGAAGCAGATCACGAATAGGATCACAAACACTATGGAGACGTAGGGCTGTTGAAAGTAGGAGGAAAAGCCGGTGGCTGCGAGGGTCAGTGCACAGCCGAAAGTGCCGATAATAAGGAGTGGTTTTCGACCGAATTTGTCCACAAAAGGGATGGAAAAGCAGGTAGCGAAGAAGTTGACGACGGAAATGATTAGCGAAAAGATGCGACCCATGAAAACACTGAACCCGAACATGGTGGCTGAGTAGGAGAAAATAGCGTTTACGCCTGACCATTGCTGGAGCACCATTACCAATATTGCGAGGTGCAGCATTTTCCGGAAACGGCCTTCGGTGAAAAAGGCTCCGTATGTGAAAACCACATTCTGCGGGTCTGATGAGGCCCCGTCCTGGTTCATTTCGTGGGTGAGAGGAGTGATAGCCGCCTGCAAAGTCTCAAACTCTCTATCCCCCGCCTCCCCATATATATCCCGAAAGAATGCCTTCGCTTCCTCAGTTCTTCCCTCCTTGATAGACCACACAGGGGACTCATGTCTCACAACTACCAAGAATAGGAGGAACTGGAGGAGTAGGAAGACTACAGGGAAGCCAAATATAAACATCCATAGGTCCTTCCGGTTACTTGTGGAGTAGTCTCCCGTAGGCAGTGCGAGTGAAAATATCGACGGAATGATAATGCCGAAAGTAATTTGGATCTGCACCAAAGTCCCAGTCCGCCCTGAAATACGCGTAGGACTGACTTCGTTTAGGAACAGTGGGGGAATTGCAGTCACAAATCCGCCCATAGCTCCAGCGAATAGCCTTGAAA
>Ga0247837_1005375_pt1 | contig 19325 bp, 24 predicted proteins | sample LaCtaG_2_FD_187115 | JGI IMG/M metagenome (GOLD analysis project Ga0247837, IMG submission 187115) | Freshwater microbial communities from meromictic Lake La Cruz, Castile-La Mancha, Spain - LaCruzMarch2015_14.5m | ecosystem: Environmental > Aquatic > Freshwater > Lake | place: Spain: Castile-La...
TAAAGGTGAGAAAGCAGTTTCATCGTTGAGTTGTCGGTCGCACTTCAACTTAGCGCATGAGGCTGCTTTTCTCATGTCAACCATCCATCGCAAATCTGGATGAATTCAGGGTTTTGCAAGAGGCTCCCCTATGAAAACTTTTCGTTCTTTGTTTATCTTCTCCATTTTTACTGCTGCTGTCATGTCGTCCTGTGTCGGGCCGGGCTATCCTGGCGGTGCTGCCCTGTCCTCAGTGGGTGCCAGTTATGGCAGCTATGCAGCGCTTCCCAGAGGCTACGTTGGTAGCAGCTACCTCTACGGTGACCGTTACTACTCAGGTGGGCGCTATGAGAGCGGCAGGTTTTATGATCAGGGGCGCTCGTACAATGACAGGTATTACCACGATGGGCGGTACTACTATGGTGGGCGTTATCAGCAGTATGCGGGGCGTTTGCAAAACGCTCGTTACAGTAACGTCCGCGTGAATAATGTCCGTGTGCCCAGCCCGCGCTGGCCTGCCCAGCAGTCCACCCTCTACATACGTCGGTGAGGCTGGGAGACTGCGGTTGCTAGTGATTGGCTGAAGTCGGCAACGGCTGTTAGACCAGTCCGAGCAAATGTTCGTGCAGAGCGGGGCCTATGTCTGCGTGCTGGAGGCCGAAGTGTAGGTTGGCTTTGATGAAGTCGAGCTTGTTGCCGATGTCGTGTCGCTGCCCTTCATAGCGCAGACCGTAGAGCGCTTCCTCCTGCATCAGGGAGGCCATGGCGTCGGTGAGTTGCAATTCACCTCCTTTGCCCTTCGGCGTCTTTTCCAGATGGGCAAATATCCGCGGCGATAAGACATAGCGTGCGCTGACGGCGAGTTGTGATGGGGTTTCTTCCGGCTTCGGTTTCTCGACAAACTGGGTGGCGCGGATGAGTCCGGGCGCGATCTCCTCGCCACCGAGGATGCCATAGCGGCTGACTTTTTCCAAGGGCACCTGCTGGAGGGCAACGGCGGAGCCGCCGTGGCGCTCGACGACATCGGCTAGCTGACGGGTGACGGGGCGCATCGTGTCTGTCGTTGTGACGACGGTGTCCCCCAGCAGCACGGCAAAGGATTCATCGCCGACGTGATCGCGGGCGTAGAGGATGGCATCGCCGAGGCCGCCCATCTTTGGCTGCCAGATGAAATGAATGCGCGCCATGCTCTGGAGGCGGTGCAGGTCGGCGAGGTCTTTGCTGCGGCCTTTGGCCTCAAGCTCGGCTTCGAGGTCGTAGGCAGGATGGAAGTGTTCTTCGATGGCGCGTTTGCTGCGGCTGATCACGATGAGGATGTCGGTGATGCCCGAGGCGACGGCCTCTTCGACGACGTATTGAATGACCGGCTTGTCCACGAGGGGCAGCATCTCCTTGGGCACGGCCTTGGAGATGGGGAGGAAGCGGGTGCCGTAACCGGCGGCGGGGATGACTGCTTTGCGGATGCGTGACATGGCGGTGAGGGCTGGGGGCTTTTACCGCAGCGGCGCGGATACTGGCATACCTGCGGCGGCTGGCAAGGCGGCCATTGCAATGCCCTCTGTGGGCGCTACAGAAAGGGTAGCCGTTGTGACCCTCGCCAACCAGATTACGATCTTCCGCATCTTGCTCATCCCGGTCTTCATTGGGACGGCTGTTTATTATGGGGAGAGTGTGGCGGCGGGGCTGACGAATGAATCCCTGCGCTGGTGGACCATCGCGGTCTTTGCCCTGGCAGCGGTGAGTGATGCGGTGGATGGCTACATCGCACGGCGGCTAGACCAGCGCAGCCGCCTGGGGGCGATCCTGGATCCGCTGGCGGATAAGCTGCTGCTGCTTTCTGCCATCATTACGCTAAGCTTCACAGGCTGGCGGCAGCACTTTCCACTCTGGTTTCCTACGCTGGTGATCTTTCGTGATCTGGCGAGCATTGGCGGGGCGTTGCTGATTGATCGCCTAACAGGAAGGTGCATCATCAAGCCGCACTGGACGGGAAAGATGGCCACGTTTGCGCAGTTCGGTGCGGTGCTCTGGCTGATGCTCGATTTGCCTTTCCTGCTCTGGCCTACCATCGTGGCGGGTGCCTTCACTGCTGTGTCCGGCTTCATTAACCTGGCTGCTGGCATCCGCCAGGTGACGGATGCGGATTCCGGCGACCCAGTTGCGTAGGTCGGGACGGTGGGAGGCTGACGCGTTTATTTGGTGTCATCGCAGCCCTTCGAAGAGCTTCCGAAGCCGAAGTCGGGCACGGTAGGCGCGCATTCTGATGACGATGCTGCTCCAGCCGGTGAGCGCTTGGATTTCCTTCAGGGGCTTTTCCTCCAGATGCAGCAATGTTAGCACGAGACGGTCTTTGGCGGGTAATGCTTCCATCATGCGGTGCAGCAGTGATCGGGTGTCGCTGCTCTCCGCTGCATTGGTTCCCTCCTCCTGCTGGAGGGTTTCGATGATGGCATGTTCCTCTGCGGACAAATCCGCCCAGCGTAGCTCCGGCCTGCGTCGGCGGGAGCGCAGCGCCTTTAGGCAGACATTCAGCGCCAGCCGGGATACCCAGTTTTCCAGTGGTTGCGCTGAGTCATAGCGGTCGAGCGTTTTGAAAAATTGAACGAAGACCTCTTGCGCGAGATCTTCCTCATCCATGCGGAAGGGCAGGTGATTGCGCACGATGCGGACGACTTGGGGATAGAGCGCATCCACCAGCGCGCGCGCCGCGCCCTCATCGGCATGGATGCGCCAAGCGGCGGCTAGGTCACGCAGGTCGGCGCTCATGCTGGACAGGGAGGGGCGTCAGTCCTCCGCAGCGCCCTCCTCGCCGTGGCCTTCCTCGGCCATGCGCTGGATGATGGCGGCGAGGTACTCGATGTAGCCATGCACGTCCATGTGCTCGGTCTCCGGCTCGCCATGCACGGCATATAGCCAGCCGACTTCATAGGGGTCAGTGCGGACGACACAGGCGTCCTGCTTCAGGTGGGGATTACCGCCGACAAAGCTGCCCTGCATGACGCAATAGACATCGGACGCGGCCTTGAAACCCTCTACCCAGCCGACGGTCTGCCCTGGTTGAACTGTGCCACCTTCTGGCACCTGCCACTCGCAGTCCACCAGCTCCCCCAACATCCGTGTGGCGAACTTAGTGAAGCCAACACGCCAGACGCCTGGCTGGTCTTCCACTGTGGTCATCCAGTAATGGCTGCGGGAGTAGCGGTAGCTTTCAGGGAAGCGGGCGGAAAAGCGGGCATGCTTGAAGCGGACGGTGGGCAGGGGCATAGCAGGGCAGGGGCCGCAGGCAGGCGACGCCGCGGAGGTAGCCGCGAATGGATGCGGGTGCAAATGCGAGGGCACGTGGCGGATTCATCACAGGCAGTGCTGGAATCCGGGGTTGACGCCAAACAATCAAGGTCGTTTAACTGCAACATCTCTTTTTTCTCAATGAACGTGCTCCTTTCCTCCATCGTTTCCGGCCTACAGTTCAGTTTCGACCACTGCACGGTGCCGGGGCTGGTCATCTGCGGGGTGCTGGGGGTGCTCTCCATCTGCATGTGGACGCTGCTGGCAAGCAAGTGGCATTTCTTAGCGCGCTCTGAGCAGGCGGATCGAAAATTCATGCGCGAGTTCCGTGACAGTCCGCATCTGTTAGCGATTTACCTGACAAAGACGAGGGTGGAGCGCTCCCCGCTGCACCACATCTACCACCTCGCCACGCGGGAGCTGGCATGGCACATGGTGGGGGAGGAGGAGCCGGGCCGCACCTTTAGCAGCCGCCTACAGGGTGCCGGGCGCATCAATCCTAGCCAGATGCGGGCAGTGATGGCGGCGATGGAGCGCGGCGTGGCAGAGGCGGCGCTGCGCCTGGAGGCACGCGTTGGCGGCGTGGCCACCTGCCTGACTGTTGCCCCAATCATGGGCGTGCTGGGCACCGTGTGGGGTATTTTGGACATCTTCGCCGCGTTGGCGCAAGCAGGGCAGGCTAGCATGGCGCTCATTCTCCCTGGCATCGCCGCCGCGCTCCTCACGACCGTGGCTGGGTTGGTCGTCTCAGTCCCCTGCTTGTTGGTCTATAATATGATTGTGGGTCGCATCCGCCGCATGGTGGCGCACCTGGAAAACTTCGCTGGGGAGTTGACCGGGCTCTTGGACCGGCAGTTCGTGGACCATCGTGCGCAGGAGCCGGCGCTGCCAAGTCTTGGTAACTTGGGCGCACCTGTCATGCCCACCTTTGGCAATTCCACCACTACGCCCGCCACCACGCGCAGCTCACGGCTATCACAGCCTACTCCCGCATGAAGCCGCCAACCCCGCAACACTATCGGCGTCCGCTGCGCCTCATCGCGGAGATTCAACTGACGCCCTTCATTGATCTGACACTGCTCCTCCTGCTCGTCGTCCTAGTAGTGGCTCCGTTACTCAACAATGGTCGTGGCCTGGGAGTGGCAGACCTCGCCACGCCCACTTTGCCGGTGCAGACACTGGACCTCACCGCAGGTGCGGATCAGACGCTGACATTGGCTGACGCGACGATTACCGAAGCCGCGCTGGTGGCTTTGTTAAAGGAGCGCGTCAGCGTTCAGCCGGAGTTGGGGGTCATCGTGCGCATTCCCCCGGACTTCCCGGCACAGCGGCTGTTGCGGATCATGGATTCCCTGCGCGTGGCGGGAGTCCGGCAAACCGCTGTGGCAGACCTGCCCCCTGTGCCTGTGACCACAACACCGTCGCCTGTCGGCGCTCCCTGAGCAGTCGCCCCACTCCACCGGTGCCTCCTTTTCATCCGCATGCCTTCCCCCCAAATCCGCCGCACTGTCCTGGAGCCGCTCCCGCCTGCGGTCGTGGGCATCGCGCTGGCGCATGTGCTGCTGGGGGCGGTGATCTGGATATTGCTGCCGCTCTTGCGTGAAAAGACAGGCTCTGCGTTGGTGACGCCGCCGCTGGTGTGGCGGGGGCCGGGAGACTTCCTGCCGCCTGTGGCAAATCCAGCACCAGAAGTGGCAACACAGCACCCCACTCCAGAGAAGCCAGTCGAGCAGCCGCCCTTGCCAGCAACAACGACAGCGCCCGCCCCCGATCCGCCCAGCTTCGCTGACCGCACAGGAGTATGGCGCTCCGAGGTTACGCCCGCCCCTGCGCCCTCTACCCCCTCCGACCTCACTGGAATGAAAGGCTATGAGGCGGCTCTAGCATTGTCGCAGATACCTCTCATCGCTCATGGAATTGGCGTTTCTCCGCCCACCGCCGCATCAGCGATCCCCGGCATCACTAGCCCCGCCGCCGTGGCGCGTGCAGAGTCCGTAGTGGAGATGACCGGGGCGGACAAGTACATCACACTTTCCCCACTCACCTCCCAGATCACTGCCCCGGCAGCCATGCCCTTGGTGCCCAAGACCGGCCTGGGTCTGCTGGATATGGCCCTGCTCAATGATCGCTCTTTAGCTACCCCAGAGCAGCCGCCAAGCAGTCTGGTCATTGACATGGGTGCGGTAGAGACGGCCTTACAGCAGGCACTACTTAAAGAATGGAAAGCCCCCGCCATCCAGCAGGTGCCGCCCGACCAGCGCCGCGCCACCCTGGAGATGCATGTGCTGCGGGACGGCAGCGTGGAGGTGGCCCGGCTCTTGCGCCCCTCTGGCTCAAAGGCTTTGGATGCCTCCATCACGGCAGCGGCAGCGCGGGTGACAAAGATTCCTGTGACTCTCCCTTCTAGTTTCGTGAAAGAGCGCTACCATCTGCGAGTGAATTTCCAGATCGAGTAAATGAGAGCCGCTCCCCTGATCCTGATCCTCCTGCTCAGCCTGCTACCGCAGCCACCTGCCCGTGCAGTCACCCTGCCTGGCTGGCTGCGCTTCATCAAATTCCCCGCTGGGGCGGAAAAAAACGTGCCCCGCCCCGCCCAGAAGCGCGTGCGCGTGGCAGACTTCACCGGCGGCACTGGGACCAGCGCGCAGCAGGCACTGGTGGCAGAACTGACCGCAGCGCGCCAGTTCTCCCTCAGCCAGGACGATCCAGATTTCACCGTCAGTGGCAGCTCCGTGGGCGGCCGTGTCAGCGCACGCATCCTCAACCGCGCGGGAAAAGAAATTTTTGACCGCACCTACGCAGCCCCCGGCCTGGATGAGAACCTGAAATCACTAGCTGATGACCTCATCTACGCCATCACCGGTAAGCCCGGCTTAGCCACCAGTCGCATTACCTTCGTCAGCGACAAGAGCGGCGTGAAACAAATCTACTTGTGCGACCCCAACGGGCGGGAAGTACAGCAGATCACCCACCATAGCCACGGTGCCGTCTCCCCCACCCTCGCCCCCGACGGTTCTGCTGTAGCCTACACCAGCTACCGCAGCGGCTTCCCCGTCGTACAGCTCCTTGATCTCGGCCTCGGCTGGGAACGCACCGTCACCGACACACCCGGCAGCAGCTTCGGTGCCGCCTACTCCCCAGACGGGCAGCGCATGGCCGTGGTAATGAGCTTCCTCGGCAATCCAGAGATTTTCGTCACCGACCTAACCACCAACACCGCCGCCTGCATCAGTGACACCATTGGCGCTCCGTGCAGCCCCGCTTGGCACCCAGATGGCAAGCGCGTCATCTTCGCCGATGATCGCGGCGATGGGCCGCGTCTCTACATCGCTGAGGTGCCCTCCCGCAGCGACCAGGAGGCAAAACTGCTCCGTTGGCGCGCTGGCTACAGCTTTTGCACCGACCCGGAATTTTCCCCGGAGGGTGACAGCGTAGCCTTCACTGCCCGCACCGGCGGCAGCACCGCCGTTATCATTAAAGGCTGGCCCACAGGCCCCACCCGCGTCCTCCAGACCGGCGGCGCAGAGCACCCAAGCTGGAGTCCGAATGGCCGCCAAGTCTGCTACACGCAGCACGGCACCCTATACATCCATGACCTCCACACCGGCCAGCGCCGCGCCATCCTCTCCGGTCACGGCCAGATCACTGAACCCCGCTGGATGAAATGAAGTCCCTCCCTCCCCGTCTCGTTCTCAGCTGTCTGTGCGCCCTCAGTGCGCTGCATCTAAGCAGTTGCGGCACCCTCACGGGTCTCGTTGCCGAACCCGAATCAGACATCGTTTACGCCCTCGGCTCGCGCGAGGGTTTCAGCAGCCCACTCCAGAGCGCACTCAAGCCCGCCTGCCCTGCGTTAGAGTTCGCAGGAGTGCGTTTCACCCTCACTGGTGCGCATGAAAAAGTGCTCACCAGCCTCGCAGCCGCCTGGCCGGAAACAAAGCCCCGCTACCTCATCGTCGGCTACGCCCCGCCCGGGCTGCCAGAGGATTACGCACGCACCCTCTCAGAGCGCCGTGCCCAGGCTGTGCGGCAGCGCTTGATCGAAAGTGGCGTCGAAGCAGCAAACCTCCAGACCGTCGGCTACGGCCACGACAGCGCCCCCAGCAGCCCAAACACCAGCGTCGTCGTCATCTATCGTCAGTAGCGGATCGCTTCACTCCAGTGAGGCCAGTCAAAGCGTTTCCACAGGACTGTCCAACCCACGCACCATATCTGGCCGCACCGACCGGGTCTTTTCCAGCGCCTGCTGCGCGCGCCATTCGGCGATCTTCGCGTGGTTCCCGCTCAGCAAGATGTCCGGCACCTTCAGACCGCGAAACTCCGCAGGCTTCGTAAATTGCGGCCCCTCCAGCAGGCCGCTGACGCCAAAGGACTCCTCCACCGCGCTCAGCTCATCCCCCAGCACACCCGGCAGCAGGCGCACGATGGCATCCATGACGATCACAGCGGCGATGGCACCATTTGTCAGTACATAGTCCCCGAGGCTGATCTCCTCGTCCACCCAGTGGTCCACCACTCGCTGGTCCAGCCCCTCATAGTGGCCGGAGATGAAGATCAGATGCCCCTCCGCGCTCAGCCGACGCGCCGCCGCCTGGTCAAAAGGCCGCCCCGCCGGTGACATCAGGATCACCCGGCTGGCCTCCATATGCACCGCCTCCAGCGCCGCAAACAACGGCTCAGGCCGCAGCAGCATCCCCTGGCCGCCGCCATAAGGCGTGTCATCCACCTGCCGGTGCCGCCCCAGCCCATGCTCCCGCAAATCATGCACGCCGAGCTGCACCGCCCCCTTCTCCTGGGCGCGCCCCATGATGCTCGTGCCCATCGGCACAGTGATGAGTTCGGGAAAAAGAGTGATGACATCCAGGCGCACAACACAAGCTATGCGGTCAGAGACGTGCCCGTGCAAGCACGATGCCCTTGCTCTGTGTCGTCCTCCTACTCCTACTCGAATCTTTGAACCTGCGAAGTCCTATCGTGCCGCCCATTCAGGACGATCACGATCACCCCTTGAAGCCACAGCCATCCCGACCAATGCTCCGCACTTCTATGATCCACCCGACAGCACTCATCCATCCTTCCGCCATCCTAGACCCGTCGGTGGAAGTCGGCCCCTATGTGATCATTGACGGGCCCGCGCAGATCGCCGCCGACTGCCGGATCGAAGCGCACGCGCAGATCGTCGGGCGTGTCATCATCGGCGAGCAGAGCGTCATCGGCCGCGCCTCTGTCATCGGCGGCGAGCCGCAGGATCTCGGCTTTAAGCCTGACACGGACAGCGGCGTCATCATGGGGCCGCGCAATGTCATCCGCGAACACGTCACCATCCACCGCAGTAGCAAGCCCGGCGGTGCCACCCGGCTCGGCGAGGGGAACTTCCTCATGGTCGGAGCGCACCTCGCTCACGATGTCGTGCTGGGGGACAAAAACATCCTCGCCAACGCCTGCCTACTTGCCGGGCACATCCAGGTGGGAAACAACACCTTCATCGGCGGCGGTGCCGTGTTCCATCAGTTCATCCGCATTGGCGACTCCTGTGTGATCCAGGGTAATGGCGGCTTTGGCAGGGACATTCCCCACTTTTGCGCCGCCCAGCGCATCAACCGCATCACCGGCCTGAACATCATCGGCCTACGCCGTCAGGGCTATACCGCAGAGCAACGCAGCACCATCAAAGAGCTGTTCCACCTTCTGTTCTGCTCCGGTAAAAACCTCTCCCAAGCCGTCGCCGCCGCGCTGGACAGACAGTGGCCGCAACCCGCCGCCCGCCTCCTAGAGTTCGTCACCGCACCCAGCAAACGCGGCATCTGCCCCCGGCGCGGTGATGTGGACCTTGACTGATCCTTTTGGTGAAACGACGCGCCTAATCCGTCAGCGGCATCCGCGCCACTACCCAGGCGTTGAGTCCGCCTTTGATCACCGCCAGATTGGTAAATCCCATGCCGGTCATCCTCACCGCCGCGAGCTTTGACCGGCCGCCGATGGCGCAGTAAATAAGGAAAAACTTTGCCCGATCCAGCTTCTCCAGCCGCTCAAACATCGCCTCCCCGTGCAGATAGTCATAGTTCTGTGCACCGGCGATGCGGCCCTCCTTTTTGATCTCGGCCTCCGTGCGCACATCCAGGATCACCAGGTCAGGCGTGGACTGCATCAGCGCCACCGCCTCCACCGGCGGCAGCTCCAGCACCGAGGCGGGCAGCACCACCTCTGGCGGCTCCGTGCGCGCCTGCTCCTGCGGCAAAGGTTTGCACCCCGTCAGCATCGCTGCCGCCGCAATCACAGGCCAGACTTGGTGCAAGTGTATGAGTTTCAGCAGGGACATCGCGCTCATTTCTGCCGCAGCTACTCGGGAATTTCAAGGTCTGCGCTCTTGACCGGATCAACATCACCCCGCCACAAGAAGCCCGCCGCCTCAAAGCTCTCCTTGTGCGCGCGCAGCCAAGTCAGCCGCCGCCCGCCGAGCTGTTGGTTCGGCGAATCCACCCGCACGGAGAAGGGCTGCACGGCCTTCGCCTTGTCCGCAGGCAGCGGGATGGCGTCGAAGTGCTGCGTCTGCTGCTGGATGTTTGTGCGATAGACCACAGCGGCGTCCAGCGAGCCGGTGCGCAGTTGATTGACCAGGAAATCACCCGTGGGCACCTGGCTGGAGGCGTTCTTGCTCACGCTCTCAAACAGGTTCATGGACTTCAGGATACCCTGCGTCATAAAGCCCAGCGTGGACTGCTGCGCATTGCACAGGCCCACGCGCAATCCAGGCCGTGCCAGATCCGCCAGCGTCTGGATGCCCTTGGGGTTGCCCTTTGACACGGCGATGATGATCTCCGCCTCGGTCAGCAGCACCGCCTCTGGAAAGTGCTCCGCCACGGGCGGCACAAAGCAGACGTCGCAGGCATAGTACACGTCCGGGAACTCCGGGTTCGAGCTGTCCCCCATCGTCTTCATCGCCGCGCACAGGATGCCGCAGCCATTGAAGACGGTGTTGATGCTGATGCCCTCGCGGTTGGCGAAGTCCTGCACCAGCTTCTCGATCACCGGACGGTTCACGCCGCCGCTGTAGAGCACCAACTCCGGCTTCGCCGCCCACCTGTCACCGCCCGCTGGCTGAAAGCCCAGCTTAGCAAAGATCGCGCCGCCCTTGTCTGGAGCTGCCAGATAGCGCGCGAACTTCAACGCCTCTGCTGATGATTTTGCCGAAGCGAGCACCGCCGCGCTGGCCTTCTCGCTGTGATTGGAAAGCTCTGGCACCTTCACCTCCTCCAGCCCCTCGAACTGCGGCACCACACTGTCCCAAACCAGCGCCGCATCGCTGGCCCCCAGCTTCACATCTGCGGCGATTTCGGTGACAGTTGGCTTCATCACAGCGGCCATCTTTGCCAGCACGTCCCACTGCGCACCGAGCAGCTTCTTCGTAACCTTGCCGATACTCGCAGCCTCGGGATTCGGCAGCGCCAGCTTGATGTCGGGCCTCTCCAGATCAGCCAGCGTCTTCACACCCTTCGGGTTTCCTACCGCCACAGCGATGACCGGATGCTGCACCGCCAGCGGCAAGACCTCGCGGATGACATCAAACTTCCGCGCATCCGCCAGCGAACCGTCATCCGCCGCGATGAACAGATCGCCCTGCCCCGCAATACGGAGCTGGCTGAGCAGCGTGCCCGTGCCGCCGAACTGCAAGGACACCTGAACGCCAGTCTCCTGCTGAAACTGCGCCGCGACGGTCTCCACGGGCTTCTTTAAACCAGCGGCGCAATAGACGGTAAGCGTCTGCGCTGCCCCCGAGGATGGGGCACGCAGGGCGAGGTAGCCGAGCACGGCGGCAGCGGCGAGCAGCAGGAGGGCGATGAACTTGCGGAACATAATGTTAGGACTTTTTGCCCCGCAGCAGGGCGATGGCGGGGACAACCAGGAACACACAGCCGCCGATGGCAAGCGAGGACCAGATGCGGGCATTGTTCTTGCGGTCGCCGCTCGCCTAAAGTGAAGATGGGGGACTATTCGCAGAGATGGTGACAGTTTCCACCTTGTCCATGACCTTTGTCGGCTCAGCAGTCCCTGCGGTCTTTGTGGCAGCGGCCAGCGCCTTGTCCCAGTCCACATTCAGCAGAATGTCCCAGCCAGGGTTGGCATTCTTCATCCGGCAGCCGCAGCGGCCCACGAGGAACATGCTGGCCTCCTCCAGCACCATGTCATCGAGATCGGCCAGCGGCCACGAGCCAAGCAAACGCCCGCGGCCAAAGACGACTGAGGCAAAGCTCGTGGTCGCAGAATCAATCTCACCATTTGGTCCGGCTAGCAAAAGTGTGGCCACGCGCGTGCGGTCCTGCTGGAAGGCGAGCACGAACAGCTCCGCCATGAGCCTCAGGTAGTCGCCGCTCTTTTCCGGCACCCCCTGCGGCTCAGCAAGCGAAGGCGCGGCGAACTTCGATTGCATCTGCTCCGCTAGCTCGATACGGCGTTCATTATCGCGCACGCTGTTGAGGTATTCGGCGAGCATGTGCTGATCGTCGTGGCTCAGCGTCTTGTGGAGGCGTTGGGCATCGTTCATCACGGCATCTAGCACGCCGCGTGTTTGCGTGCTGGGCTTGCCAAACAAGCGCTGGAAGACGGCGCGCGGGTTCTTTTCCGTATTCGCGGCATAGCCGGGACTATACCAGGAGACGCACTCGAAGTACTTGGTCTCTTTTTTGTCGGTAAAATCGTTGCAGCTCAATTCCACCGAGGGAAGCATCGTATCCTGGCCGATCTTACGCGCGATGAGTTGATCGAGCGAGGTGTTCGTGGGGAAGCCGCCATCCAGCGGCTCTTGCGGGGCGGATGAAGTGAGCCAGCACGAGCCGCATTGCGCGTGGACGCCGGTGCTGGGCGCGAACTGGCGATCAAGTCCGGTGATGAGGGAGATGTGGTCTTTGACAGCAGTCAGAGGTTCGAGAGCGGGAGTCAGGGGGAACGGGTTGAAAACCCGTTCCACGTACTGTGGCGCAAAGGTGGGCTGGTAGTGGCCGTTCGGCGTGTAGATGAAGGCGAAGCGCTTTGGCGCAGCGACAGCCGCGTGTGCGCGGCGCGGCAGCATGGCTTCGAGCAGTGGCAGGCCGAGTGTGGCACCGATGCCACGCAGAAACATGCGGCGGTCAAGAGGTTCGCGGAGGTGTGGTATCTTAGTCAGGGAAGGTTAGTGCGTTTGTTCTTACTGTAAAATACTAGCCATGAAGTTGATCAGATTTCTGCCCCAAACTTTCCATCTGGCGGGTAGGGATGAATGGAGGGCTTGCGGCGATCACATCAATGAGCGTGGAGAAACGCGGCAAGCCTTTGGAAACTGACGGGTGCAAATACTCCGGCAAGCGTTTGTCCGGTTATCAAAGTGCGGCTGCCCGTCCGGCGTGCCCGCAAAGCGCGCCTCACGCCGCCAGAGCACGTTGCCCAGGTCATCGAGCTGCATTTCGTATTCCTGGAGGTGCGCGTTGGTCGTCCAGCGCAGCTTGCGGCTGCTTTCTAAAAAGCCACGCGTCGAGTGGTAACGGTTCTGCGTGCCGATGCCGTTGCCGTGGTGCTCCAGCAGCAGCTTGCCAGAGGCATCGTAATACATCCCGCGCCAGAGCAGGGAACTAAAATTTCCTCATTAAGGGACAGACACTTGGCCCACTGACACTTCGTCCAGGCGCGCCTTCTTCACCTCGTTGGTCACACGCGGTATGTGCGGCACCGCGTTCATCGTCAGCGATGTCATCCAGGCATGGCTGCCGCACGTCAGGCAGTCTTCTGCGCCGTGCCCTGGCAGCGCTGCCAGTTCCACCTTCAGCAAAACGCCCAAGCCTATGTGCCGCGCTTGAAGATGCGTGCCGAGGTCGCTGAAAGCATCAGCTCCATCTTCACCTCGGCGGACCTCGCATCGGCACAAGCGCGGCTCAAGGAGCGCGTCAACTTCTACGCCAAAAGCGCCCCCAAACTCGTCGCCTGGATGGAGGCCAACATCCCGCAGAGCTTTGCCGTTTATACTCTGCCAGCAGCCCATCAGCGCCGGATGCGCGACAGCAATGCTATCGAACGCGTGAACCAGGAACTCAAACGCCGCACACGCGTCGCCGCTATCTTCCCCAACGAAGCCTCTCTGCTACGCCTCGTCTCCGCCCTGCTCTGCGAGCAGAGCGATGAGTGGAGCACCGGCAAAATTTACCTCAACATGAACCCAACTGAACCACCCCAGCCCTGATCGCTACTTTGACAGAATAAAATTGCGCCGCCTTGAACCTGGCGGTTTCCTCGCCAAGACGAATGGCTCCCCACCCATGTCCAAAGCCGTCTTCCGCTCCATCCCCCTCTGCGATCTCACCGCTGACCAGCTTCTCGATCTCTCGAAGCGCATGAAGCTTTCGCTTTCCAAGGCGGACATGCTCGCGGTGCAGAAGATTTATCAGGATGAGGGTCGCGAGCCGACGGATGTCGAGATGGAAGTCATCGCGCAGACCTGGAGCGAGCACTGCAAGCACCGCATCTTTGGCGCGAAGATTTATCACACGCTCAATGGCCAGCAGGAGGTCGTGGACGGCCTCTTCAAGACCTACATCCGCAGCGTCACCGAGGAGATTTGCAAAACGAAGCCTGACTTCGTGCTCAGCGCCTTCGAAGACAACGCGGGCTTTGTGAAGCTCGATGACGACAAGGCCGTCTGCCTTAAGGTGGAGACGCACAATCACCCCAGCGCTATCGAGCCCTACGCAGGGGCGAATACCGGCCTCGGCGGTGTGATTCGCGACATCCTCGGCGCGGGCAAGGGCGCAAAGCCGGTCGCCTCGCTTGATGTGTTCTGCTTTGGCCCGCCGGACATCGAGCAGGATCAAATCAAGGCGAAGGACGTCATCCATCCGCTCGGCGTCATGCGCGGCGTGGTGCGCGGCGTGCGTGACTACGGCAACCGCATGGGCATTCCCACCGTCAATGGCGCGATCCAGTTCGACGACACCTTCATCTACAACCCGCTCGTCTTCTGCGGCACCGCCGGCATCATCCCGATCAAGGACATCGCCAAGGAAGTGAAGCCTGGCCACTTGCTCATCGCCGCAGGCGGTCGCACCGGCAAAGACGGCCTCAAAGGCGCGACGTTCTCCTCCGCCGAGCTAACCACCGACTCGCATGAGGAAGACCAGACCGCCGTGCAGATCGGCAATCCCATCGAGGAAAAGAAAGTCGCCGATTGGGTGCTCGCCGCTCGTGAAAAGGGCCTCATCCAGTTCGTGACCGATTGCGGCGCGGGTGGTTTCAGCTCCGCTGCGGGCGAAATGCTCCGCGAAACCGGCGGCGAGGTCTGGCTGGAGAATGCGCCGCTGAAAGCGCCCGACCTCGAAAGCTGGCAGGTCTTCATCAGCGAATCGCAGGAGCGCATGGTCATCGCCATCGACGAGAAAGATTTGCCCGAGCTGCAAAAGCTCGCCGACATCTATCAGACTGAGATCTTTGTCCTCGCAAAGGCCGATGGCTCGCAGCGTCTCAAAGTCATGCATCACGGCACCACCGTGTGCGATTTGCACGTCACCGCGCTGCATGAGGCCCCGCGCCGCGAGATGCGGGCGAAATGGCGCACACCCGCCGATGTGCAGCCCGCCGTGCCCGTGCGTCCGGAATCCTGGACCGCCACGCTCAAAACCCTGCTCTCCGATTTCTCCATCGTCTCCCGCGAGCCGATCATCCGCGAATACGACCACGAAGTGCAGGGCAACACCGTCCTCAAACCGCTCGCCGGTGCCGCTGGCGATGCGCCGCAGGACGGCAGCGTCATCCGCGTCGATGGCAGCAGCCAGCTCGTCTCCCTCGCCTGCGCTTTGCTGCCGGAGTGGGGCAAGACCGACCCGCATCTCATGGGCCGCGCCGTCGTCGATGAGTGCGTGCGCCAGCTCGTCGCCATGGGATCGAATCCCGACCGCATCGCCATCCTCGACAACTTCTGCATGGGCAATCCCGACAACGAGCGCGAGCTCGGCGCCCTCGTCGAATGCACCAAAGGCATGGCAAAATCTGCCATCGCGTATGGTGCGCCCTTCGTCAGCGGCAAGGACAGCTTTTACAACTACTTCGTCACCGACGAAGGCCCCGTCTCCATCCCCGTCACGCTCCTGCTCAGCGGCTTCGGCTTCGTCGAGGACGCCAAGCACGTCGTCGGAGCCTCCCTGCGCCGCGTCGGCAGCAAGATCGCCGTCCTGGGCAAAGCCAGCGCCGGACTGCGCGGCAGCATCGTCGCCAAATACACCCGCGGCATCGGCCTCGACGCCGGCCCGTCCTTTGACGAAGCCGAAAGCATGGCCGCCTACCGCCGCTACTTCGACCTCGTGAAGCAAGGTGCCGTCCTCAGCGCCCACGACATCGGTGAAGGCGGCCTCGCCGTCGCCCTCGCCGAAATGGCCTTCAGCGGCAAAGCCGGCCTCCGCATCGCCACCGACAAGATGCCCCTCGCTGCGAGTGGCCTCACCACCGCCGAACTCCTCTTCGGTGAAACCCCCGGCCGCCTCCTCATCGAAATCGCCCCCGAACACGTCGCCGCTGCCACAGCCGCCGGCTTGACCATCATCGGCGAAGCCACCCGCGATCCCTACCTCTACATCTCCCACAACGGCACCACCCTGATCGATTCCCCCATCGATCAGCTCAAGCCTCTGTGGAAGGATGGTCTGGTGAAGTATTATTGAGCATAGAGCGAAGGGCAAAGAGCGTACAGTCCACAATCGTCCCCCGCCCGCATCGCTAAGCGAAGCGTTGCGGGCGGGTCGTCCTCCTACTCGAACTCGTCCTCGACCAAGCAGTCCCGCTTCGCGGCAAGGGATCGTCTCGCCAGCAACATGCCTCCTCGGAGGTAGCCGTGATGCGGGCACTGCTGCCCGCACTGCAATCCTCACGGAATCAGCTCCGACACATCCGCGTGCTCTTGAGCGAGTCCCGCATCCAGCGTGACGAGCTTCCCACTACGTTTTCGGGCCAGTTCTGCCAGCCAGGCATCCGTCACCTGCCGGTGCCCGCAGATGCCTTTCGGCTTCACCTCTTCATAGCTGAATCCATCATCCCAAAACTCATGTCCGCTCATGAGCCGAAGCTGGGTAAGCGTGCTCCATGCCGCCGCCGAGGAACTATCCGGCGCATTCATCATGTGCATCCGCAGCAGCGTTCCCTCCGTCACCGAGCACGTGGCGAAGCGACGTGGCATCTGCTGAAACCAAGCCAAAGCCCTCGCATGATGCATGTGGGACTCAATGCAGAGAGCCGTCAGCACATTGCCATCCAGAAGCCAGATCATCACGGTTGGAAGGGGATGTTACGCCGCGTCTTCCAAACGAGCCACGTCCTCGCTGCTAATGGACTTCGCTCCACGAACGAGGGGAAACTGGATTTCGGTGCGGGCAGCCGGGGCAGCTTCCACAGGCCGAGCTTTCACCAGAGCCAGGGCATCACGAACCAGCCGCTCGAACTGGGAAGCCGTGGCGGCATCCAGTTGCTGCAGGGTTTGATCAATTTCCAATGCCAGTGCGCTCATGCGCCAATTGTGATGCACTCCGTCGTCCTCTGCATCCACAAATTTGATGCCCCCGTCTTTGCCGAACTCCTCTTCGGCGAAAAACCCAACCGCCGTGATGCGGGCACTCTTGCCCGCACTTGCACTCCAACCTCAAACTTCGTATTCTCCGCCCATGAGCACCGTCCTCGAGATTGAAGAAGCCGTGGCCAAACTGCCTGAGCCTGAATTCCAGACTTTCGCCGCCTGGTTTGACCAGACACGCGCCAGCCGCGTGGACGATGCCTTTGAGAGCGCCATTCTCGGCGGCCAGTTTGATGAAATGGCCGCCCGGGCACTCCGCGACCACCAGGCAGGCAAAACCATCGCTCTCGATGACTTCCTCCGTCGCGCCTGATTTCTGGGCCTGTTTCAATCGTCTGCCACCGACGGTGCAGGCGCGGGCCAGGAAGCAGTATGCCCTCTGGCAGCAAAACCATTGGCATCCCTCTCTCCACTTCAAGCGCGTCGGCCCCTTCTGGTCCGTTCGCGTCGATGACAACCACCGCGCCCTGGGCATCGAATCCGACGGCACCATCGTCTGGTTCTTCATCGGCCGCCACGATGCCTACGAAGCGCGTTTGTAGCGACCGCCACCGAAAAAGCTGACCTCGTCATCATCGGCGAAGCCACGCGGCCCCCTGCCTCTGCATCAAGCACGAACCACCTAATCAACGGTTTGAGCATGCGTTACCTCGGACTAATTGAGCATGGTTTGCAATAGCTTTAAAATCGCACTTGAAGTGGCTTCACCAGCCACAACCTGGAAACTGGCCACATCATCGTGATTTATCTGGCTTGGCTCGATGAATTCACTTGTGATCAAAAGATGTGGAATCCCCGGACGAAGTCCCTGCACCCACCTAGGACTGTGGTGGTTGCCAATGTTTTTAAAAACCTCGGACATTTCCTCAGGCAGTCCAACGAACTCCACAATGCCGTTGAATTGCTCGTTGCCGACGATGTATGCACTCGCAGTAACTCCTGGAAGTTGAAGTGCACCCTGTGAACACCTAGTTAAGGGATATTTTTCAGCCATCAATATCTCGAAGTTTTTGGCGGCGGCGGTTTCGTTACTGATGAAGAGAATCATTGGGAGTTGTGCGTTGTGTCTATCGTCATTGACTTGAGCCATTTGAAAATCCGCAACGCTTTTCTCCAGAAAATCTAGTCACCAGGGCCATCGAGGGAAATGACTGGGTGCATCCAATTGACAGATGTCCCCTCCTCGGATGCTGTGGCTGAAACTCTGGCACCGCCAGAGCCAGGAAGACCGCCGAGGCCGTGGCTTCTCCCTTTCATCTCGGCGGTTTTCTCGCTTCAGTCGGTGGGTGGGCTTGGGTTTCGACGGAATCTGACCTTCTTCTTTCGGCCTGAAGGGCCGGGGAGAGCGACACCGAGTTCGAGGAGCGCCGCTGCCCGCGCGCCAATGAGGGCGAAGGAGAATCCGGCTCCAGAAGGGGCGATGGGAAGGGATCTGATCCTGCCAGGCTCACCAAGCTGCCGGTCACCGGGGCTGTCTCCGGCGGGCCGGTTGCATCGCCCGATCCAGGGCTTGCCTCATGGGCGGAAGGGCAAGCTGGCGTGCCGCGCAGAGCCTCAGAAGCCGTTGGCTTCTCCCTTCATCTCCGCAGTCTTCTCGCCTCTCACCGCGTGAAATCCTCCGTGGAGTCACTTGCCGAGAAGAAGGCTTCAAACCGGCGGAAACACACTGAATCCGAGCAGCAACGCAGCCTCCCGCATCCGCTTGTCCGTCGCCACGATTTCAGTTTCTCCAGCCACTTTGGCAGCAGCCAGATGCAGGGCATCATTCGTCCGAATGTAGATCGGCGGGGTGGCGGCCAGACAGCGATCCACGACATCGTGGTATTCCTTTCTCACCGATTCATCACTGGCCTGCACCTGGATCAGTCCGGCGTCGATATCCGACTCAAAAGCGGTCTGAACCTTCTGCGCCTCGCCAGCGGCCAGGAGTCCCTCCGCTTCCTTTCGCCTCACCGTGGCCCAAAACTCCAGCGGGGCGAGGTCTGCGGTCACGCACGTTGAATTCGCCGCAAGATAGCTGCTGAACTGCGCCGAATTCGGTTCGGGCGTGTAGAGCTTCACCAAACAGCCTGTGTCCCAGTAGCTCATCAGCCGCGCTCCGAACGGATGTCTTCTATGATGGCCTCGGTGGTGGTTCCGTCTTTGCCTGTGCCGACGGACTCACGCAAGCTGTCTAAACGCTGCAACCAAGCCTGCCGCTTGATTTCCGGTGTGGGAGATACAGGCCGTGATTTCACCAACGCCAAGGCCTCCCGCACCAGACGCTCCAGCCGGAAGGCCGTGGCGCTGTCGATTTGCTTTAAGGTCTGATCAACTTCGAGGGCTAAAGCACTCATGGCAGAATCATAACGCCTCAAGGGCGGGTTCGGACCGGGTACATGGGTAACAAGTTGACCGGGTACATGGGTTACAGTTGTTGGGGGCAGTCTATGCCTTGGAAAAACACCCCTACGACGGAGCAGAGATTGAAGTTTGTCACCTTAGCCAA
>Ga0247837_1005380_pt1 | contig 19305 bp, 15 predicted proteins | sample LaCtaG_2_FD_187115 | JGI IMG/M metagenome (GOLD analysis project Ga0247837, IMG submission 187115) | Freshwater microbial communities from meromictic Lake La Cruz, Castile-La Mancha, Spain - LaCruzMarch2015_14.5m | ecosystem: Environmental > Aquatic > Freshwater > Lake | place: Spain: Castile-La...
GGACACGGCCTCATCGAACAACTGGCAATTTGCGGCACCCGCACGATTTTCCTCGTGCCCGGCGAAAGCTTTCTTGCCGCCCTCGATGGCCTCCACGACAGCGACAGCATCGACAGCATCATCTGCCGTCATGAAGGTGCCGCGGCGATGATGGCGCAAGCCAGCGCAAGGGTAACGGGTCAACCCGGTGTCGTGTTCGTCACGCGCGGCCCCGGCATCGCCAATGCGGTGAGTGGGATCTTTGTCGCCCAGCAAGATGAGACCCCGCTCGTCGTGCTGGTGGGCTTGCCGCCCACGCATCTTGAGGGTCTAAAGCCCTTCCAGGACATAGATCTTTCAGCGCTTTTTTCAGGGCTTGCGAAGTCGACGGCCATCGTGCGGCGCACGGCCGATATTCCAGCCGCCATCACCCGCGCGTTTCATCTCGCCGCGAGCGGGCGGCCCGGGCCAGTGGTTGTCGGCCTGCCTGAGGATGTGCTGAAAGCGCCCGCAGACGAGCTGCCGTTGAACCCGTTCGGCGTTGCGGAAACGGCTCCCTCCCCCCATTCCATGACCTCGCTTGAAGCGCTGCTTGAGACCGCGCAAAGCCCGCTGATGATCGTTGGCGGCCCGGGCTGGAACGCGCATGTCAAAACCCAAGTTGAGGCCTTTGCGCAGCGCTTTGACATCCCAGTCGCCACGTCGTTTCGCTGCCAGGATTACTTCGATAACCGGCATCCCAGCTATATCGGTCATATCGGCTTCGGGCTCGACAAGAAGCTCGCCGCGGGCCTACGCATCGCCGATATCGTGATCGTTGCAGGCGCCCCCTTGGGCGAAGTGACGACCGCCGCGAATACGCTGATTGCAGCGCCGGTGCCGCGCCAGAAGCTGGTTCACATCCACCCCGATGCCAATGAGATTGGCAACGTGCACGCAACCCGGCTCGGCATTGTGTCGAACGCCGCCGCCTTCGCTGGCGCCTTAGGCTTCATCGAGCCACCGGCACACAAACCGTGGACCGCATTGCGCCGCGATCTGCGCGCCGCTTATGAGGCATCGCTGCGCCCGCCAGCTTCAGCGGCACCGTTGAATGCAGACGGACCGGCCGATCTGGCGCGGGTCATCCAGCACCTCTCAGATACACTGCCCGAAACCGCGATCCTCACCAACGGTGCCGGAAACTATTCGCAATTCCTGCACCGGCATTTCGCCTTCAAAACATTCGGCACCAGCCTTGGCCCGGCGTCGGGATCAATGGGCTACGGCCTGCCCGCCGCCATCGCCGCCAAACTCGCCTATCCCGGCCGCACGGTTGTATGCCTTGCCGGCGATGGCTGCCTGATGATGACCCTGCCTGACCTTGCCACCGCCGTTCAATACGGATTGAACATCGTCATCCTGGTCGCCAACAACGGCCTTTACGGCACCATCCGTATGCACCAGGAGAGCGCCTACCCAGGCCGCGTTTCCGGCACGAAGCTGATCAACCCAGATTTTGCCAGCCTTGCCCGCAGTTTTGGCGCGACGGGCGAGCGCGTCGAGACCATGACCGGCTTTGCCCCGGCTTTCGAGCGCGCATGCCGCGCCACTGGCCCGGCGCTTCTCGATCTCATCGTCGATCCTGACGCCATCGCGCCCGGCAAGACGCTTTCCGGGCTCGGAAAAATGGGGCTTGCCGACGCAGATTAACTAAGATGAATACTTCGTTAAATTAGCAAATTACTCATTAACCATGAAGAAGCACTCAAATAGACTAACGAGATCTTATCGGTTACAAATATCTCAACGTGATCGATGAAATCTTGGTGGACCGGACGGAACATGGACCTCAACGCACACAATCTGACATCTTCGGGACGCCCTTCCCGTTGGTCAATCGTTGGAGCGTTTGCCTTTTTCGCCGTCGCTGCTGGCTTACTGCTGCTCTCCCTCAGCCAAGCCGGCGCGGCGCATTCACTGCCGCTTTGATCATGTTGACTGCCGACTGACGTTTTCGTTCTGCCTGCCTCTCCTGACCTGATCCCAGCCTTTACAGACTCTGAACCGGCCTCGCAGCTCCCCCGCTGCGGGGCCGAATCCGTTGTGGATACCTGGTCATTTCTCTGTGAAGCGGCCCCACCTGCGTCACCCTGTACCCGGCAGGGCCTGGAACGGCATGTGTTAACGGGTTAGACAGTCGCCATACGAGCGGCGGCTTGCACAGGCGCTATCGGCGGCGCGCGGCATCCGTAGCGAACCGCGCCGTGGCGCTCGCTGGTCAACCCGGCATTTTTGTCTGAAACAAATGAGGAATGAGAGCCTATGGCCATCACGTCGCAAGCCGTCGTCGATCAGATGCTCGCCAGCATCGATGCCTCCAAGCGCACCGATGAGCCCTACAAGCACTGGTTTCTGACGAAGTGCCTGCCGCAAGACGTGGCCGACAACATTCTATCGCTGCCGTTCCCCGCCCCTTCGCTCGGCGGCGTTTCGGGCAAGCGCGAGTTGCATAACGCCACGCGCACCTACTTCGATGCCGCCAACATGGAAAAATATCCCGCTTGCAAGGCCGTCAACGAGGCCCTTCAAGACGACCGCGTCACCCACAAAATCGCGCAGCATTTCGGCACCAACCTCAATGGCACGTACCTGCGCGTTGAATATGCGCAAGACATCGACGGCTTCTGGCTCGAGCCGCATTCGGACCTCGGCGTCAAGGTGTTCACGATGCTTCTCTACATGTCCACCGACCCGAGCCACGCCGATCTGGGCACCGACATCTACGACGGCGAGAAAAAGCACATCGGCCGCTCGCCGTTCCAGTCCAACTCGGCCATGATCTTCGTGCCGGCCGGCAATACCTTCCACGGCTTTGAAGCCCGCAAGATCGAAGGCGTGCGCAAGTCCGTCATCATCAACTACGTCACCAACGAATGGCGCGCGCGCGAACAGCTGGCCTTCCCGGATAAGCCGTTGAAGATGTGAGCGCCGCGTCCCGTTCCGCGCGGCAGCTGCAATCGCGCATGGCGGCCAGCTCGCGGAACGCGAGTCGCCATGTGCCATCAACAAGGGACCCTCACCTATGGCAAACGTCGCATGGATCGGCCTCGGCATCATGGGCGCGCCGATGGCGGGGCACCTCGCCAAGAAGGGCGGGCATCACGTCACCGTCTACAATCGCACGGCTGAAAAAAGCGCCGCCTGGGTCGCCAAACACGGCACCGGGCGCACGGCCGCAACACCAGCGGAAGCCGCGCGGGAGGCGGATTTCATCTTCGCATGCGTTGGCAACGACGACGACTTGCGCGCTGTCACCATAGGCCCTGACGGCGCCTTTCAATCGATGAAGCCGGGCAGCATCTTCATTGATCACACCACGGCGTCGGCCGATGTGGCACGCGACCTCGCGGCGCAAGCAACGCAGCGCGGTGTGCACTTCCTGGATGCCCCCGTCTCGGGCGGACAGGCGGGTGCTGAGAATGGCACGCTCACCGTGATGACCGGTGGCGAGGCCGAACCCTTTGCGCGCGCCGAGCCCGTGATCGCCTGCTTTGCCAAATCGGTGCGCCTCATAGGCCCCTCGGGCGCTGGCCAGTTGACCAAGATGGTCAACCAGATTGCCATTGCGGGCCTCGTGCAGGGCTTGTCCGAAGCCATCCATTTTGCCGAGTGCGCCGGGCTTGATCTCACCGCCGTGATGGAAACGATCTCGAAGGGCGCGGCGCAATCCTGGCAGATGGACAACCGCTGGAAAACCATGCACGCGCGCCAATTCGAGTTTGGCTTTGCCGTTGATTGGATGCGCAAGGATTTAGGCATCGTGTTCGCCGAAGCCGCACGAAACGGCGCGACGCTGGATGTGGCAAAGCTGGTCGATACCTACTACGCCGAGGTGCAAGCGGCGGGCGGCCAGCGATGGGATACATCGAGTTTGATTACAAGGTTGGGGTGAGAGCCTGCAGGGGGAGGTGACACGCCACTTTTGTTTGCTCGTTCCGGCTCGCATTCCGCGAGCCGCGACCACTTGGGAGTCCCCTTGCGGGAGCCGAGAAGCGCGAAATAGCCGCAATCGCATCATGTACCCCGACAAAGCTTCTTCCATCACGTGCTGCCAATTCATCCGTAGACAAACAAGTAATGCGACCCTCGAACTCTTAGGGAATTTGACCTTTGAGAAAGTCCATGAGCACGCTGAGAATGGATTTGCTTTGAGCCTCTTTCAAGTTCGTTCGCACATCATAACGGACGGCATAGAAGGCCGCTATGGACTGTGGTGCTAGCCATTGGACCGCATTTTCCAGAGTGACGCTCCAGGCGGGAGCTTGGGCCCATGCGTCACATACCTTGAATACGTCAATGCCAGCAGTCTCGCCCAGATAGCGGTGCCGGCCTGGCAGTGTAATCAAGCGCTTGGTTTCATTACGGTCTCCTGCCAAGCAAGCCAAAAATGCCATGCGCATGGCGTTGCCGGACTCTTTGTGTTCAGCAATGTAGGCGTTGCCGCTTGCCTTTAAGCGAGTCCAGTCGGCGTTGGTCCAGTCAAAGAGCATCCGTCCATACTGATATCTGTGCGCATGCCAGTATACCCGCGCATATCCGCCATCGACACCAGCAGATTTCCCAGCCGCCGCTGCGGCTTGTGCCCATTCTTCCAGAGCCATACGATTGTCAGCCTGACCGTTCCATTTTTGTAGGAAGTAGAAGGTTCCCGCGCTGTACAATTCGTCATAGGTGGGCTCGCGCTCAATGGCCTTCAGTACGAAGTCTTTGAACGCCGCCGTGGACTGCTCTGAGGCTTCGTCAGATTCTATCATAACCCGCACCCGTGCCGACAGCACAGACCACTGCGGATCATGCTCGGCGAAAGACTGGATTTTTTGGAGAAAAGCTTGGAGCTCTTTTAATGCGTCAAGTTTGATGGTGTGATTGCGAGGGTCGGGCAAGCCACGAAGCTCAGTCCAATGAGATTTCTTGGCGGGCGTCAGCATCGCCTGAGCCATCAATATGTAAGGCGTGGGAGATTTCGGCCATCTGGCAGTCCAACGCGCAAGCAAGGCCTGGAAATCAGGGCTATTTGGATCGGCGAACGTCTGGTCATAAAGGACCGCTAGTTTCCAGGATCCCGTCATCATTCGAATTTTTGTTGAACGGGCTTCGGCGGCGACGGCTTCGAGAACGTCGAGTTCTTTGACGTTGCCCTTTATGGCTTCTGTCAGAGCTTCTGTCACGGCAGAGTCGAAAAACGTGTCTTCCAGAGTAAGGATTTTTTTTGCGTCCGGCCGCTCCTGCGCCAGTGCAGCACCTTGCATGCCCATGACCAACAAGATTATCTGAAGAATCAATTTTTCCCAGAACGACGTATGGATTTTCTTATTTGGCATGCTCCGAAACTCCAAATACCTCGTAATCAATTTGAAATCGACTATTGCAGATTTTGAGACCCGGCATTCGCCGCTGACTGGATCTGGGTTATGCAATTGTCGAGCGTGTAATCTCTGCTCCAAACACTTGGTGCAACGTGGCTCTTAGCTCGTGGAAGCAGTTCACGAGCGATCTCGAACTGCCCACCTATGCAAGCGAATTTTGCAAAATGATTGATGTTCCAAACATCGGGATAGACGCTGAGAATATCGCCAATGCCATCCTTCATGCGCCTCCAGTCTGTAAAGGCTGGATCTAGAACCTCGCGCAATGTGTATTGCGACCCCAGGAACCAAATTGCTCGCGCATAATAGCCGCTACCTTTGATGTGTTCTGTTCTCCGGGTGCCAAGGTCAATGATCATGTCGATTAAAGTTCTCGCATCAATCGAATTACATACTGTGCCGGCTTCAAAGGCCGTATTGTACAAATCATAGTAATCGGGAAACTTACGGGTGCCCGCTTCAAGAACTGACCACATCTCCTCGAAAGGCTGGCATGTCATCGCGAGTGCCGACAGTTTGACTTGATACCAGCCTGGGTCGCTCTCGGCGATTTCGTTGGGCCGATCGATGTAGGTCTTGAGTACTTTGAGTTGCCGGGAAAGTTGTGTTTTCAACTGCTGCCGAATTGGTTCCATGATCCTCTCATGCCGGGCTTCTGGTTCTCCCAGGTTTTGCAGCGTATAAATGGAGTAAGCGGCCTGCCGCTTCAGGACATAGGCCTTCAAGATATAGGGAGTTGGAGACGCCAGATTCTTCGCCTGCCACTCGTCAAATATCTTTTTGAAACGGTCACCTTCTTCGACCATTTGGTAGCGGAGCATGTTGGCTTGCTCCAACCCACCATAAAAGAAACTCAAACGCCAAACGCCGCTGGCACCCTTTACCCGGCCAGAACGCAAAGGCTCCGCCAGCTTGTTCAATGTCTCAAGCCCATCGCCATTGAGAACTTCGTAACGGGAGAGTTCGTCCATTTGATTGCGCTGGATTAATTCAGGAATGGGTTTGACAGATTCTACGGCAGGCTTTGGGTTGTATTGAACTTGCTCCATAGCCCGCATCACGCCAGCTGCGTATGCGATCGGGCTTGTGGACCGCTCTGGATTGTTTTCCGGTCCAAAGGCTTGATACAGGCCGAATACGGCCGCAGAGAAAACGGCTATTGAGCCGGTAAGTACTTTCCAAAACATCCGCGCCTCGCTGCAATGCCAACAATGGCCAATGGCCGGTGCGGCTATCTTAAGATCTGGTCGTAACCAAACCCTTTTCTGCAAAGCTCCTCGCACTCTCTAACATTGCTCGTCGTGACGATTGGCTGACGATGCGTATCGAATAGAGGCAATTTCATTTTCTCCACGACGTATTCTGCACAAAGACAGTAGTCAGCCACCCGTCGCCGCTTTTGCGGAGGGTCGAATCGCTGAGGTTCGCGGCTGATTTTTGGGCTTGGCACTCTACTTCTCTTTTGCTGTTATCACGGTGTTCGCCGATGCCGGGCCGTCACTGAGGGCGCGCCGATGCGTACGGCTGTTCATAACGCATCCTTGACGCGGCCAGTGGTGATCGGCGGCTCGCTCGTTCAGAGCCGGACCTCGGCGTTGACCGAATGGCAATCGATGGCCGATTGTATCTAAACCTTGCCGACGCCATTCAAGGAGCCCTCGAAGACCCAAACGACGCCCACCAGCCTTCCTATGAGCGGAGCATCGAACGCGATGCACACGCTCTCATCGACCCGCTGGCCGATCAGTGCGCATACGTTTGAAACCACCCCCTTGCAGAACACGACAAGAACATCTAGGGTACATTCACGAAATGTACTGGAGGTGAGTCGTGCCGTGTCCGGTCAATCCGGATACAGTCACATCGCTGAACATGAGTGGTCTCACCATTCGTCGCCAGCGGCGTGGAGCGTTGGGCGCAAACCTCCGATCGCAGACCTCAGACCGACGAAGCCGGCGGAGACACCATGCTGACGCAAAAACAAAAAGAGCTGCTGCTGTTCATTCACGAGCGCATGCAAGATGAAGGCGTACCGCCATCGTTCGATGAAATGAAAGACGCGCTCGATTTGAAATCGAAGTCGGGCATCCACCGCCTCATTACCGCTCTTGTCGAACGCGGGTTCATCCGCCGCCTGCCGCACCGGGCCCGCGCGCTCGAAGTGATCAAGCTGCCGGAGAATTCCTCTGCCGATGCCCAGCGCCGGGTGGGCTTCCAGCCGAGCGTGATCGAGGGCAGCAAGTCGCGCGCCATCGAACTCAGCATGCCGCCAACGCATATGATCGATTCCAACACGGTGTCGGTGCCGATGATGGGCCGCATCGCGGCGGGTGTGCCGATCAGCGCCATTCAAACCCACAGCCACGATATCCCCTGCCCGCCTGACCTGTTGACGCGGGGCGAACACTTCGCGCTGGAAGTCAAAGGCGACTCCATGATCGAAGCCGGCATTCACGACGGTGATACCGTCATCATCCGGCGCTGTGATTCAGCCGAGAACGGCGACATCGTCGTAGCGCTGGTGGAAAAGGAAGAAGCAACACTCAAGCGGCTTCGCAAGATGGGATCGACCATTGCGCTCGAAGCCGCCAACCCGGAATACAAGACACGCATTTTCGGCCCCGATCAGGTCGATATTCAAGGCCGTTTGGTCGGGTTGATCCGGCGCTATTGATCGTTGGACGCAATCACTCATCATCGTCATCAAGCGGCGCCTGGCCCGGCGCCGGGTACGTAGAGGCACCGGGTTTATCTGTCGCTGATCGCACCTTCGCCGGTCGCGGCTCGAGGGGCTTGAGCGCCACGGTCCAAGGCCGGTCGCCACGGCGCGATGACACCGTCTCGACGCTGAGGCGAGTTGGTTTTGGCTTCGGTTGCACTGCACCAGCGGCGGCGGCATGCGCTGAACTCTCTCCCATAGCAGGAGCAGATGTTTCGCTCGCAATATCACGCGCGGCCTTAGTAGCGGCTGGCGGCGGCGTTCCCATCGCCGGGCTTGCCGCCGACGCCGGCACATCGAGCAGCTCAATCGAAATGGCATGCGTGCCACCGCTCCAAAATGACTTTGGCTCGAGCACCACTTCTGGACCAATGCAGCCCGCAGGCTTGGGGAACGGCAGCACGAGAACCCGCGCCCGCGCGCAGTCTTCGGGCAGCGCCGAGGGATGCCGCACAGCTGCCACCGTGACGCCCTTGACGGTCGCGATGCAGCCCGACCGGTCGCAGCGCCAGACATCGCCCGCCGCGACATCGGCCGTAGCGCGCGCATCGCCGTCGTTCTCAAGCCAGCGTCTCAATTCAAAGCCAGAATGCCGCCCCGGCACCGCCGCAAGCTGCCCGCCGGCTGCGCGCACCGCCACAAGTTCGCCGCCGCGCCCCACCAGCACATCGGGGTGCTCGTAAAACGGTGCAACGGCAAGCCCCAGCGCTGCGATCCCGAGGCCCGCAAGACGCCACGGCGTTTGCCAGAGCGTCAGCCACAACCCGCCCGCCACCATCATCACCAACGATGTTTGCGGGATTGCCGGGATGTTCCCGACGGCCCCAGGAATGGCCGCAACCGTGGCCGCCGTCCACGTCATCACGTCGATGCCTATCCCCATGGCCATCAGCGGGGCCGCTTCGAGCCCGAACGGCAAGGCAATCAACGCCAGCAAGGCCGACGGCATGACAACGATGTTGCACACGGGGATCGCAATCAGATTGGCGAGCACCGCGAACTGTTGCGTCTTGTGGAAGTGATAGGCGGCCAGCGGCGCCACGCTGAAACTGGCAATCAATGTCGACAGAACGATGCCGCCGAAGAACACCCCCGTCTGCCGCAATGCTGTGACTGGGGCGCGGGCATCGCCTTGCCGCTCTCGAAGCACCTCATAGACCGCAATCAACGATATGACCGCTGCAAACGACATCTGAAAGCCGGCATCCAGCAGGCTTTCCGGCACGATCACCAAAATGAGCAGGGCCGATAGGGCCACGTTGCGCATTGCCAGCGCTGGCCGGTCGATGAGGACGGCAAGAAAAATAATTCCGATCATCACCGCCGAACGGACGGTCGCGACCGAACCGCCAGAAATGTTGAGGTAGGCAAAGCCAGCGATGAGAGCCGCCACAGCGGCCCACTTTTTCACCGGATAATGAAGCGCGATTGCGGGAACCAGTGCCAGCAAGCGGCGCACGCCAAAGAACGCCGCGCCCGCCATCACCACCATATGCAGGCCGGATATCGACAGAATATGAAACAGCCCGGAATCACGAAAGGCCTCGTTCGTCGTCTCGGTGATGGCGCCACGCGCCCCGGTGATCAGCGCCGTTGCAATCGCGCCGCGCTCACCGGGTAGCGCTGTAGCAACCCGCTCGCCGATCGTCTGACGCAGGGCTTCCAGCCATTTGCTCCAGCTGGCATTTGCCTCGGCCCACCACGATCTCTCACCCTCAGCCACAGGCGGCGTCTCGATTTCGGCTTTGGAAAGCGCGTAGCCCGTGGCGCCGAGGCGCTGGAAATAGGCGGCGCGTGCGAAGTCGAAATCGCCCGGCAGCGAGGGCGGCGATGGCGGACCAATCTTGGCCCTAAGCCGGATCGCATCTCCGGGCTTCAAACCGGGCGTTGTCACCATGGTGCGGATGCGGGCACGTGCGGGAAGTTTTGTGGCGTTGACGCCCTCAATTGATGTCACGCGCAAAGTGATGCGCTCACCGCGCTCGGGCCTCGGCTCGACGAGTTCGACAATGCCGCGCACATCGGCCCGGTAAAGTGTGCGCTCAAGCACCGGCGCGCGGACCCATTCGGTGCGCAGTTTGGCAAGGCCGAACCCTATTACACCCGCGACAAGTGCCCCGGTGATGAGGTTACCAGCAAGGCCGCGATGCCAAACCAAGCGCAAAGCCATGCCCGCCAGCACGACGCCGGCAACCGAAACACCCGAAGGTTCGAAGGCGAGTGAGAAATAAACCGCAATACCAACGCCCATGCAGACCGGAAGCCACAAAAACCAGCGCAATCGCTCGGCTTCAAGCGTGCCGGCCAACGTCAGGGCCGCTGCGGCCACGTTGCGGACGGGCGTATTGGCTGGCGGCAATGGGCCATGGTCCGCACCCGCCTCGCCGGGCGCGCCGAACACACCGTCTGCCTCGCCCTGTCCCCGCCTGCGCACAAGCCTTTATCCTGGTTCGCCGCCTATGCTACATGCCCCGCTCCAATCCGCGACAATAAAGAAGTCAGATCCCGATGACGAAATCTTCCGTACCCGCCGCTGGCAAGCCTGTCGTCCGCTTCGCGCCCTCGCCGACAGGCTATTTACATATCGGTGGCGGCCGGACAGCGCTCTTCAACTGGCTTTATGCCAAGCATACCGGTGGCACCTTTGTGCTGCGCATCGAAGACACCGACCGGGAACGTAACAACCCGGCTGCGGTAGCGGCGATCCTCGATGGTCTGACTTGGCTCGAACTTGATTGGACAGGAGAGGCCGTCTCGCAGTTCGCACGCGCCGCGCGTCATGCAGAAGTAGCAAACGACCTGCTGGCGAAGGGTCATGCCTACCATTGCTATTGCTCGTCGCAGGAAATCGATGCCGCGCGCGAGGCCGCCAAAGCCGAAGGCCGTCCACAGTTGTTCCTGTCGCCGTGGCGCGACCGTGACCCTAAGGATGCGCCTGCTGGCGTCAAACCCACCATCCGCCTGAAGGCCCCGCGCGAAGGCGAAACCACAATCGACGACAAAGTGCAGGGCCACGTCGTATTCCAGAACAAGGAATTCGACGATCTCATCATTCTGCGCTCCGACGGCTCGCCCACCTACAATCTCGCCGTCGTCGTCGACGATCACGATATGGCCGTCACGCACGTCATTCGCGGCGTCGATCATCTGACCAACGCCGGCCGGCAAACGCAAATCTACAAGGCCATGGGCTGGACCGTGCCCGTTTGGGCGCACGTGCCGCTCATCCACGGCGGCGATGGCGCCAAGCTGTCGAAGCGCCATGGTGCGCTTGGCATCGAAGCCTATCGCGCCATGGGCTATTTGCCGGTCGCATTGCGCAACTATCTGGTGCGGCTCGGTTGGGCGCATGGCGATGCAGAAATAATATCCAATGAACAATTGATCGAGTGGTTTGATTTCGATGGCCTGGGCCGCAGCCCGGCGCGCTTCGACTTCAAGAAGCTGACAGACCTAAACGGCCACTACATCCGCGAAAGCAGCAATGAAGACCTGCTGGCGCGCATTTCGGCTTTGCTGCCGCTGCTCGATTTCGAGACCATGGCCGCGACCGAACTCGACCCAAAGGCGCCCGCGCGCCCCGATGTCGAGTTCGCCCGGCGCATGCTAGCGGAATGGCCGGGCATCAAGACGGGAGCCGACCTCAAGGCGCGCTACGAGGCGGTGGGCTGGGACAAATTTGCGGCTGCCATTCCAGGCCTCAAGGAGCGCAGCAAGACACTGCTCGATTTCCTAGATGGCGCGTTGTTTCTCATCGCACCGCGGCCCTTGGCGCTGGAAGACAAAGCCAAGGCCTCGCTGGACGCGGACGCGCGCGGCATCATCGGGGCACTGATCCCGCGCCTCAGTGACACTGCGGATTGGACCGCGACTGCGCTAGAAGAGGCCGTGCGTGCGTATGCTGAGGAAACAGGAACCAAACTCGGCAAAGCCGCGCAGCCCCTGCGCGCCGCGCTGACCGGCCGCTCCGTCTCGCCGCCGGTGTTCGACGTGCTAGCCGTGTTGGGGCGTGAAGAAGCCCTTGCCCGGCTGAAGGATCAGGTGGTTTGATGCCGGAATTGCCGGCTTAAAGGTTGCAGATGCTGCGATGACTGCGGAATAGACTATAGTTTGAGTGTTTTTGCAGTTGCGTTGGCCTATAATGCGCTGCAGCATAGCCGTGGAACGGCGCGCAAATGCCAGCACCCTGCGCTCGGAGGACATGACATGACGATGCATGATAAAGCGCTGCAGCAGTCTCCGGTGGGTTCTTCGCCAGAAGATTTCAAAACCGCAAACTTGGCCGCCAAAGGCAAAACCGTCGAACTCCCCTTGCGCAGCGGCACCATTGGGCCCGACGTGATCGACATCGCATCTGTTTACCGCGACACGGGCATGTTCACGTACGACCCCGGCTTTACGTCGACAGCCAACTGCTCGTCGAAAATCACGTTCATTGATGGCGATAAGGGCGAGTTGCTCTATCGCGGCTATTCGATCGATGAACTGGCCGAGAATTCCAACTTCCTCGCCGTCTGCTATCTGCTGCTGTCAGGCGAGTTGCCGACCAACGGCGAGTTCCGCGACTTCCGCAAAACCATCAACAACCACACGATGGTGCACGAGCAGATGACCCGGTTCTTTACCGGCTTCCGCCGTGACGCGCACCCGATGGCGGTCATGGTCGGCGTCGTCGGCGCGCTGTCGGCATTTTATCATGACTCGACCGACATCTATAATCCACAGCACCGGGTGATCGCGACCAACCGCATGATCGCCAAGATGCCGACGATTGCCGCGATGGCCTACAAGTATTCGATCGGGCAGCCCTTCATCTACCCGCGCAACGATCTCGATTACACCTCGAACTTCTTGCAGATGTGCTTTGCAACACCGTGCGAGCCCTATGTGGTCAACCCGATCGTGGCGCGCGCCCTCGACCGTATTTTTATTCTGCATGCCGATCACGAGCAGAACGCCTCGACCTCGACAGTGCGTCTCGCAGGCTCATCGGGCGCCAATCCGTTCGCATGCATTTCGGCGGGCATCGCCTGTCTATGGGGCCCAGCGCATGGCGGCGCCAACGAAGCCGCCCTCAACATGTTGGAAGAAATCGGCACCGTTGAGCGCATTCCCGAATTCGTCGCCAAAGCCAAAGACAAAAACTCGGGCTTCCGCCTGATGGGCTTTGGCCATCGCGTCTACAAGAACTATGACCCGCGCGCCAAGGTGATGCAGAAGACCTGCCATGAAGTGCTCGATGCGCTCGATAAGCGCAACGATCCGCTTCTGAAAGTAGCCATGGAATTGGAGCGCATCGCTCTGCAGGACGAGTATTTCATTTCCAAGAAGCTCTATCCGAACATCGATTTCTATTCCGGCATCACGCTGCGCGCGATCGGCTTCCCCGTCGATATGTTCACGGTTCTGTTCGCGGTTGCCCGCACGGTTGGCTGGATCGCCCAGTGGAAGGAAATGATCGAAGATCCCGAGCAGCGTATCGGCCGTCCGCGCCAGCTCTATATCGGAGCCCCGCGCCGCAGCTTCCCGCAGGCGTGACCGGGGCTCATCCCGGATTTGGTTTCTTCAGATCATGGCCAAGATCAAGCTGCGCATCGATTTCGATCAAGACCGGTACATCGGTCATGGCCGGATTGAACTGCTTGAATTAATCGGCAAGCACGGGTCGATTGCAAAGGCTGCCAAAGCCATGGACATGTCCTATAAGCGCGCTTGGTATTTGATTGATGAATTCAGCGGCATGTTTGCCGAACCGCTGATTGAACGCCAGCATGGTGGCAAAGGTGGGGGGGCGGCGCATCTAACGCCGTTCGGCGCGGAACTTGTTGCGCAATACCGTGAGATGGAAGTCAAAGCGCTCAAAGCATTTGCCAGACCGCTGGCCGCCATAGAAAAGCGGCTTTCAAGCAAGGGGCCTTGCTCAGATTGATACCGTCGTGCCGACTTTACCCGGCGGATTGTTCATGCTGGGTAGGCCCGCCACGAGTTCGCAGAACAACCCTTGGCGCGCCCGCATCCGTGACCCGGCCTCGCCTTAGCATCACAACGTGTGAGGCGAGCCGTTCGACTTCGTCGATGTCATGAGTGACGTAGATGATCGGAATGGCGAACTCATCCCGCACCCGCTCGATCAACGGCAGAATTTCCTGACGGCGTTCGTCGTCGAGCCCGCCCAACGGCTCGTCCATCAGCAGAATGCGGGGAGAAGCGAGCAGTGCGCGCGCAAGTCCAGCACGCTGCTTTTCGCCGCCGGAGAGCTTCGCCGGGCGGCGATTAAGCAAGCCGCTAAGACCGAGAATATCGATAACGGGAGCAAGCGGTATTGTCCGGTCGTCGGGTGCCAAGAACCACTGACCGAATTTGATATTCTGCTCCACTGTCAAATGTGGAAACAACTGCGCATCCTGGAAGACGAGTCCCACCCTGCGCTGGTGTTTCTGGAGGTATTCGCCGGTCCGCGTATCGGCAAACGTCTCGCCGCGGCAAACGATACGGCCGCGCTGCGGGCGTTCGATACCGGCGATCAGATTGAGGATCGTCGTCTTGCCCGCGCCAGAGGGGCCAAACAATGCCGTAATTCCCGGCCCGCTTTCAAAGCTGGCATCGAGCACGAAATCGCCCTGCTGCTTATAGGCCTCGAAACGGATCGCTGGCGGATTACCGGTCATTCGAAGGCCGCGATCCGCTTTTGGGCGCGCTTGTTGAGAAATTCCGAAACAACCAGCGCTATGAGGGCAATTGATACGGAAACGGCCGTCAGACGCAGTGCGCCCGCGTCCCCGCCTGGTGTCTGCGTGTAGCTGTAGATGGCTGATGGAATTGTTTGGGTTTCGCCCGGAATGTTGGAGACGAAAGTTATCGTAGCGCCAAACTCGCCCAGAGCCTTGGCGAAGCACAAGATCGAACCGACAATGATTCCGGGTAACGCAAGAGGTAGCGTCACGAGAACAAACGTCCAGATGGGGCTGGCACCAAGCGTACCCGCTGCGGCTTCAAGTCTGCGGTCGATCATCTCGAACGACAACCGCACGGCGCGCAGCATTAGCGGAAAGCCCATTGCCCCACACGCAAGAGCCGCCCCCGTCCAACGGAACGAAAATGTAAACCCGAAAGTCTCCCAGAGAAACGCGCCAACGATCCCCTGTTTGCCAAATGTGAGCAGCAGGAGATAACCAGTGACGACGGGAGGCAGCACAAGCGGCAGATGCAGGAAGCCATCGAGCAGCATCTTGCCCGGAAAGGTCCAGCGTGCCAGCGCATAGGCCGCCGCGATAGCAACCGGCAGGCTGACCGCCGTTGCGACCAAAGCCACCCGTAGGCTCAGCGCCACCGCCGTCCACTCACCTTCCGTGAGACCAAACACCAAAACTCCTGACCTTCCAATGCATCACCCGGGCTGCTCTCCAGCATTACGGTGCTGGAGCAAACCCCGCTTGCGAGAAAATTGCCTGACCCTCTGGAGATTTGAGATACGAGATAAATGCCATGGCCGCATCGGGCAATTTAGAACTGGTCGTCACAGCGGCGGGATAGACAATTGGCGGATGACTGTCGCCCGGGAACTCGCCCACAATCTTGATCGTTTTATCCGCGATCGCATCGCTACGATAGACGATACCCAAGGGAGCCTCTCCCTTGGCGACAAATGTGAGGGCGGCGCGTACGTTTTCGGCAGGCGCTGTCTTGGCCTCTACTGCAGCCCAAACGCCAAGGTGTTCGAGCGCGGCCTTGGCGTATTTTCCAGCCGGAACGGCCTTCGTGTCGGCAACCGCAAGCCGCCCATCGCCCAATGCCGCAGCAAGGGCGAAGTCCTTGGCGATCGTCAACGACACCGTGCTCGATGCAGGGGCGATCAAGACCAGTGTGTTGCCCACCAAGTTCGAGCGGCTGGCATCCCTTATCAATGCGGCTTTCGCCAAGTAGTTCATCCAATCAAGATCGGCTGATATGAAGATATCGGCAGGGGCGCCTTGCTCGATCTGTTTGGCGAGCGCCGATGACGCCGCATAGGAGATCACCGCTTTGGTGCCACTGGACTTTTCATAACTCGCCGCAGCGCTATCCAAGGCACCTTTGAGGCTGGCGGCCGCAAAGATGGTGACTGTCCTCGTTTCTCCGTCAGCCAGTTGGGCGCGCACCGAAAGAGGAGTCAGGACAGACAGCAATGCGAGCGCCATTGCGAAGCCCGGCATCAGATGCCTGCTTGAGCGATAGAAACTTGAGGTCATAGCTGCTCCATGGACGACGGCTTTGGCTATAGCTTTCTGACTATATCGCCGTCAGCCGCTGATATCCAGTGCCGCTGGCTCCGGCGCGCTGGCTTCACCCCCCCACAGTTGCCAAAACCAGCGAAAACGGTCATAACCCCGTCATCTCAAGCAATCCGCTGAGACGCTATACGGCACCCTTGGAGGCCGGAAGCGCTGTTTTGGGCACCACGCCTAGCGCATGGGGCTCATTTTTCGTTGGAGAATCAAAGCCATGGCACAGCTCATTGAGCTCAAAGCCACGGCGCGCCCGCGTGCAGGCAAGGGGGCCGCACGCCAAGCCCGTCGTGATGGACACATTCCGGCAGTCATCTACGGTGACGCCCGTCCGCCCGAATCCATCAACCTCGATTACAACACGTTGTCGAAGCAAGCCCTCAAGGGCCGGTTCACTTCGACCGTTTTTGAAATCGATATCGAAGGCAAGAAGCAGCGCGTCATCCCGCGCGATCTGCAGGTCTGCCCCGTCAAGGACACACCGCTTCACGCCGACTTCCTGCGTGTTGGCAAGGATGGCATCATCCGCGTCGGCATTCCGATGAAGTTTGTCAACGAAACACTCTCGCCGGGTCTGAAGCGCGGTGGCGTGCTCAACATCGTGCGCCACGATGTCGAAGTGTTCTGCCCCTACGACAACATCCCGACCGTGTTCGAAGTAAACCTCGAAGGCCTCGAAATCGGCCGCTCGATTCACATCTCGGCCGTCGAAATGCCGGAAGGCGTGCGCCCTGTGATCAAGGATCGGGATTTCACGATCGCAACGATTGCCGGCGTGCGTAAGGAAGAAGAAGCTGCTGCTGCAGGCGATGCGGCTGCTGCGGCCCCAGGTGCTGCTGCTCCCGCCGCTGGCGGCAAGGCTGCGGCGGCTCCCGCTGCAGGTGGCAAGGCTGCCGCTCCGGCCGCTGGTGGCAAGGCCCCGGCTGCAGGCGGCAAAGCAGCTCCGGCTGCTGCTGCAAAGCCAGCTGCCAAGCCCGCTGCAAAGAAGTAAGACACCTCTCGTGGCGCGGCTCTCATCGGGGCCGCGCCATTCATCTTCCGATCAGAGGCGCTGGCCATGAAGCTGTTCGTGGGGCTCGGCAATCCCGGTGCCAAATATGCCATGAACCGCCACAACATTGGCTTCATGGCCCTCGAGCGCATCGCGCGCGATCACGCGTTCGGTCCGTGGAAAAAGAAGTTCCACAGCTTGGCCGCCGACGGCGACATCGATGGCGAAAAAATTCTCCTGCTGAAGCCCGAAACCTTCATGAACGACAGCGGCCGCGCGGTGCAAGACGCGGCACGGTTTCTCAAAATCGGCTTGAGCGACATCATCGTCTTTCATGACGAACTCGATCTGGCACCCGCCAAAATCAAACTCAAGACCGGCGGCGGCAATGCCGGCCACAACGGCCTGCGCTCGATCACCGCGCATCTCGAAAACGATTACAAGCGCGTGCGCTTAGGGATTGGGCACCCTGGCTCCAAAGATGCCGTAGTCCACTACGTGCTCAACGACTTCGCTAAGTCCGAAGCTCAATGGCTCGATGACTTGCTCGGCGCGGTGTCTAAATCAGCCCCTCGCCTCGCTAAGGGCGATGATGCGCGCTTTCTGACCGAAGTTGCAAAGCTGATGCAAACCGCGCAAGAGCTGACCGAGCCGAGCCCGCGCAGCGCGAAGACGCCTTCACCACCTGAACCCAAAACCAACAAGCAGCCCTCATCAGGCCATCCCGCTGGCGAGCGGGCCAGCAAGCAAAAGACGGCACTCGCAGACAACCTGAAAAAATGGCTGGCTGGCCGCAAAACCGATTGAGCGCGCGCTCACTCCGTGGTGGAAAAACACTCCTGCCCCGCGATCCTGTCATTGCCCCTTCAATCGCCTCTGCGATCGGATATATGGAACATCCAATCGCGCCTCCCAAGCAACACGGAGACACAGCCATGACCGGCAACCAAGACAACGACCGCCGCAAGGTGGGATGGATGTGGTTCACGCGCGGGCGCCGGACAAAGGCAGCCTACGATTGGGCCGACAGGCTGCAGTGGCTCTTCCAGTACTTCGTCAAAACAAAATCGGAAATGGCGTTGATCGCTGGCTCGACGGCGGTGGTGGGCGGCGTTGCCGGCGTCACGCTGTTTGATGCCGTTGAAGCCCGGCGCATCGCGCGCGAACAGGTCCAATCGGTAGAGAGTGTCCGCTCGACGGAAAACTCGACAGTCTTCACCATCGAAGGCTTCGACAAGGCCAGCAAACGCGGGCTGTTCGATGTCGTCGTTGCCAAGAAGGAATTCTTGTGGGTGAAGGGCAGCGCCGACGAGTTGGAAAAGCAAGGCCAGGTGTTCAAGGGGCAAGACATCGCGACAGCTATTTTTGATGGCGAAGTGTCGGCGGCCCTGGCGAGCGCGAAAGAAATAATCGCCGTTGGCACCGCCTCTCAGGAAGGTGACCCGGCACAAGAAAAAGACCGCGCCGCACGCCGCGCTTTGGCAACCGCCGCGTTATCCAAGACAGCAATCGCTACCGAAACACCGGTATGGAGCTTGAACCTCGGGCAGTATCGCGACCAGTGCGCCGCGTGCGAAACCAGCGGCACCAGCTGGCAGCGGCCCTTCATTGTCGTTGCCGTCAAGAGTTTGGAAGACGGCTGCAATGCCGGCGAAGCCCTCGCCAATGCCATGACCGGCAAAACGACCCTGCCGAGCCCGGCAAGTTATTCGGCGTTTGAAATGACGAAGGTTAGGTAGGCGTTAAGGCTTCCGCGCGAGTTCGATCTTCGGGCAGCGGTCCATGACGGCGGAGAGGCCGCTCGCGCGGGCTTTGGCAGCGGCTTTCTGATTGACGACGTCGAGCTGCATCCAAACGGCCTTGAGGCCAAGGCGATCTTTCTCGGTGATGGCCTCGCATACGACATCGAACGCGGCTTCAGAATTGCGGAATATGTCGACCACA
>Ga0247837_1005385_pt1 | contig 19294 bp, 17 predicted proteins | sample LaCtaG_2_FD_187115 | JGI IMG/M metagenome (GOLD analysis project Ga0247837, IMG submission 187115) | Freshwater microbial communities from meromictic Lake La Cruz, Castile-La Mancha, Spain - LaCruzMarch2015_14.5m | ecosystem: Environmental > Aquatic > Freshwater > Lake | place: Spain: Castile-La...
GTTAGGTCCGCAGAAGACTGCAAAAGCAAAGCAAAAACCCTTAATTCGCAGAAGTAAACACGGCTCAATCGAGATCTTCGACCCTCAAACAAGCAGCTACCCGCACTGGATGGAAACCACCTTTTCCTGCGGTAACTGCATAGCAGTAGTGGATACACCCACCAATTACTAACCCTAAATTAGTCGACCCTGACCAAATTGAGGGGAAACGGAGCCGAGTCTGACTGTGCTTTCTCATCTGCAGCCATCCTATGGTCAAAGACCCAGTCTGCCGTATTTGCTGGACTTGGTGAATGGACTGTTCTATGTCCGGCGTTCTGACCGTACCGAGGTCATTAGCCTGGGTCGACCTTATGACTCCATTGCCACTGCAAAGGTAGATAGGGTTAATGGCAGTTCTTGCTAATTCTGCACTGTCAGGCAGTTTGTGTGCAATATCTAATCAAAGGTCTTCCTAAGGAAACAGGGTAAATTGGCTGGGAATAGTATTGCAAATAGAGAGTTAAATTCCCAAATAATAGACATTGCCGCCAAACTCATAGAAACCTAACATAAAGAGGCAAGCATCGAAGGGAACACAGCCTCCAAACGACACTTAAAGGTATATTTATGTTGGAAATAGGCCAATCCAGTAGTCCCAAGCAGGTAATTCCCCCTCTGAGTGAGACGCTGTTGACTAAAGGCTCGTAGAAAAGAAGGGAGATATAGAGAAAGGCGATAATATGGGCGCTAAACAGCACACCTCCCAAGATTCGGACTGCGAAAAAGCGCCTGTCTCGGTTGAAATCCGCACTCCGTCCTTGCCTAGCGACTCTGGAGACTTGTACAAGGTAGATATAGCTGTTCATACCAACCCAGAGCCTGTCTTCACCCTCGGGCGCGGGGCAGCAAGTACGTTAAGACCTCAGGAAAGCCTGGAAGGGGGGCGGAAACCCTCAGAAGCCGCAGAGCACAAGCCAAAGAAACCCTGCTTTCTGCTAGCCGTCAAACGTCGTAAAGGGGGGTTGCTGTCTCTTTGGAGTGTCAGCAGCCAAAGTGAAGAATATATAAAAATAAACAGTCGAATGCATCGTTGCACTCAGTGGATGTGGATGGAGACCACTTTATTCTTCTGATATGATTTCCTGAGTACGGAAGGCATGCAAAGTACCCATGAATTGGAGAGAAATGGAACTGTCACTCGGCTTCCTGACCTGCTGTTCCCTCGAGCACGGCGGCTCTATGCTGGCACTCTGGCGGCAGGCAAATGCTGGTCTTTGGAGGGTGGTGTCACACGGACATAATTTATGTGTTTGGTGGAGACACAAAAAAGTCAGGTATGGCGAGGCACTGGGCTGGGACTGTGTGAGTTGGCGGAAACTGCCTGAAATGACCCAGACTCGGACTACAGCCTGTGAGTTTAAGGACTATATCTACCTCTGTGGAAATGCGGACTCGATTGACGTCTTCGACCCATTTGCTGGCCTCTTCCTGCCTCCGTTGGAGCACATTCTACCATCGAATCTCAGTTTCCTAGTCTTTGTGGACAACAATCAGTTGGTATTTCTAGGAAATAACTACCTGAGTCGATTTGAAGCAGCCAAAGGACACAATTTAGTCCTTCTTTCTCAAATTTCGCACAATCAAACGTATTCATCCTTATTAATCAGCCTCTAGTCTTGGACTTTGTCAACGGCTTTCTCTACTATGTCCACTACTGGAGTACTGTGATCCGCCTGAGTCTGGATGAGACTATGGCCAGCTGCACTATCACAACTAGCGACTTAATAGCGCACCCAAGAAAGCGAGTAGTTGCGCCCAGGACCGATGGAGGACGGAAACAAACACCCCCGACAATAACACCCCCGACAATAACAGCCCGCACAGTAAGAGTAGTTAAAAGAATAGTTAAAAAAAACTAATTCGGGCAAAGCAACTGGCCTGGGTGCTTGCAGCCTATGAACTCTACAATAGGCAGCAGTTGTGTACATGTACTGGTCCAGGGGCTCACTACTGCACAGTCACTGGGTCCGTTTCCACTGAAATTCACTTTTTTGCGAGGGAAGAGATGAGAAGTGCGGCTGCTATTGGCTGCAATTGGAGGAATTAACACAAATATTGCCTTTAAATATACTCCTGTATACCCTCTTTCTCATACTTCTAGCGAAAAGCGGACTTACACTAACATTAGTGGACAGCTTCGAGGCCTAAATAAGCTTGAAAGCGCGCTGCCAAGTGCTTGAAACTGGGCGCAAGGGACAGACTTGCCTTCGCATCTTTCATCTTTCGGGCCAATTCCGACACAAACTGCAGGTTTTCCTTCGACTTCACCTGTATATCCAGCGTAAAAATCACCGCAATCATGAAAAAAGCCGCTATTTCCAGTATAGACGAGAAACAGAGTATGGCCAATACCGATTCCGCAGTCCTAACTGCCTTTACAGTGCTAAAAACCACCAAAATGACCATAAAAACTCCTCCTGCAGCAGTCGAAATCACTGTAAGTCCGATAATTTGGCGTAACATGGACTTGTCTCGGTCTGAAATAGCCACTATGTACCTGTTTTGGCTGGTTTGGGGCCTTTTGTGCTGTGATATTGGGCTGAGTTGGGGTGCTTCGCTGTGACAAACGGACCAGTTGTGTTCGGCGGAGAGGGAGTTGGGGTTGCTGTGCTGAGAAACACTGGAGAAACTCCACTTACTTTCCGGCCGTTTCCCCTCGATTTCCTCATTCCCCGGAGCAGAAACCGGGAAGTAGAGCTTAGACTTGCTATAAACCGCCACAGCAGTAACACAGGGTGCCAAAAAAGCCTCAATCGACCGGTCCGTAGGCTCCAACCCCTTCCTCCCCTCCTGCACCAGCCCTAAATCCGTCATTTCCGTCGAGTTTTCCTCTGTGACTGCCTGCGCCTTTAGCTGCCTATTGAGCAGAATCGCAAATAAACACAGGCCTGAAATGAGCACCAGGACGCCCGCCAGTACACAGATGTACCCAATTTGGACGATGAGGCTTTCAGCGAGCCGCATGCCTTTCAAGGTGCTGACTGTGAGGCTGGCGGGGAGGGAGAGGACTGCCAGGCCCACTAGGAGACGGCGGTACAGGCGACAGTGGTCGATGGAGTCTTGGCGAACTCCTTGGTACAGTGCAACCCTATGGAGTGGTTACCACACCAACAGTACATTCGTGTAGCTGATATACAGCAAAGGAAACGCCAATTCATACACCAAACGGTCACTAATGCGACTCGAACTGCCCTGGAAGGAGTATGGATCCATGGACAGCCAAAAGACTCTCAACCCCCCCGCTCCCACCAAACAACTCATCGACACATACTTCGGACTCCTATACATCCTCCTCCAAGTCCACTGCATAGTCTGTCTCTTCACTGCACTCCGCAGTCTATACGCCACCCAGCAACTCACTACAATGTACGCGGTAATGAACACTCCTCGGTAGGCTGGCCATAGAGCTCCCCAGAGCTGTTGGCCAGAACTGCTGCAGTCGGAGCCGAACCAGCCCATGTCGCAGGTGCAGCTTTGGTCGGTGCAGTCTCCGTGGCCGGAGCAGGTGCCGTCGCATTGCCAGACCATTGGGATTATGGGGAATTCAGATGTCGGCTTGTTGGGGTTACTGTGAGAGTGCTATAGTTGGGAGGGAGGTTGGGAGACCTTGTAGTGTGATTGTGGGAAATAAACGGTAGTATTGGCGTTTGCTGCATTATCTTATATGCTGAAAGACACTTTTCACGTCAATAACTGTCGTAATTTCTCTTGAATGTGACTAAAAGCGGCATATCCACACCCTTCCTAACTTCCTCAAAACCATCGAATCTCCCAACCCTCAGTCCCAAAAGCCGCCATTTCCCTCTCGCTACCTCTCAAAAGTGAACTTAAAGCGCAAATGCGAGTTAGTGAGAGCTAGGCAAGAAGTCATGGGAGAGGGAGCGGTGCGCCATGCGCTTCACAGGCGGCTGAATAGTCTGTTCCTTGATAGGGAATTGGGCTTGATAGGTAGTCGTCAGCGAGCGAATCGGTGGGGAAAAGGCCAAATCAGAGTGATTCCGCTGATTGCCCCGAAGAGGCCGATTTCCAGGCTCAATGTCCATCCCAGGCGCTTTATACTGCAATTTACTGGACGAAGACCCATAAAAGTCACTCAAAACCGCAATTGGGTCCGGCCTTTTTTGCCCTTTCCGCAGGGAAAAATGCTCTGCGGGGCGTTCGGCCACAAATTCGTCCTGGTAAGTGGATTTGGACTTGAAAGTGACGATGTTGCCGCGGTAGGGGAGTTCTTTGGGCTTGAAGCAGATCGTTTCGCCAGGTTCCCAGTTGGGGAAATCGCGTTGGTAGGAGGTACGACTGACCAATTTGATACCATTCGGCTCGTACTGTCGCTTGGGAAGAACGATTGCCCGGGTGTTAGGCGGCCTGAAGTCCATCTGCTTGGTCGTCCTCAGGTCCATCTGCGTCGGCCTGGGCAAACTGCACTCCCACTCCGGCTTCATTCCCTTGACCCTCGTCCCTTCCTTGCCTGTGTACATCTCCTGGTAGTGCGACTTCCACCCTCTGTGGCTGCCCTGCTGCTCCCCCCGCAGCTCGCCCGGACACCGGTGTGCCCCACACTTGCACAGGTAGCAGTAGCACCGGTCCAAGTAGTGCGCAGACATCCCCACTGGCTGCAGACTCAGCCGTTCCAAAGGACACTGGGCTTTCAAGTCTGCACCCACAGAGAAAGTAGCCACAGTAGTAGTCGGGCTTTTAGCATAGGGAACAGGGGTGGATAGGGCTGGAATGAAGGCCTGTCTGGTAGTGCTGGGCGGAGGACTGGGAGAGGCCTGTCTTGCAGTAGCTGGCAGAGAGAGACAGTCCTGTGAGCGGCGGAGGAGGAAAGGCTGGGGGTAGGGAGTGGTGGAAAGCAGCTTGCGCATAGCAGCCATGGAAAGCAAGTTACTGTAAGTGGCGACAGCTGCACTTTCTGAGTGAAAGGGATAGCATTGGCAGGGAAAGGATTGGCTTTAAAGTCTGGAAGTACTAGGAAAACTTACCATAAAATTCGATTTTTGGGGATAACAAATCGATTTCACGTAAGAAATCCCTCTAAAAAGCAATTCGATTCTGCGAATTCCCTTAATAGGTAACTATAGAATAGCGACTTTTACGCAATTAAAAATTCACATTTACCTGCGTTTTACCAAATATCGAGAAATTCCAAATATTTACGATATTTCTTTACCTCAAATTATGCAAATATTGAGTTTTTCGTCCCTCCACAGAGATATATCAGCTTTCGAAACTAAAATACTGTGAATTCATGCCTGCAAATATGAATATTTGCAGTTTTGCTGCACATCACCATAGCGCACGTCCATTTCTGCCTTAATATACTCCTTTTCTGTCGATTTCATACATTGCTTTCCAGCCTTCAGTCTAATCATATAGGAAAATTCAGTACTTCTTGTTTATAGATGGTTAGATCCGAATTGCACAGTTTCCCCCTTTTTGTGTGCAACTTTCTGTACTTTCAGAGCTTTAGTGTCCAATGTTTGGCATTTCCTGGGTATTTCTCATACATTGGGAGGGGAATTGAGGGATGCATGCGATTTAGCAATCGTTTTGTGTGGGTTTTAGTGTATGTTGTGCAAAGAAGGGGACTATTGGAAGAAATATCGCCAAATCGACTACCAAATTCCCTCGAACTCCCCTCCAAATAAACGCACATTTCCCTCTAAAAACCTGCAAACATCAGAAATAGCCCCACCCAATCCCTCCCCTGAGCATCTCTAGGCCCTCTACTCAGATTTCTACGCGTATTACCCTTGCGTCCTGCGTTGAGAGAGAGTAGCCCGGGGCTTGACATGCAGCGAACTCGCAGACACGCTCAAAGGCGGTAGTTTCGCAGGCTTACTGGTCTGACTGCCTAAAGGCAGCTCCACAGGGTCCAAAAAAGCCCCCCAGCGCTTCCTCAGCTTGTCGCTTTCCGTCTTTCTCTGGTGAGAGTGGAACACTGACCCGACCTTGGAGGTGTTCTTCGCTGGGTAGAAGGCTTTCACGATGTTTTTGCGCATCTTGAGAGTCCACAGGTCTGTGACCTGCATGCCGGAACTGCGGTCTGAGCCGAGGTGGATCTGCACGGGCTGTTGCCAGGGCGGCAGCATCTCCTCGTCGAGGAGTTGGACCTTGCTTCGCTCCACTAGCACGATGCCGGGTAGACTTCTGCGGACTAGGCCGGGCTTGGAGAGGGTCTGGGAAGGGGTTCGACGCAGAGGTTGGGCCATATAGGATAGAAATGACGGAGTTGGGGTGTGATATGTGCGGCGCCCCGGGGAAGTTGTTTTGCTTCTGTAAGAATGTCAAGACGAGACTGTGCAAAGCCTGTGAGTCTATCCACTACAAAAAGCAGCCCAAGGCCAAGCACCAGACTTTCTCCATCAACTCCTATCTATTCGTGGAGCAGCCTCAAGACTTTGACGCCTTCCTGGAAAGAGACCGGAACGTGAAGCAAGTCCTCAGTGCAATCGACAACGCAGAGCTGCGTCTAGGCGAAGAATGCGAACGAGTCTCCTTGGAACTCGAAAGCGAAGAAGCCAGAATCGTCCAAAGCATTAAGGAAGCTTTGGAGGCCGCTAGAGTGGAACTGACAGATCTGCACACAGCCACTGTAGCCCGGCTAGGGGCACTCAAAGTCAAGGTGAAAGCGACATTGCGCAGTCGATTGCTCAACACTAATGACTCTGTGCATCGACTGGTGCAGGACCCGGCCGCAGTTTGGCCCTTTTTGAACGGTTTTAACCTATTCGCCAGGTTCAACTCAGACGCTTTAGCGAAACTGCTAGAGGATTATTGCCAATGTTATGCGACAGGCGACCAAAAGGCGGATTTGACAGGCTCAAATGAGCTCTTTTGGAGCGACGCAGACAGCGTCCCGCGGCTTTTCACCCTAAATCCGTCCATGCGGACTATCGGCATCTTCAACCCCGAGCGGAACTCCCTATGCCAACACCTCCTTCCCGCCTCTGTAAGCCTGTACGAGTACTCCTCCTGGTGCTTTGCAGAGCACTCCCAAGTGGCTATATGCGGGGGGTATAATGAGCAGAAGGGGAGATGCACGCGGAGTGCGATTTTGGTGGACCCGCTGAGTACTGCTGTGTCGAAGCTGCCGCAGATGATGCAGTCCCGGAGAAGGGGCGGGCTGCTTTACTACAGTCATTGCTTGTTCATGTTTGGAGGGTATAGTAGTGACTACTTGAGCCAGGTGGAACAGTTCGATTTCTCTGCGCGGATATGGACGAAAGTAGGGAACATGAACGAGGCTCGATCCGCCATCTGTCCAGTCCTAAACAGCGACAAAGTGCTGCTAGCAGGGGACGGCTCGAAGTCAATAGAGTCCTTTTGCCTGCTCACCCGACAGTTCACGACCCTCAAAGTGCAACTGCCCTACGACTGCTGGCCCACGCTTTTCCTGCAAAACGGCCAAATCACGGTCCTGCAAAGAGGCAGACTCGTGACTTTGGTGGAGCGCGGCTTCGGCCACTACGGGAAACAAGAGGTGGAAATCGCCGTGGACAACTGGTGGTATTCGCAGTCTCAGCCCATCACGTGTGCCTCCAAATTCTACTTCTTACGCTACAAGTAACCCTCAAATCAGCGAAATCTGGACTTTCAACCCCTCCACCTCCGCCCTATCCAAGGTCTTCGATAGCTAAGTTTCCCATATCCTGCAGGCAGCAGACATTACAGACTAGTTATTCATCGCTGGACTCCACCTTGGTTTTCTTCTCGAAGGCCACTTCGCTGGCTTCTGCGGGCAGCTTCCTTTTCAGGGTTTCGGGCTCTTCGTCGCTGCTTTCGAAGTAGGCTTCGTCTTCCTTGGCGGAGATTTCTCGGGGGTTCCAGAGACTGTAGGAAGCGGTAGTTTGCGCCTTCCCAGTCCAGCCCTCGAAAAAGGCCAGTAAGGGACTAGCAGCAAACAGCGCTAAGTGCCGCTGCTGGATCTGGTCCAGCACCAGCGGATTCCCTGCTGTTTTGATCGCATGAATCAGCGCCAAAACCGAGGAAAAAACCATATTTTCCCTTTGCCCGTTCCCCAAAAAGACCTGCCACACCCTTTGCAGGCAATTCGCCCCCACTACATGTCTGATAAGGAACTGGTCGTTTTTCTCCATAACAGTCTTGATGAATCTGACCGCAGCCAGTGTTACCGGCTTATCCTGCAGCTCTAGCAGTCCTGCCACTGCTGCAAACGCCTCATTGCTCAGCAGGACGAAGCGGATCCGGAAGGTGTGGTAAAGCACGCACTTCGATAGGATGGACAGGACTTCGCACACACAGAGACGGGCTTCTTCGCTGGAGAGGACTGGGCGCTTCAGGGAAAGGATCAGAGTGGGGACTATGCTGTCGTAGAAGACTTCTGTGACGTCACTAAGCCGTTTTTCCGGATTCGGGTCGAGCAGACTATGAAACAGCTCCGAAATCTGCAAAATCACACTAATTTCCCCCGAAGCCAGCATCGCCTCCGACACAGACTTCAGCAACGACCCACTCCCTTCCCTCTGACTCTCACTAGTGAAGAAATCCCGCACTCTCGCAGGCACCAGGGTAATCAAGCAAGCCGCCAGGTCCGAAATCACCACTTTCACCTTAAGCGCGTCCTGCTCTGCGAAGGTATGCGCCATTGCCTTCGTGCAGATCTGCAACACATCATCCGCACACAGCAAATCATAGAACTCCAGACGAGTGTAGGCCGCTACGCTTTTCGCCATACTTCCCAACTCCCCCAACAGCTCGAAAGCAGCGGGTTTCATCTCTTTCAACTGCTCAATTAGTGATTTTCGCAGGTCTGCTGAGCGGTTGACGTAGCCGATGGTGTCGTTCCACTGGGAGAGTTGGTAGTTGGTGAGGAAGCCGATGCAGTTTTCGTCCATGCAGCGGGCGAGGGCGGTGTCTTTGAGGTACTGCAGACGGTAGTTGCGGTGCACGAGTTTGAGGAAGTCTGCGTCCCCGGCCTGCAACACGTTTCGGAAGGAAACGGACTGCAGAAACTGACGGAAGTGCATGTTTTTGCCCTGAATTGCAGGGTCGTCTGCATGGAAATTACACTCTAAGGCGCCTAGGAGTCGCTCGTAGTGAGGCTCTTCCAGCAGTTCTTCAGTCAGTCCCAAGTGGCAAAAATGCACCATTTCCTTATAGACAACGAAAAGCAATTCGAGTGCATTCAAGTCCTGCGCGTCCTCCGCCTGCAGGAAGGCAGTTTCCAGCATGGCAAGGAAGCCTGTGGCCAATATTTCCTCCGCCAAGTGCTGTTTACCCTGGAAGTGCAGGGAGGAGAACTGCTGGGCGGCTTGGGTCAGACCGACAGGGGAGGAGGGGTCGGGCAGAGGACTGGATTCTTCTTCTGAGGGCTCTTCGTCTTCAATATCCTTCGGGTCTCTTTCCTGCAGCCGACAGAGATGCTCAATAGTCTCCTGTGCGCCTCTTGGCTGCTGGAAGCTCACAGCGTAGCTGCTCAGGTCCGGCCTAGTCCACAACACTATGGTCTTCCCTTGTCTGCGGTACACCTCCTGCTCCACTGTCTGTCTCAGCAGTTCCTTGTTGTCGGTCTCGGACATGCACAGCAGAGTGCGGCCTTGGAAGAGGAGGAAGCCGGTGCCTATTTCCAGCCACTCACCCTCAGAGGTGAGAGAGTACAGCTTCGCTCGCCAGGTCTGCTCTGCAGCGATGGCTTGCATTATTAAGGCGTGTTGGGCCGAGGTAATGGAGTGGGAAGGGAGCGGAAAGTGGAGGGGAGGGCAAATATAGGCAAAGAGGTTCTAAGGTTGGCTATGTGCGGAATTAGGGAGTTCCAGGGACAGTCAGATTTAGGCGATTTTGGCGCATTTTTGCAGTTTTGCCGAAGTAAAGTGGAAAGACTGGAATCCATTCATATGAAAGTCTTCTGAATTTACAGGAACAAAAATCCTTTTTCGCACAAAATCCAGAAAAAGTCTACTCACTGCTAAAAGACATAAATGAAACTGGCCTAATTAGAAGTCTACAGCCTAAACTAAAGTATTTTGTACTGCAGCAAGCCTAACAACACCATCATTTCCCTGACTTCTGTGTAAGTTTCCCAGTCATACGCCCTTTTCGCCACTTTCAAGTACTCCCTGTACCGCCCTATCTCCAGTCTGACCCTTCGCAGTCTTTCCACCCCTCTATTTTTTATCATAACCCCCATATATTCCCCATGAACCTGCAAATTCGCCTGCAGAATCAGTCGAATTTTCGGGTTTTTCAGTCTTTTCAGCCCTTGAAAGAGCAATTTCAGGGGAGTTTTGGCCTGCAGCCAGACTTTCCAATAAGAACGGATATGAGACCACGAAGGTAGGCCGAGGAATTGAGCGGCTTCCAAGCGGTCTTTTCGGTGGGCGGTGCGCAGGGCTAAAGAGGCGGTTTGCAGGTCTTTGAGGCGCCTTTGGTGGGCTCTGTAGCTGGAAAATCGGCTTAGAAAGGCTTGGTCGGGCTCTAGTTTCCTTATGTGTATGTGGATTTCAAGGGGACTTTGCAGCTCCAACTTCCCCACCAGCTCCATAAACCTCTCCATCTGTTCCCCCTGCACAGGGCTAGCGGGCCCTAACACCTGCTCACACAGTCCTTGCAGCGTCTCTAAGTCCCACAGACAAGCATTAGTGTGCACTAGTTCCAAAGCTGCTGTGAGACTTCGTTTTTGGACATATAGTTGAAAGGCCTCTTTTGTGCTTAGTTGTCTAAGCAGAAACAGGCCGTCTTTCGAGGTCAGACGGTAAACATCATCGCCTACAGGAGACTTGTAGAGTGCGGTTTTATGCAGAAACAGCATAGATTGGAGCAGTTTCCCCGCCTCCAAGTCCAGCAATAGCAGTTCCCGCTCCTCCGCTCGGTACGAAAGTATCAAATTGCGCCAGGAGTACAGCCAGCCGTAGGCCAGTTTCCCACCCTCGTCCGTACTCAGCTTCAAGGTACTGATAACCTTCCCGTCGTCGAAATTCGCTTTCCATAGGAAGCCATTGGGCCTTGCAGCGATAATCAGGTCTTTATAGCAACAAGCGCCAAGGTCGCCTTTACGCTCTTTACTGCCCACTTGAGTACTTCCTCCAGTCTGTATGTGTACAATACACGCCCGAGTCAGGGAGGATAGGAGTATATGAGTGGAGGACATAGGGACTATTTGGGTGACTTGAGGGTCGGCAGACCATTGATACAGCAGAGTCGAAGGTAGGGACAGGACCAGCAAAGTGCCAAGTTCACAGGCGACGTATACCACTTTTTCAGGGGTTACTCGGAGGCAGGTGATAGGACTAGGAGCCACTAGGTCTAATGGTTCAGTTGTCAGGGCGGAGGCTGAGACTTGGACTTTGCTCAAAAGGCAGTCCTGAGTGGCCACTAAGTAGCAGCCAGCGCCCAGACTTTCCACCTGCTTGGGGACTCACTGCTGTGACCTTCGACGAGAAGGTAGGAGCCAGGCTCAAAGTCTGTCCAGGACTGTGGTAGTGCAGGGAGCCTGTGGGAGTGCCAATTAGGCAGGTCAAAGAATCAGCTGCAAAGGCGGAAAAGTGCAGTGTATAGGGCAAAGCAAGGCGCGGCTCCCATAGACTTTCTTGCCTTGAGTCCATCCCGCAATATAGCAGTATTAGAAAGAGACGAACTATCTAAGGGAACTGCATGGGAAATATCGCTATAAAGCCACTAGAAGTAGTTGTTAGACTAGAGGTAGAGTCGGTCTCCGTAGGCCATCTGCAGTCTCGCCTTTTCTTCCTCACCAAAGCCTTCATTCAGTGCTAAAAAGACTAGAAACTCCTGCTTCGTGGACTGCATGATACTTTCCAGCCCGGCTGCACTGCCAATTCTATTCATCGACAAATTGAGCGTCATTAGGACATTATTCTTAACCACCATCCACCCTGCAGTTTCCGGATTCTGCTCGATTTCATCCACAAAAGGCACAGGCTCCGGTGCCTTTTTAGTCTTGGAGTTGCGAGTTTTTATAGTATCTCTTTCCTTTTCCAGTTTGCGGTGTTCGTCGACCTTTTCACTGGGAAACGGGTGTTTGCCCATGATCGGCACCAAGCAGTCGATTTGCTCATGGGTTAGTCCGGATTTCGCAATATTGAGATGCTCCAAAACACGATTAACAGCCAAGGCTTTGGCCAGTGGTTCAATCGATGTGAAGTTATTCCCGTACAGGTCCAACACTGTAAGTGTAGCATTGGAAACAAGGAATTGCCCAATAGCCCCCAAAGCCTCACTCTCAATTCCGCACGATCTCAATGTTAGCCGCTTCAGCTTGGACTCTGGCTTCAACAGCCCTGCATACGAAGCCCCTGGAAGGCCCACATTCCAATCCACACTTAGAGAAGTTACGAGTCCTCGCTCCGCCATAGACACAATTAGGTGCATGCACTTTTCCTCCAGCATGCAATTGTCGAACTTGAGACTTCTGCACGTGTCGTGGTGGGAAATGACGAATTCTAAGACTTTGAGGGTGGCGGCGTCTAGGCGCTGGGAGTGGAGGGAGAAGTTGGTGAGTCTGCGGACTTCTTCTTCGGCCGGCGGGACTGGAGGGTGGGTCACGTTTGGGGTTTTGCTGCGGGAAAGGCTGGTTTCGCGTACAGCCGGAGTCTGTGGATTTCTTCTAGGCATACGGAAACAGGGATGCAGCGGCAGCTTATTCGCCTCTGAAACCGTCAAAACATCCGTCCAAAAGTCCCCTGTATACTCCACCCCCGCTTCAACAACAGACCCCGGGTCCCTCTCCGCACACTTCCCATACTCCCAAAATCCCCCCTCTGCCATATATATAGCTACGCAGACTCTGGCTGCCTACTAACGTTATTATGGCTAAGCATGTGCTAGTGGATCAACTCGCTTCTCGCACCGGGCTGATAGACAGACTGCAAGGCCTGCTGCTAGACGAACACCAGCAAGCAGTTCGAGAGGTGTGCCGGGAAATGCGCTTCGACATCAGCGACTTGAGGCCAAAATCCAGAGACTCGTTTGGAGCGGTGAATGTGCCCAGCGACATCAAGGAAATGCGCTTTGAGCACTTTGAGGAACGCAGAGTTGCGAAGCTGCTGACTATTGCTGGGGAAGTGCTGGCCAGACATCCTGGTAGGGACTAGGCAGGACTGGTGCAAGTTGCGAAGATTATGCATCTGCTTGGGGCCAGTTCACCCCCAAAATCCGCCCATTCCAAGACCTTCGAAGGCACTAGCCAGACCCAAAACAGTGCCTACGGCGGTCCTCTCGACAGTAACAATCAACCCAGAGTTCCGCGGGCATATTGACAGGGAAAAGGTGAAGTTCGAGAAAGCGGCGAAGACCTATGCAGCCTTCGTGCAACAGACTGGGAAAGAACAGGAACAGAGGCAGGAAAAAGAAAGCAAACGACAGGAAAGGGAGCAGAAAAGATTCGCGGAAATGAAGAAGTCGCAAGAAGATAAGCAGGCTCGATTTGACAAAATTCACGTGAAACGGGAGAAAATTCGAGTGCAAAAGCGAGTGTTAGTGAAGGAACACGACAAAGAAATGTACACTTTAGGCAAAACCATACAAGAAAAGATGCGCGCCACCACCGCCCGCAGACGTTTCCACAGTTCCGCCCACTCCCTGGACCGGAAATCCCTCGAAGGAGTCATCCGCTCTCAGACCGCCTCTATGAGTCCTTCTCGACTCCATGCAGGAGAGGATGAAATTGAGTCGAAACTGAGGCAAATTGAGGAGAAGTTGGGCAGCCACGCTCGTAGGCTGGAAGAGTCCCGTGAGGAGCGAATGCGCAGGACGCGGGACCACTTGGAAAAGGTGCTTGTCATGTAGATAAACCGGACTTGTGAGTTGATGCAAGAGAGCCGGGCGGAGGTGGAAGAAGAGCAGCTGAGGAAGGCGGTGGAGAAGGGTAGTGCACTGCAGTCTAAGCGCAGTGCAAAGCAGTCCTTTTTCCAGTCCATTGCCCAGAAGACTCGCACTGCGATGGAGAAGCGGGAAGCCAAGCACACGAGACAGCTGCAAGAAGTCGCCAAGCAGGAACAAGAGAAAATTTCCCTCACGACTCAGAAACAGCGGGAGAAGGAAAAGGCACTAAATCAACTGGTGAAAAGCATGAAAAATGAACTACTGCGGAAATCCGAGCAAAAGACTCTACGGAAGCAGGACCAGCAGGAGAACTTCCAGAGGGAGACGCAACTGCTGGACCAAATGAAGCAGAGAGTGTTGGAGAAGCACCAACATGCGAGTGATGTGGTGGAAGCCATGGAGATGCAGAAAAGGGAACTGCTGGGGATGAAGCTGCGCAATGAGATGGAGCTCAAGCGCTTGAGGGAGGAGGCCAAGACGGAGGGCCGGAGGGAAAGGAAGTCGCAGGGGTCACCTAAGAAGGAAGAGGGGCAGGCTAATGCCTAGGCCAGCTTTCTATAGCACTGCCGCTTCTTCCTAGTCTAGCTGCACCAGTTCTCTCACAGTGTTATCCACCAGGACAATTCTACTGCCTTCTCTTCCTATGCTCATAGTCCGTGTCATCAGTCGGCAGTTCATATCGACAAGTAGGACAGGAGTTGTGCTGCTGCAGCCAGGGTGTAAGACACTGGGGGTGAAATAGGTGTTCACAGGGCATTAGCAGGCCTTGGGCCCCGAGTTCGAACTCGTCTCTGCATACACAGCAGCTCAGCACTACTCGGTCTTCCCCAAACCGCTCCCCGCACTCGTCTACTGCTGCTGTTTTGCTGCCGTGCCTTGCAATTAGCTCCTGGTCCACTGTCACTTCCGGCAGCTTCGTAAGCGAATCCGTGGATGCCGGCGGCGGTCCATATCGATTCGTATCGTTCATCATGATGTGGTGCAGGACAGCGTCCAAGTTCCGCTCCTCAGAGCCGAATAACCGACTGCCCGTCAGAAGGCTGGTAAGGAGACGAGATACACTGGGAGCGGGAGAAAAAGGGAGGAAGAGTCTGGGATGAGGAGTGTGGGCGGAGACTTTCTCGAGGAAAGGAGTGTGGCAGGTACAGCAGAGGACCTCGGCTTCGGACAGAACTGGGTCGCTTGTGGATTTGCAGTGGTGGCACCAGTACTCCTCCATCTAGTATAGAGAAAATTACCCTGGGAGTACATCTAAAGGGGATACGACTTTTCGCAGAGAAACTGTGTGAATAGGAATTTGCCAGTGTCCTGTTATAGAACATACAACCAGTCCTCCAATCTACCGCCTACACTATGAAAACTACGAAACAGTGAGTATCACCGTACTTACAGAGGAATACATCCTACCCTCGACCTAAGTTAATCTATGCTGAAAGACCGCAGAGACTGTTTGGGAAGACTAGCTTGCACTGAGCAGGCAGTGCACATGAGGAGTTGTCACACATCTCGCTGAAATGGTTGAGAAGGATCAGTGTCAGACTGGTGGACGTCAGCGTCAAGCTTGTGGAGAGGGGCCAAATGGTACTTCCGTCGATACTGTAGCCAGCGGGAGTAGAGCCGTCCTGGGAACTTGGCCAACCCAGGAGTGTAGTCCATGGCGGGGACGCTTGGTTGAAGACGCCCACGAAGTCCTTCCAAGACTGATCCCCACTCAGCACAGTCGGACCTTGCTTCAAAATCAGCGCCTTAATCGTAGTCTTAATGAGCAGGATATTGTCTGCGGTGGCGCTATTAGGGAGCCTTAACTTGGGGAAGAGCTCGTTGAACCAGTACGTAACCCAGGACACTGGGCGTGCAGTAGTTTATCACACTGAGCCTGGTCGGATACTGTATGGTTCTATAAGATGAGATAGTGCCCGTCACCTACCAGGGAGAGGGTCACAGGTGATTGTCGGCACTGGCTGTCTATAGCAAATCAGCGAATTGGTCTCATCGATGTAAGGCAGGCCGTGGCTCTTTTTGACTAGTCCATATGTCCTTCGCTCGAACGACTAATAATGGAAATAGTCTGGCTGACGTGGCTTCTCCTGCTGCCCTGCAGCCTAGCCTTCAAGGAGTACGCTACCTCCCGGTCGCACTCAGGCAAACTGCAAAATTTAGCCCGGCTTTAATACTTAATTGCAACTTCAAGGAGATCGTTAGAGTGACTTGGAACAATGAGTTCACAGAAAGTGGGTGGACATAGTCGGAGTTGACTACAACATAATGACTTGCAAGGGAAACGATTAAGTGGAAAGAAATGGGACAGACTGTGGAAAGTGACTGGAGTAGACATGTCTCTTCCCTCCTAGTGTAACACCTTTATCTCTATGAGAGGTAGAGTTTTCCCTACTTAGAAAAGAGGGTATTGTGTATAGGCATTGCTAAGTAGGGACTAGAGAGGGACCTCCTCAATAGAGACAGAATTGTGTCTGCTGACTGTCTCCCTGCATCTTTTACCCTGGTTTTGACAAACAGCGAAAGGTCTCTCGATATAGATCTCGGGCTGACGTGGGTTTTCCTGCTGCAGCTTCGCCTTCAAGCACTACCTCTCAAACCCTGAGGAATTCACAGGCCTTACCACTTTCTGCAGCTGGGTATACTCTGCAAGCCTATCGGACGTCTGTTTGTAGTTCCGATTTGGGTTGGCCAAGCAGCGCGAACTGCACACATCTCCGCCTTTCCTAGTGAAGGCAGCACTCTACAGTGGAGTGTCTTCCCTTTACAGGAGCGTAGGGAGCTACTTTCTAACACATAAGGACACAGCTGTGATTACCTGACTTGGTAGTTAGCGGCTGAAGTGGCCTTGATGTCTTCGACTAACATAGATGTCTGTCTAAAATCCACTCACAAGTTTTTAAGGTGTGAGACCTCCCACTGACCCAATATAAAGCCTAGCAGTAGATCTATGCCCAAATACACCGGAAAGCACTTCCAAGTCTTTGTCTCATATATCATTCGTCTAAAAACAAAACTCGTAAAGTCTCACTCCATTATCAATTCCCCTTTTAACTCAACTTTTCAGCGGTTTGCCCAGCTTTCTGCGGAATTGGAGCTGTGTCTCTAACTCAGATAGGCGAAATCTTCACTTTTACCTTCTCTAATCTAGCTAAATCACTTTGTTTCCCGTCCCTGTCCCACTCAGTCCAAATGTCCCTCGTACGTCCACGTAATAATGGTAATGGTCTGGACGTGGCTTCTCCTGCTGCCCTGCAGTCTCGCCTTCAAGGAGTACGCTACCTCCCGGTCGCACCCCAAGGAGTATACGGACCAAGCGAAGCCAGTTGAGACAGTGGCCATGTCTTCCCTTTCAGTCGCTGAGCCCTGGGACGACTGGTCCTTCTCGGCCTGGATCTTCCTCACAAGCCCTTTGGACACTGCCCTTTACACTGACAATCCGACCCAGAAAGCCAAATTTCATGCGAGCGGATCATTAAGCTTGGATGGGGACAACGTTCCTTATCAAACGCAGTCATTAGCGGGAGTTCTGAATGAGTGGTTTATACTGATCACGGGAAGCAGTGGATCGGAGAGCTACATGGCATTTAGAACCCGAAGGGGTACACTGGCGTCTTTAACAGCTACGGCAACTTCAGGAAACGCTGCACAACTCACTTCATTGACTACATTCAATGTGATGCGTGGGTCGACTCTCTTTTCGGTAAGAGTCATGTAGGGCAAGATCTTAGGCGTAGTGATCACCATCAATGAGGGACTGACACTGGCTACAGCGGTAGACAAAAGATATACGGAGTCTTTCTTGTGTGGTGGACTTGGTCTGAGTGACTGCCCCGTTTGTCACCCTTCCTGCACTTCATGCACTTCTGGGAGTGTCTGTGATAGTTGCAAGCACGAACAATCAGTCATGAGTGCAGACAGCCTGTTTTGTTCCTGCTCCGGACAGAATGGGTATGCCGCTGCCGACAAGTATCATGAGTCCTGCGCCTCATGCTACAATGGATGTGCGACCTGCGAATCTGCGGCTACCTCCAACGACTGTCAGAGCTGCTTATTCAACTATCACAAAGGCCCTTGCGTCGGAGTAAGCTGCACATGCCTAGGGTCATCGGACGAAGAGATGTTCGTGGAGTTCGCCAAGGAACATGGTCTGCCTTACACCGATGAGACCAACTCGATGATTTGCTACAGACAGCCAGTGCCGGAAATCACCTGTGACCCCCTCCCTAGTGCGGTGACGGGCACTATCTCAGAGGACGTGGCTGGACTGCATCCGACCCAGGCTCAGTGTGACGAACTACTCCACACCCAATGGCCCTGGGTTATGGTCTGGTTCGGCAAGCTCTTCAGCGACATGACACTCCCTCAAAGCGCCACCGCAGAAGATATTGTGTTGGTTATCAATACGATCTACGCGCTGATTTTGAAACAAGGTCCAGCTACGCTGAATGGGGATCAGTCTTGGAAGGACTTCGTGGGCGTCTTCAACCAAGCGTCCCCGCCATGGGATACACTCCTGGGCTGGCCAAGTTCTGCTGATGGCACTACTACTCCCGCTGGCTACAGTATCGACGGAAGTACCGTTCTGCCCCTCCCCACCGGCTTGACGCTGACGTCCACCAGTCTGACACTGATCCTTCTCAACCATTTCAGCGAAGTATGCACCGACAATTATGGATGTCCACTCTTCAATCAGTGCTCTATAGTCGACCCCATGTCGGTCTGCGTCACACCGTAGTCTAAGTTAGGTCGAGGGAATCTTAGCTGTAGGAGGTATTGGGGGATACTCACACGCAGCTCTCTGAGTGTAGGCGCAGGACTTTAGCTTCACTACTTGGCCTAGTTGAAGCCTAGGCCCTAGCAGTTAGTTTCAGCCCAAATCGCTTGGTATCATGGAAGCGTCCAAACTTCTGTCAAACCAAGCAAGCCACTTCCCGCTAGGAGGAGTTGGCGTGACTTTCTCGAGGCAAGGAGTAGGTAGAGCAGAGGACTTCGGACAGAACTGCCTATATATGTCCATATAGAGGAAATAGACCTGGGAGACACTCAAGGAGATGAGGCCTTTCACTACAGTGAATCGGAATACTCTCATGCAAAAGTCCACTGCTCACTACTAAATGGTATGAGACATTGAGTCTATCCAAATGCTAAGTCACTATAACGTCTTAAAAAGTGCGTCTGCATGTATGTCTCGTAGACACATCTCCGCATTCGCCACATTGCCTTGCAGTCTGCGCACCGTCTCCACATCCAGCGCCTTCAGTGGGAAACTCCGATTCTTCGGGTCGAAGAAGGTGCGTAACAGGAAGTACGCCCGGGCATACTCCCCAGACTTCACATTCAACTCGAAATCCAGCATTGTGAGAAAGGCACTCTCCATGCTGTTGATTTCCTCTATGGAGTAGATGGAAAAGGCTTGGGCGAAGTGCTTGTTTTCGTAGGAGTCGTCGTCCCA